>Ga0129333_10000022_pt1 | contig 86154 bp, 85 predicted proteins | sample CPB6_08_DNA_FD_94474 | JGI IMG/M metagenome (GOLD analysis project Ga0129333, IMG submission 94474) | Freshwater to marine salinity gradient microbial communities from Chesapeake Bay, USA - CPBay_Sum_0.6_0.8_DNA | ecosystem: Environmental > Aquatic > Marine > Coastal | place: USA: Chesapeake... | reverse complement strand
ATATTTATTATTATTTTGTAGTGATAATAAGATTTGTTTAACAGAAGATATAGAAAGTGATGAAGTACTAGATTTTATAAAACATAAACTAATGAAAATATATCATAAGGATGATGATAAATACAAGGAAATTTATAATATGGTCAATGACATTATAAAAAATACATAATGATAGTTATAAAAATAAAATGAGTACATAATTCAGTTAATCTTTCATATTATAAAAACTTTCTAAATTTTCTAGAAAAAATAAATTATGTACTCATTTTTTAAATTGAACAATACAAGATAGAAAATCTATAATATAAAGATAAGATTAATAATTATTATCAACAATATGTTATCAATACTTAATCTAGTAATATGTTCTGACAATGATAATGAAAAATATAATGAAATGTATAATTGTTTAAGAAATTTTTATTTAAATTATGAAAAACATAAAAATGTTTTTGTTAAAACATATTTTTTAAAATTTACAGAAGATATTGATAATTATAAACTGGAAGATAATATACTTTATATAAAAGGCAAAGAAAGTTTTGTTCCTGGAATTATAGAGAAAACTTTAAAAGGATTTCAATATTTTTCTGACCAAATTAATGATTACCAATATATTATTAGAAGCAATTTAAGTACAATTATAGATTTTGAATATTTGGCAAAAGAATTAGATGCAAACCCAATCCATTTTTATGGAGGAGGACATAAAAGAAATTTACAGTGGACAGGTGGTGGTATTAATGACAGTACATGGTTTGGAACAGATTATATAGAAGGTACTTCAATTATTTTTACACCAAAATCAATAAAATATATAATAGACAATATAGGATTAGTGCGTACAAATATAATAGATGATGTTTCTATAGCTATATTTATGAGAGAACATGCAACAAATGAGAAAGTTCAAGATATTCATGAAAGTAGGTATGCTATTGTACCATGCTTTGTAATGAATAATAGAATTTGTGTAGATAGAATAAAGGATATGGTTCTTAATAACAATTTTATATTTTATAGAAATAAATGTTGTAACTACAGAGAGATAGATTCTATTCAAATGAATATTATAAAAGATATAATAATTGAAAGAGAAATATTAAACAAAAATCTCATATCATAATAGGTTGAGAAACAAGTTATATTTAATATGACTAAAACAGAAAATATCAATGATATCTTATTTGAAATGCATGGTGGAAAAGGGTTGTTATTAAATAAAAACTATGGTAAAATGATATCAGAACAACCTATCAAAAAACCTACCAAAAAATCTACCAAAAAACCTACCAAAAAACCTACCAAAAAACCTAAATAAATTATTTTACACAATTATAATAGTCGCTAGTAAATGTATTAGTGTATGTAAAATAAGGACCTTTATCACATTCATCAGTTAAAAATACTTTGCTATAATCACAAGAAACACTAGGTTCTTTTGAAGTTTTAGCTTTAGACTGGAAATTAAATAATTTATAACTATTATATTGGTCTGCTAAAAGATCACTATATTGATATTGATTTACCCAATCACCTTCACCATAATTAGGCCTTTTATATATACAACTCTTTTTGTTGATAGAAAATCCTTTTATCATATCACTCTCATTATTTTTTATATTTTCTATGTTGTCATAAAAACTATTATGCATTCTACAATCATTTAAATTAATTTTATCTTCAAACAATCTATTTTGATTTTGTATGTATTTACTTGATAATACACTCATATTATAACAAGAAGCTTTGGCACTTAAATCCTTTGGATTATAATCGTTATTATAAGGCACTTCTACGTAATTATTCATTTTAATCTACTATAATAATTTAATAAAAAATAATGTATATATATAGTAAATGTTGTATAATTTATCGTCTCAAAACTCTAAAGAAATAAATAATATGTTAAAAACACAAACTTGTGTGGTATTTTATTATTGGAATTATTGTGGTTATTGTCAGCAAATTAAACCTATATGGGATAAAGTCACAAAAAAATATGCTAAAAGCACAAGTATACATATAATAAATGTAGAAGTTGATCATTTAGAACTATTGAGAGCAAAATATAAAAAGAATATATCAGGTGTTCCTACCATTATTAAATATTCTAAAAGCAAACGTATACAAGAATTTACAGGGAGAAGAATATTCAAGGATTTAGATGATTTTGTGAAAGAAAAAATTCCTAAAACAAAATAATTTAAGGATTATATGTATGATATATAAATAATGAGTATAGTTGATGAAATAATAAACAATCCAAGGGTTGAACCCAGTGAAGAAGAACTAGATACATTTAAAAATCTTGTAAATGATTGGTTTAAATATGATGATCAAATACGAAAACTTGTTATAGCAATCAAAGAAAGAAAAAATTATCAACGAGTATTAAATAATAAAATACAAGAATTTATGTTCAAATTTCAGTATAATGACCTAAATACTCAACACGGTCGCATTAAAACAAATGTCAAAGAAATGAAAGCACCAATAAAAATTAATGAAATAAAAAATAAAATTATACAATATAAAGAACTATCTGGTGAAGATCTCCTCAAACGTATTTTTGAAGAAGATAGAGAAATGATTGTTAAGAAAAATATTCGCAGAATTATCCCCAAAGTATCTCTTACTTTATAAGAATTTTTTATATTTTTTCATTGTGAAATGCAAATGTTATTTCTAATATCATCATATTCATAATTAGTAGAATAAAATGTTTTTTTAATATTATTTTTTATAATTGCATTTTGACAATTGCAACAAGGTCTGGAATATTTTAATGGATTGTTAAATTTAGTTGGACCTATTCTTACAACATATAATTCAGAATCTTGTAATAAATGTTTAATTTTTCCTTTGATGCTCGATAGTGCCGCAACTTCTGCGTGAACACTATACTCTCCAACATAATAATTATATCCAGCACCTATTATCTTTCCTTTGTGTACAATTATCGCTCCATGCTTATGGCCCATAGGAGACTTCATAGCAGTTTTTGCTGCTGCTTCCATAAAGTTTTTTTGTTTTTCATTTGAAGGTTTTGCGCCAATATCATCAAAATACTCATAATATTCGGATGTTAAATCACCCTTAAATTTTGCTTTCAAAGCTCTGATATGATTGTTGGCGGCACCACGCCTCGCATTTATAGAATCAACCATGATTATAATGTATTATTTGTATGTCAATATAAATATAACTGTATATAATTTGTCATTTTTTTATATATTATTATAATTATCTGACCATTTCATGTTCATAACATAGATTGTGAACATATAGATTTTCTGTTCTACCAACTCTTTGTGCTCTACCTATTGCCTGTTGTTTATCAATACCCATAGAATGAAATATAACAATATCTGTTGCATAACTGATATCAATACCAGAACCGGCATATTGTGTATTCAAAAGAATTACCTTTAATTTTCCAGACTTGAACTCATTTAAAACGTTCATCATATGATTAGTATTCCCTTTTAATTCTCCATAAGTAATATTATATTCATTAAGCATTTCAATTATTTTAATAAAGCCGTTATCTACCCTGCTAAATACAAGAAATTTACCATTTGGTTTTGCTTGAATTATTTCTAATAATGATTCTTCTTTACTAAGTATACCTTTTCCAAGTCTTTCTACAACTTCATCTATAACAGGTGTTGTTTCTATATTTTCTTTAGATACAATAGCAGTTAACTGTTGTGTACTTTTGATAATACTTCTACATTCTGGACATTTTTTTGCAGTGTTATTATTTACATTATTTAACCATCCTATTAAACATCCTCCGCAAAATATGTGAGCACATTCTAATATAATAGGGTGTGTTATGTTATCAAGACAAATAGGACAAATTTTATTCTCTATTTCTGTAATTCTATCGGTCAAATTTTTCAATTTTTCTTGCAAAATATTAAGGTCATTATCTATATTCTTAAGTTTTTGTAATTTTGTTTCTTCTGCAATATCTAGACTTGTAATATATTCTTTTTCTTTTATTTTATTTGAAATATCTTTATTCATGTCTGCACAAATTAATTGTACAATACCTTCTTCGGTTTCATTCTTTCCCCCAAGATCTTTGACAGCACCAGAAATATCATTTGCATTTATTTTTTCTAATATTGCTGGACTGATATAATTTTTAATAATTTGTAGATGTCTAGATAATTTACAAAGATGATATTTTTCTATTAGTGGTGGTATTTTAAAACTTTCTCTTACAAAATCTCTATCACATTTTACAATAATATAATTGATATAATCTTCTCTAAGTATATCTCTAATATTGTAAAATAAAGAATATGAAGATGAAGAAGCTTTTGTACAAAGCATCGGAAACGTCCCACTTATCAACCATAAAAATAAATATTCAAAAATATCTAATCTATTGATAATATCATGACATTCGTCGACCATTACTCTCTTCCATTTATTAATAAATGATGAATTCTTATCAAAATAATGATTATAATAACTAAATAGCGCATCTAGTGTTGTATTTTTAATCAAAACTACATCATATTGATTAAAAAATTCAATTATGCCATTAATATTTTGTTTATCATACTGAGGAAGATGTTTTCTAATATAATTTAAGTTATCAATTGCTAGATATTTTAAATCCGTGCTTTCCTTTAATGTTTTTTCCCATTGTATATACACAGGACCTCTGGGGACAATAATTAACGTTGAATTAATCATATTATTAAACATAGGTATATTAGCATTTGAGGATACTGCAGTAAAATAGTTGTAAGCTTTATTACTATGATAACTATGTGTTTTAACGTTATTAATATGAATATTTTCTATAGGATTTGCAGCTATAATAGATAATGCAGTTAATGTTTTACCGTAACCTACTAAATCGCCTATAATTCCAATATTTGTAGAAATTTTTACATTGCCAGCTGCAAATCTGTATGGACATATATAATGATAAGTTTGATTATAAAATTTGTTAAAGGTTTCTTCATTGAATTTATAATGAATTGTTCCTTCGTTTTCCATTAGGATAGCTTTATATAAACACGCTAATTGATGTGGTTTTAGAGCTTTTTTAATTTTAACTGGCTGATTGCATCTGGGCGATTTAGCGTCCATTTCAATATCATAAATGACATTAGTATATGACATTTATATTATGCTACTACTTATAATACAAAATATATTTATATATATTTCTATGAAAATGATATAAGAAAATGATACAAAATATCATATATAATAATGACCGAAACACAAGAATCTGTTCAAATGAAGATTGAAGATGAGCCTCAGCAACAATCACCTCCTCAAGAAATGAAACGTAGAAAAGTAGTTTTTGCACTACCTGGTGATTCATTTAGTTCTAAATTTTTGATTGCATGGACAGCAACAATTAGTAAACTATGGGATATGCGCTGTTACGAGATTATGTTGTCTCCTGGTTCAGGATCATTTGTTCCATTTGTACGTATGCAAACACTAGGTCTTGATGTAATGAGAGGAGAAAATCAGAAGCCATTTGGTGGACAAGATTTCGATGTGTGGATTACAATTGACAGCGATATTATTTTTACACCAGAACAAATTGTTCAACTAATTGAATCTACAGATGAACATCCTGTAGTTGCAGGTATGTATAGAATGGCGGATCTTACACATTTTGCTTTTGTAAAAGATTGGGACACATCATATTTTAAAGAAAATGGTACATTTAAATTTTCAACACCAGAAGAAATTGAAGCATGGAAAAAAGAGACAGAACTAAAATATTTACCAGTCAATTATACTGGAATGGGATTTATGGCAGTTAAAAAAGAAGTTCTAGACAAAATGAAATACCCATATTTTGATGCTGAAGTGCAAGAAATTGTTAAAGAAGATGGTTCTAAACTTAGAGATATTTGCAGTGAAGATGTTGCATTTTCTAAAAATATTTATAAAGCAGGATACCAAATTGTAATTAATACTGATATTCGTGTAGGACACACCAAACCTTTGATTATTTAAATTTCAAAGTATTATAGTAGAATAAAGATGATAATAAATAATCTATTTTCTTTTATTGAAAATGCAGGATATTATGATATTTTGATTTATATCATAATAGGATATTTATTATATTATTTCTTTTCAATTTCAATAGTATCTATAGCTTGTTTAATAATAGGGGCTATATCCGGATCATATATAACTTATAAATTTATTTCTTTGAAAATTTAGCTTTATTTGATCTCATATTTCCTCTTTTTTGTCCACCATATGTGTCCTTTTTAGGAAGTTTATCATATGTAATACGTAAGGATGCATTTTTTTCTGAATTATAATTATCACCGTCTTTACTCATAAATTCATTTTCATCTATACTGTCATTATTTTCAATATCAAGCGTATCATCTGGATATGTATCATTGGGAAGTGTATCATCTGGATATGTATCATTGGGAAGTGTATCATCTGGATATGTATCATTGGGAAGTGTGTCATCTGGATATGTATCATTGGGAAGTGTATCATCTGGATATGTATCATTGGGAAGTGTATCATCTGGATATGTATCATTGGGAAGTGTGTCAAAAGATATATTTGAATCAGGTAATGTATCTAATTTATCATATACACTTGTTGTTTCTGGAATAGATTTGTTTGATGTATCAATAAATCCAATATTAGATTTTAAATAATTATTATTTGTTGACTGTGTTTGTGGTATAGATTTTTCAGATAAATATTTATTTTCGAGTATATCAATATGTGAAGGTGAAGAAAAATAGCTATAAATCCAATATATTATTCCAATTATAAGTAGTAAACCTAAAAAAACTCCAATTCCTATAAAAACCCATTTTAATGTATCCATGGTATCCTTTATATTTGTTGTACTTGTGGTTTCTAATTTATTATTAGTTACAGCAGTACCAGTATTAGTACCAGTATTAGTAGCAGTATTAGTAGCAGTATTAGTAGCAGTATTAGTAGCAGTATTAGTAGCAGTATTAGTAGCAGTATTAGTAGCAGTATTAGTAGCAGTATTAGCATTGGTCTCTGTAGTAGTGAATTTTTCTAATTTATTTATTAACATATTTGTTTGAATTAATTTAAGCATATTTATAGCTTCAATGCCATTCATTTTATAAAGGCTATCTATATTAATAAATTAATAAAATATTTTTGTTTTTCTTCGTAGTTTATAGATATACAAAATGAAACCATTGAAGCCTGTAAAGGTGTTAAGGTGGTTAAGTGATACATTATATAAAGTATATATTTTTGATAAAAATAACAATACGATATATGATGATCAAGTAACCGTTATCAAAGAAAATATTTATCAAGACGACAATATGGAATATGCTCTTGAAAAAATAGCTTATTATATCAGTAATATAGATAATATAACATTATTACCATTTTATGCGTGGAATAAAAAACGTCCATTATTATTTGATATAGAAACAATAAAATGGAAAGGGTATCATATAAATCCATTTAAATCTAAAGATAGAAATGCAGAAGAACTAAAAGAACCAATTATCTATAATTATAAACATTCCTTATTTGATACTACACATGTAAATATAGTTTTTTTCAATGATTTCAAAGAAAAGAATAAATACTATTTTACTGATTACAAGACATCATTCTCTAATCTTACAAAACGCGAGTTAATATTGAATGAATTATTTAATAAGGATATCGTATATACTAAAATATTATATGAAAAATATCATCGAATAGATTTATTTGATACCCTAAAAACTCCGATGGATTTATCAATACTTTTTGATAGTTTACACACTACAAAAGACATACAATTAATTCAATTGGTCAATGATAATTTTAAATTATTATATAAATTACACAAAAAACATAATTTAACAGAGAAATTCTTAGCAAATGTCTTCAATTTAGATAAGGTAAGACAATATGGATGTATTAATTTATTCTCTATAATGTCTAATGGCACATATTGCAAAATAACTATTGACAACGTAGGTATAATAACATTATCATATATTTTAGACTTAAGAAGTTCAATTAATTGGAATGATTTATCATTAAATAAAAATATGATTTTGAAATATATTAACAATTTTGCAAAACAAAAAATTATTCTCAAGGAAAAATATATCAAAATGAATATATATTACAATATTGATAACAGTAGTTTTGCTATTTTATCTAAAAAAATTGGAGAATATATAGATATATTTCACGTGGTCAAACTATTTAATGAGAAAAATAAAAATAAAATTACCTGCATATATAAGCGAACAAATAATTATAACAAAGAACCTATAAATATTAATGAATATATACAATCTAGATTAAATCTTGGAATTAACGATAAAGAACTAGTAATTGAATTAATTAATCTTGGTATAAGTGAGCCTGATGCCAAAATTCTAGTTAAAAATGAAATTGAAATGATAAATGTTATACAACAAAATGATTTGATAAAGAACAAAATAGATAGTACTGGTACTTTAGTAACTATTGAACAATATAAACAAGGATATTTAATTGATATATCAAATTGTCCATCTAAACAAGATTTAAATCATTTAATATATTGGCTTACAAGAATAATTGAAAGTACAAGAAAAGTAGTGAAAAAAGAATTAAAACAAGTCAAACCAATATCACCAGCTGTTAATGTTGTAGAACCTAATTCATTTAAATCTACATCATCTGAACAATCAGACGATAATATTGGAGATATTAATTTGGATCTTGGTTCAGATGATGATTTTTTTCAAGGAGGTGCTTTAGGAAAACAAAAACACGGATATTTTATAAATATGTTGAGAAATGCAGATAAAAATTTATTTAGCAAAAATTATGCACGAGATAAATGTCAAGCAGCAAAACAACCTCTTGTATTGACAAAACAAGAAAAAGAAAATCTAGAAAAACAAGATATGTTAAAATATTTTGATAATATAATTTCACATGGAAGTACACCTTCTATTAAAAATTATTATGCTTGTCCGCGCATTTGGTGTCCTGAAAGCAAAATACCATTAGATTATACAAAAGACGACCTAAAATGTCCCCTAGAAAATGAAGAGCCTATGAAATTATTTTGGGACAAGGACAAGACTATTCCGAGATTTGTCAAATTAACAGAACCTGATGAGAATGGTATTTCTGTTCCTTGTTGTTTTAAAAAAGAGCTGGATAAAAAAGGTAAGATTGCTAAACAAAAAATACAAAAGGAAGAACCAGAAAAAAATATCAATAATTTTGAAAAAAATTCATTGAAAGACAATGATGAAAACTACATAATGAATAAAACTGCACCTATACCAATTGGGCGTTATGGAATTGTTCCAGAAAGTTTGTATAAACTTCTAATGCCAAATGTAAATTTTGTACTATGTTCAAAAAGTTTGAATAAAGTAGAAAAATGTCTAGTAAGAAAAGGCATATTGCACAAAACGCAGAAAAAACATAATACTAAAAAAGATAGTGTACTATATGCAGTATCATATCTATTAGGATTTAAAAGCAAAGCGGCTCTTATTAAAGATATCATCAATCGTCTAGATATAATTACATATATGTCTTTAGAAGATGGTAATATATGTAAGGATTTTTTAGATTTAGAACCTATAATTCCAGAAAACAATAAAAAATTATGTCATCAATTTATGCAGACACTTAAAAATCATAAACTACTTGACATTAGCGACTTGAACTGTAATAAACCATCATATAAATTATCTAGACTTTTAAATATTTACAAATCATATACAAAATTCATTGACTACTTATCTAGCGATGACTATCCTACAGACAAAGGCGTATATTATTTAAACTCTTTAATAAGTATATTATATAATACACTACTACTTGTATGGGAAAAAACAGATAATGAAATTAATTTAATATGTCCTTATTATACTTCATTTACTGATATTTTATCTGGCTTGGATCTAAATCCAAAATCAATTATGATTATGAAAGAAGGAGAATACTATGAACCATTGGAACTCAAATTAAGAAATAATGACGGTGATAAAATGTTAAAGTTAAATGATTTTCCTAATATTAAAAATATACTAGGCGAATGTACAAAAATAAAACAAATGAGTAATGATAATCAAATTTATAATAATTTAATGATTTTATATCAATATACCAAGACACAAATATATAAAAAACCAAATGATTTTAAATTTAAAACTATCATAATAAATAATGATTTAACAATAAATAAATTAATGACCAATTCCAATGTATTAGTAAAAATAAATCCTATATCAATATCTCTTTTACCAAATCTTATTAAAAATTTAGAAATTCAAAATATCAAATTTTATGACGATATAATTGGTAATTCTTATAATATAAGATTGCTAAAAAGCGATTTAAATCAATTATCATCGAAACTGAAAGAATATAATATGAATATAGATATGGGAACTGTAAACCTACAAACAAATGAGGAAATATATAGCACTATGATATTAATGAAACAAGAATTATCAAGTGACAATATAATACACGTAGCTACACACAATCCATATTATAATTATATAGAAACAGATGTTAAACAAACAAAAAGATGGTTTCAATTGCAGAAATTAGTTGTTGCAAAAATAATTAATACATTTAATGATAAGAAACTAGAAGAATTATTGAAACTCAAAAGACCAGATATAATCAAAAAATTACTAAATATGTTTACTAAAGTAGCGGATAAACAATATTTGCAAGTAATTTTAGAAGAATTACCTTTATATTCTATTGATGATTTGAAAAACTGGATGACAAATATAATACTATATGATAAATATGATTATTATTCGGGTAAAATAAATGAAAATAAGACCGAGTTTCTATTTTCTCAATATCATGTGAATAATAATATTCCCAAAATATTTCTTACCTATCACAAATCTCTACCTAATAATTCTTTTGAAAAACCGGAAATAAATCTATATAAAATCAAAACTCAAGAAAAATTAAATGTAGATATATTACCATCAATATATAATGGTATACCAGAAAAGCTAAAATCTAAATGGACAAAACATAAAAAAATGGTTTGGAACCAGATGACTTTATTGAGAAGAAAATATACAAAGGATATTATCCCTGATTTGTTTAAATGGATATCAAATTTATTAGGCTATTCTTTAGATTATACACAAAATATTACAATTATTACGAATAACAAATATTTTGAAATTATAAATAATGATAGTGTAATGGCTGATTTATTTTATGATCCATCTTTTTACCATGAATACATTAAGTCCATGAATATAATAAATAAAACAAATAAAAAATTTAAAACATTAAATCTCTTTTTCGAGACATATTTTAACAAATCTTCACCAACTGAAAGAAAGCAAATACTTGTAGATATAATTAATAAAAATACATTATATCCGAACGATATTGACATTTTAAGTATGTCAGAACTTCTAAATATATCAATTTTAACAATACATAGAACAAAGTATGGCGATACAGATGATAATATCAAAAGAGGAGAGGTAGACGACCTTGTATCTTCATCTACATTATTCCCAGCAAAAACAAATATAATGTCAAGACCATTAGTAATCCTAGGAAAAGAATATGATAAAACACATTCTAGCTATTATGCTATCATTGAAAAAAATAAAAATATATATTTACAATTAAAAGACGCACATCCTAATATCAAAATGTTAGTAGAAAATCATTTGCAGTAATTAAATTGTAGCTCTTTTCTGTGCAACTTGTTTTTGATATAATTGTGTTATATTTTTATTTGCAATTTGTTTCTGATTAATTACATTTCTATTGTATTGGTTTATAATAATCTTATAATTTAGCAATATTTTATGTACATTGGTTCTAAATATTGCATTTTTCATTAATAATGTTTTAATAGTATTTATATGATCGTCTTTTTTCTTCATATTAAATGTAAAAATATCATTTAGTTTATATTTTATCAATTCATTTATTATTGTATTTACTTGTTCTTCTATTTTTTTTTGGTTTTGTTGGCCAGTTACTGACATATTTGATGGCGGCTTTAATGAAGTTCCTCGTGGTTTAATAGATGAATGTGCACGAGAAGGTAATATTAAAGATGTTCCTTGTTTATTCAGTGTATGCAATCTATATAATTGCTCATTCATTTTCCTAATTATAACTTGGATAAAAAATACAATTTATATTTACAAATCTTTATTCTTAAATAATTTTAACTTTTTGTTCAGGCATATTAAAGCATTTCATTTCTTGGGGGTTCAATTTAAAGTTAATCATTAGATCTTCTTCTAGACAAGAAACATCTTGGTCATCATCTTCTTCATATATAACATCTAACTCTTGATTATCTTCTTTCACGACAACATCTTTCAATAATTCCATCATATGTTCTTCATCTAGTAAAATCCTGCTATCACCAGTTCCACAAGGAGGCTGTTGGCCTAACATAACATTTGCAGAAACGCCATTTACCTTATCATATTCTGCGAAAATACTGGCATTTATCAACATATCTGTGGTTTCTTCAAATGATGATTTTGCCAATGGTCCAATATCTCCCCTGTTAATTCCGTGTCTATCAATTGACATAAGTTGTCCTTTATAAGTCATCGTATCAATCAATAATGACATATGTCTATAATTCATTGAACCTTCACTAGTAACATTAACTAATTCTCTATACAATGAATTTCTTGCCGCTTCAATTCCCAATGTCTCATAAATTTCTCGAATATCATTGGAAATAGTACGAGTTGCGTCAATGTTGGGATTTGCAAGTATATCTATTAAATTAGTACCATCTGTGTCGAGAACCCATTCAATAATATTATCAAATTTATTAGTATCATAATTATATTTAGTATACTTTTTCTTATTCAAAGAGACCTTTTTAATACCTTTGTATCCTTTGAGCAAAACTTGATATACTATATTATGCTCAATTGCTTTGATAGCAGCAATTTCATCTTTACTATCAATATCTTTCAAAGCCAACTCTTTAAGTTTAATACGAAATATGCATTCTTCTGCATTATCATCACTATACACACAGTCAATATATCCATCATATGCTATATTTAATTTTGTATAAATATCAATCATTTTAAGATTAAATAAGTTCATTTTCTCCTTGTTAAATTTTAATCTTAGAACCCATGGAGATGAACTTCTCTGTTTACATCCAGTATCTTCCAATTGTTCAAATTCTTTATATATTTGCATAATACCTTTATCATTTTCAATGTTTGTATCATATGTATCACCATTATCCCAATAAATTTCACTATATTCTAAAATATCTGCTAATTTAGTGATTTCAATAGAGTTTTTGATATTCATAGCATGGTTCTTTGTCATTTCTAATCTTTGGTCTACTACTTCACCATCTGCATCTACTTGTGGATTTACAATACTTGCAACATCTGATTTCATATATATTAATAGTGTAGGTGTTTTTGTTTTCTTTGTAGCAGATAGAATTTCCTTCAATCTAGGTACACCTGAAGTTGCCTTAACAGCAGCAGCTGTACCAGATACATGAAATGAATCTAATGTCATCTGTGTACCCATTTCACCAATTGTTTGGGCAGCAACAATACCTACCATTTCACCTGGTTGAGCAATAGCTTGATTAAAATATTCATATATTTGTTCGAATATCCAGTCAAATATTTCTTTGGTAAAATGATATTGCATTATAAGTTTTTTGGGACACAAATGTAATCTCAGCAGTATGTGAAAGAATTTCATACCTTGATTTAAATCTTTTATAAATAAATCATTTTTAATTTTATCAATTTTATCTAGTATATAATCTGGCGTTAAATCTGTTTTAATAGCCTTGATACCCATATTTTCCAATCTTTTTGATGCTGTATTAATTAATCTATCAAATGGAATTGGATAGCTAATTATCTTATTTTTTTCATCATTAAATACATTTTTAATCAAGAAATATTTATCTTCAATAAGTTCTTCAAACATAGCTGTGCATCGCATATATGTATTTGCAGTAATAGTTTTTCCAGCTTCTTCAGTAATATGAAGTTGGATATTATCTGAAGGTTTCAAATGATATTCTTGATCAATTTCTAGATACTCCTTATCTATAATTGGAATAATCTGAGTTTCTATTTTACATCCGTCCATTCCATCTTCGCCATAAACATATTGAATAATAGAACCTACAGCTGTTCTAACAGTATTATCATAGTAAATTTTTGCATCTTCCATAGCTTTTACAAGGCGTCTTTGAATATATCCAGTTTCAGATGTCTTGACTGCAGTATCAATGAGACCTTCACGACCTCCCATAGCATGAAAGAATACTTCTTGTGGTGATAAACCACTGATAAAACTATTTTCTACAAATCCTCTAGCTTCAGGACCATCATCATATTTGGTAAAATGTGGAAGTGTTCTATCTGTAAATCCATAAGTAATACGTTTACCATCTACATTTTGTTGTCCGACACAAGCAATCATTTGTGCAACATTTGTTTCTTTGCCTTTAGAACCTGATTTAACCATATTAATCATTCTATTTGTATTTTCATCAATCTGTGAAAGACCAATTTTACCAACTTCACTAGTTGTTTCATTCAAAATACCAATAATTTCTCTCTCAATATATTCTTCATTATTGAAAATACTATTATTATCTATAGTACCGCGTCTGATTTCATCAAGTTTATTGTAAGCATTAGTTTTCATCTCTCTAATTTTACTTTTAAGTTGTTCATCTGTAGTAGTATCTGTAACCAAATCACTGATACCTACACTAAATCCAGATGTTAAGAGCCATCTGCAAATAAGTCTTTGTGTGTTATCCAAAAACTTTCTTACTTCAAATGGTCCATAATCATGATAAATTACTGGTAAAAGACCTGTGGTAATTCCGTGAAATACTGTCTTATCAAGAGTGCCAGATTTTAATTGACTATTATCAATAATAAATTTTTCATCCTTCTTGTTTTTTCTATTTATAAATAGTCCAGGTGGTAATATCTGCGAGTAAGCTTCTTTTCCAGTATACATAAATTGTTTATTAGGATCAGATAGAACACCTGAGAAATAGCTATTTACCATCTGTAAATTTGCCATAGTCTTATCTTGGATCCTAGTTGTATCTTTTGTCAATCTGAAAGCACCAAGTAAAGTATCTTGTACAACTTCAATAATAGGTTTTCCATCTCTTGGTGCCAAGATCATATAAGGAACTGCAGCAATATCCATTAATTCATTCATTGTCTGAATGTTTTGGGGACAATGCAAATTCATTTCATCACCATCAAAATCTGCATTATAAGGAGGTGTATCAAGAACATTCAATCTAAATGTTTGATATGGCATAATAACAACTTTGTGACACATCATAGACATCTTGTGCAATGAAGGCTGTCTATTAAATAACACAAAGTCTCCATTGCTAAGATGTCTATGTACAATATCTCCATTTTTCAATTCATTTGCAACTTTTTCCAAATCTGCATATTTTAAATTGATTGTAATTGCTTCTTTTAGTTTTTTTACATATTTTGCTCCAGGCCATGTTTCAGACCCATTTTTAACAAGTTTTCTCAAATTATCAATATTATAATTATTAACTACTTCAGGAAATGTAATATTAACTGCAACTTTGATAGGTACTCCTAATTCATCAATGCTAATATATGGATCGGGTGTAATTACAGATCTTGCAGATTGATCAACGCGTTTCCCATTCAAGTTACCACGAATACGCCCTTCTTTTTTCTTCATACGATCTGAAACAGATTTTAGTTTACGACCATTTCTTTGTTGAGAAGGTGCCAATCCTGGTATTTGATTATCTATGAATGTGAATATGTGGTATTGCAAAAGCATTGTTATATATTTAATAGTTTCTTCTGATGCACCTTTGTTGATTTTATCAATAATGCTATTGTTGGTTTTGATAATATCACTTAGTTTATGCGTCAAATCATCCTCGCGTCTTTGTCCATTTTCTTCAATAATACTTGGTCTTACTGCGGGTGGTGGAACAGGTAATACTGTGCAAATCATCCATTCTGGACGGTTCCATTTAGGATTAAAACCCATAATTTCCATCTCTTTTTCAGAGATACGTTTAAAGATTTTGTTAACATCTTCTGCAGTAAATTCTTGAACTGTTTTATTAGCACTATCTGTTGATTTTTTTTCCTTCCATTCTGCAATAATTTTCATAGCATTTTCTTTATTATATTTGGTAGGTTGAATAGCACCACAACCAATAGTACCATCATCGCCACACGCTCTAATCTTAGTGGTAGTATTACATAATTTAAAATATGCTTCCCATCGTTTTTGATTATTTTTAATCATCATAATTTTTTGCATATCATTTTTAAGATCTTTATGAGTGGTGTCAGGACTAATCAATATTTTTGAACACTTATAACATACACAATTCAAAATCTTTTTCACTATGTCAAAGAACATTGCGTGAAATACTGGTTTTGCAAGTACAATGTGTCCAAAGTGACCTGGGCAAAATATATTTTTTTGTTCACATGTGCTACATATTCTATTATGTTCCAAAACACCCATTCGTGAATCAAATAGTCCACCAATAATAGGTTCACTACCAGCATAAGTATCAGTCTTATTTACTTCAACAACTGACCTTTTGATTATTTCGTCTGGTCCTAGTACACTAAATTGTATACCTTTTACCTCCTGAATATCAACTTTTTGATCGTTGTATGATAGTTCTGGATAAATAGACATGTCTTCTTAATATAATAGTAGTTAAAATTACTAGACCTTTGTTTAAGCACTTTTAAAAATAATCATTTTTTTACTTTTACCAAGATAAAATTTTGAAAATTCAAAGTAATATCATAAAAATAATTTAACGCTGCTAGCAGGGCTTGAACCTGCGACCTAGCGGTTAACAGCCGCTCGCTCTAGCCAACTGAGCTATAGCAGCATTGTAAAGAAGGTTTCCTTTACAATTATAATAATACCATTAATCCTTATATAATTTTTTAGATTTATTATTGAATTATATTTAAAATATTCTTTTTATATAATTCCTTCATAGATATATAATTATTATCTATTATAAAATTTTCGTTCTTCAACCATTGTTTTGAAAATATATTATATTTATGATTTTCATTAAATAAAATATAAACAAATAAATATACAATAACTACTATCATTAAACTAGTAATAATATTTTTTGTAGCTACAAATATTATTGCAAATAATATGATAGCTTGTATATATGGTTCATTAATGATTTTTTGCTGCGCCTTTGTAAGTTCGATTTTGAGATATCTGCCTCCAATTTGAACTAATATTAAGAGAAATATGGATATTGGTTCAATTGTGCCTAAAGAATTTAATCCTAAATCTGAAAAAAATGTTTCTATCATAATCTAATTTTAAATAAGATATTATATGAATGGAGGCGGTTCAGATGTTATACTCGTATTTTCCATATGAGCAGTCCTCAATTCTTTCAGTTTTTTTAAAATTATATTGTTTATATCTTTAAAACTTTTTGAATTGTCACTTGTTTCAGGAATATAATGTACGTTTTGTATTGTGTCTAATGTTTTGTTTGAGAATATTTCCACATTTTCTTTTATTATTCCTCCATCTGTAAATAATACAATATCAAGTATAAGTGCTATTATTGTTAAAAACATTAACAATCCTATTGTTGTATCCCATAAGAATATGTAATAATTTAAAATCAATAAAATTAAAAAAATCCATGGATTATCAATAATATCCAAAATATCATCTGGATACATCACTGCTGGTCTTAATCCTAATACGATAAGATATGCTACTAAAAACCCAGTAATAATTCCTCTAAATATATAATCAATATATATTAAAGCATTCATAATTACTTCTTTACACTAATATTATATAAATATTTATAATTGATTTTTTCTTTTCAATATCTATAATAGAGAATATTGATATAAAGTACATATGACTTACTACTCAACTTTGCAAGAAGCATACAATATCGAAAGGTTTTCTAATAAAAGTAAACGATCTAAAAACAATGAAGAACCTTTTATGAATGATTATTCCCCCCAAGATGATTGTTATTATAAAAAAGAATATGGAGTTGATACAAAAGTATGTAATCGTTCAAAACCCATATCAAAATTTACTAATCCTAATCAAAAAATGGCTCAGCAACATATTATGGAAAAGTCAGAGTACAAGAATACAAATCCGTCATATATCGAGACTAGTAAAATGGCTCTCAACAGTTCAGAAATATCTGGATACCAAACTAATCAAACTCATCAAAACCATAATTCATGTGCTCCTATACAAGCACCAAATTATGAATACCCTATTTCAGGAGAATGTAAAAATGAATTTAACAAGGTTATGAACACATATATGAACGATAATACAGCAAATAATATGTCTTACGAAGACATCAATAAAGACACAAAATTGAAAGAAATTCAACCATATTATGACGAGGATCTCGAACAGTATTTTGATATTAATAATTTAACAAATGATATTAATTATAAATCATCCAGTTCATCAAAATTTATGCCAAATTCCAATAATATTGGATATGCAAACGACAATACTGGCTATTATAAAAATGCACAAAATGGAGAAAGTGATGATTTATTAAAAACAGAAAATTATAATTTGACTGAAGAAGACAAGAAAAATGCACTTAATGCATTAAATGTATTGAAGAATATTGAAGAAAAAATAAAGAAAAATGAAAAAAAACAAGATATCGAGAATAATGTTAATCAAACAGTTATTGAACAAAATGATAAAAAAATAGAGCAAATTATAAATTCTACTTCTTCTTATACCAAAATATATAATATTTTAATTAATATTGCTTTATTTATATTTATTGGAATAGTAATAATTCTTTTGTGCGATCAAATAGTTGAACTTGCTATTCAAATAGGGATGAAAAAAACTGTAAATATTCTAGAACCATACCTTAAAATGCAACAAGTAGTTCAAATTGTCCCCGAACAACCTCCAATAAATAACATATAAGATTTATTTACTTATTATTTTTATAATATGACAATTAGTATATCAAATCTTCCTTTGATTAATTCTACAATTGTTGTAGGAGAAGATACTTTAAAAGAAAGTACAATAGTAATTAACAATAATTCTTCTTGGTGGAAACCATCGCCAAATGGTAATAAAAGAATTATGTTATGCGGAACATATCCAATTGGTACAAGTAACGGATATTCCAAAGTAGTATATTATATTTCAAAATATTTAGGTCAATTTGATGATATTGATTTAACCATTTATGGATTTCAAAATTTTGCAAATACGAGCGGTGCAAATATTCGCAACGATATTCCTTCACGAGTAAAACTTCATGACGCCATGGCTCACGAAAATCCAAAAAGAAATGGTTTTGGCGAATTAGAAATTGGAAATTTTATCAAAAAAAACCCACAAGATGTTATTATAATTTTTAACGATAATATTATTACATCTGCTCTTACTCAGACCATCATTAATGAATGTGGTTCTGAGAGAAGAAATTTTAGATTAGTATCATATATGGATCAGGTATATCCTTATCAAAAGAAAAATTATATCGAGCTATTAAATCAATATTTTGATGCTATAATTGCATTTACGCCATATTGGCAAGAAATTGCTAGAAAATTAGGAATTAGAGAAACAATGCCAATGTATAGTTTTCCACATGGTTTTGATCATAAACTATATTATCCAATACCGACTAAAATAGCTAGAGCATATTTTGGATACGATGATAATGCTTTTATAGTTTTAAATTTAAATAGAAATCAACCTAGAAAATGTTGGGACCATAATATTATAGCATGGGTAGAATTTGTTGAAAGACATTATCAAGTTAATGTGAAAAATAAAAAAGGGGAATTCAAAATTAATAAACATACTAAACGTCCTGTTAAACTCGTAGTTGGAACACAAATGAATGGATATTGGGATTTAATGGATGTTCTAGAAAACGAAGTTAAATTTAGAGATGTTCCTTTAGAATATGTAAAAGAAACCATAGTGGCTGTTCCGATGCCACAACAGCTATCTGATAGAGAAATTAATATTCTATATAACAGTTGCGATGTAGGATGTAATAATTGTAATGGTGGTGGATATGAATTGACTGTATTCGAAGGTCTAGCTTTAGGGAAACCCCAAGTATCTGCATTTGTTGGTGGTATAAGGGAATATTTGAATGAACACAATTCTACTCCTATAGAACCGGCATTTTATTATTATTTAGATAACAAAAGTCAGGGTATTGGAGGTAAAGCAGAAATGACTAATCCTCATGAGTATGCAGAAGCATTTTGGAAATATTTTAGTAATCCAGAACTTGCTGATAAACATGGTAAAAGAGGAAGGGAAAATATTCTTAAACATTATCGCTGGGAAACACTTGTTGAATATTTTTACAAAAAAATCATTCCTCATTTATAATATATTATACTAATGTTTATTTTTAACTGTTTATGAAGATAATTATGAAGAATATATCAGAACAAAATAGTCCATTTATGATAAGCTTATGAAGGGAAAAAAATGATATTTGATATAACATAAAATTATATATGGCGTTGATTATTGATACAGAAACAAATGGATTGCCAATTATAAGTGGTCTAAAATGGGGAGAATATCCTAATTATAGAGATTTGGATAAATATCATAATAGCAGAATTGTTCAATTTACTACTATGATATGTGATCACAATTTTAATGAACTATCACTTGATGACGCAATTATCAAACGTGATGGGTTTGATATTTTTAACAAAGAATTTCACGGTATAACAAATGAAATATCAGATAATCAAGGAGTACCTTTTCTAAATGTTGCTAATGATTTTTATACATATTTAAAAGATGTTAAATATATATTTGCTCATAATATTGCATTTGATATAAATGTGATTAAATCTGAGTTATTCAGATATGGACTATTTCATATTATCGAAGAAATAGAAAAAAAAGAACTAGTGTGCACGATGAAACATACGAAGCCTATATTAAAAATTTTGAATAAATACGGAAATTATAAAAATCCATCATTAAATGAACTGTATAAATTTTATTTTGGAGAAAATATTGAGAATGCACATAATTCAAAATATGATGTTATTAATTTACATACAGTAATCAAACATATGTATGAAAATAATATTTTGAACTTTACATTTTAACTTAAAGATTACTCAATTTCGTTGTAAAAATTAAATCTTAATTGTTTATTATTTTTTTCTAATATAATCTTAATGTATGTTTTTATATGTAAGTTAAAACTGTTTCTATAAACCAAAAAAGTTTTATAAATATCATTTTCATAATGATTTTCTAGTTTAATATTTTGCAAAGATTTTATATTATTTACGATATTACATATTGTATAGTACATACCATTATAGGCAGATATAGTAGCATTTTCAGATGGCATATTAAAAATAATATCATGCGATGATATACTATTTTCTAGTATTGTTTGTAATACGGTATATATATCATTTATTCGATAATGTTCAAGCATCATGTTAATATGTATATTTAATATCATATTACAAAAAATATTTATATATTTAAGAGTTCTAAAACTATATAAGAATAATAAGAGTATATAAGTTGTAAAAGGTAGTACAATGAAAGTATATAGGTAGGTATACTTATAATAGTTTAAATTTTTTTTATTTAAAATACTGCCCCTTGGGGGTAAAATTGCCACTGTGTCCGAGCCTGGTTTAAGGAGCCAGACTTAAGATCTGGTGGGCGTAAGCTCTCGCAGGTTCAAATCCTGCCGGTGGTACATTTTTACTTTTTCACGCAGTATTTTTATTATTTATCTAAAATGTTTTTGAAATATATATCATTAGATTTTTATCTTTATCCAAATTATATTACTGTTTCAATAATATAATCATTTAAGAATATTCTTAATTAATAGTAGTAAATGAGAATAATTAACTTTGGACTAATCACTTTATTGTTAGCAGACTTATGCACTGCTTTTACATATAATCTATTGATGAATAAACCTAATAATAAACTTTTTTTAAACTATAAAATGAATTTAGATAATATTGATGATAATATACCATATTTAAACCGATTAGAAAATGTGCCTGTAAAATCTAATATTGATAAATTAAAATCAATTAAGAATAATATTAATAAATATATCGATGAAAAAAAAAATGTAAATGAACCAAAGTATATATCATGTTATAATAATCCTATTAAAAAGGCTACGTTTGATAAAATATTTCTGAATATTCAAAATATTCAAACTATATATATTTCAAATGACTGTGATAGGGCTATTTTTGTATTTTTGAATGCACAGCGACTAGTATATTACATCCATAATAAAGATGAATACAAATTGATAGAAAAAATTATAAACATCGCATCACAAAGCCTACAAAAATTTAAAGTTATTGTTATTTGTAATAAGGATTTAATGACAGATAAATTTGGCTTTCTTTATTGTGATAAAGATTAACGAATTCTATCCTTTACTGCTACTAAATCTAAGTCTCGTACTCTTACATAATCTTTTTTATTATTTGCATGAACACGTTCTATGATATATGGTAATCTACCTTCTTGTAATTCTTTTAAAGCAATTTGTCTTAGTTCCATATTACTTTCTATATTTGTTTTATCCATTTTGACAAAAGGTACAGCACCACTTGCAAGTTGCATTGTTCTCAAACCAATAATCTTATCAAATTCATATTTAGTCATTATAGGTTTTGATAATTTAGGATTATTTAAATCTTCATTTGTTTTTCCAACATCTTCGACATGATTTGTTTTATATCTTAAAGACATTATTATAATGATCTTATCTATATATTTAATCATTTTTTATTTTTTATATGAGTTATTTCTAAGTTTGTTTCCATGTTTCGCCACAATATTCACATACATAGAAATATTTCATATTTTGCGGATCATATTTGATATACAAAATTTGTTTCTTATCTTCTTCTACATTGCAAGAAGAATTAGGACATGAAATTAAAGGGTCTTTAATTCTGCGCAATGTAGGATCATATCTTAAATATTTATTTACATGTTGATTGTATAATAAATCATCTTCACTATAAATGGTCTGCGAAATTTTAATTGCCGAGTTACTAGTTTCTAATTTCTGAAAATCACAATGTTTACAATATTTTACTAATTGTTTAAGTTCATTTGATTTTACATAAAGCATATTATCGCATACTTCACAGAATTCCATTTTATATTCTAGAAAGAATTTAAATCTTAAATGATCATTTTTTATTCATAATAGGATTATATACTTTTTACACATAATAATATAAGATTTATGATTATATTATAATAATATATGAAAAGTTCATTTATATGTTTTCTTATTGCACTCGTTTCAAATATGTACGCCCCCATTTGTGCCAAACCAGATACTTCGAATATTATAATAATTGCGGATGTGCATGGGGACATAAACCGTTTTAGATATATTTTACAAGATGCTGGTATTATTGATAAATATGATAGTTGGATTGCACCATCTTATACAACAGTTGTTCAACTCGGAGATCAGATTGATCCAAAAGATCAAAAAAAGGAGGATGATGATAAGAAACACCATTTTGATATGATATATTTTACATATCGTTTGGAATTTTTAGCAAGTCATTATAATTCTACTTTTATTAATCTTATTGGAAATCACGAATATTATAATATTGATAGAATAAGAAATAATAGAGAATTATCACATATAATTGCAAATAGACCAATTATTAAACAAATAGGAGATAAATTGTTTTGTCACGCTAGTTTCAAAACAATACATTATCTAATAATGCAGCAATATAATATCACATTTCAAGATATTAATGATCTATGGTATAATTATGTTAAAAATTACACTTTATCTCCAGTAGAACAGTATTTGGTTAAAATGCTAATTACAGATGCTGATAGTATTATTTTCACTAAGACACAAGATGAAGCATCGGCAATCAATGTATTGTTTAATAGAATTAATGTAACAAATATGTTTGTAGGACATAAAATAACAGAATATATCCATGTTAAAAATAATGTATGGTTTTTAGATCAAACTCTAAAAGAAGCTTTTGATAAAAGTATATATACTTATATTACTATTCAAAATGATGGAATTATCGTGAAATCACCTCGGAAAAGATGGTTTTGGATTGATTTTTTTTATGTATAATCATATTTGCAAAAACTCTTGTATAGTAAGTAAAATATAAAATCCAATATGTGTTGATAACAAATAATTGTGGTCTTTTTTACAATATTCACTATTTTGTAAACTAACATAGCTGAGTACTTGATACATATATATGTTATATCTTATTACCGTATCATATTGATTTTCTTGTATATACCCCAAAATGTTACCAAGTAAATATTTATATATACCTAAATCTTTTATTATATGTAAATTTGAAAGTATATACCAAAATAATATTATGAATTGTTCTCGATTATTTAAATAATCAAAATACATCATATAAATATTGATATCTGATATTAATTTGTATAAAACTACATCTCTAACAAACATTTTATAAGCGCAATTATATTTGTAATAATATGTCAAAAAATATCTAACATAATGTATATATGATGTGCCTATTATAAATATATATATATCATTGAATAAATATGTTATCGATAACATAAATGATATATACAATATGTTATTATACCCGATATATGCTTCTATTCCGTGATATATCTTTGTCCAAAATATTACGTTTAAAGCAGTTGTTTTTTGCATAAAAGTTTTGGGTGATAAGGTGTATAAAAAAAGATTTCGAAATTTTTTATTGTAATGAATAGATAAATTTGTAAGTAATCTACCAAATATATACATTGATTTATGATATATGCAGAAATGCGCCTTTAATACTACTCGAAAATCTTTATTAATTTTGTCAGTGTTTTTCTGTATGTAATGACACTCTCTATGAAAATCAAATGCTACTACATCTCCTTTATGTAAAGTTATTTCAAATGGGTTCATATTAAAAATAGTTTTGATTTCTTCATTATTATCCATACCAATTATAAGTCTATAACAAGAAGCAAATGGAATATAATAATATGGTCCGTCAATATGTTTTGTAAAAAATACTTCATCTGATGTTTTTTTATTATCAGTTGGAGGTGAAACATATACTTCATTCATATCGTATATCACATCTATTTGAAATCTGTCGCCAAATTTATCATTGAACATTTTCATTATTGATTGCGAATAACATATACTAGCAAAAGCTTCTTTGATATTATTTGGTATTTCATTATACCACCAATGACTTGATGTTATTTTAGATGGATTTTGTAACATTACCCACTCTCGTATTATATCTGTATTTTCCAAATCTATATTATCAAGTTTGCATGATAATACTCTTTTACTTTTGAATTGCCATGGTAAATATATCAAATTTGTATCCTTTAATAAATGCATCTTAATATAAACAAAGTATTAAAAAGTATGAATTACAAACTTAGATATCATTATATCAATAAAAGTAAAAAAAGATGTAAATTGATACTTGTAATGGTGTGGAAATATAACAAGATATATCCAATTTAAGGAATAACAAGTGTCTGAGACATCTTTTTTTACTTTTTTTTTATATTTTAGTGTGCATCCTTGATAGCCTTCTTTTCTTCGTCAGAAAGCTTAGACCAGTATGTTGAAGCGACCTTCATCAAGTCCTTAGGAGGAATAGATGGGTCAGTCTCCTTCAGCTCAAGCATCTTTTGCTTAATAAAGATGTTGTAAGCTGATGGTGCCTTTTTGGGTTTTTCTGCGTTCTTCTTAGAAGCACGCTTGCGCTTCTTCTCACCTTCTTCATCAGACACATTATCTGACTTGTTGTTGATAATCTCCTTGTAAACATCTCCAAGGATCTTCTTCATCTCGGAAATAGTGAGCTTAGTGTCATTCTCAAGGATGACAGAGGAGAACTTCTCGATGATCTTAGCGTTGATAGACATTTGCTTGACTTGATACACTTGTGTATGTCAAATAGATAATGTTAAAGTATAAATCATTTTTTTTTCAAAACGACGAAAATCAATACAAATTTATATATTGTTTTAGAAAAATATTGTATTATAATTTGTTTTTTTCTTATTTTCTTTTATCATATTATCAATATCTGTCTTCAATAATTTAATTTCATTATGTAATACATATAATTTATTTCGATAATAAATTACATTCACAGCCGAGTAAAATATAATAATAAATAACGCATATAATACATATCTATCTAGATCTTCTTGTTTACAAGTCATTTAAGATCTTTTATAAACTTAAAAATCATTTTTTATACCTGTAAAAGGTAAAAAATACAAAAAAAACAGTCAAAATAATAATTTTACATTTTTCTGGGTCTTGTGCTTAAATAAACAGTTTCCAAATCTATCATAGAAATTTGGCCGTGTGGTTTTTTAAGCTTCTTTGTCATTCTATAATAATCGTCTCTTGTAAATCCCCACATATCTACTACAGGATTACTCCATTTTTGTCTTATAAATGTCGATAACTCATTCTTATCCATAGTGCGATTTACATTCCATAATGCTGCTCTTTTTTCTACAAAAAATGGGTAAAATATCTTGTATACTTCTTCATCTCTTTGTTCTTTTGCTACAACTCTTTTGGGAACCTTTTTTTCCTTGGGAACCTTTTCTTCCTTGATTTTATTGCAACGCAAAGTCTTTTTATTACAAATTTTGTTTTCAGCCCTGCAGTCTTTTTTACAATCTTTTTTTTGTTGTTTTTTCATAAGTTCACTATGTTTCTTTTTTCTCATTTCATTGTATTTTTTTAACTGCATAAACTTACCATTGTGTTTTATATATTCAAGTGAATTTTTACTATAAATATTTCTTTTTTGTTCACCGTACATTACTGTACGTACTAATTTATAGTTTTTCTCATTTTTAGCTTTTCTCTCTTTTTCTCCTCTATATGCGTTTATTAAATCCATATTTGTTTCTATTATAAAAAAATAAAATAATTCATCAAGTATAAAAATGAGTACATAATTCAGTTAATCTTTCATATTATAAAAACTTTCTAAAATTCATAGAAAAAAATAAATTATGTACTCATTTTTATTAATTATCTTAAAGAACTAATGAAAAAGGATATGTCTTAGAAAGTTCTATTAAAGGAATGCTCTGAAAAATAAATATTACATACTTATATTTGTATAACTATTACATATTTTTTTATTTGAAAACCCTTCAATAGATCTATTTTTAAAACTATCGTCGTGATAGCCAACAATACTACCATCCCTTACAGACAAATCTATAGTTTGTGATTTTAGATCGTATCCTATTATTTTTGCTATATTTTCTAATATTGATTTTCTTGATTTGAAAATTGATGTCTTAAAAATATGGCCGTCTTTTTTATATTTTATTTTGAGATTGTACTCTTCACACATGTTGTAGTATAATCTTACATATACATAACATTTTTATATATTAAATACTATTTAGTATAATGAGTTAAAATGAGTACATAATTCAGTTAATCTTTCATATTATAAAAACTTTCTAAAATTCATAGAAAAAATAAATTATGTACTCAAAATAAAATTTCTTTTAAGTGCTTTATACATTCAAATAATATTCGCAAATATAACCACATAATATATGTGATATTATAGTACAACACCATACATAATATACAATATTATCATTTACTGTAAAATATACACTACAAGGACTAAATGTTTTGAATGATTGAAATGCCCATATTAAATTAAATAAAACAACATCATACCCGATATTATGGTTTATTATATAATTTCCTCTTTTGTTATATATAAAATCATATATATATACTATACCAGGTAGAATATGAACGAAAAAACTACAGATATCAATTGTCATAATAGAGGCACCTTTAGGTACATTTGGTATAAGACTAATCTTATCTTTGTTTGTAAATCTAAAAATATGATAAATAATAAAAATAGTTGATGAATTTATTGTAATAAAAATTTCGAAATATACATTATGATAAAAATAATTAATCCCAATTAGTATCATATTCCAATTTGTATATTGTGATAGTGTTACTGTGCTTATTTTTCCAAATGTTTTATCTGATATATGACCTATAATTCTTCTTACTATAGGTATAATGATAGTAGTGCTAACAAGGACTATTTCATATTCATGTCTATTATTCATTGGAAATCATCTAAATATCTAGAATATAATATTATATAATTTTTATACAACTGTGTCATCTTCATCGTCGTCATCGTTATTAGATTTAAATCTAAGACCCTTCCAACCCTTATTGTCGTATGCCCCCAATAGTTTCTCAAAATACGCTTTGAGTTGATTACGATCTGGACATTTCTTACCCTTTGGAACATTTGCTCCAGACCATAATCTGAAATCATTGTATAATTTGCCAATTGCAATACGATTATCAAGTTCTGAATTAATTTCAATCTTTTCATTGATAAACTGTCCAATAATATCATTATTTTGTTTATAACTCTCAGTAGCAACACGTACTTCCATAGGTTCGTGAATTGAATTTGGTTGAATGGTCTTATGTCTCTCTATTAGCATACTGATAAACATCTCTTTCCATCGATCAAATTTGTCAGATAACTCTAAATCCATTGGAAATTCATTAGGTTTATTTGGATTAGGATTTTCTGAAAATTTGCTACTAAAATTGCACACTTTTAGACGTCTCCATGTTCCTCCATCATCACTAGGAACTTCTGGTAATTCATTACATGTTAATATCATTTTAAATTGTGGCTTAAATTCATATGGTTCTTGAAACAATCTTCTAACCAATATTCTATCATTACCCGACAATTCTTTCATTAATCCAATATTAATTCTGTCAGATTCACTAGGTTCTTGCATTACAGCAAAACGCCTTCCTTTTGTTCTTTCTAATTCACTTTGTGCTGCATTACTTGCAGCTCGTTTTTGAGTAAGAAGTGCTATTGGTAATATACAATAATAATCACCAACTGATTTTTGTATCAAATCTAGAAGTCTAGATTTGCCGTTACTTCCTTGTCCTGTAAATATATAGAAACGTTCCTGAGCTATACTTCCATCGATAATACATGCTAACACATCCAATATATATGTTCTTAGATTTTTATTAGTGAAAATCTTATTGAAGAAATCATTAATTTCAATTACTTCTGTCGCCTGAGCATTATAAGGCACATAACTTATTTTTGTACTATAGAATATATAATCATCAGGCATCCCATCGCGAAACATATGCATCTTAAGATCGTATACACCATTGTCAAATCCTATCAAGTGTGATCTACTATCAAGCAATTCTTCAAATGCATCATCAATAAATAAGGTTCTACATTCCTTCATAATACTATCCTTAAAGCTTGCATTCTTCAACTGTTGTGCAATTTTTAAGCATTTTTTCCCTCGTTCATCATTCAGCGTTTTATGTGTTGGGTCATCGCTATATATATTATTATAATAGAACCCTCTCTCCATAAATTTTTTGCAAATATCACGACTTAGTATAAGTCTGAGATCCAAACCCTCGCGTGCTTTTATCCATCTATGTTTCTGTTTATCATACTTATACCATATATCTTTACTAATTGCTTTGAATTCATCCTTATATTGTGCATAAACTACGCGCGCAATATCATAATGTGCACCATCACTCCCAATACAAAGATCTATTAATGGAATGATAGCCTCGTCGACTATTTCGATATATTTCATATGATTATCTTGTTTTGCCCACCATCTCAATGTTCCAATACCCATATTATCCTTTCTCATTTTATCCCATAATTGTTGACATTCCCCTTCCATATATACGCTGCTAATTTTTGAAAATTCAATCCATGTATCAAGTAGCCTGTAATCAATATTGCGAAGTACCCAACCCAGATTAATCCAATCAGTATAATTATCTGCCCTATTATATGATAAGCATTCATTAACAAGTTTTTTCACAAATATCAATTCATCTTCTGATACATAATTTTTATTTATATTTAATGATTTACCAAATATATTATTTTGCAACTTACTTTTTAATTTTTGATCAACTGTTGGAAGAATATGTTTAACATACTCATTTACTTCATTGGCATATTCTTCTTTTACTAGATTTTGAATATTTTCATTTTTAGTTCTCATTGAAAACATTTGAATAAAGTTAATCTCATCAGAAGCATTTGAAATATATTCAGTCTTGATAGTTTCTTCATTTAAATACTTATATATACTGGATACTCTATATGCATCACAATCTGGTTTTTTACTGCCGTACATTTGCCAACAATTTACGTCTATAATTGCTTTATCAATAATTGAATCATATTCATTACATATTGGTAAGCCATTAAACATTTCTTGAGCTATGTCTAGAATTTTTTTTCGTATAAAATGATGCACATTATTATTTACTATGATATGGGGAAATATAATATGAAGACCATCCTTTAATTTATTTCGAAATTCAACTGGATTAGGTTTTTCCATAACATAAGCAATATTAGCATCATCATTTATATTCAAATACTTATTAATGATCTTAAAATAGAAATCTAGAATACGAAAGACATTGTCCTCTGTATATATTCTATCATATCGTTTTTTATCATTTTTAAATGAAGAATTTGAATCGTGGGAACTATAAATACCTGATTTCTCTTCAGGTATAATAAATCTGAAATCAATATCAACGCGCAGTGGACTAGGTTCTGTAGGTTTTTCTGTAAAATGTAAAGGAATACCATTTGTTAGAGCTAAACCATAAATATTAATGAAGTCTGAATATTTTTCATCCGGAATATATAAGCTCACCTTGGGATTACCTATACTTGTATTGGTAAAAGGTTTTCCTTTTTCTACCTTATATTTGTTAACAAATTGACGAAGATCTTCATTAATACCCATCCCTTGTTTTGATGGTTTTACTTTATATATATCAATTTTTATTTTTATACAATTTTGTTTCCTATAAATTTATATATATGTATGTTTGGTATTTGATAGCAATACGGTAATGAAAACGATATGAATAAATTATGTGTTTATGTTATCATTTTTTTCATATATTTAGGAGATTTTCTTAACCTAAAAATAGATAAGGATATTATTATGTTGAAGACAAAATATAGTAGTCCAACCAATATCAAAAATCCTAGAGTTTTTTCTAAAAAATCACTTATCGCACTAATTCAAACATGGAATAAATATAAACCTGATAAAATTATTTATAAAAAAACAGATAGTATTGCAAAATTATCTAATGCTTTAAACACTAAAATAAAACCAATTTGCGATGATAAACAATATTGGTGTTGGACTGGTGCTCTTGACAAAATTGCCAAAGATCAAAAAACAAAACAAATTATAAAAATGATTGCAGATCACGAACTTAGACCAGAAATGCCCAAAGAATGGATAAAAAACCCTATAGAATGGTTGAGTAATTATGATATAGACGATGTTATGATGCAATACAGTAATGAAAAAAAATACAAATACTCTTTCTTGGGTGTTTTTCCTATTGATTTTTCTGAAGAAGACCATTTTGGAAGATGTCTATATAGTCATATTTGTTCACTTGATCCAAAAAAATACATCAATAAAGGTATTAAATATCTTGGGTTAATTACAAATTTAGATAAACACGATCAAAGTGGGTCGCATTGGACTTCAACTTTTATCATTTTAGACCCAAAAAACAAATCATATGGTGCGCATTATTATGATAGTACTGCTAAACCTATACCTGCATATGTTAAAAAATTCATAAATAGTATTAAACGTCAGTTAATTGAAATTTATCCAAATGCCAAGTTTAGAATTACATATAATAACAAACAACATCAGAGAAAAAATACTGAATGTGGTATGTTTTCTATGATTTTTCAAATAAGATGGTTGAATTTATTGTTAAATTATAAAAAATTAAAAATATCAAACCCATATTATGATAGAGATATACCTAATATTATTATAAAAGATGACAAACTTACAGATGATATTATGATAGAAAATAGAAAATATTTATTTAGACCAAATTTTGACGATTTTATAAATAAAAAAAATATTACGATATAGTAATGTTTTTTCCAAATACAATACTATTTAATTTTTCTCGCGTACTTCTTTGTAATGTATTCCATCTAATCTCTTTATCAATAAATTTTACCAAATCATCCTTCATTTCTGGTTGAATTTGTAATTCTTCTAGTAATTTTGATGTAAAGTCATATAATACTTCTTCGTGTTGATATATAGTTTTGGAACCTCTCCATAAATATGTTCCTAGTATTTGATATAAACCCTGACAATATGGACTAAAGATTATATCATTATACGAATTATTGAATTTATATGCATACATATGACTATTTGATGATTTAATATTTGTTGGAGTATAAATGTCATATTTAATAATGTTTTCAATTAACTCTTTGGGAAACTTATGTGTCCATTGACAACCGCAGCTTAACCAAGTTATTTTATAATCATTATACTGTAAAATAGGATGTTCCGTATATTCTTTTGTTACATAATATTCATCCAATAAATTACAAAACTCTATAAAAATTGTATGCCCTTCTTTTATACAATATCCTGTATTTTCTAGCACAAACATATTTTTTATGTAGTGTATATTATCTATAGTAGCATTATAATCATACATAGGGTCTATACAATATACTGTTACATTTATAGATTGATTTAATGTTTTGATGTGTTTAATACAATCTACTATATCTTCATGTGAAGCCTGATTGTTATTATTCCAAACCTTGTAATCACATTTACTATTACTATTCTGATAATTATAGGCTCCGATGATAACAATGTTAATAGTTGTCATTATTTAGTAATTATGATGTGTTTAATTTTATATGTATTTTGTGTTATCTCTAAATAAATAAAACATGGGGATTTTGGAAGAATATAAATCTACCAAGAATAGAGACATTCTTTTAAATGCTTCTATAAAAATGATTAAAGATAAATATAATATAGCTATCGGTGATGCTGTTTTATCAAAAATTATAAATAATATTATATCAGTTATAAGCAATGATGCTATATTATTAAATACTTCTGTAAAATTAAGTGAATTAAATAATCTAACACTGGTTAAAATTAAGGATTTTGTAGGAAGACAAATTAAACCTGATAAAGAAACTTCTGAAATAAATCAAATTACAATACAACCGCAAGCTAATATTACTGAAGCTCCACAACCTTCACTGACACCAGAAAATCAGTCTCAAGTTATTCAAAATACATTACCCAATGTATCAATAGAAAAAAGAATATCAGAAGATGATGAGTTATTGAATAAATTACAAGAACTAGAAGAAAAACGGAGAGTTGCAAATTCTATATTATTAGACCAATCTGTCAATGATAACAGTAGTATCAATATATTTGAAAATAGTATAAATACAGAAGACAAGTCTAACAATACAATTGCAATATCATCAATAACCGATAATATATATAAATCAATGGCAACCAAAAAACCAGTGAACAAAAAAACAATTATATTAAATAGCTATGACCGTGATTGGGTTAATCAGCCTATTAGAAATACATTACAATTCAATATTGATATAGATTTGCAGCAAAATATTATTGAACCCAGTAAAATACTATTTCCTACTTATGTAAAAGAATTAACACCTTATATTAATATGATAATTACAGATGGTAACAAAGTCCATAAATATACATTTATTTATCACAAAAATAATGGAGGATGGGATGAATGGAACCTAGTCAATAGTAATCCAAATCAAATGTATTTTACAAAAAAAGATTGGAAAATAACATTCATGGATTTTTTAAATAAAGATTTGAAGTTGGGAAATGATGATATCAAAGTTTCCGAAGTTTCAATTTATAACGACCAGGATAATAATGAAGGATTTCGTGTTAAATTATTATCAGATAAAAAACATCATAACTTAGAAAGAATTAGAAAATATGATGATATGCTATTAAAAACATATTCAGATAAAATTGTTAATGTTACAGTTCTTGAAAATAATGACGATGGTATTGTATTGATAAATAATGATGCGAAATTAAAACAGGAAGATTTTATCAATTCAAAGTTATTAAATCTCAAAGCACAATATTTTTTAATATTTTCTTATTATGCTAAAGAACCATAATTAATAAAGATGTAAATATAAAAACTATCATACTGATAATATCTATTCTATACTGTAATTTTAGTTTTTCATTCTGTGACAAACGAATATCTGAAACCTCTTTGTTACTTTCTGTGATTTCATAAATATGTTTATATATATTGGTAAAATCAAATAAATCACCAAAGTTGTTTAAAGTGTCTTGTGATTTAATCATGATATACACTAAAGATATGAATAAAATAAAGAGAAAGATGTGTGTATATATTTTACCTGAATTTATGTGAAGATTTAAATAATTTATTAGGATGCGAAGTTTGTATGAATCATAATTGATTGTTATAATCAATGCTATAATTATAGCTATATATGTCATAGCATATATAATCAAAGAATAATGTAATGTTCGGATAATATTATAATCTATAAGTAATTCCAAAAAAATTACTATTATTAGACGTATTGCAAATGTAAGTAAAATAAATATTGCTTTGTCTTCAAATGTAATTTTTAAAACAACAGATGGATCTAGGTTATGTAGTTTAATTTTATCATATAAAGCATCATCTGCGTATATGGAAAATTGTTTATTATTTTTCAAATGTTTATTGAGTTTTACATATTCATTCCAGATATCTTCATATATTGATGGTATATTAAATTGAGATACATTTTTATTATATGATGTATCATTAAAATCTTTTAAATTTTCTTCAAGTTTTTTTAAAGCATCTTTAATTTCATTTAATGTTTTAAATATTTCATCGAATGTATTTTTTTCTGATTTTTGTTTTTCTTCTTTTGATGATGGTGGATTTTGTCCTTCTTTTGATGTTCCTGATGATGGTGATCCTGGTGATGATCCTGGTGATTGTGGTGATTGTGATGGTGATGTTGGTGATTGTGAATCAAAATTTAAATTTTGTTTTATTTCATCTTTAAAATCACCCTTTTTATTACTTGCCTTCGCTTTATTGATTTCATGTTTGCGAGTTTCTTCTGCATCAGATTTTTTAATTTGAATATCTAATATTTTTATTTCAGTGTCATAATCATTTATTACAGATTTAATATTGGATTTGAATTTTTCAAATTCTCTAAATATTTTATTTTTATCATCTTTGCTATCAAAATCTTCTAGATTAGTATATAAATCCTTTATATTTTCTTTTATATCTTCATTATATGATAATATACTATTGGATGAATTTATATTTTTGTATAAATCATCGATTAGGTTTTTTAAATTTGATAGAGTATTAATAACACTATTTTTGGTTTTGTCTATATTATTTTTTAAATAATCATTTAATTTGTTTTTATTTTTTTCAATTTTTATTTTTTGATTTTCATCATTTGTTTCATCATTTTCATCACTTTCCTTTTTTGATAGTTCACTATCAAAAAAATTCTTGATATCTTCTATATCTTTATCTAAATTATATTGAAATTTTTTAATCTGTTTATAGTTATTGTCATTAATATCTCCACCATGTTGTCCACTACTAGTTCCTTTTGAATCTTCATCGTTCTTTTTTATATTTGATATATAATATATCAATTGAACAATTATATCTAGTATACTTAACTTTTCATTTTGTATATTATCGACACCATTATTTATTGTTTTAATACTTATCTTATCACTTTTTGTCATTGGATTTAAGTGTTCTTTGGCTATATTTAAAACATGATTACCACTCGCACCAATCGCATCACTACTCACATCACCAATCGCATCACTACTCACATCACCACTCACGCCACTCTTATCACCACTCACATCACCACTCACGCTACTCTCATCCCCACTCACGCTACTCTTATCATCACTCACGCCAATCGCATTACCACTCACACTACTATCATCTCCTCTCTTTCTCTTATTTAATACAATAAGTAATTGTAATAAATAAAGTATATCATTGTTCTCCTTATCTATAACTTTTTCCAATACCCCAGCTTCACTATCATCATTATTATCTATTGTTTCTTTATTTACTAGGCTTAGTAATCTTAAAACATCATCATAATTTAAGTTTTTTTTATCTGTTTGCAGTACTGTATGTATACTATTTAATAAACTAAGTAAATTTTTGATATAGGTATTTTGTTGTTTTTCTTTTGTACTTAGTTTTGTTATAGCTTCACTTATTTTTTGTTCTGTTTCTTGTTCTGTTTCTTGTCCTGTTTCTTGATCTATTTTTAAAACTTTTAATAAACTAAATATATTAATTATTTGAGTTATGTTATAATTTTCATGATTTGTTAATGTCGGTGCTTTTGCTATTAGTTCTGCTGCTTGTGGTAATTGTTTTATAATATTTAAAAATTTTAATATATTAATTATTTTTGTATTCTTATCATCTTCAGAATTTGTTGCTTGTAGTGATGATTGTCCTTCTGTTAGTTGTTGTGATTGTGATCCTGTTGATGTTGTTGCTTGTTGTGTATCTGTTGTAATTTCTGATTGTGATGATACTGTCGTACTCTGATTGTTTTGATCAGTTTGTGTTTTCAAGCTGAAATCATTTTTTTCAATTATATTTTTTATTAATGCTATAACTTTATCTTTATTTTCTTTTGTTATTTCTATACCATTATTTGTTAGTAAATTTTGGATATTTTTTAATATTTCTACACTATCATCTGATGAATTTACAATACTAGTATTCGCGCTGTTTAATAATAGTATGGCTTTTTCAAAATTAGGGTCAAGTACCATATTATTATTTGGTGTTTCACCATAGGTTTGATATAATTTATTGTATTTGTCAGAATCTTTAAACTTAAATAGATGTGGTTTTTTCTCTTTAAGCTCTTTCAATACATTATATGTAACAATATCTTCAATACGAGTTTCATTTTGCAAATGCATATTATGCAATATGCCCCCCCTATCTTGAGCCATTATAATAGCTTTCTCTCTAAATAAAATAAATATATCTTTTCAATCTATTAAAATTTAATAGAAATTATACTAGTTAATATCCATATAAAAATAGTAAATAATGACATAGTTTTTATTAGTTTTTTACGTTCTTCGTAGTTCAATATATTTTTTTGAGAATCATCTTTATTTTCTCCCTTTATATTTAATATTATGGGAATTAATAATAATAAAACAATTAAAAATGAATGTGTAAATAATCTTGAAATTCCATTTGTACCCATATAGAAATAGTAAAATATATTACGAATACTACTAATTCCTATATCATTATTCATATAAGATGCATATGGAATTGTATCAATGTTTACAAACATGACAATAAACCAAAATATTACTATATATATTAATGCATAAAGTAAAAAACCTTGATAAAAATCCTTTACAATATTTATATCTACGCACCATTGTACCATTAAAATAGTAATATATCTTATAAAAAATGTAGTGAGAATAAAAATTAATCTATCTTCACGTGTTAATTTCAAAGTTTCTAAAGGACCATTTTTAAATTCATTTAAAACTTTTTTTAATTCTTTATTATTATCACCATCTCCTTGTTTTATTTTATTATAATCTTTTATAAATTTTTGAAAAACATTTGATCCTTCATTATTTCTATTTTTTTTAATAAATTCTTGTGCTTTTTCCACATATTTATGTTTATCACTATCACTTACATTGTTTTCTAAAAACAATTTTTTCAAATTTTCTGTGATTTCATCATCATATGCTCCTCCACTAATAATATAATCTGGTTCTATTTTATCATATATTTTATTTGCAATTTTATAACTATTACCATTATCATTACCATTATCATTACCGTCAATCAAACTACTAAAATCTAAACCTTTCAAAACCTGTATTATTTTTTTCTCTTTTTTCTTTCTCTTTTTGATCTTATTATTTAGTTTGATTATCATTTTAAATATTCTAGGATCATGTTTTATTATTTTTGTCAACTCTTTATAAAATTCGTATCTGTCATTATAATATTTTGCAAGATCATAATCATTAATTAATAGATCTATGATATTAATATTTGTTTCATCTGCAGTGATTTTATCACTTTCTATATATTTAGAAATGTTTTGAAATCCAGATAATATAATATCCTTTTGTTTTTGCTCATCTGTATATTTTTCAGTTGATATATCTATTGTATTATCAGCATTCATTTAATACTTATACTTTCCTTAATCGTATTATAGATAAAAAAAATAGATTTATTGATAGTTAAATTATTACTTATTGAAGCGTATAGAACATTTTCCATACTACACCAAATATCAATAACAGTATCATAAATACAAACAAAATGTAAGAGTATATATCATTATAATAATAGTGTAAAAATTTCATAATTACTATTATTGTTATAGACCATAATATTGCTGTAAATATTATCATAATATTAATATTAAAACTATTAAAAATACTTAACGGATTATAAATTCTATTTGTAAGACAATTTTCTAATATTTTTTTTAAATTTTGTTTAAATTCAATAAGATTATGACTATTTATTTCACCCTTAAAAGATGCTAGGTAGTCTTCGAGCACTTTATTTTCTGTCAATATATTGAAATTAAAATCCATATTATCAAATCTAAATGGTATATATGCTGCAGGCATTAACTCAATAGGCAACATACCATATATATATATACTATCATTATCATCATTTATTTTTTCTTTTGACATATTATTTGAAATTATATCATATCTTGTTTCATACTGTTTTTGTTTATCTTCATTTATGTTTTGTAACATAAATATATTACTACCAAATTCAAAAGTTACTGAATTCTCCCCCATAATCTATTATATTCTCTTAATTGAGAAATGGAAAAGTTTTTTTTATTTTTGTGATATAGCTATATAATAAAACATAATAATGATAATTATATTAAATATATATGTTAATACAAAACTTTCCCTTGCTACATAATTTGCTTTATGTAATATAGCTGGAACTATATCAATATTATTATTTATTATTAAATCTGGTGAAAATCTTTCTTCTGTTAATACTTTTTTTTCTTTATAATCTACTGAATTATACAATTTTAATAGAGCATTTGTATCATTTATACTTTTATATGTATTTTCAATATGATTTAAAAAAATATTCCCTTTATATTTTGGTATTTCAATAACTTTTATATTCATATAGTTAAAAAGAGGATAAAGTTTATATTTTTCTTCATTATCGATGGTATTGAAATAATCACCCTTTGTGGTTGTGTCAACCTGTTTTTCTGATGAGATTTCAATTGATTTAATATAATTTACAGTTGTCTTAATATTATCATCAATAGTTGTATTATTTTGTTGATTATCTTCAGATTTTTTTGCATCCACATCATATTTTAAACTTGTTAAGTGATCTATAAACATCTTTATTATATCGTCAATAGATGTAATATCTATATATTTTTCTAGAGATTTTTTTAAATTTTCTAATTCAGTGTCATTTATAATATCATTAATATTTTTATTATAATTCAAAAACTTATATATATAATACTTGCTGTTTTCATTATAAAAAATTAAATCTTTAAAATCAGTATTATTTTGTATTGAATATATATCTGTATTATGTATTAAATTTATAAAATAATAAATACTTTTTTGTATATTTTTCATATAATCATTTTTATTTCCTGGTGTATACTTTTGTAATAAAAACTTTAAATTATTTTCATCAAATTTTAATGTTGACATACACATATTATAATAATTTTTGAATTCATCATCATTTACAAAATATTTATCATTAAATGTTAGTGTTTTTAGATTTAATTCTACAAAATTTTCGGGTGCAGTTAAATCAATATATACTTTAGCAGGCTTTATAGTTGGTGTGTTTGTAGTTACATCAATATAATTATGTAAATATGATACATATACATTTAATATAACACAATGATATATATAATTTTTTGGTTGAGTATTACTATTGGAAGTATTTAATTTTATATATGGTGTAATTATGGTATTTAGATTATTTAAGTTACGTTTGTAGGATGAACTAGTTGCACCATATAAAACTAATTTATTGAATGCTGTATTAAAACTTGTAAAGTTTAATATATATATTAATAATATTAGTAATATCAGAAATGGTACTAGAGGATATATATATTCATTTAAAAAAGTATCATTTACATCATTATATATTAGTTTATATATTATATATCCTAAAGCTATAAGTGAGAAAAGAATAAATAAAGCAATTGCATGAATGATAAAATTTTTCATGTAGATTTCGTGAATGTTGTAAAAAAAGCCTTTATAAGCAGTAAATATAGAATTAGGTATATCTTTCATATTAAAATATTTAAAATAATAATTATTTTCTGAAGAATATGATATGTCTGCTGTATAATTTTCATTCTTATAAAAAAATGAGTTATCTTCATTTTCATAAGGATATTTATTATCTTTGAATGCTGCAACAATATTTATCATAGTCAATAGAAAATACAAAGCATATATGAAATATAAACTTATAAATATAACCATTAATTTCTTGTTCAATGCTACATCTCTATTTATCACAAAGAAGACAATAAGTACAATTATTAGTATGGTAAATATTAAACTATTAAAAGCATCTGCACTTAAACCATAATTATTTCCCTTTTTAAAATAGTTTAGATAACCTTTTTCATCATATGGAACATATCTCATAACTATAATCATAATAAAACATATCAATAAATACAATATAATAAATGATATAAAATATTTTCTATGCTTGAATTTATTTTCATCGTTATATAAAAAAGACATAAACAGATGAAATGCATATATAAATAATATAATAGCATATATCAAAACAAATATTGTATATGTCTTTGCATTATAAATATCATTAGGTAATGCTAAATTATATACATTTTTTGCTAATTGAAATCTGCCTGTTTCTGCTTCACAATATAGATTATTGCACATTTGTTCTGTATTAATTTTCGCAATGTCTTTGATAGAATTATACTTGAAAATAAATACAGATATGTTTTTAAGTTCATTTATAAATATAAAAATCATCATTAAAAAAACTACCAAGTACAATGGTTGATAATTCATTACTTAATTAATTACTTTAAACCTAATAAAGAAAAAAGATTTTAAGAATTACTATGTCATTTTGAAAAATATTTAACGTAATAGATTATAAATATAATATATAATTACTGCAATTACAATAAGAATAATAGTATATATATATATGTATAGGTTATTTATTGTACGAAATAACATCAACAGTAAGGGTATTGTGAATATCATATATACAATTAAATAAGATGTAACAATATTTATCTTTTTTTTGATTTCATCTATATTCCCTTTCTCTGAAAACTTAAGATATCCTTGTTTAAAATCATTTGCATTATTGTTGTAGATTGATTTTAAAATTAAATTAGGAATATCATATATTTTTTGTAAATGAGTATCATTAAATATTATATGTTTAACATGATATATATCTTCTGTTGAAGTTGCATCGTATGCTATATCTAATTTTTCAGTATGCAAATCTATTTGTTTCATAAAATATAGATATTCATATATATTATCATTGTATATATCCTTAATATTTTGCAATATTATAGGAATGATTACTGTATATACGATAACCATTATAATAATATATATTAATATGATTATATTGTAATAATTTTCGTATATATGTTTACGAAATGATAATAAAATATATATTATGGCAAATATCCATAAAAATAGTACTATACCAAGAGAATATTGCATAAAAGATTGATAAACTATCATATAGTTAGTATTTCCTTTTATATTATCACCTTTAGTCATTGTTGAAAAATCATATAAATAATTAGATATTTTCCACATATATTTGTCTTTTTCTTGTAGGGATTTCAATCTAGTTTCATCATTATTGTAGCAATGTTTGTTCATAGTATCAGCGTAATCATATAGATCACTATAATATTTTAGTTCAATAATAGGTGTTGCACTAACAGCAAATAAAATTAATAATATAATAACCATAATTTGCAGTTCTAACATTTTAAATTGGAATTTCTTAATTCCCTAAATCTATTATTATATAGAGATATTATAAACTCTATAAATTATAAACTACGAAACTTATTTGTCGTATCATAATATAACATATCATCTCTATTCATTGATTTTCTTTTTGGAATTCCAGAACTTCTCATAGTTTCTTCACCTGTATTATACATATAATTATAATAATCTTTACCAGATAAAGATCTAATATTATTAATATATCTCAACAATAAATTTAAATATGATTTATCAGAGGTATCCTTAGATTTATATTGTTGAGCTACAATATACCTTAAATCTTCTATTGTAATCTGTAAAGACATGTTCTGATTTTGTTAGGACATAATAAAAATAAAATTATATCTATTGGTTTTATCATTTGGTTTTTTCTTCTTGTATCGGAATATTATTGGATCCTCTTAACTTACTCATAACCTCTTTATCCATTTCGAGATCAAATGCATCACATGTCTCTCTTATTTTTTCCCATTTACCTTGTGGTTTATTATCCTTCTCTTTTAATTGCCATAATTCCATCAAAGTGGGCAATATTTTACAATCGTTTTTTTTAAATATACCTTCTATATATTCTATAGAGAGATCACTTGGCGCTTGGCTTAGTACTTCATCCATCTTATATATACTTACTAATTAGAAATATCTTTTATATATGAATATATATACAAATATAAATTATAATTGAATATACTTATCAGTATATTTGATATTTATTTTGTAATAACAATCTGCTATATCATATGCTATTTTTTCATATGGATGTTCAAGTGCAAAATTATTCATGATGATATCATTTATACTATTTGGCTTATCACTTCTATATAAACATATCATTTCTTTTTGTGTATTCATATCATAATATACTTTTCCATCTGTATCTGGATTTGATCGAATATATTTTTTGTACGACTGTTTATCAATATCTAATATTGAATAATTCATATATGATATAATGCTGCTAAATAATTCCTTATTAAATCTTTGGTATATATGTATTTTTTCATGTATTAATGTATTTGTTAAATTAAATTCGTCGTATTTTAGAACATATTTAGAAAGAAATATAACATTTTCTCGTGTATGAGGTAAACCTTCTTCATATTCTTTTTTATCATTCTTGAATGTATAAGCAAAAATCCATTTAATATTTGCAATATCATTGCCATTTAAATAGTTGGAATAATTAAGATTATTGAAACTATTTGTCTTAAAAAAAGCATCAGCATTTTTTGCACATTTGATAAGCAATTGTTTTTCATCTTCTGTAAAAGATATAGCAGTAGACTTAATATTTTCTATATATTCTTGGTGATCTTTGACTTTTCTAGCATATAAATCCAGAGGAGTTAGATTTCTTACATAATTATCATTATCAACTTCTAGATATCTAGAAGTCTCGTCGTGAGACATAAAAAATATATTGGGGACAGCATCAACTTTAAATTCTACATTTTTTTTCAATAAAGTGTAATATAATATAAATATTATAATTGAGATTAAAATAAATATAATGATATAAATATACATTGTAAAATTAACTTATCAAACTTACTTTAATAAGGTAAAAAAAACTATATAATATATTTACTTTTTGGATTTTCTTCCTCTTCCCTTCCCACTTACAGTTTCCTCTTTTTCCTTCTTTGGTTTTTTAAAGCAATACTGAAGCGTACCTTGCGGTTCTCCTTTTCCTGTAATTGTATAATTATCAATATTATTAACAATATTTTCTGATAATGTATTCCTATCCTTCTCACAAATAGATATTTTACTTAAATCTTTTGATATATAATCTATAATATTTGGTTGAATATTGTTTGTATCATAATTAATTTTATACTTAAAAATAGAAAGATAACTATTTAAGGTGTTTGATTCATTAGATGCATTAACAATTTTTTTATACTCGACAGTTATATCATGATTATTTATATAGATTTTTGTATATCCATATGCATTTTTACTGCTATAATCTATGCTGTAATTTTCATATATATGACCTTTTACATCCGTTTCATTTATAATATCTGGATCTGCTCCACCTGTTCCTGATGTTACTTGAATGATATGTTTTTCATCTTTTTTTATTTTCATAATACTAAAATTATGTGTATCTGCACATAAATATATACATCCATTATCTGCTAAAATATCAAAAAATCTATCAACATTTCTATTATTCCATTTAGATATATAATCTTTTTTATTTTCTTTATTTCTCTTATAATAAAACAAAGGATGGTGTCCCATAACAAATATAGGTAGTTTATATTTTTTTACATATCCTATTGTTTTTACCACTCTAGTTAAATATCTGTCATTAATATTATTAGTATTTAATACTATCATCGAATATCCTTTATTTTGTATTAAACCTATATTCTCATACAACATCATTTTGGTCTGTAATTTTTTTATATAAATATTATTCAATGATTTAGCTTTTTTAAGCATTATATGTTGATTTTTTTTTGAATTAGATTTATTATTTAAGGATAATGAACTTAACAATCTTTCTAATTTTTTTTGATCAAAATCTAGAAGATCTTCGAGATTAGGTTCTTTATCAAAATATTTTTTAAGGTCTTCGAGATTAGGTTTTATTTTTAATAAATGTTCATAAAGGTTATCAAAAAAAGATTTTTCTTGAATTTTTTTTACATAATATTTTTGTGTATTAATCATACAGTTTTGTTTAATACCTTCACCTTCTTCATCATTATCTATATCATGATTACCTAATGCAATGTATGTGGTTTTTTTTAACGAAAAGATTTTTAAATATCCTGATATTAAAACTGGTAGCAAATAATATTTATACTGTTGTTGATCATTTTGTTTAATTAGATTTGGATACCAGTTATCACCTGCTAAATATAATTCATCAACAGATTTTTCATTATTCTTTATATAATCTAAAACAATGTCTCTAGCAATATATTCTTTTTCACAATCTATTCTATTCCAACATCCAAAAAATATAAATTCATTAGTTATATCTGTCATTCATCTATTACATCAACCGAAAAAAATAAATTATAAACTATATCAAATAAAGTTTCTTTCTAATCATTTGCACAACAATGTTTACACTCTTAAAAATTTTAAATGGCATTATTTTTATTTAGTAATATTATGAAACATAAAACAAAAGATTATAATTTATCAGCAGTTAAATATTATTTATCTAATAATTTCAGTTTAGATTATGTTTGTAGTATTTTTGAATGTAAAAAATCATCATTAAAAGATATAATAAAAAATTTATATCATATAAAATAACAAAATAGCAACTTTTAATGATGAAGAACTAAAATATAAATATTGTCTTGTTTTTTTCAATTGGTGTCATTATAGTAAAATATAATTTTATATATTATGGTGGTGCAGGACCTTTACTTTTACATGCACTATATCTTATACTTCCTGTTGATATACCTACATTCCCTCTATAACTACTTAATCTAATAGTTGTACTTCCTGTATAAGATGAATTTACATATGTTTTTTCAAAGTCTGATAATCGTATAAATGTATTATCACTCCATACTGCATATAGTGTTCTTCCATTTTCAGGCATATTAAATGATGTTGTTATGTTAGCACTAGTAGCAGTATTTGTAGTAGCCCATCCATTAAATGTATATCCAATGGCTCTTAATGTAGGTAAAGAAACTACCGTGTCATAATATTGAGTATATGCTTTACCTGTTCCTTTACCATTTGCATTAAAAGTTGCTATATATTGATTTATAACCCATATTGCAATAGCATACCCATCTATTCCATGGTTCCAATAATAAGATTGACCAGGTGGATAATTTCCTAAATGTGCATAATCACCATATCTATGCAATTGCCAATATGAAAAAGTGTATCCTGTTCGATAAAATCCATTGTTATTTAAAGTAAACCATGAATCATATGTTGGAGTACTATTTTCTGTACCTCCGCCATTTGCACCATTTCCAATATATGTTATTGTATACCTGTTTGCTACCCATATTGCATAAGCATACCCATTTACTGCATGGTTCCAATAATAAGATTGACTAGCTGGATAATTTCCTAAATGTGCATTATCACCATTTCTATGCAATTGCCAATATGAAAAAGTGTATCCTGTTCGTACAAATCCATTGTTATTTAAAGTAAACCATGAATCATATGTTGCAGTACTATTTCCTGTACCACCGCCAGTTGCACTATTTCCAATATATGTTATTGTGTATTGAATTGCAGTATTTATAGGAGCCATATAATAGTACCACCATTCACTATTCCATGTTTCTAGTGTACAACTCGAACTGGCACCATATCTAGATGTTGTATCCATACTACCGTCGTCAGCATCTCCTGCATTTCTTTGTTTCATGTATGTCCAACTGTTATTCCACCAATTTTGAACATATACATATCTCCATTTCCATACAGTTGTATATCCAGTCAAATAATTTCCTCCAACAGTTGCTGTTGCACTTCTATATCCAGATTGACCTACCCAATCATAATCATAAACTAGACCCACACCATCACAATTTAATGAAACACGCGGCATTTTAATATATTATTATAAAAAAAAAATATTCATACACTTCAAGGGGTGTAAAAAATAATACTTTTGTACAATAGTTTATTACATTACAAATGAGAACCACTATATACTGAAATGATATTTTTATTATAAAGTTTTAGATTTTTGCTGCTATAATTTTCTTTTTTGGATTGTCTAATATTATTTATAAATAAATGGAATGCAAAATGTCTTTCGATATTGAAGGCTTATTATAATTTTTACAATATGTTTCATAATATTTTGTTGTAACATTAAATGGCAGATCAATTTTTATATTATCTATTGATACATATCTCATCATATTAATCCATGATACTATATTATTAATTGCTCTTTTGAGATTTCTCACACCATCCTCATTTTCTGTATTTTCTATAATGTATTTTAGTACATCATCATCAAATATAATATCATCTTTAGATAAATTATATTGCTTTAGTATTTCTGGAATTAAGTAATCCCTTGCTAAATTTAATTTCTCTTTTTGATTATATCCAGGGACATTTATGACAATCATACGATCCTTTAGAATAGGATTAATTTTACTTTCATCATTATATGTAAAAATAATCATTGATCTTGAAATATCAAAATCTATTTCTTCAAAATATCTATCGTTAAATTTATCATTTTGAACTGGATCTGTAATATGGATTAGAGTATTAATAATTTCTGCACCTTTATAAGTATCAGATACTTTATCTAATTCATCAAACAAAATCAATGGGTTCATAATACCTGTTTTAATTAGACTTTCACATATTTTACCATATGTTGCCCCTTCATATGTATATGAATGACCTCTTAAATAAGATACATCCTCTGCACCACCAAGAGAAATAAAAGCATGCGGATAATTTAATGCATTACATATTCCCTCTTTGATAAGTTTTGTTTTTCCAACACCTGCACTCCCTTGAATACCTATTATATATCCATTTGCTTTAGGATATGATATTAATTGTGCTAAAATACGAATGATCTGTTCTTTAGCTTCCTTATGACCATAAATTGTATTATTCATTTTATTCCTTATATTTTGAAGAAAATCACATATCAAATCATTCTTATCTGTATTTTTAATTGGAATTTCGTAAAATTTATTAAAAGGGATATTACTTAGAATATTTATCCAATTATATAATTTACAATATTCACCAGATGATGATGCCATATAATTTAAATTTTCAATTTTTGAAATAATGATTTTCTTATTTCTTTCTGGCATATTTGATCTTAAAAATTTGAAACGCAAAGGCTCCGTATCTTTTGTTGTAATAGTTATTAATTGATTTTCTAAAGCATCTATATTATCTTTCTCTTCTTCTGTAAGTTTATTGAAATATTCTTTTTCACATGAATTATATTGTTTGTAAAAATTATACTTCTTTTTCTTTATCTTTTTATTTGCAATTACTGATTGTTTTACTTTTCTTTTTGTTGGCTTAATCCCTTTTGCTTGATTTAAAATAAAATATATATTTTGATGATGCATATCTTCGTCATATTTATTAAAAAAATTGTTATTTATATTATCATCTTCATCGTCATCATCGTCATCATCGTCATCATCGTTATCATCTTCACTAGATTTGTCAGTCTCATTAATACTATCACTGCTATTTTTATCTTCGGATGTACTGTTATCTTCGGATGTACTTGGATTATAGTTGGGGTCTTCAGTTGAGTTATCACTTAAATTGCTCGAAGTATCATCAGAACTCGTCTCATTTTTCTCAGTCATTTATATTAAGTTACATTTATATATATTATAAATTTTTATATAATTTACAAAAATAAATGTTTATGATTACAATCTTTTATTTTCTTGAGGGCCCCAATATTTATTTTGTGATCTATTTCTTACAGTCTTTGTAGTAAATATGAGATAATATGCAAATATAATTATAAAGAAAATCATACCTACAAATACAACTAGATTGGTGTATTTTTCTGGAAGATATAAATATGCCATGTAATGACACATTATAATAAATGCACTAAATAATAACACAGTTATATATATTTTTTTATTATTGATATCATATCTTAATACATCTATATTTGAATTACCTAATGATTTCTTAAATGCTAATATATCATTAATATCTCTTTTATCTTTTTTCTCATTATTCATAACATTATTTAATTCACTATAAAAATCTATGCTTTCTGTTGTAGGTATCGTACTTACAACCTTTTGAAATAATTCTATAATACGCAAATTTATTCCATCTATATTAGCAGATAAAAACTCTTTTTTATCTTTCAAAGTTGTGGTTGAAACAGTAAGATCGGATGGTTTACTTATAGCAAAGAAATTTTCAATTTTTTTTGATGCAAATCCTTCAGAATTTACAAAATTTTCAATATAAGCAGAGCCAATTATGTAATAAACTATAAATAATAAAACTATTATTCCTGTAAATACTATTGATATAAATATTTTCGTTGGTTTTTCTACCTTCATTATGTTCATCCCCAATAATCCTATCAATATAGCGCCTACAATAACATAATATGCAATTAATTGATCATCTAATAGTTTATTTTTTGTACTTTGTATATTATATACATTTTTTTGATTATTAATTTTTGATGTATTCATTCTAATATTTCCATTAATATCTGATAATACTTTTTTCCCATAATTATATTCTCCTTTTAATGCCAACAAACCTTTATTTACAATTTTAATGGTTGTGCTTTCAGTACTATCATATAATGGTACATCTTGTATATAACTATCGTTGACAGTTTCAGTACCATCAATAATAATAGCGCCTATTATTATATATTTATCGCTACCATTACAATCTATAATATTATAATATCTGCCATTTTTTAATACATTGTAATCTTTAATTAAAATCTTTTTTTTTATATTATCATTTAATACATTTTCTAGATTTATATTGGTTAAAAAATTTAATTGAACTTGATTTGTACTATAATTTATAGCCGATGCTACTCTTATATCTGTATTTATAATACTTGGTGGAATAGCAGTATTTGTATAATATGTTGCATCATATAAAGATGATGTTAAACCATCTATTTCAGTTTGTATATATTTAATAATATTTGCATATTCTAATGTAATATTTTTATTATTATTATTATTATTTATTAATAGCGGGTTGTTTTTTATACCATTTTTAAATATAGAATTATTGGATGCATATGGAATTTTATTATTAAAATCAAATATATTTAAAGTATTTTTACTATTATCTGATGATAAATTATTAATTATTATATTAAATGTTGCTAATATCAATAATATATATAACTTAATAAATTTATAATAATAATATAATGCATTTATTTGCATTCTGATATCATCTGAATTCATTGTAATTAAAAAATATAGAAAATTTTTGAGAATATTTTTATCTCTTTCTTCAAATGTAAACAAAACATTACTAGATACATATTTGTATAGTTGATTATTAATTTTAACTGTTTTGATATTTTGAAATGTATCCTCAAATTTTTCTGCAGTTTGTCTTTCGTAGTCTATATTAGAATTTTCAATATTATTATCTTTGAACAATGGTTTTGTTGCGAGTTCCTTAGTTCCTATTACATTAAATATATGATTAGTCTTATGAAATGAATTAATTGATAAGAATAATATATTTTTATAATCAGGTGTATCAATATTATATCCAGTATTTATTTTTATGTCATCAGTAGGATTTTCTTTTGCAAAATTGTTTACTAAATGTATTTTTGTAATTGTTTTAAGTTTACTTTTGAATTGTGGATCATTTTCCATAAAGTATTTGTAAGCTTCTAAAATATCAATAAATACATTTACTGTATTCATGCATGAAAAAATATGTTTTACAATACCTTGATTAAATGCTGTTGTATTATTATTCTTTCTAATTCTTAACAAACTATCATAGTTTTCTACCTTATTAGAAAGCTTAAAATTTACAATTTGATTAATAAAATTATTGAATAAATCAATATTGTAAACCTTGCTATTAGATATATTATCTTGCGGTATATTTCCATATCGGCTTGTACCTATGCTTTTCATTTCGCGAAATATATATGGTTCGTTTGTAATTGGATCACTCACATTTACCATTAAAGAATTGTGATAATTTAGTAAAACTTTTCTCATACGATCTATAGCCATATTATTTATTGTAATAGCCTCCGTCATCTTTTACTTCTAGATTGTCCTCTATAAAATATATTTATATTTTTATTTATATTTATATACAAGACCTATAATAATACGATACACCACTATTTTCATTGTATCTTTTGATTTTTACTATATCACCTTGTTTTAGACCTAACCACTTTGCAATAATGTCATTATGCAAAATTACTGGCATTTGTAAACGACTTCTTATCATATACTTTTGCATTATTTCATTTGCTTCTTCGTCGGTTAATTTAATATGTTCTGGAACAAAAACGTGTTTTGTTGGATTAAACATTAGTTGTTTTAGCTGAAAGAACTGCAAAATACCACCGTTCTTTTGGAATAATTTATCATATTTATTTAATTGAGACATTACTGGCATTGAAATTGTATCATTATTAAAGATTAAAATGATATTTTTCTTGTTATTATATTTTTGTATAAAGGTTTCTATGCTATTTTCTCCAGCCTTCAGTTCATCAATAATATTTTTACGCAATTTTTTTGTCAAGGCAAATATTAATGTCGTATTCGATGTTTGAAACTCTATGATATTTTTATCGGCATAAAAGTTATCACGATCAATATCAGTTTCATGCTCTTCGAACATTGCGATATCATCACCTCTTTCCGTAAGCATATCTTTCAAGTTCTTAATAGCGATATCAATCTCCATTTTTAACTATTTATTCTATAATAATATAAATCTTATATTATATATCATTTTTTTTTATTTCCGCGAATTGTACAATTCTTGGATCTATATAACTTTTTTTGCATATTGCATATGTATTATGTAATTTAGTTGCTACCATTTCAATTGCTTTTTTGATAGGATTTTTTACGCCTTTTTTTTGTTTTCTCATATATTTCATAAAGAGATAATTGGCATTCCATGTTCTTAAATCTTTTGAAGTTATTTTTGTTTTACTATCAATAGCTTTGAGATAATCATTCACATCTTTTGAAGTAACGCTTTTATCATTATATGAAAATACATATGTGTCATCTGTTGTATCTTTTGTATTAGTGTATTTATTATTCAAATAATTGTAAATGTATTTATTATTACATATTGCAATATTTCGTACACCTTTCTTACCTATGAAATCGATATGTATTTTATTAGATTGAAATTTAAGATGAGAAAACTTCAGCGTTGTAAGACCTACGGAATTATTTTCTTTTTCATATTTTTTGTTCCCAATTCGGAAACCACAAGTAAATATTAATGTAATTATCATTGCAATTTCTTTCTTCTTGATATTTGAGCTTTTTAAATCCTTTGCCACCGTTCTCTTGATCTTCTCAAATATCTTCATTGAAGTAAAAATTTTCTTGTATTTTTTGTCATTTTGCTTTTTTATGAAATTTGGTTGATATATTACTTGTTTGCGACCTTTAGTATCGTAACCATATGCTATGATTTTCTTGGTATTCACAATGACTACATTTTGATATGCAGGAGGTATCTTGTATCCTTTGATTGTTTCTAACTCTGATTTATCTTTTATTTCATCATTACCTTTATAATACTTAAAACCGGTCTTATATGTTCCCTCTCTTCGTATTATCATTCTAATTACACAAACCAAAAAAATAAAAAAATAAGTTTTTCTTACAGTTGTTGCAAGAAGATATAAACATTTGTATCAAAATTAGAACTATTGTTATGTTAATATTTTGAGACATTTAAAATCGGAGCACTTTGACTTCATATCAAATCATTCTGCATTTTATTCATGTGGGGGGGATCTTGATGAAAACTGTGTTTACGGTGTTTTTGATTTTATTTTATTCATAAATTCTTTTACAAACAATGTTAATGTTAAAATTATTTTTGTGTAAAATATTTTTTTTTCATCTACAATAGCATTAGCCTTATAATATTCTTTGAAAACTTTTTCATCATCTACTATTAAATAATAGTGATCATCATATTGAGTTTCATTATCATAATAAATATATTTTATTTTATATATTTCTTTCAAATTTAAAGATTTTTTAAAAAGTGAATAAGATGGTTGGGTTTTTATATAATCTATAATAGCTTTTTTAGTTTCAAACTTATCATTAATATAACTTGTTTGATCTGTTGATAAATTTTTTAAAATATAAATTTTACTGTTGGTTTCATTATAAAAAAAATATTTATATTTTTTTAAATCTTCTATTTTAATGTCTTTTAGAATTTCTTTTTTAATAATATTATTTATATTCTCATCTTCTTCTCCTTCTTCTTCTCCTTCTTCATCTGTTTCTGGTTGTGTTGTTCCCACTTCTCCCTCTCCTTCTACTTGTGCTCCTTCTGCTGCTTATGCTGCTGCTTTTGCTGCTGCTTCTGCTTCTACTGCTTCTACTGCTGCTAGTTGTACTGTTTCTCCTTCTTCTCTTACTTGTGATATATTTTATTCTGCTGCTGCTGCTGTATTTAATGCATTTACTATTTCTTCGTCGTATCCTCCTCCCATTTGTTTTTTGGGTTTTTTGAGAAGTTGTTTAGTAATTGCCACATAGTCGCCTTTTAACATTACATATTCTTTTTTTGAACCTTTTTTTGTCCATATTGAACGTAATCTATTATTAATATACACTTTTTTACTGGTTCTTTTATATAGATCCTTAATATTATGCATTAATAAATGTTATTCTGTTTATATTAAATATAATTATTATGTAATTGAAAAAGATTCAGCCTTTATTTGTTCCAAAAGATATTTTTTTATATTATTGAAGTGAGTTTGCAGATCTTCTAATTTTGTTAATGTAAGTGTTTTATAAATTTTTTCTTTCAAATACTGTGGTATTTTTAAATATATAAATTTTATTGTAGACTGTATTTTAGCAATATCAGTATCTGTTATATTACATATATATATAAAAGGATGTTCCTTATTGCGAACATAATATAATGATGCTATTATAGTACCATCTTCATGTTTATAATTATTATATTCTATAAATTGTGCATCTGTAATTTTTTCTTTATCTTTTTCAACTACAAAAAAATGCATTATTTTATTTTTATTTGTATTATTAATTGAGGTTTCTTTTTTATCTTTTTTATCTTTTTCATATGTAATATTATTATATTCTAAATTACTATTATATGATATATATACTGGTATTATTGTAAGCAATATACTTAATAATATATTCATTATGTTTTTTAGAATATTTTTTGCATTTTGTGTCAAATCTTTTAATTTATCATGTTCTATATTTGTAGGTTGATCATATAATATTGAACAAATATTTATTAATTCATTATCTATATTTTGTATTGTATAATTCTTTATATTTTTTAAAAAAATTTTTATAGTATCAATATGTTCTAAACTTAATTGTCTATTTAAATTAAATATGGTTTCTATTAATGCATTTTCTTGATTTTGTGCTTCTGTTGCTAATCCTATTTGTGTATTTTCGCTTAATTTATCTTTTGTTGCTTCTGCTACTGCTTTTTCTACTTCTGTATTTAATTTTGCTTCTGCTGCATTCAATGCTTGTATTTTTTGTTTTACTAATTTTTTTTCTTTACCTTCTTTTATAATTTTTTCATTTCTTTGTTGTTGCATTTCTTCTTGTAATTTTTGTTGTGTATTCATTTCTGTAATTTTTTTAAAATGATCATTTATAATATATTCTCTTTCTTCTTTATTTTCTGCTGCTTCATCTTCTGATATTGTATCGAGTTTTCCCTTTTTTTTTGCTGTTTCTGTGTCTGTTTTTATTAGCAGTCGTGCTTGTTCTGGTCGTTGTGATATTTCTATTGGCGGCGATGTTGCCGATCTATCTGATGATCGTGATGACGATTGTCCAAACATATCATCATTTTTTGTAGGATTTGTTGTAGGATTTGTTGTAACACCATTATGTTTGGTATTGTCGGATTCTTTTACTCCTCGTGATTGATTAGATGGTTTAGATGATTGCCTATCAAATTTATAACTATTTAAAATTTCTTCAATTTTATTAATTAAATCATCAATTAATTTATCGATATTTGAAATTAATTCTATTTTTGTTATATTTTTGTTATTAATGAAATTATTAATATAATCAATTATTTTAACAATTATATCGTATAATTCTTTTTTTTTTATTTGAAGATTACTTACATTTTTTTTAATATCTTTTAAAATTTTAATAATATTTGCTTTAAAATCATCTATTGATTCTACAGTAAATATTATTAAAATTTTAATAATTTCTGCTTTAAAATCATCTATTGTATTTACATCATCTGGGCTAAATAAAATACTTGACGAATCTATTTCTATACCTCTTATTTTTGTTATTAAGTTGCCTATTGCTTTGTTTGCTTTTTCTTCTGCTTTTTTCTTTGCTTCTTCTTCTGCTTTTTCCTTTGCTTCTTCTTCTGCTTTTTCCTTTGCTTCTTCTTTTGCTTTTTTCTTTGCTTCTTTTTTTGCTTTTTCCTTTGCTTCTTCTTTTGCTTTTTTCTTTGCTTCTTTTTTTGCTTTTTTCTTTGCTTCTTCTTCTGCTTTTTTCTTTGCTTGTTTTTCTGCTTTTTTCTTTGCTTCTTCTTCTGCTTTTTTCTTTGCTTCTTCTTCTGCTTTTTTCTTTGCTTCTTTTTTTGCTTCTTCTTCTGTTGCTAGTCGTGCTTGTTCTGCTTCTTCTGCTTTTTTCTTTGCTTCTTCTTCTGCTGCTAGTCGTGCTTGTTCTGCTTCTTTTCTTGTTTTTTCTCTTGCTTCTTCTTCTTTTTTTTTTGATGCTTCTACATCACGTAATATTTCATCCAATTCTTTTTCATCAAATGGTGAAATTGTTGATGCTTCATCATCTGGTGATTTCGTCATTCCAAAATTATTATAGTTTTTTATTAGACTTATTCGATTTATTACTGTCTTTTGTCTTGGTACTTTTTTCTTTGCTTCTTCTGTTGCTTCTTCTGTTGCTTTTTGTTTTTCTGTTTCTAATCTTTTTGCTGCTTCTTCTGTTGCTTTTTGTTTTTCTGTTTCTAATCTTTTTGCTTCTTCTTTTTTTGCTAATTTAGTCATTTCTGTCAATATTTTTTTGATATTTATATTTATTTTTTCATCCAAACTTATTTTTTTTTCTGCATCTGTAGATGATACAGCTGCATTTAATTTGTCAAATTCTTCTTTATTCGAGTTCAGTATTTTATATAATTGTAAGATATCTTTTTCGTATTCATTCATTATAAAATCATTTGCTGTTAAATATTGATCATTTTTGTCTTGATTTGTATTTTCTAGTTTTTCAAAACTTGTTTTTAAATCTTGATTTGAATTATTATAAAATTTAATCATAACCATAAATGTATAATAAATTGGAATTTGATTTTTTAAAATTTGATATCTTTTTTTAAGGGCAACTCTGTTGGATAGAAGAGGCAAAAGATCATACTTAGTATCATATATTTGTTCTTGTATATTTTTTATTTCATTTTGTATTTTTGTTTTTGCTTCTTCTAATATTACACTATTATGTTTCAAATCAATAGTTTCAATATCACTATCATATGGTTCATTTTTGTTTTCTTTTTCTATTTCTTTTTCTATTTCTTTTTCTTTTTCTTTTTCTATTTCTTTTTCTTTTTCTATTTCTTTTTCTTTTTCTTTTTTTATTTGTATTTCTTTTTCTTCTATTTGTATTTCTTTTTGTTTTATTTCTTCTTCTTTTTGTTTTATTTCTTCTTCTTTTTGTTTTATTTCTTCTTCTTTTTGTTTTATTTCTTCTTCTTTTTCTGGTATTTGTTTTAAATTATCATTGATAAATTTTTCATATTTTTTATACAATTCGTCTAATTCATCTTTATTGTAATCTCCTCCTGTGGTTTTTTTAATTGTTTTGAGTAGTTTTTTAGTGATTGCTATATAGGCACCTTTTAATATTATATAGTCTTTTTTAGAACCTTTTTTAGTCCATATTGAACGCAATCTATTACATATATAAATTTTTTTTTTAGTTCTTGCATAAATACTATTAGTATTATTCATTTGTATATATATCCTGTTTATATTTATGATTTTTTATTATGTAACAACTGATGTTTGTATAATATCATAAATATTTTTAATAAGGTGTTGTATTACATTATTATCTACTTTATTTTTTAAATCAGTAGTATCCAATTTATCATATATTAATATATAAAATATTTCTATTTTTTTATCTACTATGATTTTATATATATATTTTAAATTATCATTCTGTATATCAATTTTTTTATAACCAATATTCTTTTTCTTTTCATTATCATTCATGTAAGTATATTTTAAATATAAGTATGGTTCCAAATCAAATTCTTTTAACTCATAAAGTTGATCTTTGACTAATATAAAGTATTCTGGTAAAAACTCATCAAAATATTTCCCAATACCATCGTCGTTGTTTATACGAGTATCTAAAATATCAATAGGATTTTCTTCTTGATTATCTTCTTGATTATCTTCTTGATTATCTTCTTGATTATCTTCATTCAAAAAATCATTATCTTTAATCAAGATATCGCGAATGTTTTTTAAAGCTTTTTTATGTTTTTCATAAAAAATTATTTTTTCATCATTCATTTTATATATATTACTTAAAATATAAAAATAAAAAAAAGAATTATTCTTAAGCTTTCTGTTTACTGGCACTGGGAGGGAAATGGTGTGAAATTAGTTTTTGAAGAATAAAGTAATTGATTTCTTCTCCATCTTTCACGTTGAGAATGGCTTTGAGTTTTGCATCGGGAAGAATAAATCGACGGTTGTCTGGTTTATTAAGATTGTGTTCTTTTACATATGCATTGATAAATCTTGTGATATCAGTGCGAGATTTTTCGGTACCATAAGGTACGCCGATGAAGTCACAGAGCTCATTTGAAATCTTGTTGGGTTTAGCAAATCCAGATGGTGAGTTCTTGGCATTCTGTCTTTTCTTCTGTACTTTGTCAATGATCTTCTGTTGTTTGTCATATTCTTTACCAAGAAGTTTGATAAGGTTCTGAACCTCTTTAAACTGTGAAAAAAGATTATTAACCTTATCAACAAGAGAACTCAAAATATTATCACCAGTTTTATCAACCTTATCATCAGAAGCATCAACAACAGGGGCTTTTACCTCTGCAGGTGGAGGTGTATGAACAGGTTCAGCTTTTTTTGAAACAGTTTTTTTAGCAGGAGCAGTTTTAGTTTCTACAGGAGCAGGAGTAACAGGGGCTTTCTTTGCAGCAGGAGGCATCTCTTTCAATTATTCTTTATGATTACATTATCATTATATATCCTTATATCATTTTAAGGATCTCAATCATCTTTTTCTTATGGCGTTCGTCAAGATTTTTCCATTCTTTTTCTTGGATATTTATTATATTTAAATAAATTATTAACTTTCCTCCAAATATACCTTTTCCTTTCATAACTATATTATTCAAGTCAAATGGATATATAGTTATATCTAAATGTCCAGCATCAATATATTCTATTTGTTTTTTACAGCCTTCTAAATATTCAATCCAAGTTACATTAATATTTTTTACCAAATCAATTGTACCATCATCATTTATAATATGACTATAATCTTGGCATATATCACTTATACTGTTGTCTAAATTCATCTTGATGATAATTTCATGTTCTTGACCACTATCATCAATATATTGTCTAGTTACGCACGGATAATCTTTTTTACAATTAATATTTAAAAATACAGGATCACTAACACCTTTCAATAAAAGTCGCAATTTTTTCTTAGATTTTTTATGCAAATCACGATAAGTAACGGGAAGATATATATTATGTTTTATTATTTCAGTATTATTAGGATTGTAATATTTTTTGGTATGAAAATTGTGTTTTAAAAAGAAACTAGCAACATCATTAAATGTATTTTTCAAAAAATCCTTATCTTTTAAGATATCAAGCGTACTTTCCCAAAAACGTCTATCTAAATCTTTATATATTTCAAAATCCTCCTTCAAATTACTGAAATCATACACATTTCCATCAAAAAACCATTCATCTTCGTTTTCTGCAGTGCCGTCACCACCACAAAATCTAAGTATTTTGCCATATTTATCCAAATCTTCCAAAACAAGTTTATATGCTATACTAGCTTGTTTAAATTTTTCTATTTTATCAGCCTTTTCATCAATATTTTGAATATTATTTAATTTATCAGGATGACATTCAAGTGCTATTTTCTTATATATTTGTTTGATATCATCTTTTGTATATTCATTTAATTTATTGATATCAAGATCTAATACTGTACAAACATTCATAATATAAAGAACGAAATAATCTTTATGTCAAAAAAATAATATACAAAACAGCATTGATATATATATAATGTTAATCATATTATATACATATAATGTCTTGTTGGAATAAACTGGAAACTGCTTTTCCTATGATTATTAAAAAGAATAACAAATATGAAAATATTTTAAATCACATTGGGTTATGTAATAATAATTTTTTGCTCTACGTATATACAGGGTTTCCATTAGACTTATATATAGATGAAATATTAAAACACATATTTAATATGAAAAACATAAATAGAACTTCACATACATGGAACAAAACAGTAATATACAATGAGAACCAATATTTTTTTGAAATTGATTTATTAAATCCTGAAAGTCCTAAAGATCTTAGCAATATATCTGCTTTTATTTTACATATTATTCAAACAAAAAATATAGGGGAACGAAAACATTTTATAATTATAAAACATATAGAATATCTTTCTAATAATTTTTATGAGTTTCGTATTCTCCTTGAAAGATATTCGCAAAATGTTATTTTCATGTGTACAACACATTCTTTATCAAAAATAGAGGCACCAATTAAAAGTCGTTTTACTATTTTCAAAATTCCATTATTTACATCTGAAGAAATACAGGATATTTTTATTAATCATCTAAAAGTTCCGCTAAATTCATATATGATTAGCATGAAATCGCGTGATATTATCAAGGCCGTTTTTTTGGCTGATATAGAATTACAAGAACTAGCTAAAATCGAAAAAACTAGGGCTAATCAAACATATACTAAAGTAATTACAAAAGAATTTTGTATGTATAATTTTCCTCCACTTTATGAATTTATAAAAACATATGACAAATCAAAGGACAACTTAGAAGAAATCAGGAACCTTTCCTACAAATGCTGTCAATATAATGTCTCAATCCTAAAATTAATAGAAGATTTAATAAAAATAATTGAAGATGATGAGGGACTATTTTTGAAACTTAAATATCCTCGCATACCTCAAAAAAAAATCACAACTATAAAACATCAATTAAAAATGGAAATAGTGAAAATAGGAGCAGAAATAGAGCATTTACTATGTCAAACGAATAAGGGAAGAGAGCCTATATATATAGAACATTTATTATGTCAAATTTTGATATAATATTTAGTCGATAGGCTCATCAATATCAATATTATTAATGGTTTTGTTTTTATTATACCCAATCATAAAAGCGTATCTTTCTGTAAAATGAATATTTTCTTTGTCAAATCGAAAATGTTTATATATATTATCTGCCTTCACAAATTTATCACAAATATAATTTTTATCATAGATGATAGACATATATATTTTATTAATTTTATGTATAAATTTATTTAAGCAGTAGTCGTATAATTGTGCACCACCTATAATAAATACATCATCTATATCATCATCGTGTTCAACAAATTCAAAAGCGTCTTCAATAGATCTTTTAACAATAACATCTTTATCATAGCATTCTCGCGATACCTTTTCAAAGTCTGTATTTGAAATAATTACATTTATTCTATGCTTCAAAGGACCGTTTGGTAAAGAATACCATGTATTTTTTCCCATTATTACACAGTTTTTTTTATTTCCTATTGTAATTTTTCTGAAATTTTGTAGTTCTTCTGGAATGTTCCAGCACAGTTTATTATCATATCCGATACCATAATCTGTACTTGTTGCTAATATAATATTAATATTCTTCATATATAATACAATATACATAAATCATTATATATCTTTTATCTGTATCTGTATTATGATTGCATCGTTGTATCATTTGTCTTCCCGTTTTGTAAAATAAATTGCAAATCTTGATAAAGTCTTCTGAAATAACTGATAGAAACAATATTAAGTTGTATAATATCTTGAGTACTTTTTAGTTTAAGTGTTCTATTAAAGCACTTTTCAATATTTCCATTCATATAGATAATAATAGAATTTTTATGATCATATGTAGTGTAAATGCTTTGAATATTGTTTGTATAATTCGATATAACCTTATTTTTATTATAATAACTATGATTATTTTTTAATATAGCATTTAATGATGTGCTACTATATTTGGTTGTGCCTGATATAGGTAGTCTTAAAGCTACAAAGCTGTAATATTCATTAACAAATGTCAATAAAATAAATATACATAGATAATAATTACACATTCAGTATTCCATTAAATATTATATATGATATATTTTTTATATATTTTTGAGATGTTTATATTATCATATCTGGTGTATATTAAATAACGGACATATTATGATAAATATCATTCATAATATTATATACTCTATCTTTGTATTCTTCTACAGTTTCATCATCAGAAGGTTCAATCATATCTCCAACTTTCACATTTATTTTGTAATTATAAACTAAAAATAGTTTCAAACAAGAATGAACAAGTGATTCACCATTATCAAAATTATGATTTAAAGAATCATCTTCAAACTTCAACAAAATAGGGAGAATTGGATATTTACCAACAAAGGCACCTTTGCCGCAAAATTCTGTAATATTGCCAGGAACTGCTGGAACATTTCCTGCACCAGGTGCAATAAATAGTACATGCCCCCCATATTTTCTATTTTCTACATGTTCAATAATTTGTTTTGTTGTTTCTCCTTTCTTAACCCACATACAACCTGTTTTTTTGTTAAAATTATCATTTTGCCCTACCATGTCATAAATGAACCATTTTATTAGAAGAAAACCTGCATGTGAAAATATTCCACTTAAAACATGACCATCTATTAATGTTGAATGATTAAATACACAGATGAATTTTTTATCACTATAAAGATATTGTAAATATTTTTGTATATCATCTTGAGAAACAATGACATTTAGTGATAATAATGCAGCCATTATTTTACTTCCCATAGTATAATAAAATTGTATTGCAAGAGGATCATTTGAATTAACTACAAAATAAACTATTGAACATATTACTAGCATATATAATACTAAACGCAATGGCATAGATACATAATGAATAAATGCGTATATTTTTGATAAAATAGACATATTACTATATATAAAATATAATATTTACTCTTTATACTTTTTAACACATAAAACAGTATTTTTATTTTTATAAAATTTATACAATTTTTCAATAAAAGCACGAGTAATGTAATCATTCAATAGCATATTAACAGAATTCAATAGAAAATCTTTATCAATTTTGTATTCTTTACAATCTGGTTGTGAAGTATTAAATAATGTTTTAATATCATCAATATCATAAATATTTTTTAATTTATATGATTTATTTTTAGACTTATGATTATTGGGAAAAGATTTTTTTTGTAATTCTTGTAAATAATTATTATTATCAAAATCATAATATGCATCTGTTTTATTAATGTTACATTCTACATGATCTATTTCTGTAATGTTTGCAAATTCAACAGCAAAAACTGCTGTAAGTTTATCTAAAAATTGAATTAATGGTATTTCATGACAATTCTGAATTTTTAAAAAATAATATATTATAAATCTGTCGGAGTAAGGAACAATATTTTTGTCAACATTGATCATAACTTTCTCACAAAAACACATACCTTTGAATATATTGATAATATCATTTTGATATTCCTCTAAAATGAAAGGTACTTCTAATACAATTTTTTGTTTGGCTAAATCTTTACTTTTAATTACACCATCTTCAAATATTTTCTTAATAAATTCATCGGATATGACATCAATATAAATATCTTTAATATTTTTGTTTATAACTATCATAATAATAGTATATATATTCTAAAGTTCTATATGATTTTTATACATAAGCGTAGAATATTTTGGAATATCAATATTATAATATTCTTTTTTTGCATACTTTTTATCTTTGATCCATATTCGAATAATATAAAAGAACTTTTTAGGGCTAATTGATATACCGTTTATATTGTAACACATATCATCGTTAATTCCTATATTTTCACCTATCATGTTTGCTATACAATTGAACCATTTTGCATCTAAATCTTCTGGCATAACTTTAAAAGAAAAACAACCACCATTTTGATTAAGTTCATCTTCATATCTTGGCATTATATCTAGTCTCATAACAAAAAACATACCTTTTGCAAATAATTCTCGAAATGCCAAAAAATAATTTACAAAATCATCAGCGGTTGAAATATTTCCAAGTAATTTATAACTTTTATCATCCCATTCTATATCATAAGGATCATGAAAATATATACACCATGTATCATTTAAGAAATTATTTGATTGTGACATATATTAAATATATATATTATTTCTTATATAAAAAGATGGGATAATGTTATTAATATATGATTATACTTGTAACAGGTGGATGTGGGTTTATTGGATCAAATTTTATTAACTATTTTTTGGAGCAAAATAGAAATGCTACAATTATAAATATTGATAAATTGGATTATTGTTCTGATGTTAATAATGTTTTACCAAACAACAAATATATATTTATAAAAGGTGATATAAATGATAAACAATTAGTATTAAATATATTAAACCAGTATAATATTGAGTATGTTATACATTTTGCTGCACAAACACATGTAGATAATTCTTTTGAACATTCTATAGATTATACAAGGGATAATATTTTAGGAACTCATATGTTATTAGAATGTTGTAGACTGTATAATAAACTTAAGAAATTTATTCATATATCAACTGATGAAGTATATGGTGAAATAGACCTAGATAGTCAAGGTTGTTGTGAAAAAAGTTTATTAAATCCAACAAATCCATATGCAGCAACTAAAGCGGGTGCGGAATTTATTGTAAGATCATATTATTATTCGTTTAAACTTCCTATAGTAATTATTCGAGCCAATAATGTATATGGTAGAAATCAATATCCTGAAAAACTTATTCCAAAGTTTATTATGTTATTGAAAAATAATAAAAAATTAACTATTCAAGGTGAAGGAAACACTAGGCGTAATTTTATATTTGTAGATGATGCAATTAAAGCAATTAGTTTAGTATTAGCCAAAGGAGAATTGAATAACATATATAATATAGGGACTAATAATGAATATAGTGTATTGGAAATTGCCAAAATGTTATTAGATTTAGTAAAAGGGAATAATTATGATATTGAAGAACATATAGAATATATTCAAGATAGAAATTTTAATGATTTTCGATATAGTATCAATAGTAAATTATTACAAAGTTTAGGATGGAAAGAAGAAAAAGAATTTGCAGAAGGTCTAAAAGAAACTGTAGAATGGTATATGAGCAAATAAGCAATATAAAGATAATTGTATATTAATAATATAAAATCAAAATACATAATGTATCAGACCAGTATCAGAAATAAAAAAAAACATACACAATTTAATAAAGACAAGAGCGTTAATTATTCTATAAATTTAGAATATGAAGAATATGCCTATGTTATTAAATTGCTTGGAAATTGTAGAGCCAAAATATTAACTAATAGTGGTATTGAAGCAATTGGTATTATTAGAGGTTCTTTGCGCAGATTTAATAAAAGAGTTCTGATAGAGAATGGAGACCTAGTTGTAATATCAAAACGAGATTTTCAAGATAACAAGGTTGATATTGTTCATAAATTTAACATTGACCAATGTCAATCGTTAATTAAAGATAAGATTATATCTGATGTATTAATTAACTGTTATTATAATAAAAATCATTACTTAAATGAAGATACAAATACAGAAAATCAGTCATATGCTGAATTTGATATTATTTCAGAATCATCTGATGATGTTTTATCGGCAAATGAAAATAGCGAAATAGAAGAACAAGATATAGATGATATATAGAATAGCATTATATTTTTCAAAAAATATATAACATTTTTAAGGGATATATGAATAATGATAATGTTAAATCAATTTCAAATATGACAGTAAATGAGATATCTGAAATGAAAAATAAATGGCGTATTAGACAATATAAAAGGGTTTCAAATTACGCTGTTTTATTTGGACCAAGAAATAGTGTTAAAGCATTTTGGGATCCTTTATTGGAAATGATTGACGAAGATGACAAAATAGAAGGTAATGAAAAATCTAGTTCAAAAATTAAGAATTATTTTATACATTTGTATAGAAAGTTTATCAAAAATAAAAAAATTGATTGTTTTCCAAAATCTGATATTATAAACAAATGAGTTCCTTTAATCTGATGGAGAAATTGGATTTGCAAAAACAAATTCAAGATCTAAAAGAACAAGTAAAAAACTTAAATGAAAAACTGACAATAGAAAGAGAGGAGTTTAAGGACATATATAAAAGAAATAATAACAATTTGTCAAATAGTAGTAATTATGTAGACATTGAATGTTTCGTAGAAACTCAGTATATACATAATTTAAAAACACAAATCAATAATTTAATTAATCAAAACAATATCTTAAAAAATAGGAATAGAAAACTTATTGAAGAGAATGAAAGTCTAAAAAACAGATAGATATAAATTTATAATATAAATCTTGAATTAACAAATATATTAAGTTTAATAAAATAAATTATTTTTTTGTTTTCTTCTTTTGAGATTGATAAGAATATTTAAGCATTGATTTATATTCTTTTAACAACATTTTTTGAGATTTATATATTACATATTTTTTACCATTTTGAATATATATTTTCCTATTATATTTGCTATTATTTTTATCAATATATCTGTCATATTTACTTCCTCCACGAGATTTATTATAGCTTTCTAATATATATTTTTCTTCTCTATTATTTATAAAATCTAATAGTTCATTTTTTGTAAAATAGGATTTATTATTGATTTTTAAATAATTATAATGGTTTCCAAAATTTATAAATACTAAAAAATTTGTAAACTCATCAACTCTTTCGCTTTCTATACTTTCTACCGTAATTTGTTGTTGTATTATCTCTTTTATATTTTTATCATCAGTATTATTGGAACTAATTGTATAATTAGTAGTTATAATTATAATCTTAATATTAAATTTTTCTTTCAAAAAATTACTAAGTGCAGTTGAAAGAGTAGAATTTATCATACTGTTTTGAAATAAATGTCTGTATGAAATATATGCTTTTATTTTATTAATTACTTTTGTATGTTCATCGTTATTTAAATATATTTCTTCGATATCTTGAAAGAGATGATGCATGTATTTATATTCCATTCTATCATAATCCCAATCTTTTTTCTCTTCTGGTGCACCAATATGCTCTGTATTTGTACTGTCTTTAATGGCTTTAAAATTAGTTATAAAACTCTCATAATTCCTATTTTCTTCATCATATGTATGTTCTAACATATAATAATTTATAAGATATTTTTTAAGATTGTTAGTATTTATTTTATAATTGTCATCTAAATAAATTTTAACATCTTCATTATCTTTATATATGTCAAATTTATAATTTTCTAAACTTTCTTTTAAACAATTATAAAAACATTCGTTTCCACTACCACTAACATCAATTATAGCATATGGTATTTTTGTACCTGGTGTATCTTTATCCGACATATTTTTCTAATAATTTAATATAATATTATATTATTATTTCATATTTTAACCTCTTTTATTAAGATGTTTAAGGAGTTTTCAATTTGAGTACATAATTCGGTTAATCTTTCATATTATAAAAACTTTCTAAATTTTCTAGAAAAAATAAATTATGTACTCATTTTACAATCCTAAATTTTTTTATTTTTAGTAATACAACTATTGTTATCATATGTTTTTGGCATGAAAGAATGCATGTTGCCCTTGTCATCTATAAAACATTCTCTCTGAAGTCTCTTGCTATATTTAAAATCAATCTTTGAAATCTTAGTATGATCAATTAATGTCGCTATGATTGTTTGCAATGGCGCATCTCCCCATCTACAATAAAATATATTTCCACATTTATCAATTTTATCAATAATATCCTTCACTTCTGTTGTATTCCAAAAACTTGTTTTGGTAATGCAGAAATTATTATAATACATAATTGGCATACTTAGATCAACTTCCCCTTTATCATATTCGTGTCCTTTCAAAACTTTATACAAACTTTTGAAATTTTGGAAATATGGAGAATTAGCATCCAGTTTATGATCAACAAATAGTTCTTTAATTTTATCCATTTTATCAGGAAATGCATCTACAAATAAATCCTTCATTTCATAATTACACATACTACAATCAATATGAATAATATTAGACATATAATTCATATCTCTAGATTTAGCTAAATCAAACAAATCCATATTAATGGGTTCTTCAATAATGCTATCGTCATCTAATCTCATTATATATTCATAATCTTGTACATATTTGGTAAAATTTTTGATCCAAAAATAGCACATAGATCTATATTTTGCATTTCTCCAATAAGGAACTGGTTGGAGTTCTATAGAGTTTTGCATTTTTTCCATATCAATATGTGTTGGAATTGTAAAGTCGTTAATATCTAATTTCTGGAAATTAACTAAATATTTGCATTCTTCTCTAACACTTTTCATAATTTCCTCTTGCGATCTATTATCATAGTCTCCTTCATGTAAAATAATGACAGGGTATTTATATTTGGCATTGAAATTTTTAAACAAAAAATAGAGACTTGTTTTTAAATATATTTTTCTTTCAATAGTATTTTGTGTTAAAATAAATATTGCACTCTTCACCATCTTAAATATCTATATATATTGTCAAAATATCTTTTATATATTTTCATTAATAATTTAGTTTACTTATTAGATCTTTATTATAATTAACAAGCGTTCTTTTATCTTCTTCAATTTTATTTGCACCATATAAATAATAGTAATTATATAACTTAAATGCAGATAAATCATAATTACATATTGCATCATGAAAAAATGCTAAACTATACAATGTTATATCACATCCACCATTTTCATTTATAATAAAGGTGTTATCGTCTATAATAATATCATCTTTATTTGTTCTTGTAAAATTATAAATTAATTCATTAATATGTAATGTAAGTTTTTCTTCATTTAAAATAAATGCGATTGTAGTCGTCTCATTTTTAAATATAGAATTATGGATATTATATATATAGAATTTATCTTTACCAATTTTAATTTCCATTTTATAAGATTTAATATCAGTTAATTGATTAAAAAATTCAATCTCGTTATTAAATGTTAAATGTTCACTACATTCTGTGTTCTTTTTACATTTTAGTATTTCGTCGCTATAATTTTTTATTATATCTTTATCATATTCATAATAGTTGTTATGAATATTAATATTTTTTCGCATTTTGTCTTGTATATTTTTACAGTCTTCGTTTTTATCACAATTTTTATTGATAGGTGATAATTTTACATTGTTGTCAGTAATTGATATATAAATATCATTATTAATATACCGTTTTTCTTGTGTTTCTGTGTCAAAATAGTATATAGGTTTACATTTTAATACAAAAAGATAGTTAAATTTGTTATTAAAATCTTTGATTTTTGCCATTAATAGCAATGACATAGATTTTAAAGCACCTTTTCCATTAAGTTCTGGACTTTTTACAACTACATTGTTAATATTATAACCTTTAATGTGGGGATTTAATGGAAATGTTTCTTTTTGAATAGCCTTATCTAATGAAACATGACTATCTTTATTATCTAGTTTCCAAGAAGTTTCTGAAATATATGTTTGATTATATGATGATATTAAAACTGACAAAGAGGGTTTTTTAAGAAATTTGTAAATGGTGAAATTATCAACAATTTCTTTTGAACATTTTTGTTCATCAATTACTTTAATATCTTTAGGTTTATCAGCAGGTTTATCAACAGGTTTATCAGCAGGTTTATCAACAGGTTTATCAACAGGTTTATCAACAGGTTTATCAACAGGTTTATCAGCAGGTTTATCAACAGGTTTATCAACAGGTTTATCAACAGGTTTATCAACAGGTTTGTCAGCAGGTTTGTCAGCTAATGAAAATGGTTCATAGTATTTTGTATAATACTTGAAAATTACATTTTTATAAGAAATAATATTTAATATTAAAAATATACCTAATAAAAAACCTATAATATATATAAATATTTTAATCATATAAGCACTCTAATATAACTGTAAAAAAAAAGATATAAGAAATATTATTGTATTATTTATTATAAATATATAATGAGTACCAATGAAAAATTCTCATCAGATACTGTAGATGATTTAGAAAAAAGTATTAAAAATATTGATTTCTTATCATTTATAAATAATTTACAACAAAATGCATCATCTATGTCTTCTCAATCTAAAAAGAAGTCAAAAAAACAAAAGAAAAATAAAAATTTTACAATTAAAGAAACAGATGAAGACGATGAAGACGATGAAGAAGATGTACAAGAGGATACCTTAGATGAAAATAAATCTAAAGATAGTGAAGAAGACAGTGATGAAATATCATGTGAAGATGACGACGACGATGACGATGACGATGACGATGAAGATGACGACGATGACGATGAAGATGACGACGATGACGACGAAGACTATAATGTAAAATCAAATCTCACAGAAGAAGGTCTTTGGAATGTACTAAATAATTTTTTGACTGATGAAGAAGGTAATAATATTGCTACTTCTATGTCAAATATTGCTTATGAACTTCATAAAATCAACAAATATTTAAGTAAAAATAAATAATATTAACGCGTATTAATAAAAGAATACTTTTTATAATGATATTATAGAAAATAATAATGTCAGCTGAAGATACAGTAAATCAAGTTATTATAGATAATAAGGAAAATATTGAAATATTGAATACTTTTTCTAAAGAGTTTTTTTCTATGAATAATATAATAAATGAAAAGATATCTCTTATATCTTCAAAATTAGACACATTTATAGAAGAGGAAAAAAAAAAGGAAAATGTTCTTAATATTTTAGAATCCAAAATAACAGCAATTGAATTAGGAAATGTTCTTAAAACATTAGTAGAACAAAGAGTAATATTAAATAATAAATATAATGAACTAAATACAATTATTGTAAATAATAACAAAAAAATTGAAATGATATCAAGTACTATTAAAGAAAATAAACAAATTATAGACAGTATCTATAAAATAGTAGGTGTATTAGACGAAAATATCAATACAATAAATACTACAGTTGATAATAGACAACATTAATTATATAAAACTATTCCATAATTTTTTTTCTAGCTTTAAGTTATTACCAGCTTCATCTTTTAAATACAATCCGTATTTTCCAATATTAAGATATCGTACATTACCTTTCATATCAACTTTTTTTGGTAATGATTTTATAAAACACAAATCATTTTCTCTTAATTCTTCAACTGATATTTTTTTCCATTTTAAATATGCTTCAATGTTAGTATATTTATTATCCTCTTTATTATAATAACAATATCCATATTTTGTTTTTATTATACCCGTATTATATTCTACAGGTTTTTTATTATCAGTCGATTGCATTGGTACATTTTCTAAAGATACAAGTATTTTTGAATATAAATTATTAAGTATTAATTCTTTAGTATTGTTTTTACAAATAATGTTATCTAAATCGTCTTCTAATTTTGAGGTAAATTTTAAATCACATAAATATGGTGTTAACTCGTATAAATACTGTATAACATCAATTCCCAAATTTGTTGGTATTAAAAGGTCCTTGTGTTTTCCTCCTAAATATACTTTTTGAAACTTGGATATAATTTTTGAAGTTTTTGAGAAACATTCTAATTCATACGTTTGTTGTGGATTTTGACCTAATTCAACATACTTTTTTTCAAGCAATTTATCAACAATAGATGCATAGGTTGATGGACGTCCTATTCCTTCATTTTCAAGTTCTTTTATCAATTGAACTTCATTAAACATTGATGGTATATTATCTATATTTCCATTTGATACATATTCCTTTGCAAAACAATACTTTGATTTTAGGATAGTATTCATTAATTCTTCATAATCTTCAATATGATTATCATATATTTTAAGAAACCCATCGTATATCAAGAAGGACTTTGAACATTTGAACATGTATTTATTACATTCACTTTTAAACTCTAATTGAATATCCATATATTCTGCATCATTCATCAATGATGCCATTGTTCTTTTCCATATGATTTCATATAATTTACCATGTTTACTTGTATATGTTTCAAAAGTATTTTCGATACTAGAATATACAGGATTTACTATTCTGATTGCTTCATGTGCTTCTTGTGCATTAGCAATTTTTGTCTTATATACTCTATATTTTACATATTCTTCTCCAAATTGTTTCTTAATTTGGTTCATTATAATCTGTTTTGCTTCTTGTGAGATATGTGTTGAATCGGTTCTCATATATGTTATTAAACCATTCTCATATAGATCCTGAGCTAATTTCATTGTAGTTTTTGTATTAAATTTGAATTTATTATATGCGTCTTGTTGTAATGTCGTAGTTGTATATGGTGGTGGAGGACTAGATTTTTTTGTTATTTTATTATAAGAAATATAATATTTGATATTTAGATTAAGATTATTTAGTAATTCTTTTACTTTATTCACATCATTATATTTGGCAACTTCATTATTATGTACAAACTTAGCTTTAAATGCAACGCTTCCAATATTAAATACACCTTCTATTTCCCAATATGGTGTGATCTCTTTACTTAAAATTTTGTTTCTTTGATTAATACATATAATTAAACCAGCCATTTGTACTCTACCAGCACTTAAGCAATTTTGATTGAATTTTGCCCATAATATAGGAGATATCTTATAACCAATTAACCTATCTATGATACGCCTAGTTTCTTGTGCATAAACCTTATCCATGTCAATTTGTTGTGGATTATTTATAGCGTCTAAGATAGCTCGTTTAGTAATCTCATTAAAAGAAATCCTATAACATTTTTTTCTATGTATTAAATCTTCTATGTATATTTTTAAATGATTTGCTATCGCCTCGCCTTCCAAATCAGGATCAGATGCTAAATAAATAATATCTGCATTTTTGGTCAATTTTCTAATATTATCTATTAATTTTTGATTTGTAGGTACATAATTAACAGTCCAGTCATTTACATTTACACCTATATTATCTTTTGGTAAATTGCAAATATGTCCACAAGAAAATGTTACTGTTACATTTGGATCATTTAGATATTTTTTTATAGTCTTTGTTTTTGTATAACTTTCAACTATAATAAGTGATCTCATTATAATTATATAAGTAATATTATAAATCAATTTTTATGTAGAAAAATAATTTACTATAAATATTGTTAAATATTAGATACTATGGATAAAAAAAACAAGAAAATATACAAGTTGAAAAATGGTATCAAAATTTTAATTATTCCATTAAAAACTACATTAACGCATATATCTATAAATTTCTTGTTAGGAACAAAACATGAAACTCAAAATACGATTGAATTAACTCATTTTATGGAACATTTAATTGGTAGAATGACATCAAAAAAATACCCAAATGACAATTATATTAGTAGAGAAATATCAAAAAGAGGAGCATATACAAATGCATATGTTAACAGTTATGAAACATCATTTTACATAGAAGGTTTTTATAAGGATTTAGAATTTTTTATTGATTTACTCTCTAATGCAATAAATGATTTTCAAATAGACTATAAAATAGCACAAAAAGAAAAAAATGCTGTCATACAAGAACTTAGAAATATAATATCAAACAATGATTATATTTTTGAATATGAAATTTTTAAATATTTATATCCAAAATATGCATATCAAAATGATTACGAAAAACACATTAAATTTATAAAAAAATATGATATTAACAAACTATATAATTTCATCAATAAACATATAATAATGCAAAATATGGTAATATCAATATCTTGTCCGAATAATCAAATAAAAAATACAAAACAATTGATAAACAAATACTTTGGTAAAATGCAAGATCATAACAATAGGACTATAAATTATCCTGTATATGAACATAAAAATTCTATTATGAAAATAATAAGAATTAAAAATCCCTATCAAGATGATAATACACTTGTTAATTTATATGTATGTAAACCTATTAAATACTTATCTGATGAACATTTAACCTTGATTTTTCTGCAAAAGATTTTATTTAATTTTGATATTGGTATTTTTTACAAAGTATTACGAAAAGAGCTTGGTTTAATATATAACATTAAACTGTTAATACATATTGATATAAATAATCCAAAGTCATCTTGTTATTACATATCTACAAGTACATTTCAGAGTAATACATCAACATTAATAAAAAATATACTAGATATTTTACAAACCTATAGTTTGACAGATGAAGATATTGCAAATGCACGAAATAGTATCATTTTGGAATATCAACAACAAAACTTTTATAATCTTACATCTTATAACAAATATTATCAAAAAATGATGTTACACAACCAACATATAATAGAAAGATCAGATATATTAAAAAAATTTAAAAATTTTACAACAACAATCATAAGGAAATATTTTGAAATTATGAAGACAGATATTATAAATAAATGTATAGTTTTTTATTATTCAAATAAAAATCTTAATACTTCTATCAAATCAATATTATCAAATAATTATAAATATCAACTTCACACAATAGAAAAAAAATAATTATATAAAATAAAGAATGGACCCTTTTTATTTTTATATTTATATGATTACTATCGTCACGTCTACAATATTATTTACAATTAGTAGATGTTATTTTAAAGTACACGACTTTGATATGTTTTTTTATCCTAATGAAAATTATAATATTTTAGAAAGCAAGATATTTCTAGCATCACATATATCCATCAACTTCTTACTTGGAATGTTTTTTGGTTTTAATGTATTACAAGGTATGATGTTAAAAATATTATTATTTGATGTATATTTGTATTTTACAGAATATTGTGACATATTCAAGACTGCAAAATTTTCTAATCTTGTTACCCTAGTAGTTTTATCACTTGCAAGCTTTTTAATAGGCTGTGTATTTTCAAAATGGTTTGATAAAATGACTTCATAAAATAAAAAAATATTTTTTTGTCTAAGATTTAAGTTTGAGTTTAGTTTTTTGGTTTTATTTACAAATTTCTTCAATCTTACTTTTTACAATTTTTGAAGTCTGTAAGAAATTAATAGGATTTCTGAAAGGACACTTAAATACAAATTCGTTGTCATCACTGCTTCCACACTCATAATCTTGGATTTGATGTTCTATGTAGTTCATTAGACATTTTTCGTGTAATATAGAACTACAAATGTTTTTTTCCTTACCTGTAACATCGTCGACTTTTTTATTATAAAATGTTATTTTTCTTGCAAATCTGTTGATGCGAGTATAACAGATACAACACTCGTGTTTTTGATCGCCCTTTTTTATTGAAGATATCTCGAATGGTAAGTCTTTAATATTCCAATTAGGTCGTTTTGACAATAACTTATTAATGCGCTTATAAGCATATTTATTATATCTGAAACTCCCTGTAGAAAAGTTATCTAGTCCCGACCCAAGACAGAAATTTGTTTCAAAATGGATCATATCCTCCATAATCTTAGAAGACGCCTTCATTCTTTCAAAGTCAGAAAGTTTATCAAGATACGTTCCTGTATGCGGAGATATCATCTTACCATGTTTAGTCATAATAAAGGAGTTGCATAACATATCGAGTGTTTTGAATGGAGGCAACATATTTTTATTACGCGGTAATACAATATCAATACCAATTTCGATTTTATGTCCTTCAAATATGAATGGGATATATCCGAGCTTTATGTCGAACGATACTTTGATGACACTTTTTAGAGGAAGCATACAATACTGTGTATCAGATTGAACAAGTTCTTGTATAGTATACTTCATACAGCTACCCATTTCATTCTTCATCTTAGTCAATACCGCTCCTAAGAAATTGATAGAGTCTGTTTCGTTAGAAAATGAAATATCCATATCTTCTGGATTTAAAGTCCTAGAAGCAGTTTCAGGACGATAAGCAGGGTTCCAGAATTTTTTGATATCTACTTTTTCATCATCCGACAAGTTTTTGTAATATTCTTTTTTGTAATAATCTGATATGATCTCATCGCGAACCATACCCCCAAATATGATACCATTATGTTTAAACGCGTAAAGTTTTAACATATCATATATGATACGTTTCATGCGCTCTGGAATAATTTCTATTTTTTTACAATAAATAGTCATATGTATTCTTGATACCAAAGGTAGCTTATCTAAACGCGTGTATTTAAACCAATGTATGCAGTGTATAATCAATCAAATATACATAAAATATATAATCATTTTTTTACTGAATATACAACATTTTATGACATTTTTATCCAACATCATTTTCAATTTTAATTTTAGCATATTCATACATTACATGTTCTGCATTGGCAATGGGTAGTAAATAGTCTTTTGCACCATAAAATTCTGGATTTTTACGCGAACTTCTATTTACTAAAGTACGTAATACATTTAAATCATTTAGTTCATATCGAGCGTTATTAGTAATATTATTATGATCTGTTAGGCTAAAGAAAATAGATGATATTATTTTGTCTCTTCCATTAGGCATATAGAAACTATTAGGATATAAGAATGTGACAGAAAACACGCCTGTTGCATCAATAAGAAGTTTATTTGGTGTATTTTCAAAAGCTATATCTGCACACGGAAATGGAAGTCCAGAACCAGAATAATTAGTCATTCTATCTATTGGATTTGGTGCAATAAGTAATATCTTTTTATATTTTTCAGGATTTTTAACATTACCTGATATATTTAATTTTGAATAGTCATTATGAAAGTCTATTTTACAATATATAAACTCATCGTCAAATATCATTATTAATATTTACTTCTATATTTTACATATACAATTATTTAACATAATATAATTTATAAAAATAATTTAATAAATTCTAGTACTGGTACCTAGACCATTTGGATTTACTTCTATTTTTTCACAATTAGTAGCAGAACATTTAACTATATATTGTTGTGGATACATAGTGCCAGCCTCATCATGTGATCTTAAGCAAGGAGCACAAGGGGCTAAATTCTTTAATGATTGTAATCTACTTCTCTCCATTATCATTTCGGCATTTTCTTGCAAAAACATTCTGCTTTCATAACTGCTTTTAAGCATATTTTTGGAAGCAAGGTCATTAAGTAGTTCTGCATTTACTTGGCATCGTGGTCTATAATCTGTGAAAGATCTACCATCAGACATTTTAACAGGGCAATGTGGAACAGGTTCTTGAGATGAACAACAACTCATATTTATATCTAATCAATAATAATATTTTTTATTTTTGTCATATATATTTACAAAAATACAAAAAATCTACGATATACATTTCAAATGGATACTAACTCCATATCAAACAAAAAATTGATTTTTAATTTCAACCAACATATGATTGAAAAAAGTAAGATGCCAACCTCTCTTATCAATATTGACAACTATACTACTAAATTTGAAGTCTATCCCACAGATTTAGTAGTATTTGCACAAGAAAAAAATCTTACACTTATTCCGCTTACATCTATGAGGGGTCAAGCACTTGCCCTATTGGCTCAACCAGAAGTGAGAGGGCAAAAACATCTGGGAAGAGATGAAGCAGTAAAATTCTTCAAGAATATTGGAATGAAAACAACAGATGCAATTCAACAATTCAATAAGGCGACGGGTCTAAAAAGAATAAAGATGAGGGGTAACTATTGTCTTCAATATCCCTTTGAATGTGATACAACAGATATTGATAAACGAAAGGGAGTATCTATAACTGGTGATAAAAATGATTACATCAATGCTATCAAGAATTGGTGGAAAAAAAATTTGATTGATGTTCCAAATGAAGAATGGCAAATCGGACATCTTGACCCAACCATTAATGATGCTTCTGAAAAAAATCTTGCCTATCAACCACCTATTCAAGGAAAATACAGAGATAGGTTCAAATTTGACCCTTTTTTTCTTAAAATGTGGCCTGTTGGATGTGAGTGTGTTTCTAAGAAATACGAGTATTATACATATGAAGAACGAAAGATAATTTATGAGGGATTCAAGGAGGAGTTTGAGTAGTAGTAGTGTCTTTAATTCTTTTCTCTGTAATATTGATATATTCTTTATTAATATCAAATCCAACATACCTTCTTTTTGATTGAACACAGGCTACTGCTGTTGTGCCACTACCCATAAATGGGTCAAGAACAATAGCATTTTCTTTTGTAAATAGTTTTACAAGATGACAAATCAGAGAAACAGGTTTTACTGATAGGTGAGTATTGTAATCACCTTTTTCGGCCTTATTGGGCTTTGATACAAGAAACACTCTATCCATGCTTTCTTCAACCCTATCAGTTGTAATAATATTTGAAGGAAAGAATCCTTCTCCTGTTTTTGTTTCAACAGATGTATTCATAAGGCCAGTCCCGTATTTTTGAAAATTATCAATATATCTATTTTCAATAGGTTTTACAGCAAGACACATCGGTTCAATCGCTGGTTTGAGTTGGGGAGTTTTCCAGTTATTACAAGTTTCTTTTAGTGCCTTTTTTTGTTCCGCAGTAAGAGATTTATCTTTATCAATTATATGGTCTTGAGAAAAGGCCTTGACTTGTGATTGTGTATAAATCCATCCAAGCATATCGCGTATCTCAAATCCTGCATCTTCAATAGCCATTGTCATAGAATGATAAAGACGAGGACTGCTGAATGAGATAAAAGCACCACCTGGTTTCAAAATTCTATAAACTTCAGATGAAACTTTAGCATAGAACTCATTAAACTTTTTGGACTGATTCCTATCAAACTTCATGCCTTTTGGTAAATTTCCTACGACAGCAGAAGATCCCTTATTATCAAGGCCTTCTTTGTTCCAATCATCTCCAAGTCCATCAAGAAAGTATGGTGGGTCTGTACATACCATATCAATAGAGTTTTCTGAAATTTTCTTCATCATTTCAATACATTCTCCATATGACACTTTGTTAAGCATATCCTCAAGATTTAGGGGTGGATCATAAGTAGTTGAAATATCTTGTGCGGGTTGGCTTACAGTAAAATTTGTTGAATTCTCTAATAGTTTAACAAGGTCTTTTTTAGACTTTCCAGAAATTCCTTTAATTTTCTTTTGTTTACATATCTCCTTTAGTTCAATGATAGTTTTTGAATTGTAATCCATTTTTTCTGACTGAATATTTGTTGGTGTGGTTGTATCAATTTTTACCACGCCACCATTTGTTTTTGATAAAACTTCTTGAACTTTCTGTTCTACAAGTGCTTCAATTGTATTGTTCTTTTTACAAGGACGCTTACGGCTATAATGGTCTTCCAAATGACCCTTCTGTGTAAAAGTTTTCTGACAGATTTCGCAGATATAATTTACCATTTCCTATTATAATATACGTAGATTTTCTTTAACTCATTTTAACGGGAATTAACGATTTCGGGTTTGTCAGAGAATTTATTTTTTTGTGTATTATTATCTTTTAGAAGCCTTCCAATGTAGGGTATAAAATATATTAAATACTTTATTTATTGCATTCTAATATTTTGGCAATTAATTGCGCTTTAGTACCATCTGTATTTAAATTTAATTGCATACAAATGTTTTTAATTTTATCTAGGTTTAATTTAGATAGTTTTTTTTGATTATATTTATCATCTGTATTTAAAGTAAATTCAGATATTGATGAAGCATTATCATTTTCTGTATCTATTTTATCAATCGCATTTATAATATCAACAGGGTCTATAGCATCTTCAATTCTTTTATCTAAATCTGTGTTATTAAAAGATATTTTAACATTTTCATCCATATCATCTGTGTCAGATACTTTTGTAATAGTCTCAACAATAGTTACAGTAGTGCCTTGTGTTTCATTATTGGGTAATTCAATATCTTCTGAAGATAGAGGAAATGAACATGAACCAACTGATTTGCATGATTGTTCAGGAATAGAATTGCTGAAAATTTCATTCATAACTATATTGGAACGTTCTAAATTCTTACTTAAAGAATTATCTCTATTTTCTTTTTTTATCAAATTAACTCTTTTCTCTAAGATAAAGAAATTGCCTTCTATTATTGTAACTTTTCTCCATAAAAACATCACTAAGAATATAAGAAGAGCTATTACAAATAGTGTTACATAAGTAGGATCAAATAAAAAGTTATACATGTTTATTTATTAAAATCATAACATATTTTGTTTTTCATTTTAATCGCATTATCGATTACTACGCTTGGAAATTCTTTTGTATCTAATAACTCAATAGCTATACACAGATATGAATGGCCGCGTCTTATTTTGTAAGGGAAATAAAATTCTGTTTTTACAGTGTCATTTATTTGAATAGCATCAACAGACAAATTAATAAACTTATCGGGATAAAGTTCTTCTAAAATTACTAATTTATGAAAATGAGTTGTAATGATCAATGATATTCCGGATAAATTACTTAAATATTCTACAACAGCATATGCAGTTGCCATACCTTCAGTTGGAGGTGTTGAATGCATCGGTTCATCCATTAAAAAGAGACCTTTTTTATTTTCTTGGGATAACTTTTCCGCTTTTTTAATCATATTTAAACAATATTCAGCCTCTGTTTCAAAATATGACTTAGACCCTAAAATATCTGATACACGCATAAATGAATTAATGGTATCATATAGTAAAAGATTTGATTTGATACTATATGTGATACCAAAAGTTTGACCTAATATTACATTTGATAATATCGTTTTTACATATGTTGTTTTTCCACCTGCATTCGGACCAGTTATTATTATATTTTTTTGTAAATTGATAGGATTGCTAATTTGTTCATTATTTAAAATTGGATTTTTGGCATCCCATATAATGGATTTATCATTTACATAAGATACTTTAGACCATTCACCTGTTAAAAATAATTTATTAATTGAATCAATGACATCTACAGCATAAATAGTTTTTAACAAACAAGATATTTTATTCTTTAGATTGTCATCTTTCCATAGTTTATATATATCTGTCATAGAATTATGTAGTACTAATCCATCAAATGCATTATCAATATTAAAATAAGGGTCTATGAATTTTTCTGGTAGTTTTTTAAGTATATTTTGAGAATGTTTTACAAAAAAGAGAAGTCCCTTCATTTTCTCGTGCAATTTGTGTTTTGTATTATATAAAAATGTTGCAACTTCAAAAGTTTGATACATATTGTAAAGGTATACACCTATATATAGAAAAATTGTTACGAATTTTGTTAAATCTACTCTAAAGTTGCCAGTTGTTTGAAAAGAGAATTTAATAATATTCCAAAATATTTCAATATATGTCTGAAATGATATATTCATTTTAAGAAATTTATTTAGATAATAATAAGGTGCTATAAAGGTGCTTAAAGGATATAAAAATGATGTTAGCGGTATCATATAAATCTTATAAAAGTGATAAAAGTCCAAAAGTTGTTCAATATAATTTACATAATTAATAACGAAGGATGAAGGAAATAGTATTTCAATAGAAGTGTTACTATCTATTTCATTAGCAATTTGATATATCCATAAAACATCGTTTTCAAAATCTTTTAAAATTTCTATATCTGCTTCAAAGTCAACAAATGTTGCCTGTCTTTGCTCTAATAATTCTTTATCATTTATAGGGTGCTTTATAAGTCTGTCAATTAATATTTTACTTCCAGATAGAATTGGTAAATTTATAGCCCATTTATCTAAATTAGTATCATTATATACGTCATTCGATATGTCTATTTTTTGTCCCTTAATAATATCATCATTTATTATTTTACTAAGAATAAGATCCTTCTTTGCTGCATTGAAATCAAATAATTGCTTGATATCATCTATAGTTTCTTCGTCCATTTTATTATAAGAATTTTATAAAAAAATGATATAAAATCTCGCAGTTATCTATTATACAATAATATGGATGATATAATTATAAGCCATAAAGGTATTTTGTATATCATAGCAAAGGATGAATACGAAACTCTAGAGGAAGCATATCAGCGAGGTTGGTTTATTATTAATAATAAATCCAAATATGAAAATATTAATCAATTAATATCATTATCATTTATGAATAATTATAAAAATAAGGGTATGAATTGGGATTAGTCATTTATTATCAATGTTTCTTACCAGTCATCTTTTTGGGCATTTTTCTGGGTTTGGGGCTTGATGAACGTTTTTTGGGCATAACAGGTTTTTTTGATGATTTACGAGCTTTGCGTCCACCACTTTGTTCTTCTTGTTGGGTATTTTCTTCCATACCACCTTGTAATTCCATTTTGTCTTGGGTATCCATTTCATTGTCATAGCCTCCATGTTTTTTGCCTGTTTTTTTTGTTTTTTTTTCTAAAGAAAGCTTAGTCCCTAATAATAATAAGGAAGTTAGGAATGGTGAAAGATCTATACCACCTTTGCTAATTTTGCTTTTAATTTTCTTTAATGAAGAAATAGTAGCTTTCGCGACTTTAGAGGGAGATTTAGCGCGGGGCTTAGAGGGAGATTTAGCGCGGGGCTTAGAGGGAGATTTAGCGCGGGGCTTAGAAGGGGATTTAGCGCGGGGCTTAGAAGGGGATTTAGCGCGGGGCTTAGTAGATCTAGATTTTCTTGCTCTCTTTCCTCCTATTTGTTCCATATCTTGTTCCATATCTTGTTCCATATCTTGTTCCATATCTTGTTCAAACGCTTCTTGATTATATGTCATTAATATATACTTGTCGTTCTATATTAAATAGTATAAAATAATTTTATCTGAAAAAATAAAAAACAATGAATACAGCAAAAATAGTAAAAGCAAAATTTAACAATATTATCAACATTATAAAAGGTATTATATAATATAATAAGTATAGTAATACAGGCTTAATAATTTCCGTGCGAATATTAGATTTTAATATTTCATCTTTTATAAAATCAATAAATATATTAATAAATGTATTATTTTCTATATTTTCTTCATCAGTTTCTAATTTGTCAATCATCTTTACTTAATAAAAAATATAAAACAGATAATATTTTTTACACACTAGTAGTTTATTCCAGATATATGCAAATATATAAAAGTTTGCGTATAAGTATTATTTAAAGGATCATGTTATTACATCCAGTTAAAAAAAACAATAAATATGTATCTACAACACAACATATAGTCAAACATTTTTTGTCCGATGTTAAGATAAAATCCATTCACAAATTTGTAGATAATAAGGGATATTTAATAACTATTTATATACCAAATACTGTAAATGAAGATATTATAAATAATTTATGCGATTTTGATGATCAAGTTATTGATAATATTAAATCAGAGTCAATGAATTGGTTTACTAAATCATTTACCGACGATGAATTAAATCATCTATATACCAGAAGTTATTGTAAACAAACGCATACTATTAATATAATACTATCAAATACGTGTAATACTAAAATAATATTAAATAATAAACGCGTCGATACATTTGAAGATATTACCGACTTGATTAGAGATGTAAAACATTTAAAAAAATGTGTACTTAATGTTGAAATTCAACATATAGGATTATATTTTTACAAAGAAACTGCAAACAATAAATGGATAATAAGATCTCTCGATATTACAGATACAACACAAGATGTATGTTCATTTTCAAAAGACGATATTGAAGATAAATTAGATGATAATATAAATGCCTTGAATATCAAAACAGAAAATAAAATCAAGGATTGTGAAGGACACATAGCAGAAATATCCAATAATATGACAAATATAAAAGTTATGTTCAAGCAACTACAAAATTCTTTTGGCAGAAATTGGGAGGAGTTATTAAACCAAATAAATTCATTAATAGTTGTCCAAGAAGATAAAATGAAAAATCTTTAAAATAAATAAAATTATTTTAGAATATTATCTGTTGTCAATAATAGATAGAGATAGTGAGTATAATACAAAATGGGTACTAATAATAATACTGTTGTTGTTTCGTTTTCAATAGTAATACTACTATTGCTTTCATTATTGCTACTTTTAACCTATAATTCAAAGTGTAATATGAATAATTTAGAACATATGGATAATATGGTACAAAATACTAAAAAAGAAAATTTTTTATCAGTTGCAGACCAAGCAAATAAAAGTATAGATTTCAATAATATACAGGGTACAAATTCACAAATTCAACCATCTGTATCTGGCGGAAATGCTATATTTAATAATGTACAAAATACCGGACAGTCATTATCTGGAAGTACTGAGCCACAAAAAGTAGAGAATTTTTATAACGCACCCTATCCTGATTCAATGGGTGAAAATTTAACACCTGTATCTGCACCAAGTCAAGATATGCAGGCTTGTTTCCCTCGTGATAGATTATCTGCTGAAGATCTTTTGCCTAAAGATGCTGCCGATTCCAAATGGGCAAGATTAAATCCTTCTGGGACAGGTGACATACATGATCAAAATTATTTAACTGCAGGATATCATATAGGTGTAAATACAGTTGGTCAGAGTATGAGAAATGCTAATTTACAATTAAGATCTGAAATACCAAATCCACAAGCTGCTGTAGGACCTTGGATGATTAGTACTATCGAACCTGATTTACGTCAGAATACACTAGAAATAGGAAGTTCCCCAGCTTATTAATTACTATATTTTTTATGTGTTATAAAAACAAAAATATAACGCACAAGTACTTAAGGAATATGATATTTCATCATTTAAATGAATGATATAGGACAAGGCTTATTATTATCCTCTTTGACTGAATTCTATAACAAAAATCCAAAATATAAATATATACTAAAGGATATTATTGATGGTAAACATAAATTATCTTTGAGAATTATTGAATGGTTAGTTACACATTATGCTAAGACATATAATATCTATTATTGGATTAATGATAAAAAAAAAATTTATAAAATATTACCTGATGATATTAAAGATAATTATAGAAAGATAAATTTATATCAAGATTATAGAGCTCAATTAAAGTCGTATAGTAAATTCAACTTTGATTCATTTAGACGACATTATAGAATAACATTTTTTATTAACCTTGAAAAAAAAGTTTATATAGAGACAACTATAGGACAATTAAATTTTTTCCGTTGGGTTTTTAATAATGGTATTATTGACTATGTTCTTGAAAATTATGATGATATATATATGAAAATGATTGATAATAATTCTTGCAAAAATAAAATAAGTTCAACACAAAACCATGATATTATAAAAACAAAATGTCTTTTACGTTTTGACTAGATTTTATACATTTTCAAGTGCTAATATTCTATTACTTAATATATTGACTGTATTTGTCAAACTATCTACTTTTTGTTTTAATATTGTCACTTCATCTTGACTTGCAAACTGAACTTGGTTTGCGGTTGTAGGAAAATCAACACCTAAAACTTGTATTTTACCTACAGTTAAAGTTCCAGTAATAAGAAGGCTATTAGTGTATATATCATTTGTAATATATTTGTTACTTGTACCATTGTAAATATTATCTAATGTTTTTGTCAATAATCTTTCGTCAAATAAATTTGAAGTATAATATAAATTTGCCCCTTCTGTTATATCATCAGTAGTTAGTTTTAATATTTTATTAAGTATTTCATTAGATGTAAACAAAGTATAATTCATCGCTTTGATATTTGATGCATAAGCAATAGCCCCGACACGTTCATGAGTAAAATATAAATTAGACCCTTCTTTTAATAATGAAGTATCTCTGTCATTTAAATTAATATCATTTAAATTGCTACCTATACCAATAAAATTATATGATGTAATATGTTTAGATGTTGTCACACTTCTTGCAGTTATATTTGTATCAATAAAAGCATTTTTAAATGTATTCCAATACATTTTGCTATATCCATTATCTTCATTTGTATATGATAAAAAACGTGGGTTACTTTCATCAAGAGTATCTAAAGTAGTAGGTAAAATATATTTAATATTTTTTTTAAGATCATGATATGTAGAAAACTCTATATTATAATTTGAATTATTGTATACACCAATTAAATCTGTATATAAACCTTCTTTTATGTAAAGAGAATATAGGTCATCGTTAAGCACTTTAGGATCTATAGGATTAATATCTACTATTGTATTGGATGTATATGTATTAATTTCGCTAACAATTAATTGATTATTGATGTAATAATTTGATGTTGCTGTTTTAACTTCAATTTGATTATATATATTTGATACATATTGAAGTTTATAAACATTTTTTATAGGTACTTCATCATAACTATTATATCCAATTGCTACAGGTAAAAAGTTTGAATATTTACTACCTATTCCTGTTAATAATAATTCATTAGAACTAATATCATCTTCATATTTAGCAATAGTATCGCATATATTTATATTATATTTAATACTATTAATATTATTACCCAATACTACAGGGTTTTTGGATAAAAAATAAAGATATTCTATATCATCATAAGTATCTGTATAATTATTATTACCTAATACTATTGAGTTCTTTGCAAAATTATTTATAAAATTACTTGTTCCTATTATTAATGAATCTGTACAGTTTTTAAAAAGTTTACCAGTTGAAATATTATTACCAATAATGACAGAATTATTACCTTCAATATTTTGATGATCTCCTATACATATATTATTAACACCTTTAACATTAATATCTTTGCCACAAACAAAATTGTAATTATTTGCATAAACATCATTTATTGAAATAATAAAATCTTTAAAAGACAATCCTTTTGATACATTATTAAAACTATGATAATCTATAATAAAATTATTGTAAATGCCTGATGATATAACATTTGACGTACTATTTGACGTACTATTTGACGTACTATTTGACGTACTATTTGACGTACTATTTGACGTACTATTTGACGT
>Ga0129333_10000021_pt1 | contig 88108 bp, 139 predicted proteins | sample CPB6_08_DNA_FD_94474 | JGI IMG/M metagenome (GOLD analysis project Ga0129333, IMG submission 94474) | Freshwater to marine salinity gradient microbial communities from Chesapeake Bay, USA - CPBay_Sum_0.6_0.8_DNA | ecosystem: Environmental > Aquatic > Marine > Coastal | place: USA: Chesapeake... | reverse complement strand
TTACCATCTTTCATGTCTTGGAGATACTGGATTATACCACGAACTACTGGGGTGTCTTGGAAGTATTCGTGCATTCTGTAACAATCAAACTTCTCATTGTATTGAATGAAATCGTGAAGAGGATCCGTGTTACGACGATAACCGTAGATGAATACATCTTCATGTTTGATACCTTCTTTGTTGATAATATCAAGTTTAAAAAACTTTTCACCGTCTTCATTTACTTCTTCTTTTTCTCTGTCAAACTTGAAGTGAAGACCGTCGTAATACTTGTCTAGTAACTCTTCACTTGTTGCTACACGAATAGTTTCATTCTGTTTCATGATATATTCCATGCGACCTTTCACATCCTCGTTAGTCAAACGGAATACGATGTTGCCGATGTAGAAATTTACAGGACCACCATAGAGGTGGGAGGATTCTCTTTTCCTGAATGATAGATGAGTAATCTCAAATCCAGGATCTTCATTTTCAGTTTCAACCAATCCTTGAGAAATAGTCATTTTTTATATGGGCAATCTGGATGATTAGTAGACTTCATACAAGCATCATATGCTTTAAATAACTGTTTGTCACGATGAATGATAAAAGCATTCCATGCAACAATTACACCTAAACCAATTATAACATATTTTCTCATGCGTTGTAACCCTCTGCTTTCAAAATGGCACGGCGAGCATCATATGCTGCAAACTCATTTGGAAACTCTGCAATTTTCTCAAATGGTTCACGGCGGTACAGTGCCCACCGTGAACTGCCAATGATCCCACGAATAACGTAAGGATTGTCAAGACCAAGAGGATAGGGTTTCATTTGATGTCACCTTCAGCGATCAGACCCATGATCTCACGGGCAGTGGCAGCAAAGTCGATGTGGTCTTCAAGACCTTCATCAGAATAAACTTTGAAGATGTCAGTTTCTTTGTAAGTGTCCAGGATCAAAGCACAAGCATCATACAGAGCAGCGAGGTGATGTGCTTTGGATGGGAAGGAAAGTGCCATGGGGTGTTCCCTTGAGTACCCACATATTATAAAGGGCATCCCAGCGAACCAGGATGCCCCATGTGCCAGTTTTTGAACTGTCAGTCCCAACTCACATTTTGAACTAAAACTCCAGGCATAACATATGTCCAGGCACCAAGACCATCCGCACCACCAGTTCCACCAACTTTATATTCCCATTTATACTCAAACTTGTTGTGACTATCCCAAGTCATATAACCTTTTTCTTTATCAAAGCGACCTTTGATAGTCAAACCATGTTTATTAGAGTAAATATTGCGAGTGCGAAGGGCACCACCCTTTTCACGGGTTTCAATCACAACACATACGTCAGGATAGGTTTGAATACCTTGCTCCACCATACATGGAGTTTCATAACGAAATGGACGATAGGTTTGCTTTTCTTGTGCAGCAACAGGAGAAGCAAACAGAACAAAAGCAAGAGCAAACAGTTTTTTCATGATTTTAGATGTTTGATCAGTTCAGAGAAATTTGCTTTACCGTGTAATAATATACCACCAATAACCAATAAGTCAAGTAGTACAAGTATTACTAAAAGTAATATCACATATAATGTATCCTTATCAGATTTGTTCACCCAACAACTCTCCAACAAACAACTGCATTTCCTTTTCTGGTTGATTGAATATGAGCAAATGCAGAATAACTAAGATCCAAATCTGCATGAGAATATGGTCCACGATCATTTACGCGGACAATAACCTGTTTACCATTATCTTGATTTGTCACCCGTATGCGTGTACCCATAGGTAGATAAGGGTGAGCTGCAGTCCAACGATAAGCATTAAACCGCTCACCGTTCGCAGTAATTTGACCATGAAATCCGTCTCCAATTCCGTAGTATGTAGCAATGCCACAAGTCAATCCAGCAATTAAAGTTTCAATCATGTGAAAAATGATTTACCCATCCATCATAAGCGTTGTGAGAGGCACCCAGGATCGTCTGTGTGACGCTTTTCAGTCTGTCCCACCATATAGACGCTGACCTTCTTCATATCCCATACGGTAGGCAGTTTTTAACCATTCTAAGATTTCTTGCCCACGATCTGATTTTACATCATCCCAAAAACGCTCTGCTCTGACATGATAACCCTCAATTTCCCAAAACCATTCATCAAATTTCATTTTTTAAAAACTCCAATAAACTACTTAATTCTTTTTGTGTGTTCTTATTTAAAGTATCATGATACAAATGTTCTAATTTTTCATGATCAGTCGATTTGAGAGGTTTCCACTCACATTTTAGATCATTATACCAGTCCCATAGAACAATGTCATCATACTCTGACCATATTCGTCTGAACTTTATACTATTAAATTCAATATAAACTCCTTTAAATGGAGTTAATATTTCAATATTCATAATAGAGGACTTTCTTTAGGTGCAACACCATCAATGTAAATTTCAATTGTAGTATTATCATTCCAATGTCTCACGACACCAGCAATAATAAAGCAATTAGTAATTAGATATGTTAAAAATATAATCGTTCTGATTACAGCGACAGTATCACTTTCCCTGTCACACTTACTTGCCTTTTCCCCAAGAGACTTTGCCCACCATCTCCACCAATTCATATTCTTTTTCATGTTAGTTATTGTGTAAAAACCCTTTGTGATGTGGATAGTTAAAAACTATAAACTTTTGATTAGACTTTTTAATTGTAATAGTTGGTACTTCATTCCTATCAGATGAAAACATAGAGAAACAAGATGGTGTGTTTACAATTAATTTACAATATGAGAGAGCAAATGAATCAAATAAAGAAGTAACTGTATCTGGATACTTTTCTACAATACTATCATCAATAGTTTCTTTTAAAATTGCTTTAAATTCATCCTCAAAATCTTTGAATGAATACATGTTCTTATATCTATCATAATAATATTCATAAAATTCATATGGTAAATCTGATGAAATGAATATCTTCTGATTTTCATTTTCTTCAACAATTTTATCAAGAACATTGTAATACTCTTCATCAGGAATAAAGACATAATGATCAATTGGAGTATCTTTATCTAATGCTATTTCATTCCAATATCTATCTGCTAAATGATCTGGCAGTGTTTTAAGATCTTCACGCTCAACCTTAACCCAATACCTCCTTCGCAAATGAAGTCCAACAAAGTCTTTGAACTTATCTTTTAGATATTCTTCTATTTTATTATCTTTAAATTTTATTTCCTTGATAAAATAAGTTTGCCTCACTAAATCTTTTGTTTCTTCTATCCATTCATGAAAATACCAATGATCACTTTGGTCCAGAAGATGGTATTGTTTGTTCATTAGTATTTCATTCATTAATTCAGGACCTAGGTAAGACGCAGTTTCACCATTTTCCAATTTAATAAATTCATCTGGATCTTGACAATCTATACCAGTTACATTTGGAATGTTTAAAAAATGTAATTCAGGCCAATGAGGAGCTTGTACTAAGATGTTATATTTAAAATTAGTCTCATATCCTATATGATATGCTTGCTCCAAAGAGTAAACTCTTTGCCCCCATCCACTATCAACAAAATGATGAAAAACGTCGATAAATCGTATTGTTTTTTCCATAGTTAAAAGTAAATTCTCCAAATACCATCACATTTAACACCATGACCCTGTAAAGTAACTCTACGCTCTTCTGGTGTTAGTGTCTGTGCTGCTGGTGCTATTTGATGTAACAATTTACCGATGAAATAAAACATCTTACCTTTTTCATAGGTTACAACTGCTGTTGGAGGTCCCATATCACCATAATCAAGTGTTTTTACCTCCATTGTATAAGAATTTTTAGGATCATATTCTCTTAATGGTGGTTCGTTCCATGTATTCAATCCACCACCAGATTTTGGTATTTCTATACAGAGTGTGAATGAAAGACAATTATCTAAATCAACTTCATCATATTTTTCCCAGATTTCTAAATGCTTATTCTGCTGTAAATCATAATGAATTGTTGCAATAGGTTTTGTTACATACTGAATTGTGTGAGGGTAGACTGAATAACCTGGTTGATGACCAAAAATATGAAATCCTGGATGCGCCAATTCATCAATCAGTTCACATGGTCCTATTTCAGAACTTAATTTATCAATTACGATAGAATACAACCAACCAAAGTATTCCTTGAGAACAGGATTTACTTGCATAGAATAATCATAATATCCTTTCAGGTCAGTAAAACCATCAATATATGTGACGCCACCAATAGTATAAAAGTCTACAGGAGTTTTTGGATCAAATACAAATCCAGTTCCTGGATAATAAAATCCTCTTGGAATCCAATATTCTTTGAACAGATCTACTAGTCCACTTACACGATCTAATTCTTCTTCGGAAAGAGTATCAATAAATCCACATCTCATTCTTGTTCATCCTCAATCAACATACAATCTACACATGATTTTAATTCTAACATGTCATCTTTTGAAAGTCCATCTAATGTAATTGCATGGGTATCACCAATTGCTACAGTAATACTGTAGTAATCACCATCAAATGTCCCACAAGTTTGCACGGTATTTTTCATATTATTCAGTCGCAATTATATTTCCTGCTATAGTTATACGTTCACTATTACTGATTTGCTCTGGTACATAGTGACGTAAATGTGACGGGAACATAACTATCTTTCCAACTTCTGGTTTAATGTAAGTGTTACTTGCCTCAAAAATGAGAGGTGATGATGTTTCATCAACTTTCACAAAATACACAAAACTAAAGTAAGAAGGTAGATGATCATGGGGATTTGCATGTTCACCTTTGTGATATATCATTCCCCACAAAGAATTTAATTTATATTCAGTCTGCCTTTTAAATGACATTAAATCACATTCACCGAAACATTCGGTAACCCATTCTACAAAATGCCCGAATGCTTCACTATGATTGAACATATCCCAATGGGTCATCAAGGCTTTAACATTTGTAGTTTTATTTTGTTGATCACCACATACACGAATGTCCTTCTCCAATTGAACATTAAGTTCATTCGGAGAAGGATGCTTACAAATAAAGATCTCTGTATTGTCTGATCTTACATTAACTTTATGCATTAATCTTTGATTAGCGTCACCAATTTTTCAAAACAATCATATACACCTTGAGGACCATATTGACCGCCAAACTTGTACGCTAGAGAAAAACATCTATCTTTTTTGGGGTTATCCTCAATATTAAACTCTCTAAACAAGTCAAGACCAAGTTCTTTTGCTTTCGTAGATATTTGATCTTTATAATTTTTCATATCAAGATCATATCTTTCAGTGTCTAGGATCTGCTGTTTTACTGCTGTTGTAGAAAGTTTAATATTATTGTCGTTTATGATCTGATCCATTGTTGTACCTGGTGATATAGTAGCAATCAATTGACCCTTATCATAAACATATGTCGTCATGTAATCTTTAATATTTGGTTGAACCACTTGATTGATATCATAATAATCAAATGGTTTCATAGTCAACGGTACAGTGCTCATGAAAACAATGGAATAACTTCTATATCTATAGCACCTTGCTTCTCAACATGCTTTTGCCAAAACATAGCATCTGAAATGTCCAGAAATACTGCTTTTTGTTCGTAATAAAAACCCTTTTTAGTCTTGGGTTCTTTATAGATCACTTGATATTTCATGAATGTGTTTAAATTCGCTTCGGTGTACAACTACAGTAATGGGCCAAGGATTTCCTATTACAGAAGGACTTGCAATACAAATGCAAGATGAATCTAAAAAACTGATACGTCCTTTAAATCCTTTATAGTTTACATAAAGACCTTCTTCAAATTTCATACCCAGTCAGGTCGTTGAGAAACAACCAATTTTCAGCAACATCTTGACCATCAACCACAAACTCTTCATGGAGAGATTGTGCATTATACAAATTTCCTTGATCCATTTGATTAAGAACTTGATTGCAGAAGTATTCTTCTACATTTGCAATACACTCTTCGTGCATCAAATCAATTTCAATACTCATGATCTTCAGGTAGTAAAACTGTCAACAATACGGGATTCTTCTTCATTCGCAAGAGCAAACTTAGGTGCTTTTACGACATTTTGCATGATAAGATTGTCATACTGATCATCCCATTCAAGAAGAATATCATGGCATTCGTTATCATTTTCTGCAATGACATTGATTACACCACCATATTCGGAAGAAGGGAAAGGAACCCAGTAGTCAACAATGTAAAGATACTTCATTTTGTTTGTTAAATTACTCCTTGATTTTAGATGAATGTTTGAGGTTTGTCAACTGACGTTCAAGTTCGACTTTGATTGGAATTAAATGTGAGGCAAAGAATTTTTCATATTCATTGCCTTCTACAAGTTTACTAAGATTTTCAACTTGCATGAGAGAAAAAATAAATTTAGTTTCTTCAGTCATTTTTCTCAATCAATCTCCCATTGGAATCCACATACTATTCCAATAAGGTTCTAAAATTTTATATTTTGTTTGATTTAATTCATCTTTTTCTTCATCAGTAAACAATTTTGCTTCTGGTTGAGTTTTTACCCAACTACCATCTTCAGCAAGATAGGTGTCAGAAGTTATCGCCCTACAGATCCACTTCATTGATTTTTTTGTAATGTGTTTAATAATTTATTTACTTTTGTATTCCTCTATGATTTCTAGAATACGGTGTGCAGTCTCTTTTGCTTTTACCTCATTCCAACTATCAGTTTGGGCATACAAAAGATAAATCTGATTTACTACAGCATCCATAAGAATATCATAATTAGTCATTCTTTTTCCTCCCATGAATAGGGCATTCAGCATCAACCCATTTTTTATCTGATGGCATTTCCTCATTATCCATAACTGGACACATACATCCTTTCTCAACTGCTTCTGGAGATCCAGGTACTAAACCATTCCACATTTTAAAGTCTTTTTCTTTAGGTTCTTTAATCCAAAACCCATCAGCAGTCATCTCCCAACCAGCAGCAATTGCCTCATCATATGTCATTTGACGTTGCTCTTCCTGCTTTTCAGCAGCATCACACATTGCATCGAGTTCTTCATCAGTATATTGAGAAAATCCCTTGAACCTACGATACAATGCCCAATACCTTTCTTCCCATTGTGAATTAGTCTTTTCAATCCACTCATTGTCCTGCTTTTTACGATCAGCAATAATATCAGGAAGTTGTTCAGACATGATAAGATCATATTCCTCAGCAACCTCACGCATGGTTTTCTCATTGTTCATTTCATTGAACGCCAAGTTACATGCACCTTGCATGATGTTTTTCTCATCAAAACCAACAGCCATCATAAACTTCTTGAATAGTGCAAAGTATTGATGATAACTCATCTCAAGACAAGGTGTGCTGATGACGATGCTTTCATCATCAAGAAGTTCTGGGAAAGACCGATTATTGTAATAAGGGGGAACACCCTTACTGAAGTATTCAAATTTGACGTAACCTTCGGTTGCCATGATGATTGATTAACTGTTATGAGTATAGGGCATCTGCCAGTGGATTGGCAACGTGCTGTACCACTTTGCTACCTGGCACAGCATCATAGTTTGTGATGTACAAATGCTGAACACTTGCACCACTGTGATCTTTACCTCTACCAAATCGCTGTGAATACAGGAAGTCTTTAGTCATAATGTTATAGTCTTTGTAACTGTCACGATAAAACTCATGATCAGAATGAACAATCATCCACTTAGCATTTGTTGCCTTGAGGCAACTTAAAAGTTCTTCATGTAGGTTCAAACCACCATCGCCAGTAGTGTAACCAAGACGATCCAGGTAAGGTGGATCAACGAAAATAAAGTCATTTTCATTGTCATCTTTGAAACACTGCTCAAAAGATGCATGTGAAATCTTACAATTTAGAAGGAATTTGTGATGTTCCTCAGAAAGATTGCATGAAAAGGTCTTGTAATGACCAAATGGTACATTGAAATCACCCTTTGAACTATAGCGTTCCATACCACTGAAACACAGTTGCCTCACAACAATGTATGCAGTGGCATTATCAAAGGGACCATAATCCTTTGAATTGTTAATAATATCTCTGGAATGATAGAAGAGTTTTTCCAGTTGATTATGATCAAATGTTTTAACCTGATCAACAAATCGTTGAAGATCCTCATACACTGGACTTGCAACAACACCATACAAATTGATTACTTGCCAATTAACATCGGTAAGCAATGCTGGAACACCAAAGTGGAAGGACACCGCTGCCCCTCCACAAAACGGTTCAATAATTCGATTATAGGAGGGTGGCATAATCTCCTTGATGAATTTAATCTCACGGGATTTGCCACCTTGATATTTAACTAATGGTTTCATTTCCTAGGATCCTTAAGAATCATACCCTTTTCTTCCATAATTGGACCACAAACTTCTTTAAGAAAGGTAAAATAATGATCAATTCCAAATGGAAGATCAATTTGATTTGATATCCATTCCATACCAACGACTTCGATACCTTCTTTTTTATACTTTACAATGTGTTCCCTTCTTGGTTGCCTTCTGACAGGAACAAAATAATATGGTACTATATTTCCAAACTTTTCTGCAAGAATTTTAACTTTCTCATTACTCATTATTACTTTTTCACTGTCAAAATTAAGATTACATTTGCTTTCAAGATAACAAATAATACCACCTTTAGTAATAAAAAGATGGTCTACTTGTCTCTTTTTACCACCAATAATAACATAATTAGACTCCTCAAGCAAATTTGTAGTAACATCAGAAATTACTTTATTACCGAAACTCTCAATTTGATTTCCAAATTGAATTCGACAAGAAGATTGAGAGATTAACTCTGGATCTCCACCAAGACATTCAAAAATATCACTTTGATCAGTAACAGGTTTGATGGCAAGAATTCTGGGAAGGAGATTTTCGAGAAGATACTCGTTGGGATCGTATTTTTTCATTTTAAAGAAGATGACGGGGACGATTTTGACGGGGGAACATTTGACCAGTTTCGATCAGATAAGTGATGTAGAGAGTTTCTTCCTGCTCTCGTGCCTCAATTTCATGAGGTTGATCCTCATAATCAAGGTCTTCCACTTTCGTGGATCCATAGTACATTTTACCACGTTTTTGACGTAATGCACCAAATACCCATTGACGGGCATGAACGAGTTCGTGGATCAGTGTTTTAACATAAAGTTCTGGGTTCATGTGCGACTGGAGTTCAATCACAAAATCACGAGGACGTTTCATGTCACCATCAACGTCACAGTAACCATAGACAAATTCGCGCTTGAGACCCCTGTGAATGATACGGAGACCAATATCATGACGAGGCATATATCGGTTCATAAACCAGTCCACAACGCTCTCACAGACCCGCTTGCGGTATCCGTAACCAGTGATGTCCAGGTAGTACATGGAGTTTGATTGACTACTCCAGTAGTATACCTGCGATAATGGTCAAATCCTTGTGTCAGTGGACAGTTTTATCATTGTCCCAAGTTCGGATCAAGAGTATCAATATTTAAAGATTTCAATTTAGCAATTTCACTGTATTTTAGTTTATAATTATAAGTTTTTCTCAATATACTATAAAATTGATGTGGTTTAGTAGATCTAGAATTAGTTTCACTTGATATTGGGAGAATTATTTGTTCTACATCATTCATTCTTTTCGCTATTCTTCCCCAAGAAGAAAGATAAGACTGCACAATTAATTTAGAATTAGATAAAGCAAAAAGATCTAATAAATTTCCAAAAACAAAATGCTCTTTTTTGTCATAGTAATTTTCTATTCCATTTATTTTGGTGTCAAAATTTAAAATATTTTCACTATAATTATCTCTAACGATACTTTCAAATTTTTCAAGATAATCATACTTATCATATATGTTTCTATATTTCTCCTTATAATATTGATAATATTTTTTAGGTATATCAGTACTAATGTAAAATTTTTGATCAATATTATAATCTAACACATGATCAATTACACTATAAAATTGTTTATCTGGAATAAATGGGTGCAAGTAAGTAGAATGACTACGAAGACCAGAATTCACAATTTCTACTATTTGTTCAGCTGTTTGTTTCCATCCCTCAAGATATACAGTAGAGTGTTTTCGGTAATCCCTAGAAAAATCTTCACGTATCTCTTCAGGTAATGTTGCAATTTGTTTTTGTGTTATCATAACACAATGATATCTTCTGATATGTATCGATATAAAATCAGAAAACTCATCTTTAAAAAAGTTCTCAATATTTTTACTTTTAAATTTAATTAGACTTATTGGATCGGGACCATCCCATAAAAATTTATACCTAATACTATCACGAGGATCAATTATTACACAATTATCAAATATAATCCATTCCTCTATAATCAAGTGATCATGTTTTATGAAATTATCTATTTTGTTGTCTATAATAACCTCTCTCATTAAATCACAATCAACAACATGATAAGATAACGTCATATCGATAGATCTTAATTCAGTATGAGGAAATTCAACTAAATTTAATTCTGACCATTTTTCTTTGTTCAATATTATTTTATATTCAAAATTGCATTTTGAGTTCAAATAATATGCTTGAGCCCACCTACATATACTATTTCCAACTGAACCGTCTAGATTATTAGATTTTGTAGTAATTACTGTTATCGTTTTATCCATGATACATAATCTCCGAATATCTCAATTTTCCTTTATACGTTATCTTAAGAGGAACATTAATTTGACTGTTATTTAAATCAAGTGGAACTACTATCTCTTGTTTATCTTTCATTCTTTTTGCAACTTTACCCCAACGCGATTTATTATTTCTAGCAATCAATTTTACTCTAGACAATGCAAATAGATCGAAAATAGTATATAATATTAGTCTATAATTTTCAACATCCTTCTCAGAATAATATTTTTTAATAATATTTTCAAATTTTTCAAAGTAATCATATTTATCATATATGTTTCGATATCTCTCTTTATAATATTTGTAACACAAAATTGGGATGTCAGTGCTTATAAAAAAATTTTGATCAATATTAAAATCTAAAACTTCCTCTATAAATTTATAATACTCAATGTCATTAATAAAGTCTTGCTTATTATAGTTATTATTCTTAAATAAGTCTAAGTAAGGTATTGATGCATCCAAATAACTTTTAGAAAAGGTTTCGCGCACTTCATTTGGTAGTGTATCTATATCACTTGTTCTTATTAATACACCATAAAATCTTCTTATATGGATGCCGACGAAATCAGAAAATTCATCTTCAAAAAAATTAGTTATTTCTTTTTTTTTAAATTTAATCTTTATAAATGGATTTTCTAATGATTGTTCAACATTAAAAGATTTTTTTAAATTATATTGATCGTTGTAATAAAATATCTTATCAAAAAATAAATCATTAATAATCCAGTTATCCGATGATTTCATTATCTCTATGGAATCATCAACTAAAACTTTTTTAAATAAATCATAATAATTATCGTGATTTATTTGTCTAATACTTTTAAAAGAAAATGTCTTTCTTAAAATTGTATTAGGTAATTTTAAAAATTTTAATTCTGGCCAATCATCTTCTTTAAGAACTATCTTATATTCAAAATCTAATTTTGAAGAGAGGTAAAATGCTTGTGCCCACTTTAATAAATTGTATCCTAAACAAGTATTCAACTCATCGAATTTATCTCTTGTTACACAAATTGTCTTCATTTATTTTTTGTTTTATTTATTTTAGAAGTTCCTCAATCACTCTTACACCCCAGTGAAGAACCCAAATAAATGACCCAATAAAAATAAATTTGTCAATCATCGTCATCTTGTACATAACGGTCAAGCAAATAAGGAATAAGAAAAGTGCCTATGATAAAGGCACTCGTGTAAGTAATAATAATCATCGAGCGTACAGGTAACCACCTGCCCAGTCACAACGCTCAAACATCTCTTCACGAGAAGAAATAGAGAGAACATTGTAACGAGCACCTTTGGCAGGAGCTTTGATGCTAGCAGGTTTGAAAACTTCACCAGTCTTCTTATCAATAAAAGCGTGAATGCTGTCACGCTTACCATCGATACACATGAAGACTTTATGATACTTACGACCGCTGCTATCCAGTTCGTAAGAGTAATTGGAGTAAGGAAGACCAGCACGGTAACCATAGTTACGCTTCTGAAAATCCTGCTGTAGTGCATCACACAACATCAAACCATACTTAACAATGTTAAGATGAATGGTGTTGCGGGCATCCTGCTCAGCAACATACTGGTCAAAGGTGGAAGCAGACATGAGAGGTGTTTGTTTGAACTGAAGTCAGTATAAAGCAAAAAACCACCCCAGTGGGGGTGGTGTGGACAGTCTTTAAAGTGTCACTTGTTCATTTGCAGTGTGGGTACAGGCATACCACCTTCGGTGGGAACATAGATCGTAACATTACCTTTGTTGCTGCCTTCTTCCAGACCAGTGATGTACAGATACTGGAGATACTCACGGTTATCCTTCAAGCTGTCACCAATGATTTGGTTTGCCTTAGCAACACCAGTAGCACGGATGATTTCAGCATCAGCAAGTTGTTGAGCACTATCTTTCTTTGCTTGTGCTTCCAACACTGCTACCTGGCGAGTATATTCTGCTTTCTGAAGCTCTGCCTTACCAGCAAGAGATTGTTGCCACACATTGTATTGGGGACCACCAATAAAGATGAGACCACCAACTACAAATACACCAGCAATAAACAGAATAGCAGTAGCGTCAACAATAAATCCGTTTTGTTGTTTCATTTGTCATTCTCCAGAGTAGATTTCAGTAGTTCATTAAGAGTGCGTTTTGCCCTATAGTTTTGGATAATGTCCATCACACAATATCCAAAGGCAAATCCTGCCATAATAGTAGTGATCATTTGGAAGAACCTCCAGAGTTCTTAAAGATCAGGTTTGCCAGAACAATGATAGCAAGGTTTTGCCAGAAGGTCAAAGATACACTAAACCAAGACAGAATAAGACTAAGCAACCATGCTTCAATAAGGATCCCAACGATAGCAACAACAATGATGCCAAACGCTGCCCCAGCAAGAGTAGCAATATCAGTAGAAGTTTTCATAAATCAGTTACCAAATCGAGTGGACCAGAGTGAATAAGAATAAGTTTTCATTCGACTAAGCATTTCGTAACGCTGTCGGATCTCAGAATCTTCTGGAAGGTCAAAAACACATGGAATTGCTAGATCCATGCTATCAGAGGCATGACACAAGATAGAGTTCAGAAGATCATGCTCTTCAAAAGTGAATTCCATCGTGACTGGTTGCTGATCACAATAATTACTTTCGGTCAGTTCTTCGTCAGAATTGACGCTCTCAGCAAATTCAGCAAAGTTTGGAAGAGAAATCATTGATGTGTTTGATTTACCCCCATAATATACGGCATAAAAAATGCCCCGTCAAGGGGCAGGGGACAGTTATTAATCTGTCACATCATACAATCTCAAATAATTCCCTCTCCAGTCAGATATAGAGATCGATTTCTCCAGATCATAAACTCTATTTTTGTATGGAGATGATTGTGACGCTGGTTTATAAAGATCACCAGTTTCCATATCAATGAAGCAATGAGTATTAGTAGTTCCGTCTTCACCATCCTGAACTACTTTATAATACTTCTTACCCTGTTCATATCTAAATTTTAAATAATTACCAGACTTTATATCAGATATTAACTTTTCATTTTTTTCAATATCCACACCAGAAGATGCTAATCTAGAAGATATTCTCAAGGTTTCATTACAATAGTCTTTATTCAATTGTTCACATAATTTTTCTGTGTTATCAATAATTTTTTGTATTTTTTCTAAAACCTGTACTCTTTTTTCTGGAAATAGAGAGTAATAATTTTCGTCCATTTACCCTAAACACTAATAATATTATGTATTAAATTATTCAGATAAAGGTCTTCCACGCCAATTTGTAGGTGCTGGAGGATCACACTTTCCTTCAAGTGAACGAACTAGAAGCTCAGTAAAAAGTTCCATTTTTTCTGGATGAACAGATGCAGGATTTTGATTAATTGCATCTTTAAGAGCAACTAATTCATTCCACTCGTCTGTGGTAAGATCTTCTGAACGATTTGAAGAAAAGGACATTGATACCTCGGGTTTGTTGTGTGTGGGTATTCTAACAGTATTTAATTAAAATCCACGTTTCTTAATTATGTTTTTATATTGTAGTAATATTACTTTACATTATATTGTTCTTTATATCTTTTTACACTTCGTTTGACATCTTCCATCTCTGGAATGATCTGAAATGTATTTTCTTTTCTAAATTTATCCCTCTTAATAGTTTCTTTGAGATATCTCATTGCATACTTTATATGATGAGGTTCTTTAAGAGTTTCTATAACATGGACAAATTTACTAGTAATATCAGTTTTATATTTAATGTTGTAATCTTCTATGAAATTTTTAAGTTTAATTATAATATTATCCTTAAATTCATTTGATAATACTCTTAGGTCATAATTACATATTTCCACAGATAAATCAAAATTTAAACAATCAAATTTTGGTGAAATGTAATCTATATCTGTCAAATATGTAATTAACTCTGGCAATCTGAATACATTATGACATCCTATAACACTATTAGTTCTTCTTTGAAATCCTTCAGAAACTATAGTCTTTAAGTTTTTCTCAACAACACTCCACACGGTTCCCTTTCTAATATATTCTGCCCTAGTTCCAATTTCATCAATACTACCAATTACAGTTAATTTTTCTGGGTTCCATTTACGCCAATAATCTAATACATGATAAGACTTGTATTTCATAATTGACATATTAGTATTATATGACAAGTGAATATCAGTTTTGCTGTGTTCTAATAAAATGTCAAGCAACTCATAATGTTCATCCATTATAAGTGTTTCACCTCCAGCAAATTCAATCATTTCCAAATTATCAATTTGATCCAAAGCAAATTGACGAAAATCAAAATGATCTGTTACTGATTGGCAAGTATTTTCTAGTGTAGGAACTTCATCAGAATCAAAGGACCCCTTTACCGAAGTAAAATGATCCTTTCTATCAACTATTTCCTTGTTTTCTTTTGCTATTAACTCACTTTCCCAAGGAGTACATGTCCTACATTTAAAGTTACATTTATTTTTTAGTTTAAAATCCCATCCTCTAAACTTTAGTTGAGAAATAGATCCATCTTCATTTGTAATGTTTTTTATATCATCAAATGTTGACTTCAATTTCTTATTATTTGCAATCCTTAAACTACATTCACTACCAGTATCTTCAATTTCTTTACATACTCTACATGCTTCTGGTAGTTGGTCATTGAACATATCAAGACGAAGTTTTTTTATTGGTTCATCATTCCATATTTGTTCTACACTTTTTTCTTTAACATTACCATAGAGATAATAACTAGCACAACATGGAGTAATATCTCCTGTAGTTAAAATTTCAAGATACGTCCAGGGCATTACGCACCAAGGTGTAGTTCTCATATATTATTCTCCAAATGGACCCCAAGTTCCTCTATCACCTTTCATACGTTCTTCTAATTTATCCATTAATTCATCTGCTTTGATAAGATTATCAATGTCGGCAATCATACATGCAATATGTTTAGCAACAAAAGGTTTTTCTTGACGAGCAGCGAATGCAAGAGCATTACGAAGTGATGCTTCTGCTTCTTTTAAGGATTCTTCAACAGATTTAGAAAGTGCCATAATTTTCTTTAAATTTTAAGTGTCAAATGTGTACCATCCAGTAGCAATATACTTATTACAAGAGTAAACTGGATTTCCTCTATGAGTGTGTGTAAAATAAGCAGGCCAAATTACAAATTTACCTGCTTCTGGTTTAATTCTTAACTTTTGCCAAATGAATTCAGTCTCACCTTCTCCATCAGGAATATCATTAAGATAAACCATCCACCCTAATACTCTACCAGAAGTATGAGTATTACATTGTTCACAATGCCAATGGTGATATCCACCTCTCGGAGGTGTTTTTTGTATTTTAACTTCTTTTGAAGATGCTGTCAATTGTTTAACAGTAAAATACTTATGAGCGTATTTGTACATACACTCATTTAATTTATTGTGTATAATTATAGATTCGTAAGGAAGGTTTACAAGTCCATTTATAGAAAAATCATGTCTACCCAACTCAGTATTTTCAAATTGGGTAACACCGTAAATTAAATTATTTTGATTGCAAGTATCAAAATAATTTTCTATGGTCTTTACAAATTCATCACATTCAATTTTTGATATGACATTTTTATAAATTCCAATAAAATCGTTATACTCTTCCACTATCAAATAAACCAGGTTACCACGGAATATCTAGTTCCTTTTTTAACTTCCATTATTTCATGAGGATACATGAAATTTGATGGAAATACTATTGCAGAACCTTTTGGAGCGCGAATAACTAATTCTTTATCAAAAAATGCAAACTCACCACCTTCATAATTGTCATTTAGATTAAATGAGCAAGATACTGATCGTGGAATATCTTTAAATGAATCTGTATGCAAAGAATAATACCCACCAACTTCATATTTCAATAAATCATATCCACTGTCAGTATTCACTTCACAATGAGGAAATAATTGAATGTATTCTTTTAATGCTTTTCCAGAAGCATTAAACAACAAGTGATCAATCTTTTGTCTTGTTTCTGGATTTTTAATGATGGTATTTGCTTGCGAAATACTTATGATATCGCAATTTCTTATATGTTTGTTAACATTACCATCACCAGTTCTACTCTCAACCCAATCACTACTTGAAGCATACTCGTCAAGAATAAGATTACAATCTTCATCAGAAACTACATTATAAAATATTTTAATGTACTCATCTAAAGGTGTCTTACTTTTATAAGTGATAATTGCTTCTTTTCTTACATCATCTTTAACAATTAAAGTCGGTGAAGTATTTGTTTCTTGCTGGATATCTTTTTCTTCTAAAATATCATTGGATACTTTACATTCTTTCTTATCAAAATATACATTTGAATAAGGACCACGACTTCTAACATAATGAAGAAATACCTGAGAGCAAAACTCACCATTAAATTCTTCTCTCCAATGTGTTGCAGCACACCCAAGATATATCATAGCATCACCAGGACCTAACTTAATAGATCTTTTTTCACCAGTTGGCGTCGAAATCCAAATATCCCAAATAATATCACAATCTAAATTTACAGTTAGTGATATTTCACATGCTTTTCTATCAACATGAGGTGGAAGAATATTTCCGTGTTTATATACTCTAGCATAAGAATAAGTTGGTAAAACAGTTTCACCAATAATTCTAGAAACTTCTGGAGTTTTTTCACACAAAAGTTCCAAAAAAGAAATATAATCATATTTTGAGTGAGAATTCTCTACCTGACTATCACCAACAAGAGAATTCTTTTCAGAATATAATTTAAATTCATTGGATAATTTAATTGCATTATCCTTTTCAATAAAGTTTGGTACAACAATATAGTTGTTTTCAAGTAGTTCTTTTATCATATTTTATTAATTACAAATCAAAATAAAGTTAATATTATTCTATTCTTCTTCTAACTCAGATAGTAAAGCTTCAATAGAAAGAATATAATCTTCCTCATTTTCTTGAGGATTAACCAAATTACTATCCTCCATTAACTCAATATCAAATTCATCTTCAAGTAAGGACAAATCAAACTCAGTTCCAGAAACATTGTTTTGTAGTTCTTCAATATCTTTAACGATTGATGTGTCATCCTCAAATAGTGACATGTCTACCCCATCACTAAATTCTGATATTGAATCAATTACATTTGGATGAATAAGATTGAATATTTGATTATCTGGGTTAGACACACTTGCAATCTCTAATTGCATTTTTTGAATTTCTTCATTTATTTGATTAGCAATTTGTAAATGTGTCTGGGTTTCTTCATAACTTTTAGCCATTGTAACTATATTTTCTTGCGCTTCTCTATAGCTTTTTGACATTAATTCCAAATTATTACCAAGTTGTTTGTTATTATTAAGTGCCATCTCATAATTCATTTTAGTCTCATTCAACTCTTGTTGAAGTTCTTGCATTGCCAAATGCCACATTTCTTGGCGTTTTCTTTCTTCTTCTTCACGCTTTCTTTGTTCTTCTTCAATTCTGTCTTTTTCAGTATTAAAGTGACTGACATATTTTTCTATTCTTACATAGTCAGTAAATTCTAAATTTGGATCTGTGTTTTTATATTCTAATTCTCCATGATCCTCATACCATTGTATTGCATGGACATTTTCTTCGTCAAAAGGCCAATTATCTACAAAATGAATACCATATCCATCTACTGATATATAATGATCGTCGTAAATAACTGTTAATCTCATTCGTTTACCTCTCTGACTTCTGTAGGAAGAATTTTTGTGTTTCGCTCATCAAGAGATGCCTGTAGCATTTGAGCAGCAGCAGATAAAACATTGATGTTTGTTTCATTTGCTTTAACCATTTCATTCCTAAAAGATTCAACAGCAGCACCAGTCGATCTTTGTTGCTGTGAATTTTCAATAAGCATCATTGGTAACCAATTAATAGCACAAGACCATTCATCAACTTCTTGTCCCGTATTTGGATTCATACCACGGACATGAGTATACCAAGCACACTTAAGTCCGATACAATCTTTTTTAATTAATGGACAATAATTACCCTGTTTTACTTGCATAATGATATCAATAGATAATAAAAATTATAACATATTTAGCTCAATGTGCAAATTATAGCATCCACATATTGAACTCTAAGATCCATAGTAGTGGATCCAGTAGTTGTCACGGAAGCAGTTCCACTAAAAGAATGATCGTGAGCACCACCACCAGTAGATTCATTCATTCCAGATGTTGCAGTACTACCAGCAACTCTAAAAGTACCAGCATTACTAAATGGATTAGATGCAGAACCACCAGATACACCTTGAAGACTACTATGAGTGTGATCTGGTATTTGTGTAATAGAAAGTGTAGTTTGTCCAACTGTATATGAAGTTTGACCAGTTGGAGAAGTTACTTGAGGTGTTGAACTGAATGGAACGGAGATTGGAATTGCAGAAGCAGTAAATGTTGCAGTGAACGAATTAGTTCCACCAGAACCCCCACCAGTTCCAGATACAACTCTTAATGCTTTATTATCGTGAGTAGTATCTTTAACCCATCCAGTAGGAGCTGCAGATTGAACAAAAAGTTTTTTTGTTCCAGATGGGTACAACCAATATCTTGAATTTATTTCATCAGAAACGGCAAATCGTATGCCAGTACTTGTTAAAACTGCCATCTTAGTTAAATGAGCAAAGAATTACATCAACATATTGAACTCTTAAGTCCATTGTTGTATTTCCAGTAGTTGTCAAGGTAACATTACCAGACCATGGGTGAGTGTGTGCTCCACCAGTTCCTAAAGGACTATCAACACCACCAGTAGCAGTATTACCAGGTGTTCTAAATTGAGCAGATCCTGTTGCAGCAGCGGCATCAGATCCAGTTAAACTATTATGAGTATGTTGTGGAATTTGTGCAGTAGTAAGAGTTGTATTTCCGATCGTAGCACTAACTGGTGACGTTACAGAAATAGGAACTGCGATTGGTTTTGCAGTTGCTGGAAATGCTGCAGTGAATGAAATGCCTCCAGCCCCAGCAGTTCCGCCAGAACCAAAACCACCACCAGTTCCACTTACAACCCTAAGAGTTTTATCATCATGAGTTGTACTTTTAGTCCATCCTGTTGGAGCAGCTGCTTGGAAAAATACTGCCACAGTGGATTGCGGTATAACTCCATATTTTGATGTTAATGATGTGGCATCACTAAATGTAACACCAGTTGCGGTTAATACTGCCATCTTATCTCAAGATTTCTTTGTTATTTACTTATTTATTGTTATTTAGACTTGTTACTTGGAGTTGAACAATCATGACAATAATAAGAAAATCCATCTCTAAAATACTTAACAACCGAAAAATATTCTACAGTTAATGGTTTTTCTACACCACATTTGTCACAAATCCTGTTCTTTTTTTGATCTCTTTCTAATTTTTCTGACTTCTTTAAGCTCTTCTTTAATTTGCTTATAAGCAGTTTCAGCATTTATTTTTCCCCCTAACTCCATTGCACAGATAATATCAACCCTTGTACCAAAATGAGCAAGAGCAGTTTCAAATTTATCGAGATCTTCATACATTAGAGATTTTCCTCTTGTTCAGTAAGAATTTTGCAATCGGAAAGGGGATATGCCACACAAAGCATGGTAAATCCTTGGTTCATTTGATCATCATCAAGAAAAGATTGCTCAGAATTATCAACTTCACCTTCCACAACTTTTCCAGCACAAGCAGAGCAAGCACCAGCACGACAAGAGGAAGGAAGGTCAATACCTGCCTCTTCAGCAGCATCAAGAATATACTGATCAGTTTCACAAGGAACTACAGTCTCAGTTCCATCGGCAGCAATAAGCGTAATATCAAAAGCCATGTTAACGTTCTCCTAGATTATAGTTATGTAAATTATATGTAGGTGGGTTTAATTTGTCAATTTGAGATTGTAACCTGTTTTCAGTCTCATACAAAGCATTAGTGAGACCAATATTTTCTTGTTCCAAATTTTCAATTCTAGTTTCTAATTTGGAAATTAATTCTATTAAAGATGTATTTTTTCCTAAATTTTCATCAATGCAACTAATGGGATGTTTTTTTTCTTTTATTGGTCCTAGAATCCAAAGAATGATCTTCTTCATTCAAATGTACCACTGTATTGATTTTCACTACTTTTAAGTTGATGAACATCTTCAGAAAGTCTTTGGATTGATGATCTAATATCACCATCGTTGAATGATTGGTTTAATTCTAATGCAACTACCCTATTCATAAGATTAAGACTAATAATAGTCATGAAAAATGCCCATCCAATGGACGAAAAAAAGATGATTTTTTTATGTTGTTCAGTCATAAAATTCCAACTTCATTTAAATACTCACGGTAACGCATGAACCTTCCAAGTCTGGGTTCAACACCTAGACTAGCACAACACTCACAATATGACAACCATTCAAACCATGGAGTAGTAGGATCTAATACGTGATAAATCATAATTCACTTGTATATAAATGGATCTTCTTTCATTAGATCTCTTTTTAATTTTTCCATGTATCTTTTTTCAAAATACTTCTTTATTTTATTAATTATTTTTTTCATTTTATGTTATCTTTTATCTTATTATATATTTTTTCAGATATAATATGATGACTTTTAATCCCATAATGAACATCATCTCTCGCATAATCTATATTTTTATAATAGTCACAACCTAATAGTTTTGAGGTATTTTGAGAGAATGAAAATTCATATATTGGGCACTTATTGACCCAAATAGTTTTTATTAAATTACTCAATAACATGTTTGTTAACACACTATCAGTAGCATTTTCTAAACTTCTATAAGTATGATCTCCATTAATACCATCTTCACTATATTCACCTCTTCTAGATAAATATGTCCATCCAAAAATTACCATTTTTGGTGTTTCGTATGAATGGTACAAAGAAAAAGAATTATGTGCCGTAGATTTTATAGATGAACCATTAATTCCCATGTTAATTACGGGAATTTTTACTTTATTTTCTAACAAAGATGGTATAGTAAAATCATCATCATTACCTGTACCAAAAACATGAGAACACCCAAACATTACTATAGAATTTTTCCAATCAATTTCATCAAATTCTTTTGTTCTATAACCTTCAGAATTTAAAGTATATTTAACTTTATTATTTCTATAGTACCAATTTTTTGGTTTATATTCTAACACTTTTTCATATTTTGATTGACAATCTGATGTACAAAAATCCCAAACACCCTTTATATTTTCTTTATTTTCATATATATTTTCATATAATGGTTTATCACCAAGATTATGAATACAATATGTATTAGGTTTTGATAAGAATTGTTTGTTTTTTATCCATTTAAAAGTAGACATAAAGAATAGTTACTTTACATTAGAGTTTTCCACCAACTTCACCATCATAGACTTTTGATTCTATAAAACCTTCTTGTCTCCCTTTAAGAATAAAACGGGTTGCTGATATACATTGCTCTTCAGTAAGAGAAGTAACTAACCCATTACCATCTTTATCATAAGATTGCCAAGTTCCCCATTTTTTCTGCTCAACATAAAAAGCATCATCAATCATCAGTCAGCAAGCTCCTTTAATGCACCATCATATTGTGCCATTGCTTTTTTAGCGATTTGTAGGGAAATCCATTCTTTCAATTCCTTTGTTTCTTCCCATTCCCAAATAGTACCATCTTTTTGAACATGAGTGCGAATTGTCATAGTTTATCAAAGCAGACACTATTAAATCTACCAGGAATTCCTTTCAATGTCAATTTAGTATGTTGAGAATGAATATCAACAACTTCTATTTCATATTCATTTCCTTCAACAAGTATTGTTCTTGGATCATCATTAGATCCCCAATTTATCTGTTCTTGAGAACACCCAATATACACTACAATATCATTTTCTTTAAAATATTTCATGAGAATACTTTAACTCCATATGTTTCTTCCCATTCTTTACAATCTTTTTCATCATTAACAATTGGTTTTCCTTTAATATTTAAACTTGTATTCAAAAGCATTGGGCAACCAGTTTTTTCATACCATAACTTCAAAAGATTATAAAGTTCTACATTCTGAGATTTATTTACAGTCTGAACTCTACTTGTTTTATCTATATGGACAATTGCAGGGAAATTTTTAGACTGTTTACATCTCACTGCATATTGCATATAAGGAGATGTTTTCATAGGCATTCTAAAATATTGTTCAACATACTCTTCCATAATTACTGGTGCAAATGGTCTAAACTGTTGCCTTTGTTTTATATCATTCACAACAGATTTAATATTAGGATCACGAGGATCTGCGAGTAAACTACGATTACCTAAAGATCTAGGACCAAACTCTGCACGATTTCTGGCAAGTCCACACAACTTATGTTCTAAAAGATGATCAACAATCTCTTCATTTGTTGAAACTGGTTGAATGCGATAACCCAAGTATGGTCCATGCCAATCAATATGATGTTTCTTATGTGCAAGAACTGCACCAATTGCAGATCCATTATCACCAGGAGCAGGCATAATCCACACATTATCATAGTAATAATATGCAATAGGATTTGCAACACAATTTAAGGCGCATCCACCCATAAGAACTAAGTTATTACTTTTTACAATATTAGATGCTCTCTGAAGAACATCTCTAAACATTGTTTCATAAACGCTTTGAGTTGCTGCAGCAATATGAAAATTGTTTTTTATATTTGGTCTCCAATCTTCACATCCTTTATGTAAATTTTTCTTAAAAGTTGATGTTCTAAATCCAATGAAATCATCATATATTGCATCTTCACATACTCTTTTATCCCCATAAGCAGACATGCCCATGAGGATATATTCTTCTTCATTTGGTTTTAATCCACATCTTTGGGTCATTGCAGAGTACCAAAGTCCTATACTGTGTGGATATCTACGTTGAAATTTAAGTTTTAGTTTATTTCCTTTCGCTTCCCATATTGTGAGTGTTTGAAATTCTCCTATAGCATCAATAACCACCACACAACATTCATCAAACTTGCTGGTGAAATAACCAGCACAAGCATGAGTATAGTGATGATCATAATACTTGATTGGAGCATCAACATACTTCTTGACGTTTTGTATCCATCCCTGTCCCGCAAGAAGTTGTCGAAGTGTTTTCTTATACGGATTTTCATACCAACAGACCAATTCAGGGTTTCCAAACTTAAGTGCATAGTTAATTATGCCATCATTTAAGTATGGGTCGTTTTTAATACCACTAAACCTCTCACTTTCACTTGCAAATACAAGTCTATCACTTACGAATACTGAAAGTGCTGCATTATGACTTTCCGATGAAATTCCCCAGGTTATCATTTGTATATAAAGGGATCTTTCTTATTTAATCTTTTTCTCAATTTTCGTAAATAAATGTAATCTTTTATTTCACTTAACCTTTTTTTTATTAATGTGAATATCAGCATCCTTCTTTTTGATATTATAACGAACTAGATATTTATCCAAATGTTCTTTACATTCAAAGTAACAAACTCTTTTTTCTTTACCATCTTTATATTCTAATTTGTAAGGAAAATTTTCATATGGAAATTCAGGATTAGTATTCATGAATGTAAATTCCTATCTTTCTTAGATCTTATCCCATCCCACACCTCTTTGTCAAGCCAATATTCATCAACATAATTCACATATTTTTTATTAGGATCTTCAGTAATAAACTTAAAAATATCAGGATTGTTATAGTCCACAGGGAAATCTAAAAGTTCACTTACCCATTTGAGATAATGTCCTCTGTGTAAGAAAAACGCCTCATTATCTAGGAAGTGAACTTTAAATCCTGCAGGAATAAGAGTATTGTAGTAGTAATCTTGTGCAATAGGAATTGTAATTTCTCCACGAACTCTCAGTTGCTGCTGACCATTGATATTCGGATCTCTTACAATAATTGCAATCTGAACATCAATTCCAAATGATTGTGCTTTCTCTGCAACTTCTTTAATCTTTGGGACATACCTGACCCCATCATAAAAGAATGGGCAACTTACATTTGCCAACCAATAATCATATCCTTCAAAATCTTTTTTCGTAAGTTCCTCAGGATAAACCCAGTATCTTGCAAAGTATTCTTCATCACTAGGAACCCAATACTTTTCAAGAAGACTTTTCCATCCACCAACTTCTGGATGTGTACTGAATACTCTACTAAAGAAATGATTACCAGATCCTTGTGGTCCTGTGATGATTAAAAGTTTTTTCATTTTCAAAAATGTTCGGTTATTAATTTAACTTTTCTTATTCCTATAGTATCTGGAGTTGTTATTTCTTTTTTTGTTCTTTCTTCTAAATTATTTTTGGCAGCAATAACAACTATAGAACTTTTATCCTTTAATAATTTTACCAAATCCCTGAGATTTGTATTTTTATTTCTAGCAACTTCGTATCTAACAGATATAGTATTGTCATCAACAAGATTAGACAAAATACTTTCTGTTGTATTTACATTTTTTGCAACTCTATATCTTATTCCATAATGTTTATGGTTAGACAATTTTAATAATTGTTCTTCAGTCGCATCTATACTTTCAGATACATTTATTAATTTTGAATAATTATCCATGTTTTACAGATATATTTTTTAGATCATTAATTTTTTTTATCCAAACATTATAATACTTCTTTATTGCTTTTTCGTCAATACTCCCCAATTCCAATAAATTATATAATTGATTTAAATTAAAAATAGTTTCTTCAAAAGAAAAATACCAATTAGTATCCCAAATATAAAAATTAATCTTATTATCTAAATCACAAAAAGAATATGTTTGATTTTTATCATTGTATCTCTCTAATTTATTTTCAGTTTTAATAATTCCATCTTTATATTCTTCATCATAACATATTTCACCATTAACATTCCAAACACATCTTCTAAGTTTACAAAAATAATTAGTATTTTTAAATAATATTACTATTTTACTATTCCACGTTTTTAGGTGATATTTGAGAACTTTTGAGGTAAAGGGGTGATCTAAAATAAAAAAATATTTACCATCTTCAATAATATTATTTAAATGAAAGTCTTCCCAAACAACACCCATATTATCTAATTTCCCTAAAAGAAAATCAATTTTATTATTAATAGTAGATCCTATCTTATCACTTAAAGATAAACAATTGACAAGAAATCCTCCACCAGATCCTCCATCAAAAATAACTATAATAGAATTTTTATTATTTTTAAATTTGAATGTGGAATAAAAATTTTTTATTCTATCATTATGATTAGTATAACTAAAATCATATAGTGAAGGGAAGAATGGTTGCCACATAATTACAAATCAATTTTTCTAAGTCTTATGATAGTATTCATCCAAGAGTTATAAAAATGTTTTAAATATTTTTCATTAAATTGAGACAGTCCAATAGCATCATAAAATTGTCTAATGTTAAAAATAGTATCTTGTTCTGACAAATACCAATTAGCATCCCATACATAATATTCAATTTTAGATTGAATATCACAATAAGAATATTTTTGAATTTTATCGTTGTATATTTTCTTCAATAATTCTTTCTTATCATCCGATAATTTAAAATAATCCCCAATTTGTAAGGGTATTTTTTCGTATAATCCATTTTCCACAGATTTTTTTAAAATACATCTTCTAAGATTACAAAATAGTCTTGTGTTTTTTATGTATATTATTTTTTTACAGTTTTTCCAATTTTTTAAGTGATAATTTATATTATTTGATGTATCCGAAAGATTAGTAGACTGATTTTTTATTTTATTTACTAAATGCGTTTTTATAAAAAAATATTTTTCCTTTTTTTTACTCTTTACATCACTATAAGTAAAAAATTTGTCATTGATAAGAAAATCTTCCCAGTGTTTTTCTTGAGAAGAAAGAGAACTATCCAAAAATTTAATCTTGTCTGATAAAGATTTAAGAGATGATGCAATATCGTTACTCAACGATAAACAATTAATTAAAAAATTTCCACCAGAAGCAAAGGGATATATAACCAAAATAATCTTATCATAATTTTTATGAACAAAGTGAAAATTTCCTTCTGGAAAAAAATTTTCACTTTGCTTATAAATTATATACTCATCATCAGTAGATTCTATGAGTTGTAATTTTATATAATTTGATAAATCTAGATCATAATTACTCATTTATCTGTTTTAATGGAATTCCCGTTCTATTACATCTATCTAAAAAATACTCTTCCACATGATGAACATACTTATCATTAGGGTCATTAGTTAATATATCATCAATTCTTGGATCATCCCAAGCGATTGGAATCCCAACATCCAAAGACTTCAAATAATCCTGCTTATAAAGATAAAGAAGTTCATAACTTAAAAATATAGGATTAGGAAACTCTGGAAGTTGTTTCATGAAATGCGGAAGAGTACTCTCCTTTCTAAGGCGATTTTGCTGATGCCTCAGAATATTTTGATCTCTACCAACTACAACTATTTGAGTTTTAATGCCCAAATTTTCTACTTCATTAGAAAACTTCATAATATTAGGTTCCCATTTTGTTTCTTTAATTCCCAGAGGAACACTAATACTGGTAAAAAAATAATCATGTGTAGACCAATCAAAATCTTTGAGTTTTGTTATATCTTTCCAATATTCACAAAATGGTTCAGCAAATCTATGCGCTTCCCAGTAGTTTTCAAGTAAAGTTTTCCATCCAAATACATTTGGATGTAGTGAAAATATCTTAGACCATAGATGATTACCAGATCCTTGAGGTCCAGTAAGAATTACCATTTTTTTCATTTGAAACACCAAAATACTTTACTAATCATTTTAAATCTTTAAAGTTACTTATAGGAACATCATAATTAGTTTTATTTCCAATCAGTTCTGGCAAATTATTAGGTATTGGTCTAGAACTTAATTCATCCAATTTTTCGATCCACTGATTGTAATAGTTAATTATTGCCTTTTTATTAAAATCATTAAATCCAAAAAGATCATAAAGTTCTTTAATATGAGTTACAGTATCTTCCTCAGAAAAATACCAATTTGTGTCCCAAACGTATAATAATTTTTTATTCTTTAAAAATGATGATGTATATATGTCTGCGCTTTTATATACATCTTTTAACTCTTCCTGTTCTTTTTTAGATAATTTAAAAAATTCAGAAAAACTCGATGGAATTGGATATTGTTCTTTAGTTTGTTTAAGTGGTTCGTAACTCATATACCCAAGTCTACCATCAATATTCTTAAGGAGTTTCCTAATCTTACAAAAAAGATCTGGATTTTTGAAATATATCATATTAGCATTATTCCAAAATTCTAAATGAATTGGTATATTTTTAGCTTCGTGTTCATGAATAAAGAAGTACCCATCTGTAGTATGCCATATTCCCTCTTCTTTATTTTCTCCATCTTCTTGAAATAATTCTGGATAATAATTATTAATATAAAGATCATTCCAAAAAGTTCCTTTCTGTCTCTTCAAATAATTATTAAGTAATTGTATTTTTTCATTTACGTGTACAAATGAACTACAAACAGAATTACTTAATGATAGACAATTAGCTAAAAATAACCCACCAGACCCACTTTGAAAAAACAAAACTATAACTTTTTCATAATCACGATCATAAAAAGATCTTTTGAGGTTTTTTCTTTGATATTGCACATCTTCTGGAACTTTATCCCATTTAATGTATTCAAGACTTCTATTTGACAAAGGATTCCACCTATGAGATCCTAAATTAATTTTTTTATTCATTAGTATAAGTCCCAAAAAGAGGTTATAGATTTATCAAAATTTTTTTCATTTTTAAGTAACTCTTGTATATTATCAGGAATTTCTCTTATGGAAAGTTCATCTAATTTAGAAATCCACTTTCTATAAAACTGAGATACTACATCAGCGTTAAAATCATTAAATCCAAAAAGATCATAAAGTTCTTTAATATGAGTTACAGTATCTTCCTCAGAAAAATACCAATTTGTGTCCCAAACGTAAAATAGTTTCTTGTTCTTTGAAAAACAAAAAGAATTTATATTTTCTTCACTCTTGTAGACATTTTTTAAAATTTCTTGTCTTTCTTTGGGAAGATTAAAAAAGTCTTTAAAACTTTTTGGTACAGAATACCCAGTTAAATCAGGTTTAACATGTTCATAACTAATATATCCTAGATTACCATCTATATTTTTTAATAACTGCCTTATTTTACAGAATAAATCTGGATTTGTAAAGTATATTACGTTACATTTACTCCAAAACTTTAAATGTCTTTTTATATATTTTGGATTATGTTCGTAAATAAAATGATATTTTTTTCTAAAATATTCTTTGTTATTTTGATGAATTTCTGGAGAAGTATTGTTTATATAACAATCATTCCAAAAAACTTTTTGAGATTCAAGGTACTTATTAAAAAATCTTATTTTTTCTTCTATGTCTATAAAAATACTACCAACACTATCACTCAATGCTAAACAATTTGATAGAAATAATCCACCAGCACCACTTTTAAAAAATATTAGTAAAACATTCTCATAATCACGATCGTAAAAATATCTTGATAGATTATCTCTCTGTTCATCTACATCTTCTGGAAGACTATCCCATTCAATATATTCAAGGTCTCTACCAGACTGAACATTCCATCGATGTGAACCTATCCTAATTTTACTAAAATCTAAAGAATTTTTTAATTCATCAACCTCTTTAGTCATTTTATAAAAAACAAATAAAATAATCCAGGTATGATAATAAAAAATTGTGGAAGGAAGTTCATTATGATTGAACGTTCCTTCCATTTAAATCCAACATAAGTCCAACCAGATGCACCAATTAATTGTAGGATGCTATTCCAAGGGGTTAGCCCCAATACATGAAACACCATTGCGATGAGTATTGTACTGGCACTAACCCACTTAATTATGCGAGTTTTATCTTTACGTTGCCTTGTTTCAAAAGTACTCATAATATATTTTTATCTATCAGATAGCAGCAAAAGGAACAGCGGTGTTCTTGTTGCTGATTTCAAGAAGATCCGAACGCATTTGAGCAACCATTGCAAGAATGCGCTCCTGGAGGTCAGCAGCACCTTCTACAAGTTTCTCAAGTTTCCAACCACCAATATTAGCGTGGAAACCTTCGTCCTTAGCAATAGCAGCATAACGTGAAGAAATGAATTCATCTTCTACACACTCTGCCATTTCGTTCCAGACTGCCTCTGCACGACCCTCAGCGACGAGTTGATATGCAGCAAGAGCAGCAGGATCCTCAGATGCACCATACTTATCGAGTAGAGTAGCACCTTTTGCTTGTGGAGCAGCAGCTTCTGCGGCGAAAGCAGCATCAACATCTACTTTCTCACCAGAAATGTGCTCAATAACTTCCTTCACCATACGGAAGTGCTTTGCCTCATCTTGTGCTTGCTTAGTCAGCAGTTCAAGTTCGGTAACATCCATAGATGCTGGAGCAGCAGCAACCTCAGCAGCGATTGCTTTCATGTTCATTGCTTCGTTTACCATGCGGCCACGGAAATGCTCAACCATGTGCTCCTTGCTTGGGTTTGAAGCAAAGAAACGACGAACATTCACGCGAGATTGTTCAAAAAGTTCAGCATTCTCTCTCTTGATTTTTTGTACAAATTCTTTTCCAGAAAGCATTTTTTTAACTCCGTAGTAACCTACTTTAATTTATTATTATTTATAAAATAAAGATTTATTTCAAATCATCATGATAACAAATCTATTATAATCAAAAAACTATTTAGTGTCAAATTAAAAAATACTTCTATCAAATGTATTTTGATCTTCGGATAAATGTTTAATACTATTAAAATCCAAAGTTCTCAAATCATCTATCTTTTCAATCCATATTTTATAATATTCTTTTATAGCATATTCATTAAACCCAGATAAATTAAAAAGATCATAAAGTTCTTTAATATGAGTTACAGTATCTTCCTCAGAAAAATACCAATTTGTGTCCCAAACGTAAAATAGTTTCTTGTTATTTAAAAATGAAGACGTATAAAGTTTTTCATCACTAAAATAAAGCTCTTTTAAAAAATTTTGATCTTTTTTAGAAAGAGATCTATATTGTTTAATTGATTTTGGTATTTCTTTTACTTCTACTTTTTTTATTTTTTCTGAACTAGTATGTGAAATATATCCATTAAAATTCTTTAAAACTCTTCTTACTCTACAAAAAAGATCTGGATTTTTAAAATATATAACATTTAAATTTTTCCAATGTTTAAAATGATACTTTATGGTTTTAGGATTATGATCATATACTAAAGAATATTTTTCAGTGTTTTCAACATCACCATAGTCTACTATTGAACTAAGGTAAATATCATTCCAAAATACTTCTTGTGATTTAATACTTTCTTTTAAAAAATTTAATTTCTCATCTATATTCTTGTATTTGCATAAAAAATTATCACTTAGAGATAAACAATTTCCTAAAAACAAACCTCCAGATCCACTTTTAAAAAATATAAGTATTACATTTTTTTGATTTGGATCAAATGCTTCATATCCAAGATCGTTATAATAAGAAATATCTACATCCTGTTTGTTCGTATCAAATATTTTATACTCTGGACAATTTATGTCAGTCCATTTATGAATTCCTATTAAAGACATTTTCTTATTTTATCAAAGTTACTAAAATGTCATTATGAACATTATTCACTATAATCTGTTGATTAAAATTTTTCTGCACCCATTCTTCATTAAAATATTCCCAACTACATTTATTTTCCATACCAAATTTTAAAATAAAAGAGTTTTGTTGCATTATTTCACATAGCATAACACTACTATTTTTATAATGAGAATAATTAGGATATTGTATTTGAAAACCTCCAGCTTCATGCCACCATGCATAACTAGTCATATCAGGACGATAAACCATCATTATCCAGTCGTCTGGAAACTTCTGACGGATTTCACCTAGATAATAAGACCATTCATGACTTTTAACAAGTTTACACCCCTGAGGTTCAATCCATGCCTGATCAATATAATCTGGATCAAGAATTGGTTCAAACTCCATGCCAGGTCCAAAATACGCTCCTTTGTGTCCAGTATAACTATGATGAACGTATTCACGCTCAGGTGTGCGGTCAGAGGTATTCATACCAGACATCATTTCTAGCGTCTGTGCGATACCACTCCAACGGGATCCAGGAACTCCAGTAAAAAATATTCTTTTAGGTAATTTCATGAAACAAGAGCAATTGAATGAATACTTTGCAACAAAATGGACCAGTAATTTAGATCAATACTTATATTCTGGTTGGAATTTAATAAACAATATTGCGGATGATGAGTGGGTTTTAGATGTTGGTTGTGGACCAAATCCATTCAAAAGTAAAATTAAAAATTTAATTGGAATAGATCCCGCATTTGATGAAGCAGATTATAAAGTTACTATAGATAAATTCAAAACAGATCAAAGATTTGATGTTGCTTTTTGTCTTGGTAGTATTAATTTTGGACCAGGAGACAAAATTATATCAGAAATTAGTTCTGTAGTAAAGTTACTAAAACCAACATCAAGAATTTACTGGAGATGTAATCCAGGTAGACAAGATCATGAAAATAAAGAATGTCAAAAAATAGACTTTTTTCCTTGGTCTTATGATTTACATTTAAAGTTTGCAGAACATTTCAAATTTACATGTGTAGATTTGAAATATGATAGTAACCATAGAATTTATGCTGAATGGGTAAGATCGGCATGAATTTTTTCCATTACTTTATCATATTGGGTTAACCATAAATCTTTTTTCTCCCTAAAATACTGAGTATCGTATAATATTTCTTGATAACTTTTTCCTTCAGAAAATTTATCAAATGTAATATGCTGTATTCTATATTCACAAAAATATATTGCAAATGATAATAGATCTTTAAGATTTCTCATATCTTCACCTATTATTGGATTAACATTTTCATTTTTTTCAGAATAAAGATCAACCAAATTTGTATAGTCATCTAATAGTTGTGTTTCAATTCTATTTTCATCACCTTTCCACATTAAGCAAATAATAGAATAATAATTTTCAAACTTTTGCTTAACCCATTTTTTATATTCTTCAAAGGACATTAATGAAGAAGTTTCAGAGAATGCTTTAAAAACTGGTTCTTCTTCTTTATGAAAATTGTATCTCGCATATTTCGCAGATAGTTCCAATAAAATATCAGTTTCCATTTCTCATTAATTCAATAATATCTCTAAGTTCTGGAATTACTTTTAATAATTTTTCACCTCTTATTTTATCCTTTTTAGAAGTTTCTTTTAGAAATTCTAATCTCATATCATCTATATTTTCTGGTTCTTCACGATTTAATTTACTAAAAATTATTTTAAATTTATATGTGACATCAACATTATATTTTTTATTATAATATAAAAGAAAATCATAAATTTCATCATCTATTTTTTTTCTAAATTTTTTACTTAACAATGAAATATCACAATCTCCAATAACTGGATTAAACATAAAGTTTTGGTAATTATTTCTTTGATTTATATATCCAATCTCAACAAGACGCTCTATTATTTTTGGAAGTCTAAACACATTATAACAACTAGCAACAATATTTGTGTTAGTTTTAAAACTTTGTTTAGAAATTAATTGTAAGTTTTTTTCTACTGTTTTCCAATTGCAATTTTTTCTTATATATTCTGATCTCTCGTCAATCTCATCTATACTTGCAACTATTTCGATCTTATCTTTATTTAATTTATTTAAATACTCCAAAATATTTTTACCACCCAAACCTAAAATAGACATATTTGTATTAAAATGTAGATATGGATGTGGTTTATTTCTTTGAATTAAAAATTCCAATAATTCATAAGTTTCATTCATTAATAATGATTCCCCACCAATAAATTCTATTAATTCCAAATCATCTATGTTTTCCTCAACAAATTTTCTATAAAATTTTGGATTTTCTATTACTTCTCCAGCTATCAAAGAACTATTACTAGCATTACACATTCTACACTGAAAATTACATTTATTACTAACTTTGAAAACAAAAGATTTAAATTTTATCTTATCTTCCTTTATAGATCCATCAGTGTTAGTAATATATTGAATTTCATCAAAAGTGTCTTTAAAAAAATTGTTATAGTATTCTCTAAGATTATAAGTGTTGTTATAGTCGCTAGTTAATAACTCATTCTCTATACATATTTGACAAGATTTTGGAAGTGGTCCTGGAGTTAACATACTTCTCCTAAATCTATTCATTTTTCTAGAGTTCCATATTTTTTTGTAATCTTGTTCTAGAACATTTCCTAAAAATGTATCATTCACACAGCATGGAACAACATCACCATTTGCTTCAGCAAAAAAGTATACCCAAGGAACTATACAATGAGGTTTATTCATATTAATATTCTAACTATATACTGATTATATCATAATAAAGATGCATTCAAAAGTAAGTGTACCAATTATAGACTTTCACATCACCCATAATTGCAACTTAACATGTGAAAGTTGTTCTGACTTTACCAATCATGGACACTCTAGAATGATAAGTCTTGAAGAAGGTAGATTGTGGATGGGAAATTGGAATAATAGAATTCAACCAAAACAATTTATATTACTTGGTGGAGAACCAACATTACATAAAAATTTGATTGATTTCCTGTATCTATCGAGAGAAATGTGGGGAGATACTTATATAAAATTAACCACTAATGGTTTTTTCTTACACACCCATAATAACTTAGGAGAAGCACTGAAAGATAATAATATAAATCTATCACTATCTATACACAGCAAATCAAAAGATTATATTAATAGGATAAAAGACAATTTAAAATTATGTTTAAAATGGAAAAATGAACTTGGAATCAATGTGTCTGTAAATACAACCCACGAGTATTGGACACAAATTTACAAAGGATATGGTGAAAATATATTACCATTTGAAGATAACAATGCTGAAGCAAGTTGGAATAATTGTTTTATGGAAGGAACATGTTTCCAATTACACGAAGGAATGATTTGGAAGTGTCCACCTCTCGCATATTTACCATTAATGGCAAAGAAATATAAGTTGTCAGAAAAATGGGATCCTTATTTAAAATATAAACCTTTAGATCCTAATTGCAATCAAGATCAGATTATAGAATTCTTTAATAGAAAATCAGAATCAGTTTGTAGTATGTGTCCAGCACATAAAAATTATATTCATAATACAAAAAATCCTCTGATGTCTGTAAAAGAATCAGAAGATTTATTTAAAAACCAATTCATAAAATTTGATTAGATTGTTCTAACATTTGTTTTGCTTCATCAAAAGTAGTATATAACAGTTGAAGGCATATTGCTTTTCTATTTACAGGTCCAGAGTGAAGTGGAGTTACTGAATGTGGTTTTGATACATCTAGTAAATAAGCATCACCATCTTCGGATATAAAACTACCAGTTTCATGTAAATCATCTTCATCAAATATAGATCCATCTTTTTGTGTTGGTAATTTAAATGTTTTAGGAGTTGAATTTTTAAACTCATAAAAATGAGTTTTACAATTATCACTCTTAACATAGAAATTAATAATTGCCTCAATTCCACTATCAGTATGAGGTGGAACTTTACAATTTAAATTCATCAAAGAAATAGCACATCTATCTCTATAACATTCTGGAACTACTTCAATTAGATCATCATAATTTGAAAGATCAATATATGAATACTTTATCCCAAAAAATCCATCAGAAGTATTTAAACCATACTGATACTTACCAGAAATTACATCATAATGTCCAATAAAGAATTTATTTTTTAATTTTATAAAGGACATGATTAAAAATTTCCTTTTCCTTGACCAACATCAAATACCCAAACACCACGTTCAATCCACATATTTACAACACGTTGGCGATCATCAAAGACACCTAGGATATTATATTCTTTTTCAATTTCATCAGCAATTTCCGCCTTCACAACTGAATCATCACGATGATCTTTATATTTTCTCATGTAGAGTTTGTTGTATTCAACTTCATTTTTTTTCAACCATTCTTCAGTTTTCTCACGATAATCATCAGAGCGACCACTTACAATAATTACAGGATAATAATAAGTAAGTGACTGAACAATTCCAAGAACACTTTTGTGAGGTTTATCATTTACAAGACCAGCGTTCCAGGCATCCCAATTTCTTGGTTTTGTTGCAACGTATTGGCGGCGATGACGAACATCACAAATAGTTCCATCTAAGTCAAAGATGTAACAATCAGGTTTAGTCATTGAACTTCCTCAAAATAATAAAAAGCGTCTTGAAAGACTTCTTCATCATCACCTAAACACATCCAACCTGCTGCCATGCTATCAGAGTATTGCTCCCAAGCGTGAACAGCATCAGTATGAGAAATCTCATAACCACGATCGGCAAAAATCTTCACAATCCGATCAATGTCGTTTTGATATTCAAAGTGATGGTTGTATTGTTCTTTAACTTTCAACTTTTTCAACATAATCAAAGTCCTCATTGCGAGTAGGAATTTCAAATTGATGCCACATTCGTTTCAAAATACTTTCAGGAATGAACTTTCCTTCACGATGTTTGTTTCGTTCCAGTGCCTCCTCTAGGGATACTTCAAAGTATACCACACCTCTGGCATAAAAGGAAGGAAGTTTAGAAAGTTTTTTCTTTCGGGTCTTGACTGATAAGTTTGTCTGATCCCAAATGATGTCCTTTCCCTTGTCCTTCGCCATGATCAGTTGAAGTTCAAGTTCTCTGGTTGCATCAGGAATTACATCATCAAAGACTTCATTATAAGTTTGTCCGACACGTTTTGCATATTCTTCAATGTAGTTATCAGTAGAGAGAACGACTGCATCCTTCCAGTAGTCAATCTTCTTGAGTTTTTTAACATATGTAGATTTTCCAGAAGTTGGAATTCCACAGAGCATTACAAGTTCAGGCATAATAATTCCAATCCAAATTTCCCCACAACCAACGATTTTCATCAATTTTAGTCTGTGAGCTAAGAGATTTACGGATCATTTCTTTAATGACTTCAATAGTTGGTTTGCCTCCCCTAATAGCATACATGATAGGTGCATGAATAGGAAGGATCATCTTTTGTACAAAATTAACAGCAAATTCTTTTTTATCTGGATACATAAGATTTCCACCATTATAAAGATCATTCATGTCCATCACAGTATGGTGAACACCATCCCAAAAAGCACGTTGATATTCTTTCAATCTATTTGAATCTTTTTCATCCAACAAAGGAATAAGATCATCTACTACATCATCCAGAACTGCCTGAATAACATTCTTCTCTTGACTAATAGCCTCTTTTGATCTGTGCCGAACAACATAGTCATCCGCTTTAACTTTGACCATGTGACCATCATTAAATCTGAGAACGATCCCTTCACCATCATCCCACTCCCTAACTTGCTTTACAAAAAGATTAATGTCTTGAACAGCAAGACCATCAACTGCCTTTACCACTGGGATATTCCAGTGTTCAGACAATTCTACCATATTTTCATATGTCAAATATACACCCATCACAGTATTGCGTATTGCAGTAAGAATAAGTTGATCTTCTGGATAATCAATAACAATTCTATTCTTACGAGAGCACCATTCAAAAATAGGTGTCATTCCACCATCAAACATTGAATGAATAAAATCAAAATACTGTGGTTTATCAGCAATAAAAACCTCAGCACTCATAGCAACATCAGTGATACCTGCTTTAGTACCTAACCTAAACCCTTCTGGTGTTGGAATTGGACGGATCATAGACCCATCAAGTTTTTCTAAAACTACATGAGGTTCATATAGATTAATTTTATTAATTTGAGTTTCTTCCTTTTCACCAACATTAAAAAACTTATGGTATGGGTGAGAGATAATCTTTCCAGTTTCAGAATTAAAGATCATCCCCCTACATTCCCTACGAATAGAAGATCCTACTGGATCACCACTGTCCCATTGAAATGTATCTTCAAAGGCAACCATATAGTTAATGACAGTATACCAATCTTTAACTGATACCTTATATTCATTCCTACCTTCAATATAAGGAATTACATCATCAATACTATTAATTTGTGGGAATTGATAACGAAACATGGTAAAAAATTGTTATGAGATTATAATATCAAAGATTTGAACTTTCTGCAATATAAAGTGGACACTTTATAAAGTGTCCTTATTTTTTATAAGGTAATACACTTAAATCGTTCATTAATAATTGTGATTCAATTAAATCAGATAATTCCATAGTGTGCTCTTTTAAGTATGAAAGATTTTTAAAATCAAATGATATATTTAAAATTTTTGCTTCTGGTTGATATATCAAATCCAATTCCGTTAATAATGATTCTATTGTCCCATCAATATTATTTTTATTTTCTTGAGCGTGAATTAAACACAATTCAATTATATTTTCCTTTATTTCAATATCAGAATTTATCCAATTAATTTCATCATCAGTCAAAAAAGTAGATCCATGATCTTCATCAAAAACACTACCATTAATATCAAGTAACAAATCCTCAAAAGTATCATAGTCTGAGGGATTACATCTATGAATAATTTTTTGTATTATAGATCTTAATTTTTTATAGAAAACTATTTTATTCATCATCTATAAGGTATAATACTTAAATCTAACATCAATAAAGTTTCTTCTATAGTTTCTCTAATTAAGACTGATTTTTCACTTGCTAAAAATTCAATATTTTTAGCAGGAGGAAACTGTTTATTATTACAAACTAAATCTAAAGAATGTAATATAGAAGAAAGTGTTGCACTATCAGTATTTACTGTTTTGAGTTTATAATCCCAAATTTTTTGACACATTTTTAATATGTTCAGTTCTATCTTTGGATTAGATTGAACCCATTCAACTTCTTGTTCAGTAAAAAATGTTGCCCGCCCAGTAGAGGTTTCTTCAATTTCATCCAATAAATCATCAAAACTTTCATATTCGTATGGATTACATCTATTATTAATTTTAGTAATAATAGTTTCTAATTTTTTTTTATCTATCATTTTTTAAAATTTATGTGCATATTTAAAATCTACAATTATTGTAACTCTAGGAGAATCTTTTGTAATAACAGGTGGTGGCAAGACTGCAGCGTGATTCATATCAGAATGATGAATAATCATAGAATTTTCATCTCCTGGAACAATAAATTCTCTGCCCTTATCTTCAATTAGTGTTCCATATATTCTTGATGGATTTTGTAAATAATAAATTATACCCAAGTCTAAATTAGTATGAGCATGTAAATTACCGTAATTAATATACATTTGCTCTTCATATTGATCATCTGTCACATCTTTATACATTCTTTTTGCCCAATAAGAAGCTACTTTTAATGTTTTTATACTAGGATTATTTGTAATTTCAGCATAATTGTTTAAATGTGATTTAACCATTTTAAAAAAATTATACCAACATTGTTTATTTTTTATTTTTCTTTTAGCTAATCCGTTAGTGGCTTCTATATATCCATCTTTATTATCTGGATTAATAGTTAATTCATCATTTATCTCTTCAATTAATCCTTTAACATCTTCTTCGGAAAGAACATTATACGCATGATACAATGTTCTACCAAAGTAATTCATTGTAGTAATAGTTCTTGGATCTGGTGGATATATTCTCTTTTGCTTTTTTTTCGCCATTTTTTAAAATCCTATATTCAATGATTATAATATTTTACGACCTATTTATCAAGTATCGTATTGTTTTTTCCAATAACTAACGGGTAATAAAGGATCAGCAGATGGTTTAAAATGTTCCTTTTCTGCTGGACACATACTACAGTAACTTTCCGATTTGCGATTAAAAAACTCTATTAATTCTTCATCAGAACACTCTGGTAATAAAGGTTTATATTTTAGATATGGATCCCACTTTTCGGAAAGATTAAACTTCTCTGCTTGCATTGGTAAATATGCTAGAGCAGGACATTTCCAAATTTTACCTTCATGTAATTGAATACATGCCCTAGAAACACAATTCTTCCAACTAGACTCTGGATTATTATCTTCATATGGTAACATTTTATCGCCATATCCCTGATACTGCCTCAACCAATCTAGTGAAGAATGCCTCATTTCAACTTTAACACCCATCAATAACCATTTTTTAGCTAATTTATAAACAGGTTTGAATTTTTCAATATACTCTGGATGTTCTCTAGTGTGAACGGATATACCTATAACGGTTTGAGTATCAATCAATGCTTTAGGTAAATCTGGATGACGATGCAAATGAAATCCATTAGAAATTAATTCCAAATAGGAATTAGGCCATTTTTCTTTAGCAAGGTATATAAACTTAGTAAGATCTTTATTTAAAGCTGGTTCTCCACCAAGAATAGTAAATCTTTCTGGAATTATTCTTTTATTCCAAAGATCCATCCATTTAGAACCTTCCTCTAAAGAAAGCATTCCAGAATGACCATGATTACTATAATGCGTACACCCTTCACAAGTTAGATTGCAAGAATGTGTTATGTGTAATTGAACTTCGTGAGGTATTCTAATCATTTTTAAATAAATCTTTTTGCATTTTTTCGACCTCCTTCATATATTTACGCATCATAAACCACTGGGTAATTTTATTTGTTGTTACCAGTGGATGAAATCTAATCATCCAAAAAAGTCTTTCTATATTAACTCTTATTATTTTAAGATATAATAAAAAAAATCTTGCAACACTTTCATCTGTTACAATTAAATATGCAACAAATGAAAATATAAGCAAGTAAAATAAGTATTGTTCTTGATACATTTTAATATGATATGTTGAATGATAGAATTAATCTAGGTTTTAAAGACTTATTGGGAGCAACATAATGTGGAACATTACTAGGGAAAAATACTATAGATCCTTCTTCAATATCACTTGGAATAAATTCAATCATATCATTATTAATGTAACTATTAAAAGGACACACAAACCTTGTTGGTTCATGTTCATTTTTATCATACTCTATATAACAAACTGAACTGAATCCATTCACACCATGATTGTGAATAGGGTGATGATGATATTGTTCATACAATTGAAACCATGCCGTAGTCACTCTAAGTGGGTGTTGTTCTAAATTCAATGCTTTACGTGCCGAATAAAGATCATCTAATAAAATTGCTTGAACCTGAGATTGATAATTGTTTTTATGATTGTAATCAGTATATTGTTCTTCGCCTCCATGCATATTGTGTTTGTTATTATAATATAATGATAATAAAGATTTTTTCTTTTCTTCCCAATTAGTTATTTTAGATTGCCAATATGGAATAGTAAATGATTCAAAATAATTTTTCATATTTACCGTCTCAGAGTTTTTAAATATTCTAGCACATTCTCACGAACTGCCATGAGTTCATTATAACACTTTTGATTGTGGGCACATTGCCTAAGTTCATGGTCTGGTTTATGAACACTTTCAATAAACAAATCTAATCCTCTGTTCCACTTATCAGTATCACCCATAAAAATTCTCGTAATTAAATTTATTTAGATATTCTTGGGATATTTAAAATCAACAATTAAAACACACCTACAAGTATCTTTAAGAAATGATGGGTGTGGAAGAACTGCCTCATGATTAATATCTGGATGATGAATAATCAAAGAATTTTGATCTCCAGGAACTATAAATTCAACCCCATCTTCTTCTATAATAGTTCCATAAATTCTAGATGGATTTTGTAGATAATATATTAATCCAAGATCAAGATTATTATGTGAATGAAGATTACCATAATATATGTACATTTCATTATGATAATCTTCATCACTGATATTATCTTTCATTCTTTTAGCCCAATATTCAGCAACTTTTAAAGTCTGTACATTTGGGTTATTAGTTATCTTAGAGTATTGTACTAGATGCTCTTTAACCATTCGGAAAAAATTAAACCAGCATTTGTGATTTTTAATTTTCCTTGTTGATAAAGTGCTAGTTGCCTCAACAATATTGTACTCTCCAGATGAATTTTTATCTATTTCATCATTTATTTCTTCCAACAATCCAATCCTATCTTCTTCGGACAAAACATTATATGCATGATACAATGTTTTACCAAAATAACTCATCGTAGTATATTTTCTATTGTCTGGGGGATACTTTCTTTTCATTTTATTTTTAAACCCCCGACTAATATCTTTTTATTCTTTGAAAATGTTGCCGAATGATAAACATCTGAAGAAAAAATTAATATTTTTCCCCGTTCTGGTTTAATTCTAATAGGTCTATCTAGGTATAAAATAGTATGCCCATCATCACAATCGTTAAGATATAAAATGAAAGAATAGTCTTCATTATGATCATGTTTATGGATAAGCATATCACCACCATTTTTATAGTCTATCATATGCATATAGAAATAATCAACTTGATCTGGAAGGTGATTTTGACATTCTTCCAAAATCAAGTTGATATTGTCTACAAACAAATAATCTTTGAGTAATTCTATAAGATTATTTGAGGCAAAGCAATTAGGAGACAAACAATGATTAGTTACATCACGATATTTTTTTGATGCTTTTTGAAGAGTATCCACCAAAGCACAGAAATAAATTAATACTTCATCATTGTGGATAAAAAAGTTTTTATGAAAGTTCTCCATAAACATTTTTATATTTTTCCCTAAGTGCTTCTAAAAGTTCATGATATGGGGTTACATCAGTATCATACTCATCACCCATATTCCATTCATTAATAGATGTAATCGCTGCAGATGCAGCATTAATCATAGTTTCCAATCCTTCTTTATCTACGGTAATTGTAACTAATGTGTCTGGGGTAGCTCTAATTTTCATTTTTCAATCCTCCAATTTGAATCATTTTTCTTATCCATCCAAAAATAATGTTTTTTATTCAAAGATTCAAGATACATTCTACCATCTTTTTCATCTTTTACGCGACAAGAATGAAGATTATCCATGTCAAGATGAAAATGAATTTTTGCTTTGTTTGTAAGGGGAGAAACACAGATAAACTTGGTCTTTTCTTTCTTCATAATCATTTAACGAAAACAGTGCCTGATTTTGGTTGAGATGAGTGTTGTTTAATGAATTTACGAGCAGAACTTTCAGTTCTACATACTTTCAACTGCTGTCCATCGTAAATAACCATAAGTTGTTTTCCGAAAGGAACAGCAGCATACCCATCTTTAGTGACAAATCCTTCAATCATAATTAACTCCAAGAAAAACTTAATGTGACCCTAGGTTCACTTGATATAGGGTCATGATACATACCTTTAGGAATATACAAACCATCTCCAGGTTGCAAACAAATAATTTGATCATCATCAAATTTATATTCCATTTTACCAATAGATTGAACTATCAAAACATTCTGATTATCGCAGTGCCTACCAAAGGTTTTCCCTTTATAATTTTTCGATGCATATATGTGTAAAACATTGAGATTATATTTTTCAATCATCTCTCGATGAACTTTTGTAATATTGGGTTGAAATCTTTGATTATCTAAAAGAAGATATGTCACATCTTCATAACTCTCACCAATAACTCTACATTTTCTCCTTTGAACTTCATTTTGTATCTGTAGATCAATGTCTTCCCAGGTCAATCCAACACATTCCAGGAAACCCTGCTTTATAAACTCATATCTCATTTTTTGATTACCGAGATAGCAGGTTGACCTTCAACAAACACGGTGTCAACCACAGATTGCAGGCGACGCACAGTAGAGATGCCAGTGTTGCTGTAAACAGGGACATGGATCAAACCAAAAGACTTGGTATAGGCATCCAGATCACCTGCTTTGATTTGTCCATTCTGAATGCCTTTAATATCATCCAGATGGAGACGGATGACACGACCAATAGACTGACACATTTCAATCACATTCATCTGACGCATCATAACAAGAGAAGTAAGACCAGGCACAGAAATACCTTCGCTAAGGATGGAGTAATGAAGGACAATGAACTTTTTGTTGGGATCTTTGCCAAAATCAGAAATTTTGTTAAAGAACTCTTCACGACTGATTTTAGTGTTGTTGATGAACGCACCATACTTAGCGGTAATCCAGAGAACATCATATCCATAAGACTGAACTTCTGTCATAAAGTCAGTCTCAGCAATCATACGGATCAAAACCTGAGTGTTGGGTGCAGCGACAAGAACTTTGTCCATATGATCCTCATTGAGGATCGTGTCCAGAAGGGTCATACAATCCCTTTCAGCAGGGTTCTGATCCTTATCACGGACAAAACCAATGTTCATAGCATTAATCTTAGGAGGGAGAATAGAACCGTTAGCAATCAGTTCAGGGGCAGGAACATTGAAAATGATCTTACCATATACTTCCTGATCATTCATTCCTGGTTTCTTCGGAGTAGCAGAATACTTCGGAGTTGCAGTAAAGAAATAGCAACGATCAGCATACTTAGATAGAATGCGTGTGCCATCAAAAAATGACTTTTTAACAGAATTGTGTGCTTCGTCAAAATAGATAGCATTAACATGAATACCTGCATCAACGACACGCTGAAGAGAGTTATAGGTAGTGAAGATCAGTTTGTTACCCTGAGTATTTTCACACCAGTCACCAATCTCAGAAGGTTTAGTTGTAGCAAAGTAATGACAATCCTTAGCAGAGTGAACATGCATCACAGAGGCGTCAGTGATGTGCTCCATAAACTCAGAGCACAACTGCTGAGCAAGCAGCAACCTAGGAGCAACGACTACCACAGTCTGATTGCCTAGAGCAAACTGACGGATGGTATCATAGATAGCAATGATACTCTTGCCTGCACCAGTCGGAGCAACGACAATTCCTTTGGCATGAAGCAGCATCGCCTCAAGAGCAGATTTCTGATGGGGGCGAAGTTGGAACATGGAACTCATTGACGATAGAATTATTATACAGCAAAAAGAAGGGGTCCTGGGGGACCCCTTGTGACAGTTTATCAACTGGTCAATTAACCGTCAAGTCTTTTGATCAGTTCTTCAATTTGCTTGGATTGAGCATCAATTTGCTTTTGTTGCTCTTTGATTGCCTCAATAAGAACTGCCACCATGTTACCATAAGCAACAGACTTTTTCTCACCATCTAGGACTAGATCTGGGAAGACTTTTTCAACTTCTTGTGCAATAACACCAATTTGATGCTTGTCAATATCTGTACGATCATACTCAACTCCACGAAGTTGTAGAACTTTGTCGAGTGCATTGTCAATTGTCTTAATATTGGTTTTTATTCTTTCATCAGAATTAGCGGTTATTTCACCTGCAGCAACAATATTAACACCAACGTTTAAGTTATTAATAACATTTACATCACCAGCACTATCAAGTCTTAATCTCTCTTGAGGATTACTTGCACCAGATCCTTGCGTGGCAAAAGTTATAGCAAATTGTCCAGATGTTCCCTCAGATTCACCTCTAATATATCCCCTGGTCCCATTATTCCCAGAATCATTACCATCCCAAAGAATACCACCGTAGAAATAAGAAGCGTTTATATTAGTATCAGTTTGTACAAATTTTAAATAATTTCCTGCGGTATCACCAGTTGTCGCTGGGTTTGTAGTTACAATAACATCATTTTGGAACGTAGCAACACCTACTGTTCTGAATGTATTAGCATTTAATTGTTGATTAAATGTGGTAATACCAGTATTAACTAAGAAACCATTAGTGATATTCCAGAGAAGTGATTGCGATCTAAACTCTACGTTATTTTCAAATAATACTGGACCAGAAGCATATAAAGAATATCCTGGTTTTGCTGAGGTAGTTTCAATACCAACATTTGCAGTGGTTGAAATACCAACCCCATCAAATACCCAAATATCAGAAACACTACTAAGATTAGATCCATCACCAATAAATGTTCCACTAAAGATACCTACAAAATGACCATTATTATTCTTAATTGGTGCAAATTCTTTCCAATCATTTTCTACAGTATATACCCATCCAATGGTGCCACCTGGATGTGGATCAGAATAGAATACAATATCTCCTGGGATACCTGCAAGAGATGGTTGAGATACACCCACAGTATATCTTCTAGAAATAGTAGCATCACCCTGAAGGAATAAAGAGTTTGCCTCAATTCCTTCATCAGAATTAGACGATAATTTATTATTGAATATAACAGGTCCATTAAATTCGGAAATTATTGTCCCAGAAGTTCCACCTTCAACCTTTAAAGATCTTTCAATCGTCAATTCTGAAGTAGATTGAACATCAAATCCAATAGAAGTTGTATCAGAAGTTAGATCTTCACCTCTTACAGAAGGAATTGGAGTATTTACTAGAAGTTCTTGACCTGTTGACGAATTAGTAACGGCATTAACAGTATAATTATTACCACGATCATCCATTCCTGTGTAGATTGGAGCACCACCGTCATCACTAACTGCCTGAGAAAGTATTCTTTCAGTATCGGTGAATTTTCTATCCTGTCTTTCTGGTAACGCTGTGGAATAGTTACCAGGACCAAATCCAAGGTATTCAAATGTATGTCCAGATGCACGAAGAATTGAATTTCTTCTAAATTCAATTGGTAAGAATTTAATTCTTCTTATAACAGAATTTACAGAGTGACTTTCTTTAGAACTACCAAATAAACCACGGAAAACATTAATTTGTGTTGAAGATGTAACAGTAGAGGACACCCTCATAATTTCATTATTAACTATCAAATAATCTCCAACTTGTAGATTAAGTCTTAAAGCATTGCCAACAGTAAGGACATTTGTGCTTGGGTTAGTTAATGCTACAGATAAAGTAGTTGTAATGCCAGCATAATATGGAGTTATTCTTCCAGATGTTCTTTCATTATTATCCGATAAAAATCCACCTTGAGCACCAAATCCTGGTTTAAAAGCATAAGCACCAGAAGTTGAAGTCGTTCCTAAAGAAATAGTAGATACACCAACAAAAACATCTATAGACGTTACACTATGAATTTTCTTTACAATAAAATCATCATTATAAAATCCTTCATTAAATCCACTAATTCTTATTTTATTGTCAACATAATAACCATGAGGTTCAGAAAAAGTAACACTAGCAATACCAGTTGTTTTGGTATATGTTATCGATGAAATTCCTAAAGTTTTACCAGAAACATATGCAGCAGTATAAAGCAAAGCATCACTATTAACATTAATTAATCCATTAGTATTAACACCAGTTATCGGGAATGATCCAACAAATTCATAATCAGCAGTAACTGTTGATGATGAAGAAACCTGTATTTGTTTTTCTTGCCCTACATTTATACTTGTAATTCTATACAGATTATTATAAGTTTTAAATGTATCCCCTTGTACACCTTCTATGGCAATACAATCTCCAATATTATTGTATATTCCAGTTACAGATACAACACCAACAATATGCCCAGTAGTTGTTGCAATACCAACAACGGCTAAAGTATTGCCAATTCCATATGCACTACCACCATCAACAATATTAACAGCAGTAATTCTACCAGTAGCATTAATCTTTACATTAGCGGTAGCAAATTTTCCAGTAGTTGATCCAGCGAATCCAACTAAACGAGCATTATATAAAGTTTGGTCTGTTCCAGATCCAGTACCATAATTTACACCAGTACTAACAATACCAACAGTGGTAATTCTGTTTAGTCCATGATCTAATTTTGTATACAGAGTATGCGCTACACCAGACGAAGATCTAATATCGGTTAATCCAAATCCAACAGCAAAATCATGTAACTGATTTACTAGTGTTTCTCTAGTAATGCTATATTCTGGGTTGTTAATTTCAACTAATCCAATAGGATTTGGTAGAGCAAACGAAGTTGCTTTTGGTGGATCAGAATCTGAGTTATCTCTATCTAATTGTGGGTAAAGATTTTTGATTGGTTGAGAAAATTTTAATCCATCAAAAGGTACAACATTAGGTGAATTAGAAACACTTAGAAGGGTTAAATGATAAATTCCATCTTTATCATTTGGAACATATTCTTGAATTTCTTTAGTCTTATAGACTACAAAAGTATTATTAAATCTTGCTCTACGATAATAAGGTAAATTTTGATTTCTTAAAGAGGTATTGCTAATAAAAGTTCCAGGATTAGTAGTTAATCCTACTGTAAAAGATCGTCTGGTTGGTTTAGAAGTTACCTCATAATATCCATTAAACCCACTGTTACCAATTCCAGCAGTGTTTGTCGTGGTTTTAATATTTTTAATTTCAACTAAAGATCCAACAGATAATTCATGGGGAACTTCTGTGGTATAAGTCGCAATACCTACTAAACTATCCCAAATAGCATTAGATATTAATCTATAGTTTCTTAATTCAGAACTATTGGATAAAGATACAGAATCTACACTATTATACTTCAAAATTTCCGCAGATGTTCCACCAATAGTATCATTAGATTCTTGAATTACAAATCCTTCTTGAGGTGGTCTTGCAACAACTACAGCATCTCTTGGAATAACATATCTAGCTTTATAAATTTTATCACTTAAAGATCTAGTATCTGGTTTTCTTTTTATAAATGATCTAGATGTAGCATTCCCCAGTGATGTAGTTCCCAATCCAACGATTGCTGGTGTTAAATTATTAAAGGTTGATATCCCACTTACAGTCAAATACCATTGACCAACATTAGTATCAAATTGAATTGGGTGTCCAGGATCACCAGAAACTTTATCTGATACTCTACTCTCTACTAATAGTATTCCACCTTTATTATTAATAGAAATAGCATCAGCAGTAACAGTATCATTAAAAGTTTGTGCTATTTGAATTTGATCGGCATTAACTCCACTAGTAATTGCATAATAAACTTGATTGTGATTCAATCCATCTGGAAGTTCACCAGTACTACTAAAAATTCTAATCGTTTCACCATTTATGAATTTGTGAGGTGTGGTAAAAGTTAATGTATCTGCAGCAATACTATTAATACCAGCATTAGTTCTACCGACATGAACTATTTTCCTATAAGTTGATTCATAAATACCCGTGTTTTGGGTATTTGGCATTACTATTCTAGCAGATAAGGATTGAGTAGTCCCGTTACCATCATTAATTAATACATGAAGACTATCACCTTTTTTAGCACCTATTCTATATCCCTCTAAAATATGGTTTGGGGGATCATTAGGATTAGTTCTATTATAAAGATATAATCTAGACGTAGAAGCAATTCCAACTGTCCTTCCAACATCAATAGCATCAAATTCAATTGTTACATCGGAATTTTCAATTTCTTTTGGTGGGATAATATGAGTTATAAATCCAGTATCATCTCTTGGGAATGATTCTCTCTTAAATCCTCTAGCAACTAATGCTTTTGCACCAAAGTTAGAGTTTGAATTAGTAATAGAATGATCACCACCACTTTCTACTAAGAAGTGATTAGCATAACCAATAGCAAAAATTGATACTAACTGTAAGAAAGCATCATTAGATGCTTTAATATGAAAACTTTCGTATGTTGGTTTGTATAAAGCAGATGAATTAGTATGAATATTAGTTACAGCAGTACTATCTTCATAAACACCCGTAGAAGAATTATACTTCACAAAGGCATTGTCATCTTTCTGCAATCCAATACCAGTAAATTGAGCAACAACCATGGATTTAAATCCATCTGCTTTGCTTCCATCAGCATGTAATCCACACATACCAAAAACTGATCTTAGTGAACAGTTAAAGATATAAGGTGATGATGAAGTAACTGTATCTACTACAATATTAAGAGTTGGGGATCCACTAACAATAGTTGGAAGAGGATTTACAGGAGCAACAGAAGTTTTATATGTAATTCTAGTGGGAGATTCAACAGTAGATATTACATATTGTCCATTATATCCAGAAACTGGAACTCCTTCAATTCTAATGGGAGTATCTACGTCTATTCCTGGAATTACCTCTTCAAGATCTACGGTAATAGTCGTAGTAGCAGTAACACCATTACCAGATTTAATGCTAGTAATTCCAACATCCTGTCCTTTAGATCCAACAATTCTAAATTCATCAACCTTTGCTTGTACATCAATGAGAGTGCTTGGATAATCATTTTGAATATCTCTACCACTAGATGGACCATATGCCAATCCAATTTTCTGATAATATAAATCTAAGTCCGTTCTATCAGTAGAATATGTTAAAAATGTATCATTAAATTTTACTGGATTTGCACCATCAGCATATTCAAAAGCAGTAACTTTATGGTGAGAATAGTTTGGAACAAATTTTGTAGTATTATATGAATTATAAACCGTTCCCGCTGGATCAGCATCAAAAAGAGTAAATTGATAAAAATAACAAGATCCAGTTACTCTAAAAATTGCTGTTGAAGAAATGTTATCATTTGTTGGATCTGGAACAAATCTAGGTCTTATTTTTGTTTTTCTAAGATCTAGTCCAACTAAAGAAGTTCCACGAGGAATAATTACTCCACCATAAACACTATTGAACTTATATAAATCATTTTCATCATCAAATACATCAAAATTTGAATCTAAATTAAAAGCAGTAAAATTATTAGATAATGCCCCACTTCTTTGCCTCCAATTACTGCCACTAACAGGCGCTTCATGTATGGGTATCCATCCAGGTCTATTATCAATAATATGATCACCTGGATAAACTATAATAGTCGTCCTACCAAATCTATCATTATCAAATCCTCTTTGATAGGAAAATCTTGCGGCTTCTATCAGTGCTCTTTGGATTGATTTAAAAGGACGGGCAAGAGAATTGCCTTGATTTTCGATACTATCAGTAGCATCTATACTCGATGGATCAACATAAAGGGTATTTCCTCTACTATTTTTCAGGAAATTATCTAAGCGGCTAAGACCCATTTTATTACTCTTAGGTTTCTACTATGTTTTATTTATTCGGATAAAAAACCATGATTTCCATACAACAAAACCCTCTAAAAGAGGGTTTTGAAGTCACACTTTTTGGGTCACTGCGCGAATTAGTATCGCATTTAAATTATAACAGTTTTTACCTTATTGTCAAGTATGTATTCAACAGTATTAGCAACATCATTCATAGCATCTCTAAGATCTGGTCTTTGTCCAGATTCTTGTTTTAAAATTGGACGAGAATCATCACATAATGTCCAACGCCATTGTTTCATATCATTACAATACCACAAATTAATTTTCATAAAACTTGATCAACAGGATTTGTCCAATCATTCGTAAATGATCTTAAGTACTCTATTTTACTCAACATTTTCTCATTGTCAAGTACAAACTCTTCATTTGCAAAATGAAGTTTACAATTATTTTTTAATGCCAAGTCCATCAAATATTTTCTTCTTTGAGGATCATCTGGTAGTGAAAAAATACTAAACAAGAATAGATGATCAATATTTCCATGTTCAATCAAATGCTCTAAATGTGCATGATGCGTCCCTTCATTATCAGCATGTTGATAAGGGAATACATATCCCATTCTAGAACAATAGTTTCTTACGGTAAGAGTTTGGAAATGGAGATCAATTCCTTTTGTTTTAAATCCTTCATACTCAGCATAAGTTGCTGTAGATTCTCCAGGTTTAATTTCTACTGGTGTTGAATTAATATCAAGATCCCCAAGTCTCCTGAAATATGCACCAGGCCATTTACGATGAGGTTGACCATCTTTCAACAAAATTCTTACATCAATACTAATTCTAGTTTTATTAGTAAGATTGGGAAAATTACCATGAATATGCTCTTGAGTGAACAGATGGAATTGTCCTGGTTTAATTGTTACTGGAAATGCGTATTTTGTACACTCTTCCTGGAGTTTTTCATACGACCAATTATCTTTAACAGCATCGATTGTAATTCTTCTACTCTCCTCTAAGGGAAGAATTTGTAAACTATTGCTTTCATAACAATCAGTAAATGCCATCCAGACAGTTCTCAATCCAAGACCGTTACCAACCCATCTTCCTTGGTGAAAATGAAGAAGAGCACCAATTTTATCTTGATTTGGGATAACTGCCCTAACGTTACCAAACTTCTGAATTAAAACATCACGATCAATTTGAGATACCACATATTGCTTAACGATATCATCAAAATATTCATAAAATTCAGTCTTAGTTAGATCTTTACTAACTTTAGACATCAAATCAGATACTTTTCCCCCTTCAACATGCTCATGAAGAAGACTTAAATCTTGAACATCTGGATAATATTTTTGTACTTCTCTAAGAATAATCTTATTCATTGGATATTTTTCCAAATCATAAGTTACATCTTTATTATCAAATACATCAATATATTTAAAATTTACTTCGTTTTTCATTATTAGAGTTATAAACTCAAAGCCCCCGACAAGACTTGAACTTGCGACCTGAGCTTTACAAAAGCCCTGCTCTATCCAACTGAGCTACGAAGGCGAAAATAGAGGATTACTCCCCAGTTTTAAGCGATTTAATTTTATCAAATCTAAAAAATCCATTAAAAGATCCCCAGATTTGCCCATCACTTTCTACATTAAATCCTTGATCAATGACTTCATAGAGGTTTTCACCAAGAATACTTTCAGTCATTAAATATGTAGTCTTGTCTCCCCAAGGTACAATACATTCTTTACAGGAATTTTTACCAAAAAACTTACCATCTTTATATTTCATGATAACATCACAACCAGAAAGATAATTCATTTCTTCATTATCTTTATAATTTTTTAAAAGAAGATGATCTTTTTTTTCAATTACTTCAATAATTGTTTTTCTATATGGATTTGGATCAGTATTATATTTTTGAGATGCTTTAAATTTATTACTAGAAATTTGATGATGTTCAATCTCTATAAGAGCAAATTCACTTGGATTTGCAAATGCTTGTTTTTGGTTATTAAAATAACCTTCAAAGTATCTACAAAATTCTTCAATCATCTGGTAATTCCTCTGGGTTTTCTAGATCTACTGGAAATAAAAAAGGATGCACTTGCTCATCTATCAAATAAAAAGATGTTCTATACAAATCTTCTGGTTGAAAAGAAGTGTTTTTATCGGCTATAGAAAGTATCTCTGGATCATTAATTGCAATTGATGGGAGTTCATCAAATGTAAAAGGAACTCCATTGATAAAATACATTTTAACAATAGTATCCTGACCCTCAATAGTATACCAACAATAAGTGGTATCGATTCTATACGCCATAAGAATCTCTTTTTTTATATAGGTGGGGGCGGAGAGTTATCCTCAATCCCTTTAGTTATTCCCCCACATATGTTTTTGGATTATATTTAAGATATTCGTAAAATGTCAATTTCATTTCTTTTTGGGACATTCCACAATGCTTAGCAGCAGTGGGAAGTGTCATTGTACAATTAAATAATCCCTCATTTGCTTCTTTCACATTTTCAGGTGTAGTTTTAATAGTTTCCTCTTTCAGTTTTTTATACGAAATTTGATAAGGATTCATAAAAAGGGTTTTTAGCAAATTTTTGGCGGGAAATTTTTTCGACCAAAAATGGAATTAAAGTCCAATTTTGGTAAGCGGGCAACGGGGATCGAACCCGTGACTACAACTTGGAAGGATGGTATGTTACCGCTACACCATGCCCGCAAAGATCACCCTTTCACAAGGGGATCGGCGTAAACTAAAGTATCTGATCCAAGAATACTCCGAACAAAACTGAGAACATTCAGGAATTCATTACTATTAGCACAATCAATTACTTTTTCAGTACCTAAATTGGAGTAAATGAAAAAAGTACGAGTGCTGGGATCCACGACACAACGTGTGAGATACTCATCTTCATAATCAATCATGGCATCACCTTTGTTTACCTCATCATTATACATGGTCAAAAACCGTCTGTCAAGTCTTTATGCTAGTGCGATTGTTCCATATCTAGTTACACCATCACTACCTCTGACTGCAACCCTAAGGGTTGTATCATTTTGAAGGAAGAATTGCATAGTGCTGTTAGTACCAAGTGTTGCAGTATTACCAACACCAGAGGTAGTAACACCAGATACAACCAATCTATTAATAGCAGCAGTTCCTGCTGATTGATTAATACTATTAGCAGTTCCACTAAAATTAACAGTAGTGGTAAAATTAGAAACACCACTGTGAGTATTTACACCACTAATAACTACATTACTCAAAGTAGTTGTGTTATAAATTGTTGCCCCAGATGAAGTGATAATTCCAACTACATTCAAATTACCAGACGTAGTTACAATACCAGCGGTAATATTAGGAACACCACTCAATCCCTGTGCAATAGTTGCAATTCCAGCAACAGACGCATAAGAAGAAGATGATGCGTTTGCAACTGTCGTACTTAAAGTTGTTCCATTTCCAAATGTACTGTAGATTTCATCAAAATTGGCATTGATTTTTTCCGCCCCTGCTCTTAGTGTATCTCCAGTTCCATCATTAGATGTCGATCCAATGCTAATAAGTGATTTTGCCATTATTATAAAATAATTTTCTTATTATTTATTATCAATTAGCATCGAATTTTATACTTGTATCATCAAATCTATAATCTTCACTATCAAATTTGTAAATTGTTGTTGGCAACCTAGGATCAACTCTTTCAACTGATGAAACACCCAATCCAATATTAACATTTTCACTACTATTTCTAGTTTGTACTCTCTTATAACTCCATACTCTTAATTGTTGCCCATGCCTTCTTTCTTTTAAACTATTTACTTCACTAAACCATGTACTAATTCCAACTCGTAATGCTTCAATTTCAGACTCTAAAGTACTAATATTGTTGATTATTGTTGTAGCGTTAGCACCAGCAGCAATTACAAGAGTTCCAGGAGTAGAAATAAACAGTGGAAATATCCCAGTCGATTCCATTTTTAATGTTGTTGGATTAAAATTAACGCTAGTGCCATTAAATGTTCCAGTAGTAATACCAGTTAAACCAGATACTATAGCAGAATACTCTGGTTCTGGCGTAAATGTTTTGGATGGATGATCATAGGCACCAGGAACACCAACAGTACCAATTCCTGGTCCAGTAACTTTTACATATTGACCTATTACATTACTATTACTGTTCCAATCTTCACTACTCCAATTACCAGAATCACTAGTGACGTAATAAGTAAGAACGCCATCATTATACTTTGAATTTTTGAAAAAAGAATCTATCTTTCCTTGTCCAGCATTCTGAGATGTCAATACAGGAAATTTATAGTTTTCTAAAGCATTATCATTAGGAGCAACTCTATTTTCTAGATTAGGATATCTTAATATTCTTATATTATCTGGTCTAACATTAGCATATGCAATCTGAGGTGTTCCTGGATTAGGAGTTCCAGCACCACTAAATCCACCTATTACCGCAGGATATTCACCCTTATCAGATGTGACAGGCGAATCCAAATTTGATTTATCTGGTTCAACTGCACACAATGGAGGTGCTATTCCTGGAATGTAAGAGGACATTACCTGATTACATATAGCAACTATTTGTGATTTTTTAGAATTTATCTGATCTAATATTGGTTGAACATTTTCAAGTATTTCAAGATCTAATTCTCTAGCAGGCAATTGATATTGACTAATAGAAGTACCAGCAATCCCCAATGGAACAGAAAATGTAGAATTACTTTCCGTTCTATTTGAAGATTCTGAAGTTAATCCAGAAACAACTGTTTGTCCAACTGTTGATAATGTGGTCATAACTATATTGTACTGTTAAGTTATTTATTTTTTAATATGAAAGTTGCTTTGATTTTAACTGGTTACATGAGAAATTGGGAAGAACACTATCCAAACACAAAAAAAAATATTATTGAAAAATATTCTACAGATGTTTTTATTAGTTCATACACATATTCAGAACTTTACATGGGTTCTGGGACAATAAACATTGACACTAATAAATTAATAGATTTGTATAAACCAGAAAATTATATTTTTAGAGAAAAAGAAACATTACCAGAATTTGATTTTAAACTAAATGGTCTTGAAATAAATGGAAGAGATTGGTCTTATAGAATTTTGAGACAATGGTATTGCATTTATTTGGGACTAAGACTTTTTAATCCAATGGATTATGATATTGTTATTAAATGTAGAAGCGATTTTTCTACAAAAAATTTCAATATAAAACAAAACAAAGATTTGGTAATTCCAGCATGGAAAGTACATCCAGGTCCATGTGAACCAGGAGATTCTTATGTTGATTATTTTGCTTATGGTAATGGTTATTGGATGAAAAAATATATGAAACTATATGAACATATAAAAGAAATGCATGATAATGATTGGTGTGATGTTTCTCTTGGAGAAACTTTAATCAAATCATATTTAGATCGTTACATTGGTAAAGAACATATTTCATTTGATTATGAAATAGACTGGATGTTAAGAAACGAGATGTGGGCTTCTGAACAAAGAAAGTTATATGAAAAAATTTGCCCAGAAACTTTAGTTAAAGTTCCAACCACTGAGATGGGTGTGTAGATCCTTGATGATAATCTGGATTATCTTCTTTTAAAGTTATCCTAATGTCGCCAGGAATAACAATTCTTTCACCTTTTCTTTCGGTTGTTTTTTGAGTGAAATGATACACATCACTCGGAAACATTACAACCGTTCCCTCAGTTGGTGTGATCGTGTAGTAATTGCAATTATATTTGTTATATCCCAACAAAGTATTTCTTTGTTGGGCAACTTCAAATAATCCACCAGCAACTTCATTACGATTTGTTTGCTGTTGAATACAGAGTTTATCTGAGGTATCATCAGTTTTTAAATAATATACAAAACTAATGTTAGATTCATTATGATAATGTGGTTGAATAGATGGTGTTTCATCATCTTTGTGATACCCAACCCACGCTTTAATTATATGATAACTCAATTTATTATAGTCAACATTCAAATGTTCCATATATTGATCTAAATTTTTTTTAAGATCATCAAAAAACATTTTATATTCTTTTTTATGATGAACAAATATACGTCCAGAATATTCTGGACTTTCATTTTGATATCCATTAAACCAATAATCACGTAATGAATTTATATGTTTCTCTTTAAATTCATTATGACAATCTATAGTCCCCTGATAAACAACCAAGGGAAACAATTCATGAACTTTATTCACTATAAACCATTTACATTATATGTACTATTATCTCCTGGATAATCATTAGGTGTCAACCCCTTGTATTCTGGAATATTTTTTGGAGTATCTTTTCTTTCTGCAGTAACAGTATAATAACAGTTTACAGATCCACCAGAATTGTTTTTAATAATAATTCTAGATCCCCATTCTATTTTTTCTACAAACAATTCTTGATGATACCCAATAGGTGTTAGTGACACACCTATTGTTTCCTGATCAATTAAGTCGGTCCAATATTCTGGTAAAGATATAACATTCTCATTCTCCAATTTACCTCTAATATAAACTTCTGCTGCTGGACCTTCTAAACAAACATACCTAAGTCTATGATCATCTTTTGATGGATGAGGAATGTCAAAAGATTTTTTAGATTGTGCAATTGTTCTGGTAGTTGTCATGTATGAAGCAGCATTTCCAACTCCAGATAGATTTAAAACTCCATTACAGGCAACGTTAGCATTACATACGATATTATCATTCGCTACTGTTGTTCCATTGATAATTATATTCCCATTAAATATTGTATTTTGAATATTTGCAAGTAAATTGGGTAAGTCTCCACTATTCTTTTCAAATGTAACTAACGCTGTTGACACACCATAGAGGTGAAAATACGCATAATCCGCCTGGTTATTAAAAAATAAAACTCCAATATCAGTTAATTTAAAAGAAGTGTCAATGGGAATGTCACTCCACCAAGTAGCATCACTATCATTAAAAACATAATTTTTTGCTGGTCCTGTGAAAGTACCATAATTTTTAAATGGAAATCCTGGCATAATTATATCTCAGTTTCTAATTTATTTACATCTTTTCTTTCAGCAAATACATGATAAAAACAATTGATTGGTAGCGGACCAAATTCAGTATCATATCCACCAATTGTAATAGTATTGTTTTGTATATTTTTAACAAATAAGGATTGCTCAGCAGAAATTGGTGTTAATGATACAGTTATTGTACTCTCATCAACTAAACCAACCCAATAATCTGGCAATTCTATCACGTTTTTATCAATTAATCTACCTCTCACATATACCGAATGTTCTGGACCTTCAAGACATCCATGAACTAATTTCTTACCTTCTTTTAATGGATGATCTATTACAAAATTTTTAGTATTTGCCATCAAAACATTAGTATAAATTATATCAGCTTTGATTAATTTCACTGATAACAATAAATCAACTTTTAAAAACGATTTTATTCTGGCATAAGTTTGAACAAAAAGAGAAAGAAATGGTATTGTCCCAACTTTCACAACGTCTGGGTTCTTAGTTGGACCACACATAACAGTGGCCATTTCTTGCGGTAGTGGTTTAAATAGTGATGGGTCTCCAGTTACAGTCGGACCCTCCAAATATCCAGATCCTCTTACCTCAGTTGGTCCAACACCTAAAACTTGAGTTGGATTACCTTTACCGAGGAATAATCTTTTTCCTATTTCTATGTCTGGTAGTTTCATATTTTTATAAGGTAAGCATTTCTTGAAGTTCTAAGCCAGAAGTATGTTTAGAATTTAATCCAGTTGTTGCACCATCAGCACAGTCAACTAATCCACCGTAAAAATTTAAAGTATTTTTACCAACGATTTCACACAATCCAGAAGAAAAGAATTTAACAACTGATGTTCCATTTACTTCTATATTTTTTGCTCTCATTACAACTTTTTCATCGGCATCAAAGTTTATAAAACCATTTTTACCATTCTTTCCTCTTGCTTTTAGATCAATATTATCTGCTATTAATCTTATTCTTCCGTTGGCAGCACGTAAAACAATGTCACCATCAGCAACGTTTAATATAAATCCTATCCCATCAACAGATTTTTCAGCACAATGTATTTGATATACTGTTGGGCAACGATTAATTGTTCCACCTTTCATCTTACCAGTAGAACAAAACTGCATAAAATGTTCTGCTTCTGGTCCTGGTGGTCCATTTCTTAATTGAACCCCAGACATTGAACCATTCATGTCAACATGACCAAATTTTATTTCACCTTCATGTGTGCCAAATCTTCTTGCTTCTGTTTTAGGTTTTGCCATTAAACTATTCCAACACAGTCTACAACTTTTACTATTTTATCTGGAGTAAGATCTGGTGGTAAAGATCCAACAGTATCATCACCTACTCTATTTACACAGAATACTGGATTAAGTTGAGCATTATATCCAGTATCACTTTCAACATATATTTGTGGTCTCTCTGTAAATCCTATTCCAGGAGATAGGACATTTACTTTTTCTAATACCCCAAAAGGACCCCAAACAGGTTGAAGAATAGCACCATTAATATTAGGTTCAATTATAATTTTATCTGTTGGTGAATAATTAATACCAGACCTAACTACATCAACACCACAAAGATAAAGAAAAACTGGATATTCCCCTATAGTACTACTAGGAAATTTGCGAATAACAAAATCACCTTCATCACCAACACCCCCTCTACCGCCAGTTAATAAATTAATTCCACTTCTATCTTCTGGGGTGCTCACTAAATCACCGTCAGTTAAATATAATATTTCATCAGCAGTATTATATGGTTCGTCATAAGTACCATCACTTCTTCTAACTATTGTTTGGTCCGATGTAGCCCATATTCTACCATCACCACCCAAGTCTCCATCAGGAGAACTAATATAATCGAAACCAGGTTCTTCAACAATTACAGCAATAACACCAAATGTTCCATCTGTTGTGGTAGTTGCCCCTACCCCAGTTCCCGTCCCATCAGTTCCAGTACCAGTACCAGCACCAGTTCCTCCAGTTCCAGTACCAGTTCCAGTACCCGTACCAGTACCATTTCCTCCAGTTCCACCACCATCACCAGTCCCATCACCAGAACCTCCAGCAGGAGTTCCAATAACAGCTTTTACAACAGCACCTTTTCCTTTACCACAGTCATCAACAATATTCACAAAAGGTGCTTTAGTGTATCCAGATCCAGGAGTGATAACATCAACACCTAATATCTCACCAGCAGCACTCACTATTGCATTTGCAGTAGCACCTTTTCCACCACCACCAAAAAATTCTACTCTGGGTGGACCACACAAAACAGGTCCAGTAAAGCAACTATTAACTCCACTTGAAAGTTGAGAGAATAAACCACTAAAATCAAAAGTAAAATTATCTGGATCTACAATATTTTGAACACTAGAAGCAATATTTTTTGCCTCATTAAATATAGATTCTAAATCAAAAGTTGTAGCGGGTTTTCCACCATCCCATAAATTCCATTGTGTTGTTTCTGGGCATTCATTCTGATCATCGCATGAGAAAAATCCAAGAATAGATTTGATTAATCCAAGAATACCCTCAGCAACACTAATAGCACTACCAACTAAAGATGATATAGAACTTAATATATTGTCTATTGCTCCACCTAAAAATCCAAAAAGATTTCCTAACAGTGAAGACATAATATTTTCAACAACACATTGAGGAACATTAATAAATTTACCTACAGCATTTTTCAATAAACCCAATACTATTCCCAATAAACCATTAATAATCTTATTGAATAGACATGTTATTAATTCAACTACTTTATCTTGAGCAGTTTTTGCCTTATCTCTATCAGAAGGGTTAATTAAAAAGTATAACTTTTTAATCTTATCTTGCACATATTCCATCACATATTTTCTGATGGTTTCCATTAACCACCTAATACCTTCAGCAACTTTTTTTGCTGCTTGTTCAATTAAGTTATTAATATAGGCTTGCTTGTCGGAAATCCAACTTTGTGCAGCGTTTTTCCATGTAGATAACTGCCTCTGCACCTTTTCAATTTTTTGTATCAAAGATTGTATGGTAAGTTGTATTTCTGACAAAGGAGTTGTTGTACATGGTTTGGGAGAATCTATACCAAAAGTATATTCCTCCATTTTACCAGCATCAGACTGGTTCCAGTAATTACCAAAAGCAATTCCCTCTAATGGATTTCCTTCAACTAATGGAACAGAATAACCTGGAACAGTATCAGTATCACTAAATCCACTGAAAGGATCAAATCCACCCTCTTGCTTCCTCTTTAAATTAGTCTGCTCATTATTTTGTTTTACTCCAAGAATGATTGGAGTTTTTTTAAGTGAAGGTACTGCCCAAATTCCCCAGACAATTGATCCCTGAGTAACGCCTGGTGTTAATCCAGTTCCTCTATGCCCACTACCAAAAAAACTTCCAGGAAGTTCTATCCATGGTAATTTAGAATCTGGTAATATATTTTTATCTGCAGGATGAATTCCTTGTATTCTTACCTTGACACGATAACCCCAATTATTAAGTTCTTTAGCATCTTTTATTGGGTTATCTGTTCTTGGCCATTCATTTCTATCAACTACAATACCTTCCCAGTAATTAACATGGGCATTAGTATCAAAAAGAGATCCAGTAAATTCCATCAGTTTTCGTAAATCCTACATTCAAGAGCTTCTGGATTTTCATCACAATAAAGTTCTAGAGCAGTTGGATCGTGGTCATCTTCTGGATGACGTTCCTTATATTTTTCTAAAGAGGTTAATTCCTCCTGTGTATGTCTTCTTGCTTGTGAAGAAATAGTTGGATCATCAAGCAATTTTTTATCGTGTTCTATGTGATTGTTAATATTATCCATAGGATTAAACCTTTATTTTGGTGTTCTTCCAAATGATCCGCGAACCAGATTCATCTTTGTAAATGTTCTTTTTGGTTCTATAAAATGGCAAACATCGGATATCATATATATACCACTTATTTCCTTATCTGGTTGAGGATTATCCTTTGGTGTAGTTCCAGGGAAATCACAGTATATTAAATCTCCAGCTCTGATTGAAATATCACCAGCAATAGTTATTGTCATCACTAAAGTAAATAATTGATTATATCTCATTGCAGATTGTGCAATGACATTACCAGCGTCTAAATTTTGAACAAATGCACCTTTTAATTGTTCTTGACTTGATGATCCATCTGGCAATTGTCCAACATCCAATCTTCTTATAGATTTTCTAGATGGTCCACTAAAACCAGATGCCAATTTTGGCATTGTTTTTCCACCTAATTGTGGTTGTTTTTCAGAATCAACTAATGCATATCCAAATCTGTCTGTGTAAGGATCAAAACCTTCAAGTTTAGTTCCATATCCACCAACAACCATTCTTTTTTGAACATCTATCGTTTTATCAGCATAATATTCCAATATCTTCCCAGTGTATCCAGAAGGAAGACCAGTATTCATATTATAAATGTATGATTTATATCCTCTTTTAGAATCAAATAACTTATCAATCGACTTAAAATTATATCCATCATATGTTTCAAAAAATAAATATCCAGCAACCTTTCCTTTTGCATTAGGGACACCATCTGGTATACAAAATCTTGCCATTTCAGTACATAATCTCATTGGTTTTTTTGCATCACCAATAAAATTATATTTGTTAATAGTAGTATCAGTAAAAACTGTTTTACTGCTTTTTAAATAATCTTTTACTATTTTCTTGACCGAACTAGATATTTCTCCATCGTATCTTTTATATACAAGACTGCTTTCTTGCTCGTTGATTAAAAACTCTTTTGTAACGAGATCTATAGTAAAAGCAGTCTTCTGTGTGTGGGAAAATATATTTCTTATCTTCGATATGTAAAGAGATTTATCCCCAGTAAATCTAATTTTATTTTCTTCTGGTTGATTATCAATAAATTCAAGTTCAACTCTTTCAAAACCAGATAATTGTAATAATTGTAATACATTAGATGTATTAGATCCTTCACCAGAGTTCCCAGTATCTACGATTGTAGCGGTAACTCTAACAGTATTTTCAAGTACGCTTTCATAATAAGATAAATTTACAACTCCACCTTTTACATCAGAAGAATTACCATTTATATTAGAGTATATTTTAAATATTGAAATGTTTGCTGGATTTGCAGCAATATTTGGAGTGCTCATGCTAGTAAAGTTTCGATGTTTAATGCATCAGAAGAAAAGGTACTACCAAATCTTGGTGGTCCTGGTGGAGATTGTTTAGTTATAGTATTATTTACAACTTTTTCTATTGGAACTAAAACTAAAGTAACATTATTATCATTATTTTCATAAGAAGCGTATGAATTTAAAACATCAGATATTTGTTTTTTATTTTTTGCAGCATTTAATTTTGCTAACATTCCAGGATATTCTTTATTCATTGTTTTAGTTGTATCTGGATCTAATACCATTTCAGGTTTTCCAGTTTCACCAATTAAAGCATGTGTTGGTTTTGTTACCAATCCACCATGCTTATAAGCAACGTGAACATGATTATCATGACCAGGATATCCATCCTTAAGTAGTTGAACTGGTTTTACACCCTTCATCTTATTAAATTGAGCAATCCCTGCAAGAATTTGCTCTTGATCAGAGTAACCACGACTTCTTCCATATCCACCAATATCAATTGCTCTTGCTCCTTTAGATGCATAATGTAAAGATCCAGGACTATGACCACTTTCTCTTGGCCATGGAGGGTGTTCTGGGTGTTGATGCACACCAGATCCCCAATTACCTAAACCTTTTTTATCCAAAAATCTACCAAGTTCTCCAGCAAGTTTTGACCCTCTTTTAGCATCTGGGTTATTTGAAAGTTGCGTGTAACTTCCAGTATCAGTACCACCACCTTTACCAGATGCTAGTTCTGCTTGAGAATATCCACCTTTCTTAACTTTAGCAAGAGCAGCTTTTACTTTTGCAGCAGTCATTGAACTTCTTTGTCCAGGATAATAAAATTTACCTTGTGCGTTTGGTAAAGATGCAAACTCTTGTGACAATCCTTGCATAAATTCTTCATCACTTATTTTATTATCCAACCATTTTTGACCACCTCTTCCCTTAATATTAACATTAATAATAATCTTTTCTTGATTTTCTGGACTATAGAGATCTTTATTTGGATCCAGTCCAGCTGCCCTAGCCCTGTTAACAAGATATTGTGGAAGTTGTTGATACTTACCAACAGCACCTGTTGCTCTTCTGGCAACTTCAGCAATTGTCATTTTGGTAGCACCAGGAAGTTTGGTGCTTGGATACATTGCCTCATAATTACCACCAGATTCTTTTCCAGCAATAAGATCTAGCAAAGGTCCCCATGTACCTTCGGTCATACCGCCACCACCACCATCTTCATCATCTTCTAATGTAGGATCACTTTTATCTGGACCCGAAATAGGTTTCTTATTAGATTCTTCCCTCAAAGCATTAAGAATAGATGCTGATTGTTTGTCAACTAAATTAGAAAATGTATTTGATAATATTTCACCAACTTTTGCTCCGAAGTTTGGTCCTCTAGAAGGTAAATTAGAAGGAACAACACCACCACTAGCCATAGCAAGAATAGATCTTGCTGTATCTTGGGTTGTCACTTCCATATTAGTATCAACTAATTCTTGTATGAAAGCACCAAATGCTTTACCATACTTAGAATAAAATGCTTTAGTTGGTTTTTGACCCATAGCAAGATCAACACCAACGGCCATAGTTTGACTTAACAATGTAGATTGCCCACTTTTCAACATACTTGATGTGGTTTTTAAAGATCTAAGAGGACTAATTTGATCCATTGCATTTGGATTTTCTTTAGGAAATACCTTATCAATTACTCTTTCACCACCAATATTTTTACCAGGATCAGATTTAGGTGCTTGTAATTTGGGTGGTTTTGGTGTGTTCCTTGTTACTTTTAATGTCCTACCAACAGATCCACCAACAGCAGTCCCACCTCTGGTAGGAGTAACCGCACCGCCTTGTGCTTTACCTTTAACTTTTTGTTTTCCTTGATCTTTTTTACCTTTAAATAAAATATCATAAAGTTTACCACCTGCCCAATCTCCAGCAAGTCCACCAAGAACTGCACCAACAGGACCACCAAATCCAGTACCAATTGTACCTAAAAGAGCAGCACCTATTGCAGAGAATGCTGCCCTACCCAAAGGTTCACCAAGAGCAACTGAAATTCCAAAATCAATAAGTGCTCCAATAAATGGAAGTCTTTTTAAAAGAGGTCTGACAAATTTTAATACTGTTTTTGCACCAGATTTACCAACTAATTTAACAGCACCCGCTCTTGCAACGTTTGATAGTTTAGATCTTCCATATTTTCCACCAAGATCTTTAACACTTTCTTTACCAAATTTATCAACTGCTGCATCACGCCCATATCTTTCGGCGTATCTTCGCATTATTTTATTTTGGTTTGCATTATATTGGGCATCAGACCAATCAGTTTTTTTGAAAACCTCTTGATGATAAGCACCACCACTCTTATAGAAAGAATATCTTCCTTTTTTGTTTACTGGTATTGGTTTGTTAGTACGAGGATCTCTAGATTGCTGCCTATTAGTTCCTTTACCATTTGGATGTTTGTCTTGCACTTTATTAGCAAGAGCGGCAATACCAAGAGCAGCAACTATTGTATAATTGAGAACTTCATTTAAATTTTTAGAGAAATCATCAAATACTTTTTCTGCTCCAGCACCACCTAATTGTTTTACAAATCCTCGGGTAGCATCATATGCTTTATATCCCCAATCAATAAAATCTATCAAACCTTTTATTAAATTTTTACCCATCCAACCAATAAAATTTATTACTGGTGTTATTTTACTTGCTATTGATATTAAAGTTGGCAAATAATCTATTATTCTTACAGCAAGATAACCCAAAAACATGTTCAAAACAAATCTCTTTATCCAATCAATAATGCCAAGTTTTGGTTTTGGTATATTTTTTAATATCTTAAATCCATAATCTTTTTTCTTCTCAGATTTTTCTTCCTTTTCAGTTCTTCTCTGATTTTCTTTTTGTATTCTATCTTTTATTGCTTGATCTTTTTGTAATTGTATCGTTTTAGATAATACTTTCTCTATAGAAAGAACAGATTCTTTTATAGAAAGTAAATCATCTTTTAATCCACCTTTACCAATTTTTTGTTTTTGATCTTCTTTATTTTCAGATAATTTTACAATATTTTTATATTGTATATTTTTAACTGGTACTAAAAATTTATCAGCACTTATTCTCTGACTATCACTATTCTTAGATGGAGGTAGAAGTTTTTTAGAATTTATGTTCATCTTACTCTACTCCTATTATTCCATAAATTTGGATATTAATTTTTCTACTAGCAGTATTTTGGAAGGCAGAGAATGGAGGAATATCTCTACCACCACTTTTAGCAGATCCAGAATTATTACCACCAGACCCCTTCTTTAGTGGAGGAAGACTGATAACATTCGGTGATCTATTAGTTGATGGTGATGGTGGTATATAAACATTTTGTTTTGCTGGTATAAAATTATGTTTTTTATTCTCTTCAAGAGTAATATTAGTTTGCTGATCTCCAAAGTTTAAACCATTTATAGTGCTTCCAAAAGAATTTTGTATAACATTTTTAAATAATGGCATAAACAAAGGAGAGAAAGCATTCGTTACATCAAGTTTTGGATTTATAACTGCCTGAATTTCATCATATCCAGATTGACCAGGTTTTACTTTCTTCGCTAGTTGTGGGAAGTTTTTAGCCCACTGCTGCATTGGAGTTAATTTTTTGGGAGTAGTTGTTTTATTATTATATTCTTGATTAAAAATTGTAGTTCCACCACCTTTACTAGTGTTATTGCCATTAAAATTCACTAAAGAATTTTTCATAGTAAATGGTAACATTGTTTCTTTTGCCTTCTGCTTTTTTAGCAGAGATTCATTTTTTCTATAAGATGGATTTGATTTTTTATCGGCACCAACAACACCTCCATCAGCAGCCAATTGAACATTATTATACATTCTTGGCATGTTTGCTCTAGCACCACCAAATCTAGAATTTAAATTTAAGAAAAAGTCCTTTCCTAAAGCATCAACAGTTGGTTTATTCATAACCACTTCACCTGGTTGTGCAGCAATTAATTGAGTATCTTTTCCAGCACCAGTTACTTGGACACCAGTACCACGATCAATTGCACCGCCACCAGCAAAACCTATATCTTTAACGTTAATTGGTTGTGTATAAAATCCATCATTTTTTTGTCTAGTTATTAAACCACCACTAGCATAAGACTTAGTTTTTCCAGTCTCTAGAAAATAAATTTGTTCATCAATTTCAGATCCTTTCCCCTGCATTTTTTCAAACAAATTCAAATTCTGTTTTTGTTGTTTCAGTTGTTCAAGTTTTTCTTTATTACCACCTGGTTTAACTGCAGTTTTTCTTTCCTGTTCATCTACAGTTTCAGGGAACATCATCGGAATTGTAGCACCAGCAGTAAATAAACCAAGTCCTATCCCCAAAGGACTTTTTAAGAACTTTAATAATTGTGGAAGAACTTTTTTAGTTAATTTAAATCCAAACTTTATTAGTGATGCAGTTATCTTTACAGCAAATCTACCAATACCATTCCCAAATAACAAATATGCACCTAGTAAAGCAGGCCACCAGTCTTTAAGAAATCTAAAAATATTTTTTACTTTAGCAAAGTTTTCTGGATTTGCTAACCAATCCATTAATTTTATAAAAAATCTACCCAGTAAAACATTAGCAATAAAATTAATAATTTTATCTAAGATGCTTTGAAATGGTGCAACTATTTTTTGTGCTACATTTTTTAACGCAGATTTAACACCTTCTAATTTATCTTCTTTATCTTTTCTTTTCCTATTTTCTCTTTGAAGTCTCTGCGTCTCATAATTTTTTTGAAGTATTTTATTTTGATCAGTCAAAAGTGCAGAAATATTTTCAAGACTAGATCTAATTATTTGTATATCTTTTTTGAAGTCACTAATTTCTGCTGGTTGTTTTTCGTCAGTTCCCTTTACATCAGGTACTGATACCTTTCCAGCAAGAAAAAATTGATCTTTTGAAATTCTTATTGGTCCAGTTGCTCTTATATTGTCAGCATTTAACTTTCTAGATTTTACTTTAAATCTACCAACCTTACCCTTTACTCTCTTATATTCATTAGTTAATAACTCAATTTCCTCTGTTGGAATGCTAGTAGATGTCATTCTAGCAGCCATCATCTTCTCTTTTAAAAGAGTAAGATAAGTGCCATAATCAATGTCAAATACATCTTGAAGTCCAAGAAGTTTTAATATCCTCTCATCTATCTCTTCATCAACTAAATCTTGTTCTTTTTTACCTTCATATAAAGTTAATGATGTAGGATCGTTTGAAGGTGTTTGATCAGTACCCGAACCTGGAGTATTTGGTGGTGGTTTTTCTCTACCTGGTTTTGGTTTTTTACTTTTATCTTTTACATAATATTCCCACAAAAACAAAATATATTGATTATATAAATCAAAATCTTTTTGTGATTGTGGATTTTGAACAACTTCAATTGGTGCAGGATAATCTTTATCCGATGCCAAATATGCTTTAATGAAAGTATCTACAACTCTATCTGCCTTTACACCATAAGTATTCTCGATTAAATACTTGTTCCTCTCCATTCGTTGAGCAAGTATTCTTTTATATTGCCCAGTTCTACTTGATACGATCGTAGATACTGGCCAAAATTTATCGATAAACTTTGGTTTATTTGACGCCATTTTGTTGTTGTTGCTTAAGTTTTTCTTCTTCTAAATGATTTTGGAGTAGAGCAACATAAATGTCTCTTTCCCAAGGCAACATACTTTCAATCTCCATCAATGAGTATTTATGGTACTGCATTAAGGCGAAGTTTAACTTAAAATAGTTTTCAAGGTCCATATGGACCATTGCTACACGAAAAAACTTGATAACCCTTCTAAAATTACAGTGCTTTCAACTTTAGTATTTGGATTTTTAACTTTAATTTCATGTGAAAGTTTTGGCATAGTTTCAAAAAATTTCTCAATATTTTTAAATTGAGAAGAGTTCATTTGCTCAAGAAAATCTACAATCTCTTTTTTAGTAACATCTGCAGATGTCCATATTTCTTCTTCAGTATAAATTTTTTCCACACATGAAGCAACCAAATCAAAAGACTGTTCCATATTATTATCATTAGTAAAATCAAAATTACTCTTAATAAATTGATCCAATGATGGATACTTCATTTCAATAGCAAGAGTATCGTCAACTTTAATTTGTTTACTATGATCAGGATTTTTTTGAACTTTAATATCATCAATATTAATCTTTACTTGAACAGTAGTTTGTTCATCATCTGGACAAATAATATTAACATCAACTTCTTCCCCAACGGATTTACCACGAATATTTAAAAACAAATATTCAATATCAAATGTTGGAAGAGTTTCAACTTTTATATTTTTAGTTAAAATACAATTTTTAATTACATTTTTTATAGCATTAGTTATTTGTTTAGAATCTTCAGTCTCTAAAGCAATAACTAACAGTTTTTCTTCTCTTACAAGAAAAGGTCTATACTCAATTGTTTGACCAGTTGATGGTAATTCTAGTTCATATGTTGGAGTAGATATTTTTGGTAAAGGCATAATCTGCTATACAATTCAGATGTCGTTTTATTTATTAACCTATTGCTTGACCAAATGGACCGCCAACTGTTCCATTTGTAAAGTCAGCAAAATTAGTAGCGTTCTGAGAGTTTTGCCCAAAATTATTATAATACTCGTTAGTCAATATATTCTGAGTGGTGAATGGTGTATTTGCAGTTAATGGTTGTGTAGTTACTGGTGCTGGTTGTTCTATGGTACTTTGCTCTGGAACATCACTAAAACGATTTACATAATATCTACTATAAACAAATGATACTGTAACTTTTAGTAGGTTAGAAGCTTCGTAAGAAACTGGTATAGAATTTATACTAACAGGAAATGCTTTCATAAAAGTATATCTCAATTGAGCACCATAGTCTCTTTCATATTTAATTATTTGTATTTGGTCGGTACAATAATTATCTGGCCAAGTTGGTCTGGAAGTAAATGTTCTCTTATCAACTCCATCGGAAAATCTTTCACCTATAATATATTTCATCCACGATTCAAAAAATCTTATGGGAACATAATTATAATTTACATAAAAAGTAAAATCTGCTCTATCATCATACAGTCTTCTATAAGCATGTTTTTCATTAATGCCAGTATAATCATTCATTATATCTAAAGTTGCAAGAGATGATCCAGGCAAAGATGCTTCACAACAAGAAACTTCAAAAAAATCGACATCTAAAGATACACCAGAATTTTCAGTTATAAAACTACTCGCTGCCCTAGGAACATCAAATTTTACAGAGTAATGAGAAGTTAGTGCTGGTCGTAAGATGTTTGTTTTTAATTGTGCTACTGTCTTTGGAGCGACCATCTATAAATAAGATTACTATTATATTATATGTAGTCAAGATAATGGGAGAAAGTATAAAAAGTAAATATCACCCATCAAATCCAGACAAATATAAGGGAAATCCCAACAATATAATTTGTAGAAGTAGTTGGGAAAGAAAATTTTGTAAGTGGTGTGATGTAAATGAAAACATTCTTGAATGGGCAAGTGAAGAATTTTTCATTCCATACATATCACCAATAGATAAAAGAATTCATAGATATTACCCAGATTTTATAGTCAAAATGAAGGATAAATCTGGTTCAATAAAAACTTATGTCATAGAAGTTAAACCCAAAAGACAAACATTACCTCCAATAAAAAAATCAAGAGTGACAAAAAGTTTTATTTACGAAGCAAAAACATATGAAGTCAATAAAGCAAAATGGAAAGCAGCAAAAGAATGGTGTGAGGATAGATTATTAGAATTCAAAATTATTACCGAAGACGATCTAGGTATTAATTAATGGCAAAACAAATAAACAGAATTAAATTATTAAAATCAAAAATCAAAAGAGTAACTGATCCAGAAGACTTGATGATTTACATCATGGATGCATTAAAAGAAATTGATTTAATTCCAACTCCAGGAAAGCATTATACTTTTGTTTATAGACCAAAAACTCCAGATATAACATATGACCAACACCCATTAATTACATGTTTAGAAGTTCAACGATGGGGATTTAAAGGATATAATTATCATTGGAGAGAGCAAAGAAACTATACTTGGATAGAAGTTGTTGGACAATTACACCATGTAAGAAATAATGAATTAAACGATTTACAAAATATTCAATACGCCAAATTCATTACTAAATAAATACAACCTCTTCTTGAAAAAGGAAGACTAATAGTGCCCATACAAAATACACCTACCAGTCAAACTACACTGTTCCCAGTTAAAACTGGAACTGGAACGGGTAGATTTGGTGTACAAATAAATCCACAAAACCCAAATTCAGCACCAAATATAGTAGATCAAAATGGAAGTGTTGTTGCTACTTGGAATGCTACAAATAATTCTTGGTCTCCTTTAGACGCTACGACAACTGTTGGATCTGATAATACTTCGATAGGAGCATTTCTAAATCAAAATTCAGAAACGTTTACTAAGAATACAACAGCAATAATTAATAAATTACCACAAGATCAAAAACAAGGGTTTTTAAGTTCAAATAGTTTTAAACCATATAATACTTGGGTAGGAAATCAAGCGCCAGCACAACCAGAACAATCTTCTGGTGGATCTACTAATACTGGTGATGGTGAAAATGGATCTACTGGTGGAGGAGGCGGATTTTCTGGATTAAACCCAAATCAAATAAATTCATTCAGTGTTGCTGGAAAAGCAGGTAAAAGAGGAGACTATGGAAACTGGGTGTATCCAAAATCAGTTGGTCAACAAAAACACGATTATGTGAAATTTTCAATACTAGAATATGGTACTAGAGCAATAAAATCCACAGGCATTGGATTTGAAGATAGATCATTTTCAAAAAGCACTTTAGGGACAGTAAAATTACCAATTCAATCACAAATTTCAGATAGCAATGCAGTGAAATGGAATGAAGATACCATGAACGCATTTCAATTAATGACTGCTGGAATTGCTTTGGAAGGAATTACTGGAGGAGTTCAAGAAGCATTTAATCAGGCATTTAATACTGCACAAGGTATTACACAAAATCAACAAGTAAATGATTCAATTAAATCCGTAATAGCAACATACTTTACTGAACAAGCCACTGGCACTAGCAATTTACAATCAAGATTATATGGTGCAATTTTAAACCCAAATACTGAATTACTTTTTGAAGGTCCCTCATTAAGACCTTTTAATTTTGCGTTTAAATTATCAGCACGAAATAAAGATGAAGCAGAAGAAATTAAAGCAATAATAAGATTTTTTAAACAAGGAATGGCAGTCCAAAGAAGTGAAGCAAATTTATTTCTAAAAGCACCACATGTATTTCAAATTGAATATGTTTTTAAAGGGAATGGTGATAATGGGTCAACACCTCACCCTGGACTAAACTTAATTAAAAAATGCGCTTTACAATCTTTTAATGTAGATTACACTCCAGAAGGAAGTTATATGGCATTTGATGAAGACGGAACTATGGTTTCATATGGTCTTCAAATGCAATTTATGGAACTTGAGCCAGTATATGAAGACGAATATCCATCAGATACTAAATCAATAGGTTACTAAAAATGTCAAACTATTTTTCAAAAGTTCCAAATTTAGACTACGTAAGTAGATTAAAAGATAATCGTTCTACTAATGATTACATTGAAGTAAAAAACTTATTTTTGAGAGCAAAGGTAAGAGAGGACATTTTTAATAATATATCGTTCTTTGAAAAATACAATATTGTTGGTGACGATAGACCTGATAATGTTGCTTACGAATTTTATGGAGATGAAAATTTAGATTGGGTTGTTTTAATGTCAAATAATATCATGAATGTGTATGATGAATGGCCGAAATCACAGGATCAACTAGACAAATATTTACTTTCAAAATATGGATCATATGATAACTTATATAATGGAATACATCACTACGAAACAATAGAATATAAGTCAACAGATAAAGTAACTATTGTAAAACCTGGACTAATAGTTGATGAACTTTTTTATAATGCCCCACAATATTTGGTAGAACCTAATACCAATGTGGTCCTACCAAAACCAATACCTGGAAAAAATGCAACGGGAACTGTTACAGTTTCAAATACACAAATCCTATCAGTAACAATAAATGAAGTTGGAACTGGTTACACAATTGCACCAGGAGTTAATTTCTCAAATCCAGATCAAGTAGTTACTGCTACAGCAATAGCAAACTTATCTATAATTCCAGGAGAAAGAGAAGTAGGAATAATTACAATTACAAATAAAGGCAAAGGATATACTGCACAACCAACGGTTACATTTTCAAATCCACCACCAACAGTTCCACCAGTTGTAAATGCTGTTATAGGAATAGGTGGATCAGTCACCAGTGTTGGTATCCAAAGTGGTGGAGCAGGATATACGTTTGTACCAACAGTTACATTTTCAACACCAGAAAATATTGTAGGGAATGCAGCATTCTTAAATCAATCATCATTCACAACTGGCGAGGGTTTAGAAGGAATGTACGTTTCCGCTGATGGTTCTTACTTATTCACCGCACATGGAGATCTAGGATATACTCAAGGAAAAATAGAACAGTATAGTTTGTCTACTCCATGGGATATTACATCAGGAACTTTTGTAAGATCGTACACATTAACTACAGGAATAAACTTTACATATGCTACTGGTGTTGAATTTAAACCAGATGGTAGAGTAATGTATGTTTCTGGATTAACCGCATCTGGATATAGAGTAGCATCATACAATTTATCAACTGCATGGAATATTAGTACAGCAACTTTTGTAACTAGTGTTTCTGTTCCTGCACCATCAGGAATAAGACTTCAGGACAATGGAAAATTTATGTTTATCTTGGATGCAAATAATCCAGATTCTATAAGAAAGTATTCGTTGAGTACTGCATGGAACATTGCAACCAAATCTGCCGTAGAAGTTGATGTTGTAAACTTATTCAGTTTAACTGGAGAAGATTGGTTTCTAGGATTTTCATTTAGTGATGATGGAACTCAATTATATGCAGCAGGTAACACAACTGACAAAGCATATGTTTTTAATTTGACATCTCCATGGACAGTAAGTAGTGCTACTCTAGTAACACAATTAAATGCTTCAACACAAGATAATGCAATAACAGATCTTTATATAAATTCGGATAAAACAAGACTGTTTATTTCTGGAGCACAAAATAGAAAAGTATATAATTATAACATCGATTTAACTGCAAGAGGATATGCTGTCATAGGATCTGAAAGAATTGTACAAATAGTAGTTACAAATCCTGGAGGGGGATATGCATCCCCACCGACAGTCACAATACAACCACCAATCCCAGCAAGAACAGCAGTTGGATATGCAGTAGTAAACAATGGAGAGGTATCTGAAGTTGTAGTTACAGATCCTGGTTATAACTACAGATCTAATCCAATTATTGTATTTTCAAGTCCACCAACTCCAATTAAAGCAGAAGGATATGCAAAGATTTTCCAAGGAGGAATAGAACAAATTGTTATTACTGAAAAAGGAAGTGGATACACATCTCAACCATCAGTATCAATAGGCCCCCCTGGGAATATTTACGAACCTCAAGTTGGAGAAATCTATGAAAGTAAAGGGACAAAATGGAGATTTAATGGATTTAATTGGTACAAAAAAGTAACAAAGGGAATAATATACAGAGATAATGGATTAGGTATAGATGTAGAAATACCAGGTTACGATTGTTCTATTCCAATAACAAACTATGAATATGAATTGAAGATAGAAAATAAAAAAAGACAAATTTATTTACTCAAACCAAGGTACTTAAATATTATATTTGATGACATAGAAAAATTAATGTCATACAAAGAAGGTTCTGAACAATACGTGTCCAGAACCTTAAAGAAAGGTGATAACCCTAGATTTTATGAATAATCAACTTTCAGCAAGTCGCTGGAAGTAACTCATAGCATCATCTTCTTCTTCCTCATCATAAGAACTAGTATTAAGAGAATTCAATTCTTTACTAAGACTTTCAGGAAGTTCTGAAGTTTGGCGACGGTTTTCAAAGTTAGGAGTATAAGAACCACGATCGTTATCCTCTTCTACAGCATGTTCATCTGGATCTTGATAACGAGGAGTTCCTTTCTGCCCAAGAACATACTTAAGACGATTTTCAAGTTCTTCGTATGTTTTGAATTCGGAAGGAGAAATCAATTGAGTTAAAGAATATTCCTTTTTCCAAATTGCTTCCATTGCATCATCATCTTCAAGAAGAGGTGCTTGACGATCGAATTCTGACTTATCATAATTCCAGTATCCATCAACCTTGCGGATCTTCAATTTAAAGTTTGCACCTTGCCAGAAATCAAAGGGATTGATAGGAGTTTCATCTTCAAATTCAGGTTGCATTGCTGCCATAACTTTATCAAAGATTTTTGCACCATATTTGAAGAGGAATACTTTACCTTCATTAGAAGGATTAGCAGGATCCTTTACAATATAAATGTTAGAATAGTAAGACAGTTTACGCTTTTGCTTACGAACAGTTTCTTTGTCCTTTTCGTTGCCACTATTCCACAATCCACGATTATATTCGGACACTGGATCCTTTTGTCCAATAGTAGTTAGTGAGTTTTCAATATACCAACCACCAGGACCTTGGAACCCATGAGCATACATTTTTACCCAAGGAAGATCTTCTCCTTCTGGAGCAGGAAGGAAACGGATAACTGCATAACCGTTACCAGTTTTATCCATTTCAGGTTTCCAGAGACGCTCATCAGCACCACCAGAAGAAGTGTTCATCTTCTCCATCTCTTTCACAAGTTTTTGTGTCAGAGAACCAAGAGAAGATTGCTTTTTAAGATCTGAGAAAGACATTAGATTACCTCGTATTACGTTAGATTTGGCCTTTGGGTGCCCTTAAGGGCATCTGCGGTGGGCACTTACCTAGTGTAATGCAGATGCCCTGGTTCGTCAAGTGTTATTGCTGATATGCTCTTTCATTTTTTCGATAAGTTGCTGCATGTTAGAAAAAATGACATTCATATCAACATTGGGTGGAAGACCCATCATTGTAGCAGATTTTGAAATATTCTCTTTCATCTTTTTTGCCTCTGGATCATCAGACAAAGAGAGGCGAGTATACAATATTTTTTGCTTATCTAAAAGTCTTTGCAGGAGATTAACATGACCCATTTTACCATTATCATCCATTTGGTAAAATTTAAATACACTGTTATAAAGTTCTTCCTGTAGTTCTGTTATTTCTGCCATCTCAGAACGAACTACTTCAGATTCAAAAAAACTCATAATACACACTCCTTTAAAATTTTTTTATACTTAAATATATCAATATTTAGAAAGCAATCATATTTTTTTATTCTCATAGAAACAAATTCCCATACAGGATCTTTCATTTTTCTATCAAATGTATTCAAAAAATTAAATATTTTATTTAATATTACTACAGTTTCTAATGATAGATTACCCTGAAAATATTCTTTAATCAATTGTGGGTGTGAATTATTTTTTATTTCAAACATATCATCAAAATTATTTTTATTAAAAATACTTTCTACCTCTTGCCGAAAAAAATAACTCAATGACTGTTGCTTTTTTATCCATTTAAGATATCTATCTTCACCATCTTTAATCATATCACCAATCCAAAGAGTCTGTGGATCATCACACAAAACAAAATTTGAAACAAAAAAATCTATTATTTCTTTATCACCTTTTTGTCTTGACAATCTTTCAAACCAATATCGGTCTTTTCTTTTATAAAAAGACTGCAATTGTGCTTTTACTTTACCACAATACTTATGATAATCATACTTATCCTTTGTAAAATGATTTTTCAGTGATAGATATGTCTTATAAACGTCAAATGGTGTCATAAAAACCCTACAAAATAAATTTTCCCCGCGAAATTTTTTCGGGGAAAAATGGTTTAAAATATTAATTTTGCTCTAGAGGTACGCTTCAAAAAATTTAATTCAATAGCATCATACTTAATTTTTTCCTTTAAAGGTTTTGAAATTAATTTAGGTACTGATTCAAGATCAATATTATTCTTTTCACAAAAATAAATTATAGCATCAATATAGTTCATATCAAGATTTGTCTGAACTATTTTTTCGATTTCTTGTGCGAATTTAGACGGACAAAAAAACTTAGTTTCTAATACCTTTTCAAATTCGTTTTCTATTCTAGTCTCCATATTCCCCAAGTTTGAATTGAACAAACTCTCTAATATACTCGGTGAGAAGTTTAATGTACTTTGATTTGTCATATTCTTCATAAACAACACATTCTCCATTTTCGCAAGACATAATAATTACAAGTTTTTTAATACTAATACCAGTTAGTTCGTAGAGCATACATCCATATGCCATACACTGAACAAAATAATGTTCAATCCATTCTACTGGTTTTGGTTTTTTAGACGTTTTAAAATCTATGATTGCAAGTTCTCCATTATATTCAGCAATACAATCTACTGTTCCAGCAATGCCTAAAACTTTACTGTATAGAGAACTTTCTAGTGCATGAATATTATTTATCTTATCTAATTCTGGACGTGCAATTTTAAATAAGAATTCTGACAAAGGTTGAACTTGAGGAAGTTCTGGAATGTTATAAAGATAATTTTCAACAAGACTGTGCATATCAGTACCACGACTAGTTGCTTGTCTTGTAATTTTATCTGCCTTTTCTTCACCAATTTTTTTACGCCAATCAGCAAAAAACTGACGATTTTTATGACTAGTAACTGAAGTAATAGAAAAGAGTTTTAAAATTTCACCATTATCTGGAACTTTATAATACCTAACTCCATCGATTGTTTCTCTTTGAAGATTAGGGAGATTTAAATCAACGTGTGTAAACATAAAAAATTAATTCAATTTATTTAATAATTTGTCTCTTAGATCAAACCACTTAACTCTCTTATTAAGATAATGAGACATTGCTTCATCAATAGTTTTTTCACTCATACCATTTAATCTGTTTCTTATTTTATCTAAAAACAATTGATTTGCTCTGTATTCGTAAAAAGAAGTAGCAGCAGATATAATTTCTGACAGTTCTTCTCTTAAAGTGTTTTTATCAGAGTTATGATACTCTTGATAAATTTTAACTAGATCCAGATAATCGTTTTCTAAATGATATTGAATATGTTCATCTTCACCACCAGAACTGAGACATATGACGGTATAAAAATCTTCAAATTGTTTTACCCACTCAACATATTCATCAAAGGAAAGCATTGGAACTTGCTCTTTAAAAGCATTGAAAACAACGATTTCCTCTTCTGCTAATTTTTTCTTTGCGTATAATTGTGATAAATTTTTAAACTCATCATCAGTCATTTAAAGTCCCAATTGTGTTTTAGCAATAATATACTCTTTACAGAGACCAGAACGGACGATATCCTCGACACCAAATTCAATAAGATCAAAAGAAGGCATAACTCTTAAAATTTTTAAGAAGTCAATAATTCCATTTCTTTCATTTGTTTTTACAAGATCAGACTGAGTAGCATCACCACAGAAACAAATTTTGGTATCTTCACCCACACGAGTAATTATACTATCAAGTTCATGAAAATTCAAGTTTTGAAATTCATCAACGATAATAATTGCTTTATCTAAAGTTGTACCACGAATAAATGACGTAGACCAAAAACTAACTGTACCTTGAGTTTTCAAATTACCGTAAAGCATTTCAAAGTCTGCATCCGTTGGCATTTGGAACATGTACTTAACCATGTTCTTATAAGGAATTTGATAAAGAGAAGACTTATCTTCATGATCTCCAGGAAGGAACCCAATCTCTCTCGTTGCAACGAGAGACCTTACAATATAAATTTTTTCATAAGGAGAGTTTTCATCTAAAACATCTCTTAAAGCATTATATAAAGTAATAAAAGTTTTTCCAGTTCCCGCAGCACCATAAGCAACTAAATTTTTGCCTTCATCATATGATTCAAATAATTTCTTTTGATTATCAGTAAGGGGATCAATGTCTAAAAGTAAATCCCAATTGATTGGTTTTTTCCTTTTCATTTGCTTAGTAGTCATACCAACACCAATTGGTTGATCTGGATTTCTTCTTTTTCTTGCCATAAAGTTATGCTAAGTAAAGGTATTTATTAACCAAGGTATAATGTTTTAAGTGAGTATCGTTCACGATTACCCATCACACAATGCCACAAATGTTTTGCTGCTCCTATTGCAATTCCCCCATCATGAGAAATGGGATCCACATAAAAATTTACATCTGGAAATTCTTTCAAATACTCATAGTTATTAACACAATTTAAAAAATATCCCCCAGATAAAACAATATTTTTAGTATTACACATTCCCAACAATTGTTTTATCAACCTTATTGTGTGGTCTTTAGTTTCTTCTTGTGCTTTCTTAGCAACATTTGCAGCGTTTTCAAACTCAAATTTATTCTTCCTGTCATCAACCATTGGATCTACATTAGGATCTATGGAGTACTTTCTATAACACTTTAAAATTTCTTCGTTATTTGTATACCAAGTATCAGTTACTTCATCATAAGAAAACCAATCACCAGAATTAATGTCAGTAGAATTTCCATATGATGACATTCCCATCACTTTTCCTGGTTCACCTACAGCATTTAAATGACATAATGTATTAAAAATCCATCCACAACTTAATGAAGAAGAAAACACAGTTTGTTCATTATGTTTTTCAGGGAGATCATTAAAATAAATGTCTCTGGAAGTATAATGTTTTTTTATTGTAGTATATGTGCTTCCTGAAAAATAATACATACTTTCAGATTCACGAAGATCGATATAATCATTATATGTAACACCACCACCATCAAGAACTAATGCTGCAGATTCTTCAAAATTAGATGAATAAAACGCATTAGTTGCATGATATAAATGATGTTCCAATTCAAAATGTATTTTACCATATTCTATACGATAAACATTCATGTGTCGTATAATATGATTAATAATCAATTCATCTGGAATAGCACAATATCTATTCTTTCCAAATGAAGCAAAAACAATATGGTCAATATAATTCGTATAAGGTAATATTTTTTCTAAGCAAAGGATTTCATCTTCTAAAGAAAATTGTCTTTCTTTTAATTTACTTAAACGATCATTTTCCAAATAAAAAACAATTTCACCATCCTTTAAGAGGCATATAGAAGCGTGATGTGATAGATTAATTCCCAAAATATACATTTAATTTCTCACCATTATAATTTTTTTCTTTTCAGGAAGATACATATACTCTATCATAGAATTTTGCAACGTTTCAATACCATCAGTTTCAGTATAAACTAATGTCTCTCCACCAAGATTGAATGATGTGTTGAATAAAATTGGAACTCCAGTTTTTTCATAGAAACATTTTATCAAATTATAATAGTGATAGTTTTGTTCTTCAGTTACAGTTTGAATTCTGCACGTTCCATCTACGTGTATAATTCCAGGAATAAGATCTTTTTTATCTTCTAAAACATTTACCGCATACATCATAAAAGGAGTTTCTTTTAATCCACGTAGATCAAACCATTCATGAACATACTCAAACAAAATTGTTCCAGCAAAAGGTCTATACCACTCCCTCTGTTTTACTGTATTAACAATATTTTTTGCCTCAGAATTTCTTGGATCAAATAATATGGACCTATTACCCAAAGCTCTAGGTCCACCTTCAGACTTTCCTTGAAATAATGCTACAATATTTTGTTTTAAAATTAATGTAATTACATCATCATACCCAACCTTAACGAGTTCATGCATATTAAATTTTTTTAACTAGTGACTTTGGTGCCTTAGATGCTTTTTCCAATACCTCATTCCAACCAGGGTGTTTTTTAATCAATTGATCTTTCCATTCACCAACTTCACCAGCAGAGGCACATCCTTCAGACCAATCTCTTTTCCATTCTGGATTGTCTTTATACCATTGCATAATGTCGTTGACACTCATTTCAATAACTTTCTTTTCTCCAGTCTCAACATGAATAATAGGATAAATTGCCATAGATCACACTTTAATTTTAAAAATATTTATTCGATAGTAATAGAAGGTGCATCAGAACATTCTGGACAATTCTCTGGTTCCCATCCAAGTGCTTTAGCAATATCAGGGAACTGACAAATAAAGACGCATCGTGCTGCCTCTGCAATGTCCATATGCTCTTTCTGAGTGCCGTGAGCAGACCTAAGATCGATGTAATGAATCCATGACCTTACAGAGCCTTTCATATAAATTCTTGTTGGGGTTGCCAAGGGAAGTACAAATCTTGCACATTCCTTTGCCACACCCTTCTCAAGCATCTTGTCATACAGACGTTGTGCTTCCTCAAAGTGCTGCTCAATCATTCCCTCAAACTTTTCTCGGGTATGATCATCAAGATCATTAGTTGAGTTCTGACGGTTCTTCTCATCCTGCCTGCGAAGTTCAGGAACTTCAGGAAGTTCGGTCAAAAGTTTTGTATCCGCATATCGTTGTGAAAATTCTTGAAATACGAAGGACCTGTGACGAAGCACTTGAGCTGCCAGTCCTCTAGTTGTATTAATTTCAAGGGTCATATCTGCTTGTTCAAAGATAGACCAATGGTTTTGTTTAATACAATACCGAAGAAGTCCTGCAGCAGTTTCAAACTTTAGTTGGTTATTAGGATTACTTACACGCGCAGTATAAGTAATCACTTCTTGTGCAGATTTTCCTGCCAGTTCTCCTGCACCTTGAGTAACAGAAATTAGTTTAACAATAGGTTTCATTTTTTATTCCTCAATCAGAGTATCCATCTTCATCAAAAACTTCATCATAATCAATATCTGGAGAAGAAAAACTTTCAATATGATAAGTTTCTTCTCCATCGGAATAGATTTCTTCTTTCAATTGATCCAATAAAATTTCAAGATTTTCTACAATCAATTTTATTCTTTCTCTATCCATAAAAATTATGTTCACCCTTTAATTTTACACAAAAAAAGGGGGGAAGTCAATCCCCCCGTTGATCAAGCAACTTGAGGTTGCTTTGCCATATTCAGTTGTGCAATTTTAAGAAGATTTTCTTTCTTTGCTTTTTTCTTTAAATAGCGAACAAAATATGTATTCATTTCTGCCTCCTGGTTTTTTCCATAGACAGTTTATTTCCATTTTCATCAACATAAAACATTGATCCACGATAGATTTCTACATGTGGTTCAATTTTAAATGTTTGATTGGGACGATCTGTAGTGTCATATTCGACACCACGATATACAACTTTAGACATTAGGTTTTCTCCTTAGTTTTTTAAGTTAAAGAGCGTTCCTTCAGTCGGCTTTTGCGTCTATGAAACATCCTTTTTTCGTAACTTGTTTAATCTCCCAGACAATATCATTCTTTTGCTGAATGGTTAATGCCTGATGCAAATTAACTCTCGCAATAAGAAAATTTGCTTGTAAACACGTTAGAAATAGTGCTTCCATAGATGAACGTTCCGTTCCGAGTCGGCTTACTTCCGTCTGGTTGACCAGATGAACGTTGGATCATTTTAAATCCATTACGATATATAGTCAACTATTTTTGTAAAATATAATACAATTATTAATCTCTCTGTCGCCAATCTTCTGGCTTATCTCCTGTAAAAAAATCGATGATATCATCCGCACCATTAAATCTAGTCCTATGATTAGAAGGATCTGGATCACCAAGATCCAACGCATTCATGAAAGCATCTAGACTATCTTCTTTCATATCAGGATTAGCAGCACGTCTACGTGCTTGTCTTAAAATAGTCGCAGCAGATCTATTTGACTTAGCAAGTTTCTCTGCCCAAATCATATCACTTAACTCTACAGATTCTCCTTGTACAATTCGTTCACAGATTGCTTCAAGGCGAAGACGGTATTGAGTAGAGAGCATATATTTCTCCAGATATAGTGTATTTAGTTAACGCTCAATATAACTTAAGGTGTGATTAGTAGCAAAGAGTTGATGGATAATCATATCACACCCAATCTTTGGATTACAATCTCCACAGGTATATACATCCACTGCTGCCTTACCTTCCTCTGGCCAAGTATGGATGCTAATATGACTTTCAGAAAGCAAACAAATCACAGTAACTCCTTGTGGATCAAACTTTTTTGAAATAGTCTGAACCACTGTTGCACCGCTTGCTATTGCTGCACACTCTAATAAGTCAATAAGACAACGCTCGTTATCCAAAAGGACAAACGAGCATCCGTACAAATTTAGTAAATAATGCTTTCCCATTTATCTTTAATTTAATCTAATTTATTTTCCTCATCAGAGTATTCTTCTAGTAATTCAGAAACTAATTTCTCAGTTCCATCTATTGTCTTTACAGTATATAAAGGAGATTTCATATATTTTTTAATCTTCTTATATTGCTTAAGAAGTTTTTTCACTTCATCATCATCAATTAAAACAACTGCTTTACCATTTTTAATTTTTTCTGCCCCAAATCCTGCACTCATTTCTTCTTTTTCGCCTCCTTAGGTTTTTCTCCCCACAACTTAGGATTAACTCTTCCCTCAGTTTGTTTGAATGATTTTAATCCTTCACGATATTTGTCCCAATAATAATCAAAAATTTCTACCTTTTTTTGACTATTAACTATATCATATGAAATTTCACCTTCATTTTCATACTCCACCAAATAAGCACTATAAGGTAAACTTCTATCTTTTGCTAACTCTGGATTACAATTTTGGTGAATAAACTGAAGTGTCAAGATCTACCTCCCCACTGAATATCGGGGTAAGCATCAGCAACAATTTGTTGCGTTAATTTATATTTTGTGGATAATAATTTATCTTTTACAAGAACCATAATCTCTGCTTCAAGAGGATGCAGTCCTTCAAGCATTTGAATAAACATAGTTTCTCTACGAAGAGAAGTTAAAGAAGGATTACCACCTTGCAAATAGTTATAGAAATTTTCCCACTCTTTACGAATGGAAGTATGCCTATCTCTGATAAATTCGTCAGTTCTTCCCATAACTTTATTACCCTTATCAATAGATCCAGAAAGAGTATCGTTAAAAGAAGATTGTTCGTCTACACGAGCATATGGAACTTCTCCAGGTGGAAGTAATGAAATAATAGACTCATCAAAGTTCCAGATTAAAATTGCTACAAGTGCATCATTTCTGTATTTCTTTAGAACTTCAACTTTTCCAGCATTAGATCTTTGCTTATTAACCAAATCCAAAATTTCATATTGAAATGGATTTGCTTGAAGTTCTGGAATTTGTTGTTGAGTATTGGTCTTACTCTTCGTCGTCTTCTTCGTTGTCGTAGTCGTAGTCATTTTCAAATCTCACTGCTAAAATTTCGTCGGGAATTACATTTCCATTTTCGTCAAACATTTCTGGATGTGTATATGCAACGTAATTTTTTTCAATTACATATTGTTTTGCCATCCACCCAACAATGCCACCTACAAAAAAGAACATGATAGAAATTAATGTTCCTAAGGTGAGTGCTACTGCTAACATCGTTTTTCTCCCGAGAGTTACTTTTTCTTTATATCAAGACCTATCTCAAAATAAAAATGGAACTCTCGTTTGAAGAGAGAAACCATTTTACCAAACATTATTTGAAATGTCTTTGGTTGTGGTTTTTTCTCCCTCCTATTATGTTGTCGTAACATCAATTCAAACCCACGATTAATGTTGGGTTCTTGATTATTTAGTTTCCTTTTTCCTCCTTCCTGGTCTCTTATCATGACTATATCTCCAAGCGTCTTCTAAAATACCGTAAAGGTAATTTCTAATTTTTCTTGCTTGAGGTTTGGGAATGTGCCCATAAGCTTCACGAAGTTGTTTATGCATTTCATCAGATCCACCTTCAAGGTAGTCATCCAAATCTATAACAACACTATTAATATTACTAGCAGTTGCACTCTCAATAAAAAGTTCAACTTCCCTCCTCCTAACACTTTTTACTTTCAAATAATCATAAAACTTTAAAACAAATCTTCCTTCAAAAGCAAGATCTATTGCAAGTTCAATATCAGAATAGATGTCAAAAAGTGCGTCTTCCATTAAATAACGTTGTTCTCCTTTAAATACTTAACAGTATCAATGCATCCACCTAAATGTTTATCGTCCATAATTACTTGAGGAAATGTAGATCCAATTCCAAATTCTTGATAAAATTGCTCTCTTGTAAAGTGCTCATCAAGAACATAAACGACATGATCTAGGTTGGATAACCTTAGCACATCTTTGATCTTTTCGCAATATGGACACCCATTTTTAGAATAAACTGTAAACTTCATTTTACTTTACGTTATATTACTTTATATTATATATTTTAAATTTTAATTTCCTTTAAATCACTTTGAGGTAATGATTTTTGTTTAGGAATGAGATTAGTATTTTTAATTACAATAAACTTATCTTTAGGTAAAGTTCCAGCAACTTGAATTTCAAAAGTATCATCACCAGTCCATCCCAAACTTCGCATCATTTCAAAAACATCTCTCATAACATAATTAAATTTATATTCTTCTCTAGATTTACTAGCAAGATCGTTAATTAAAGATTTATGCAGATCATCGATATTTTTTTCACCAGAACGGAACTGGTTACCGTAAGTTTCTTTTGCCATTTATTTTATCAGTGTCTGATTTATTATACGACAGTTTAATTGGTCTGTAAAGTTGAGGCCATGTATCTCTAATAATTTCCGCCAATTTATAAGGAGTTTCAGTGTTAATCATATGTCGTTGTTGTTTTTTTATACCACCAATTTGATATTTGTTCCCTGTAATTATTTTTATAATCTAAAGTTGGTAAAAACCAGGTAGGCATATTTTTAGACTCTGGTGGGTGAATATACCAATCAAAAATTAAATTATATTTATTATCAGTATCTACTGGAAATTTATTAGAAAATTTATTATCTCCACAGGTAACTATACATAAAGAATTTTCTTTTCCAGGAATAGAAACGAATTTATCTTTTATTAATAAAGTCGTTCCATATTTTGGATCTGGATTTTTTAAATAATAAATCATTCTCATTTTATTCAAATTATTAATTTGTAAGTAATCTTCTAACCATTCATCACAATTTTTTTTCAATTCTTCTTTATGCATTCTTTTATATTTTTTAATCGTTTGATTAGACCTCTCCCCCCAACAAGAATGTGGAACTAGATGTTTTTTATCAAATCCAACTTTATCACAATAATCATACATTATTTTTTTCAAAGTCATACAAAATATATTCCAATGATTTTCATAATATGGAAATACTACATTAGATGACAGTGCTAGTCCGTGACAATCTAAAATACAATTAGTTACAAGTATATCATCATTATGAAGAACATTATAAGTAAATTGTTTTTTACAACTAATATATAAAAGTTCTACCAATTCTTCACCAAAAACATTCTCTAATATGACTATATTATTTTCTTCCATATTAATTATAAAAACAACTGTTTGGTCTCCTCAAACCAAAGGTAATCTAATGAAGAATTTTTTAATGTTTTAAATGCGTCTTCTGGTGTTTCCACTAATGGTTCTCCAGCAAGGTTAAAGCTGGTATTAAGTAAAATTCCATGTCCACTTAACTTTTTAAATTCTAAAAGAAGTTCATACAGATATCCAGAAGAAACAGTTTGAACTCTACAGGTATTATCAACATGAGTAACTCCTGGAATTAAATCAGATTTGACAGGAAAACAAACTGTCATATAAGGACTTTCTTTCAAACCAATCATATCAAAATAAAAATTAGCATCTTCCTCTAATACAACTGCAGCAAATGGTCTATACCACTCTCTTTTTTTTATAGCGTTAACGATATCCTTAGCATCTTTATTCAATGCATTGAATAATATAGATCTATTACCTAAAGCACGTTGCCCACTCTCAGCAAGACCAGAATAAATTGCAATAGATTTATTTCCATATAATAATTTTGCTATATCAGATATATTTACACTCATACCTTTGTAATTACTGAGATCATGTTTAAATCCATGAATTGAAGTGGTTTTTATTTTATGTATAGTCTTATCACCAGTAATTTTTCGATAATAATACATTCCAGAACCGATAGATATTCCACCATCATCACATAATGGTTCAAAATAAAAATTTAAATCAGGAAAAGTTTTTACCAAGTTGTAGTTAGATACAACATTCATACCATACCCACCACTGATACAAATATTTTTTATGCCAGTATCTTGAACTTGCTTTTTTACTAATTTAGAAACGGCATCTTGTGTCTGCACTTGAATTTCTTTGCAGTAATCTGCATAAAATTTATAATTTTTTTTAGTTATTTCAACTTTATCTGGTAGTTCTTTTGATATTTGTGATACTAATTCCCTATGATATCTAGCACCACCGATTTCCCATACACCCTCAGTTGCAGTAGTAGGAAAAGTATGATTTTCAAATAAATTTGGAGAACGTGGAATTCTATTTCCATAAGAAGATAGTCCCATAGTCTTTCCATTCTCCAAAGAAGGCAATCCTATCAATCTTGTTGTACTATCATATATGCGACATAAACTCTGAGATTCAGGTATTATTGGATTATCATTTACAGCTATATAAACTTCTTTAAATGTTGATGGATACTCACATATATACACAGTCTCACTAACTGGACTACTAGAATCTATAACAATCACTAAAGATTTTTCAAATCCACTATTATAAAATGCTACTGAAGCATGATATAAATGATGCTCATCAATTTTAGGTGCAATTAATTTTGCATTACTATATTTTCTTTTAATTATATCTTGATATTTTTTTGGATTTTCTTTGCAAATCATAAAATAATAATCTATATGATCATCAACATTTTCAATAAACTTACTAAAACTACTTTTTAAACACCCATCTCTTTTTATTTTAGAATATCTTTCTTCTTTTAAAAAATATTTTATTTTTCCATCAGAAATTAAAGATATTGAGGAATCATGCCCATCCCAATCGAATTGAGAAGTAGATAAAGAAGAATGATCTCTTATACTTAAAATATTCATACACAAACTATTTTTTATATGTATAAAAAAAGGAGGGTTTCCCCTCCCACTGTATCATAGAGCGTTACCTCTAGGCAAGACTTCCTCAGGGAATACAAAGTTCTCGTGAGGTTGATCAACTGGAGCCATCCAAGCACGAAGTCCTTCATTTAGAAGGATGTTTTTTGTGTAGAAAGTCTCAAACTCTGGATCTTCTGCTGCACGAATTTCCTGTGAAACGAAATCGTATGCTCTAAGGTTAAGAGCCAGTCCAATAATTCCAATACTAGATGTCCAAAGACCCATAACAGGTACAAACAACATAAAGAAATGGAGCCAACGCTTATTACTAAAAGCGATACCAAAAATTTGAGACCAGAACCTATTCGCTGTAACCATTGAATA
>Ga0129333_10000020_pt1 | contig 91225 bp, 113 predicted proteins | sample CPB6_08_DNA_FD_94474 | JGI IMG/M metagenome (GOLD analysis project Ga0129333, IMG submission 94474) | Freshwater to marine salinity gradient microbial communities from Chesapeake Bay, USA - CPBay_Sum_0.6_0.8_DNA | ecosystem: Environmental > Aquatic > Marine > Coastal | place: USA: Chesapeake... | reverse complement strand
GTTCCGAATGTTTGGGTAACTGTTGTGGCCATTGGTGCACCAAAGTTGGGCGCGGCTGACTGTCCCACTGGCGGTGGAGGCGTATATGTTGTTCCGACATTTGCTGGTAGTTGGATTCCGCCATTGTTTGCTCCTCCTAGTTTTTCCTGTGTGCGTCCGTAGGCGGCAATACCTAACACAGCACCCATTGCAATGTGATATAGTCCTGCGCCTTGAAGTGTAATAGGTTGCCATTGGATATTAACCTGTCCCTTGCTAACACTTTGTAAAACACTCCATAAGATGGGGAATATCACAAAGTCCGCAATACAAGTTAACATATATGACCATCCCATCATGGGACGCCATTTACTATTCATCCAATCTTCTTTCTTCTTTTCAGAAGCACTCATCTTTTCGTATTCTTTTTCGCTCATCGCTCACCTCTTATAATGTTATTGGTAACCATAACCACAGTGCCTGGCTAACAAATAGACTTCCTGCGGCACCAACAACTAAACTTATCCAGAACATTGGCATGCTTACAGCAAGAATACTAGCCGTTAATAGCACAATAGCAATTTGTAATACACTGCCTCCCCAAGTAAACCATGGAGACTTTTCTCGAGCAACTGCTCTCTCTGCTTCTAATGCTTTGGCTTTTTCTGCTATTTCTTTCTTGTCTGCTTCCATTCTATCTTTTTCAGATTCAAATTTAGCTTTGACTTGAGGATCGGTAGCACTAGCAGCAGCAGTTTCATAAAGCACACCACGAACGTTTTTAGCTTGATACCATGCCCACTGATTATTAGCGGCAATTGTGTTATTCATAATTTTACTAGAATTTTGTCCACCTATCATAGTATTAATAGCTAAAATAGCAGCTAAGAATACAATGACGAATCCTGCTTTGTCTTTAATTTTAGCTTCTCGTTCGCTTCTACTGAGAGGTTTTACTTCTGTTTTTACTTCGCTCATTAGTGTGCTCCTAAAACATGTAGTGCGTGTTCATAGTGTTTCTGTCTATCAGCTAAACCTAATGTACCGCCATTGATTCTTTTTGTTAATGTTAAGATGTCTCCAGCATCTGCCCATTGATTAAGTTTGTTTGTTTCCCAAAACCAGCAGGCACTTTGTACAGCACCTTCAAATGTTTGTAAGTATGCCGGAATTTCATCAACAGGAGTTTCAATACTATCAGCAAATGCTTGATAATTGTTACGGCCAGTTAACTGAATCAATCCTCTACCGCAAAATCTCCAACCGTCTCCTGATTCTTCCGGACCATTACCCATACGCCCGCCATAGGCACGATTGGCAATCATTTCTTGTTTGTTAGCATATTGGTTAGCTATGTCTTGAGTAGGAAAATATCTTGGCCATACTTTCATTAAACTGGCAGCACGATAGTTGAGATTTTCTTTTAAGAATTTAAATCCACCGCTTTCGTGAGCACATTGAGCTATGAATGCAGCCACACGTCTTGGTGTGTTTATATCATAGTCTGGTAAACATAAAGATAAGGCGTTATGCCAATAATCAAGGTATGGGTTACCAGGTATTAATTGAGCCAATTGCTCCCTAGTAAGAATAAAACTCATTTTCGCTCCTTAGTTAGATCACTTTATTTTATCGTATATTTCTTTTTGCTGTTTATACCACTCGTTCCAGCCGTCATTCTTTAACGAGCATTGATAATATAAAGTGTAGTTATTGACCACTGATCTTAGTAGGTCAGTAATTGCTACTTTGTCGCCTTCGATCTGTTTGAGATCGGGACAAGGTTCAGTAAGTTCTTTAATTGGTTCTGGAAATTTAGGTTTAGCAGCAGTTAATTTAGGTAATAAACTACAACCATTTAAAAAAATTGTAATTAGTATAATACCTAAATACTTCATTTTTTATCTCCCTTTGCTGGAGGTTTTGCTGCTTCGTTAATACCTTGTATGACTAAACTAGGCACAGGACATTCTTTTTCTGCTCTTTGTAATTCTCTAATTTGTTCTTCTAATTTTTTACGCTCTTCGTCGCTGAGATTTCTTTCTTTAACAACTTCTTGAGTAATTACTACAGGATCACCTTTAACTACTCTGTCAACATATCTAATCACAGTATCGCCTTTTTCTTTTATAACACGATCTCTGTAAACTATTTCTTTTTGTATTTCAACATTACGTTCTTTGGCTTTAGCTTCTGCTGCTGCTATTTCAGCTTTAAGCCTTTCATGTTCTGCTTTATATTTTTCTTCGTTAGCTATTACACCTTGAAAGTATACACCTACTAACAGCATCAAAATGGAAATAACTTTAATTGGTAATGCGTTATTAGAAATAAATGGAATCTTTTTTAATATCCAAGATGCAATTAGACCCAGTACACCAACAATTAATACTAGAGTCCAAAACCAATCAGGTAAAAAACTCAGAATCCAAGTTATTTGCCACATTACAACTTCTCCAATACAACCGCGTAATCATTATGTTCAAACACAAACCAATTGTTTATTTTTGTAATATTGTAATCGCCTAGGTATTTTGTTAGATATAGAATTTCAGAAACATCTTTAGTTTCAATCATGATACGTCCCGGTAAGCTTTCGTATACTTGATGACGTTGACCAAAACCTTTAATACGCATTCTTAATGGTTCTGAATATCTTTTTTGAAAAACTAAATCGTTATTATCTATACTAACGCTTTCTAAATAACTTTTATTAAAAAAATTGCTAAAATTATTTAGACTGTTTTCTTTAATTGAAATTTCATAGCTATTTTTATCAGTTGGAATAGTTTCTTGTAGTGCGTCTAATGGTAGCGAGTTAAAACTTTTATAATATCTAAACTTAAATTCATCTATGCCAGTTAATTTACCAACACCGTCTAAAACTTCTTGAATTTGTTCTGCTATTCTTTTATTTCTTTCAATTTCTATGAATACTTTATAACGTCCATCTTCTAGTTCGCCAGGACTAGAGTCAGCATCTAGCACAAAATCGTAACCTCGTTCTACAAAGTTTACTAGATCCTGAGCTGGAGCAAGGTCTTCGACAGTAAAGCTTAGAACTACGATATCTTTATCGTCGCCCATTTTACTAGCATAGCTGTCAACCTCAAAAACATGACTTACTAGATTGTGTAAATCATCTGAGCGTAGAGATTCTTTAAACTGCTGGCGCTGCACTTGGTGCTCCTGGTTGTGGTGTTGCTGCTGGAGCAGCGCCTGCTGGTGATTGAGGTGCTGCTAACATATTATCTGCTGCTTCAGCTGGAGCAGCTTGAGTGCCTTCTGTTCTGCCAATGCCAATGCTTTCTCTCATTTTAGTCATGTAACCTTCAAATGTATCTGCTACTAACTTCCTAGGCATGGTAATTTCTACAACCCAAATAGGTTTTCGATCTAGTTTACCTTTTTTAGTGCCAGGACGTAGGTCGTCTGGTTCTTTGACCTGTCTAGGCTCTATTAAAAATGTTTTTTCGTATCGTACTCTACATCCATAATCTAGTAAACGTTTTGCTGCCATGGGGTCAGGCATCTTTTCCATCGGCCACATAAAGCTAGCTTTTACCCAATGACGTTCCACAAAAGGGCCTTCGGCAAGTTCGCCGTCCTCCCAGTTTTTATATACGTACATATCCATTTCGTCTAAAACACGTTCGAAATCTTTGAGCTCGCTTAAACTGGTGTTGGCACTATAAATGGATTCAACATTTTTGATAATGTCTAAAATATCTCTCATTTTACGTCCTAAAAATCACTATACTTATTTAGTCGTAGCTAGATCATATCTTATGTTATTAAATTTCTGTAGAATGGTTAAATAAAAATGTAGGACCTCTGTAGTTATCAAAGGCGGTCGCTACAAGTCCTGCTTTCTAAGTGGGAGAACTTAATGAGTAAAAGAGTGAAAAAACGCTTTACCTCTAATGTAAACGTGATAGATTTTCAAGCATATACACCTCAAAAAAAGCAAAGAGTAACTTTGCTGCCTCGTAATAAACACCAAGAAGAATACCTTTACAAGCTCCAAGACGACACTAAAAACATAGTGTTTGCGTTGGGTCCAGCTGGTACGGGTAAAACCCTATTGGCTGTTCAAAACGGAATAAAAATGCTAAGAGATGGATTGATTGAAAAAATCGTCGTTACAAGACCCGCCGTAAGTGTAGATGAAGATCTAGGATTCTTACCCGGTACATTAAACGAAAAAATGGCACCGTGGACAAGACCTATTTTTGATGTATTAGCAGAATATTATCAACAAAAAGACATTGAAGGAATGTTATATGACGGAATAATTGAAATAAGCCCACTAGCATATATGCGTGGTAGGACATTCAAAAATGCCTACATAGTAGCAGATGAAATGCAAAATGCCACGCAGAATCAGATGAAAATGTTACTGACCAGATTAGGAGAAAATAGCAAGATGGTTGTAACAGGAGATTTGAATCAAGCAGACAGATTAAAAGACAATGGTCTAATTGATTTTGTAAGTAAATTACAAGGTAAACGATTAGATCATATAGACGTAGTACAATTTGACCATAAGGACATTGAACGTCATGAAGCAGTAAGAGAAGTACTAGAAGTATACGGAGATTAAAAAAGGGGGCTTATGCCCCCTTAATCTTTACCAGTAACTATAACTGCCACAGTATCGACCCATATAAGTCTACCATGGCAAGCTATATTCCACTTAGTTTCTCCGTGTTCGTGTGTTGTTTCTGTAAAAGTTTCCCCAACAATACGAACGTCTGAAGCTAAATGTTCAACACCATTTTCAAATATTCGCCAGACTAACTCACTACCGTTGTGTTTTGTGTTAAATCTGACGTGATATTTGTTCATTTAAGACCCATGGATTGACGAATTTTAGTAGCACTAATGCTGTGTGTGGCATCATCGAACACTTCTTGTTCGATCTTATATCCTACATCACGACCATAAGTAATGTTAACAATATTAGGAACAACCTGTATTTCGTATTGACCTTGATAAAGCGGATCTAGATCTCTACGAATAAAGTTTTTAACTTGTTCAATGGCAAATGGATTTGACCCGTTCCATCCTTGACAGTCTCGAATCATAATACATACTTGACCAGTTTTAGCAATAGCACGTTCGAATAATTTACGATGCCCTTCATGCCACGGTTGCCAACGACCTAACATCTGTACAGTTTCGTTTTGCCAATTAAATATCGGCCTACGCTTTTCATCTAAAATATGTTGTCCTACAAACTCAACCCATTTTTCCGCATTTTGTTCTGTGATACGGAAGTCATACATATCTGGCGGAATAAACGCTTTGTTAGTGTCTTCGTAACGTCCGGAATCGATAGTATCCATCCAGATAGTCCAGTCTGCTTTAAAATTATGACGCATTTCTGGAAGAGGTGCTACAAAATCGCAAATGACAAAGTCGCCAGAGCATTTAATAGCAAATTCTAACATACGAAGACTTTGACGAATGCGTCCTTCTTTGCTAAAGTCCCAATCATTATAACGTCTGCGAACATCGTCGGCGTTAAACCAGTCTACTTTGGCCTTCCAGTAAGCAGGCGGCATTTCTAAATGCATCATGCGTTCAGCAGGCATTTGATCAGCTCTGGAAAAATCTTCCAGATATTTCTTCAATCTTTCAGCAAAGTAGGTTTTACCACTACCAGGCAACCCCATAATTAAAATTCGTTTAGCCATGTTTTATTACCTCTATGTTTGATTTGGTTAAAAAATCAATCCCTGCGTTATCTCTATAGTGTTCTCCAAAAAAAACACGTTTAATTCCGGACTGATATATTAATTTAGCACAATCGATACAGGGACTATGGGTAATAAAGAGATCGGCTCCAGCACCGCTATTTGTTGATCTAGCTAATTTAGCAATGGCATTTGACTCAGCATGTAGTACCTCTGGTTTAGTTTTCCAACGGTATCTATATTCTTCTTCTGCTTCTTCATTGTATTCCACATGAGGCCACCGCTCGTAGATTTCTTCTGGATCCAACCACCCACCTGCACCTCGATCCATCCAGTCTTTATCTTCGCAGTCGTTATCCCATCCGGCTGGCATACCGTTGTAGCCATAACTAATAACAGTATCGTCTTTGACTATGACAGCACCAACATGAAGTCGTCGAGCATGACTTAATTCAGCTGCCCGACGAGCCCAATCCATATAAAGGTCAACATATTTTTGTTTCATAACAATTTAAAAAATTCTGCTTCTGTTAGCAATTGTCTTAATTGAGGAATAATTTTTTTATCCATCTTGACAACAACTCCATGATAGTTGACTAGTTGTATACTAAGATGCTCGTTGTCGACCTCTACTCGAGCATAAACTTTACCATCTGGAGTTACTATTTCCCTCATACTATTTTATTCTTCTAGTAGATCGATTTTATTAGGCTTGTCTTTCCATTCTTCAGCTTCCGGCAACGGATCTTTACGTTTGGTAATTACAGGCCATTTTTGGCTAAGCCTTCTATTTAAATCTGACCAAAATACTACATCAACATTAGTATCATTGTCTGGTACAATAGCATCAATGGGACATTCTGGTATACAAACTCCGCAGTCAATACACTCGTCGGGATCAATAGTTAAAAAATTAGGTCCTTCGTGAAAACAATCAACAGGACAAACATCTACACAATCTGTGTGTTTACATTTGATACAGTTTTCTGTTACTAAGTGTGTCATCTTATTCCCTTATAAATTAGCAAGTCTTACTAATGTAGCAGCTAGATTAATTTCGGGATCGATCACAAGAGTATGATCTACAAGACCTTGCTTGATGATTAATAGTGCTTTGTCTTGAGTCATTTCGTCGCCAAAGATTTCAACATTGTCATACATCCATCTATAGATGTCCTCAATTTCTTCTGGTCTAGCTTGACTACAAATTAGTTTACGGGCGTCTCGAATTTTGCCCTGTTTAAAAAGTTCAACCATTTGAAAGCGATAGTCGTCGTTGGATTCGTTGCTTTCAGGTACATGTAACTTACCATCTAGACTGTTCATTTGAACATTATTGATAGTTTTCCTCAGATCTGGATAAGACGACTTAACAAATGTGTCTAGTGTATCTAAATCAAAATCAATGCCTTCTTCGACAAGAATTGTAGCTACTCTAGCAGTAAACTCAGTGGCATCAATTTTTTCAAAATGAAATCCTTGACAACGGCTGTGAATGGCTGGAATAATTCTATTAGGATAGTTACACGTTAGTATAAATCGAGCAGTAGTATGATACTCCTCCATAACTCCACGTAGAATAGCCTGTGCGTTAGGAGTAAGATAATCAGCCTCGTCTAATAAGACAATCTTAAAATCTCCAAAAGGAATCATACGCACAAAGTTAGTGATCTTGTCTCGGATAGTTTCAGCATTATTTTCTCGACTGGCATTAATTTCCATAATGTCAAGATCGTTAATCTCTAACTCATTGAACAGTACTTTGGCTAAAGTAGTTTTACCGATACCGGCATTACCACTTAACAACAAATGGGGAATAGTTTTTTCAGATACCCATCTTTCAATTTGATGTCTTTGATGGGCATCCCTAAAAACATATTCATCAAGTGTTTTTGGTCTATACTTCTCTACCCATAAGTCTTTCATTGCTATCCTTTTTTTCTCTCGGTAAATTAAATTTGGTTGTTAATTGATCTAGGCTTTTTTGTATTGTACATTCAGCTACTCCTAAATCATAAGTGGTAATGGCACAATTAGTTGGAGTATTTTTTACTGCTTGAACACATTCTTTTACAACTAGATCAATTAGTTTATATAATCGATCTTTTTCAAAAGTAGTGCTAAACCCCGCCTGGCTAATTAGGTTTTCTTTCACGACTAAAAAATTCCTTTATTGATTTGAATAAATTATAAAATCTCATCGAATGAGGATTGATATAAGGTGGATGGAGAGGACAGCGTCCTTGATTATAGTCGCACACAGGGCTGTATTCTTTGTGACAAGTGTTACAATTCATTTGCTATCCTTTATAGTTTTCCACATTCTTTTTTGATCTTGTTCTTTGAGCCATTGTTCTTCGTCTGAGAATGTTGGGCATGATTCTAACGATTGATCTATAAGCCATTTTAATTGATATAAATCTTGTTTAATCGACCATTGCGAAAATCCGTCATTATAAGGAGAACAAACCTCAGCTCTCATCTTATAAATCTGTTGCGTAATGTTAGCTATGTCCCAAGTGATACGAAAGCTCATTTTTGTATTTTACTATAAAAATAAGAGTCAGTCAAGACTCTTATGGTTATTTTGTTAAAAAAGGTTTCAAATTGGGAGGTTGCCACCCCTCTGGCTTTAGTACTTTGCCATCTTCACGCTTATTAACTTTACCAGTAATAGGATCAATTTTAGCAAAATTAGTACGCATGACTTCCTTCCAAGCCCCTTCTGCGTCAAATCCAGCAGAATGAATAGCACCAATAGTTACAACTAATATATCTATTAAAGCATCTAACTGTTCTAATTGATTATCTGCTTCTTGAAGTTCTTTAAATTCTTCTTCAATAAGATTTTTGTATAAATGAAATTGATAAGCATTAGTTTCGCCCACAGTTTGATCACAGGCTCGCATAAACTTTTCTTGATCTTGAAATGGATTTGTCATTCGGCACCTAAATATACGTCTTCTGGTTTTTCGTTAGATTGAAGCATAATTGATTTTGGTTCAACCATTCTAATGGTAATTTCTTTACCATTGTCTTCGACACTGATTCCTCTAGTCCAACGACCGTGTTCTACGTAGATCCATTCGCCAACTTGTACATCAGTTTGATCGGGCCCTACTGCCCATACACGAGCCCATCGAGGCTTAACACCGTGTCCCTTACCGTCATCTGATGTAATAATGATACCTGACCGTGTACGTTGTTCATCAAAATCCATATCAACTACTAAGACATTATCTCTTAGAGGTTTAATTGTACCTTTAACAGTGTTCATTTTTTACTCGCTAGGTTTTCCTGTGTAGTACTCTGTGACAACTTCTTCGCGTTTCTTAATGATTTTGCCTCCAGGACCAATCTCATCACCACGAGCATTTACTCTGGCATTACCTACAGCCAAAGTTGTTTCATTTCTAATACGTAATTTGTCAATGTCAATTTCTTTACCTTGCATTGAACGATAGATTTTTTTACCTGCTTCTTTTTGAGCCATAGTAATTCTCCTTAATAACTATACTTATCTTAAAAAGTCTCGCCAGTCTAAATTATATTTCAAACTGTCTATTCTATGAACACCGATCAAATATAGCACATAGCTGGCTACACTAGATCCGCGACCTACTCCCCATACTATTTTGTTTGCCCTACAAGTATCAACAAAATATTTTAGCCAACGTAACAAATCGAGCATGTTTCTTGCTCTAAATTCCTGTAATTCTTCTATAAGACGCTGATAATTTTCTTTAGGGCAGACATAGACTAAGAATCCTTCAATGTCCATATTTTTGTATTCGTCTGGAATGAACCAATCATTTTGACAAATTTTGTCAAAGTCTTCAACACTAATAGCTGATTCAAATTCTGATGCTAATTTGATTGGGTAGTGTTCTTTTAGTTTTCTAGTTTCCACTGTGTCTTCTACAAGAATAGCTTGTAATAGATCATCGTGATTTTGATAAATCAATCTCATAAGATCATTTTCTTGAAAGACAGGAACGCTGTATTTGTTTAGATTCATTAAAGTATTTTAGTTTACTTTAATTAATTTGTCAAGACCTTTGTCTCTGTTTTGGTATTGTTGCTGTAAAGCTCGCTGGCGTCTTGTACTCAATTCTTCTCTGTAAATGCCTATCAACACGTTCATTTGTTGGCGTACATGAGGATTGTTTGTCATCCAGTATTTTTTACTTAGATCCTGAAGTCGAGATTCGACTTCAGCATCTTTGAGTTGTGTAAAATCTTCAGCCAGTGGATGAATCATCCAAACTCTCCTATGTATTTCAAATATACAATATTGAGTCCTACTTCGGAATACGGACGTTTCCATGCCTCGATAATTTTAACTTTGGAATTATCAGCATCTAATATAAGCTTTTGATCGGGAATTATAGCACTGTTTACTGTTAAAGTTAGGTTAGTTGCTTCAAGAATTGATTTATCTGCGTTTGGTGCTGGTTGTGCTGGTTGTGCCGGAAATGATGTAGTTAACACAGTTCGTGGAGTTATGGCTAGTGTACCTACCCCACCAGACATTGTAACTAATGTACCTGTGGCATCCTTTAATCTAATACCTGTGCTGTCGATAATACTATGAACAAAGTATGTTCCTGCAGCAATTCCGCCAAAACTGGTGCCTGTGAACACAATTGGCATGTTTACATACATAGATGAAGCAATGGCACTGCTTAATGTAACTCTATTTGAGTTACCGGTTAAAGGAAATCCAGCTGGTTTGTTATTTCCGGTATATGTTCCTATGGCAGTGGTTATAGCTGTGTAAGAAATTGGCGAACTTGATAATTTAATGTCACTGCCGTTTTTAAACGCATAATATGTAGTTGAAGTGTTAATACCTGTAAGTCCTGTAGTGTCTGCTAGTGTAACAGGATCACCATCAGTCACTGCAGATATTGAATCTGCCATTGTAAGAATTACCTCAGCGCCCACAGTTATATTAGTATAGTTTTTTGGACCAACTGGTAGAGCAAACGTTGCTGCTTTGTTATTGCCAGTATATGTACCTGTGCCAGTTGTTATAGCAGTATATGAACCAGGTGTAGTCGATACCTTGATATTACCGCCGTCTTTAAACGCATAATACGAACCAGCAGGAAGTACTAGTCCTGTAGTATCTGATAATGTAATGGGATCTCCGTTAGTTACGGTTGCTATTGATGCAGCCATTGTAACAACTACTTCTGCTCCTACAGAAATATTAGAATAATTAATTTGAATTGGAGCTACAGTGGCAGTGGCATTAGCTGCTCCTAGATTGGTTACTGTCACAATGGAAACAGAGCCACGCAATCCTGTGCCGTATAAAAAGTCCGCTGGTTGGAAACTTCCGCTGGTAATATTTCCTGTTGGAAAACTAAATTCTGTAGATGTTGCTGAAAGGCCTTTGGAATTTCTATGTGCGCCTGTGGCTTTACTAGTTAATGCTCCAAGCTCGTATCTTACTACTCCAGCACTTTCTGTAGAAAATTGAACTTCTTTTGACGAAGAAATACCGTCACTGCGTAGTTCTAATCTAATTTTGCCGTATTGATTTTCTTCCGGCCAATTGGTAAATGTTAAAATACAATTATTGTTAATTGTTAGTTGTTGATATTCGCCGTCGTTAAGACTAATATTACCACTACTTCCAGTAATTGTAGTTTGATAGGCTGATCCGTAAACTCGACTGGTTACAGCATTGCTTATAATATTTCCGTCGAAATCGTTGTTTACATCTTTTCTAGCAGCATTAGTTTGTAAATCAGATATTTCGCTGGCAGCAGTGGCTAGTCCAGTTTTAATAACGTTGAAATTATCTCTAAATCCTTGGCTATCGTTATCGACGCCCGCTACTGGAAAAGCGTCATCAATTGTAGCTGATACTATTGCACTGGTCATGTTATTGAAGTCCTATCATTTTTAAATACTAGATATTTATCTGTGTTGTAACCCTCTTCTACAGAATCTATGATATACCTGTCTATGGTAAAATCTATTAATTTAAAGTCAAAATCTGTAGTTTCAAGATGGTTTTTAATGTTTAACATAATGTAATCTGCGCCCCCTGGCTTACAGAAACAAATTGGTACGGCAGCAACATAGTCTAATTCTGTTACGCTGCCCTGTTGAATACTACGCATCCATAATGGTAAGTAGTTTCTTTCTCTAGCAGTATCGATCATATTTTTAATTCTGTATCGCCATAAACTAATACTGCTAGGAAATCTTATGCTGGAGCCGGGGTCTCCAGCAAAAACTGTGGTGCTGTCTAATGATACATAAAAAGGATTTGCTCTGTTCCATGTTTGACTATCTAATGTAAATGGTCCTTGATAAAATTGGTTATTTTGATCTACTGTGATATTATTACTGCTCGATTCTAATTTAACAACTTGAGGCAACGGTTTAGATTTTCCGTTAGGTAATTGTTTTTCCAGCGGATCTATCATTTTAATGTAGACAATTTCATATAATTCTGTGTTAGTTCCTGGTAGTTTTGCCACTGCTTTCTCAACGCTGCCGAATTTAAATCTTTTAGGTTTATGATTTTTAGCCATCATGGCAATATAGTCTTTGCTTTCTTTTGTCTCTATTCCGGCAAACACTAACATTTTTAAATTTCGTTGAATCCCAAACTCAGGATCATAAGGTCTGTATATTAAGTCTGGAGTAAAAATTTCGTAATTATTAATAAATCCTTTATACAAATCTCTTTGAGATTGTTTAAGGAACGGTTTTGCGTACAAGTTACTGTAATACTTTTGATTAGGATTACTTACACGAACTGTAAATTGTCGTTCGATAGCACTATATCCCAAAGGATCAGCTGCCTGTATAGTAAATTGATATGTTCGATCTAAGGTTGTAGTTTGATTATCAAATGTAGTAGTCTTAGTATCAATTTCTGTTAGGGTCGACGTCTCGAGCTCAAATGTGTAAGATTCCCAATTGCTGTTTATAAATGTTGGACCGCTGGTATGATTTACCAATGCTTTGTAGAACATAGCTTCTGGTTCTGTTCTTCCCTCGGCAACTTTCATTACTGTGGTACTTCCTTTGTTATTATAACTAAAATAATTCAAAGGAGTAATCTGGGTCTGACCTTCAAATGTATTAGAGTCAACAGCTACACTAATTGTACCGCTACCGAATGTTCCTGGATCTTCAGCATATACCAATGTTATAGAGTCTGATGAGCTTTCTGTAGCAAAAAATCTACCATTATATAAACTATTACTGTTTCCATTTACTTTATAATAGTATTCAATTCCATTTGGAATCCAAAACGTCATGTCATTTATGCCATCGACACCGTCTAGATCAGCTCCACTAATTGTAATATAGTCTCCAGGCAAATATCCAATTCCGGGATCTTCTAAATAAATTTCAGTTATACCAGTGTATCTAACTAAGGCATCTGACGGTTTAAATATTTTAAACTGTGCGCCTACGCCAGATCCTGTAGTAGATTTAACATTGACAGTTCTAATAGATATAGCTACATTACTAGCAGGTGTTCCGGTAATGCTACCTTTAGGAAAAGTAGGAGCAAGTGGTATATTTTTTTGTTTAGGTATACTAAATTTTACTCTGTTATTACCAGACCCTATTCTAGAGTTTATTTTAATAGGACCGCATTCAATAGCAATACTAGAATATGTGTTAAAGGTTAAATCATCTGTGATTATTCTTACAAGACTGTTGTCTTTATAACCGTGATCTGTTTCGGTAACAATAAATCCTGTGTTCTTTTTTCTAACAATCGAAGTAATATTTAAGTTACTGTTTTTTCTTACTATATTGTTTGTAGTATATGCTGTGCTTGGTTTCCACATACCTTTGTAAGAAACTTGTTGACCAATCTCATTTGTTTTTCCTACAATTTCTCCGTCAAAGTTTAAACTTAAACCAGGAGGCATTTTACCATCGAGCTGTTTATACATTATAGTACCGTTGTATGTGCTCGATGCGCTGACAAATAATGTGCTTACGTACCCTGCTAGTATTGTGCCTAAATCGTTAGGAGTGTTCCATGACATGGCACTATCAACTTCTCCAAATATTTTAACTGAAAAAACTCTGCGACTACTAGCCACTTCCGTACCTTGACCAAATCTTATAGCTCTAATAGTAAAATTATATTCTTTAGTTATAGCAGGTTGATAAGGAACAGTGCCAAATACTTCTGCTTTAGTCGGGTCAAAGTCCATGCCTGGAGGAAGAACGCTGTCGTCTCCTATAAAGATAGCAGCACCATTGGGAATAGTTATTTCTAAAGGTTTATCTAAAGTCATTCTATAAATATCGCCACCTAATTGATCTACATCAATTATAGTATATGTTGTGTTAGTTGCGCCAGTAAATTCTCCGTTAAAATTTAATTTATATCCTATTAATGGTTCTAATGTTGCCCTAGTTATTCTTACGTTTGTAGATCCTAACCTATTATCGCTAGCTGTTTCTCTAATAGCCATGCCGTTAAGTCTAGCATTAATGCTTTCAAATTCGTAAACAATAGGACCTAGATCGTCATTAAATCCTTCCCATGTATCAATTTTAAAAGTTTGATAATTGTTTGCTCGTCTAAATCCTAGATCAGCTGGAGTAGTAAAGATAGGAGATCTAACGTAGGTTACATCCGCTGTATACGTGCCGCTGCCTGCTGTTGTAATAACGTTATCAGATCTAAAGAAATCGTCACCAACTACGTAAATTCTGTATTTTCGTGTAGTAAAAGTATCACCGTCTGTAATAGTTACTATAAATTCATAATTTCTATTTAACTTTCTTGGTCTTCCGGTAGGAACAAAAAAATCATAAACAGTTAAATCGTACACATAGGTATCGTAACCATTGGTTGGTCTATATCCAAAATCGTAGGCCACATTATCAAATAAGTCGGTGTCGTAAGGGCCTTCACCAGCATTCTGAGGAACTGATAATAGTGGTTGTACAAATCCAGTTATACGTCCACTTTCGGTCATTATAAGTCCAGGAGGCAATTCTCCTCCGTCACTAGCTATAAAAAATTTAAGTTGTTGTCCTGCTGCAGTGTCAGTATCTACAGCAGATAGTTGAAAGTCAATATAACTACTATCTAAAATATAATAAGCTTGATTAGCACCTACGGGCAACGGTCCGGCTGGTGTTAGCCACTGAGGATCGTCACTTCCTACTATGGTTATTCTAAAAGTTCTGTCGGCAAAATTTATACCTTTTTTCGCTCTAACAACAAATTTGTATTCGGTAGTTCTAGAAACTTCAAAAGGTGTTCCTATAATATTAGACCCAACAAGACGTAATCCTCTGGGTAAGTTCCCAGAAATAACTTGATAAGTTACTCCTGTTGTTGGAGTTACAGGCAGCGGTAAATTAACCGTAATTCTTTCTTCGTGTATTCCAAAGTTATAATTAGAATCTTGAGTCCATACAGATAATGGCATTTTAGCTCCGTTTTAAGTATTTACCCAAAAAAAGATAATGTATCTAGTACAATTTAAGTACGTTTTATTCTAGGTCTAGGAAATACTAGTCCGCTTTCTGGACGTACTCTATAATTTACTTTTGGAGACACAAATCCAGATATCTCGCGTTCTTTATAGTAGTATAGAATTTTGTTTGGACCGTCTTGTAAACTTAGATCGTCTGAATATCCGCCCGCAGTGTTAGACATAAGTCCAGCCCGGGCATATCTAGTTATATAATTCCTTGCTTCTGTTTGATCCATATCTGGATATTCTTCTAAAGCAAGAGCAAGTACTCCTGAAACTTGAGCAGCCGCAATACTACTTCCTTCATACTTTTGATAGAAGTATCCAGGCCATACAGTACCAGTAGCCGGAGTGCTTACAGCAACATTAGGTCCTACATTAGTATATGTAAACGAGTTAGGACCAGTTACAACTATAGGAGTCATTGTAGTTTGAAAACTAAAGTCGCTAACTGTTTGTATAGTAATTAAATCACCAGTATTTAATGCGTGAGCGGTAGCTGTTGTGATTGTAGCGGTACTAGTAGCATTATTTCTACTAACAGCACTAATACTTACTTCATAAGTTGTATTACGTATTGTGCTTGATGTGCCTGCGCCTGAACCGTCATAGACACTTGAAATTATATTTTCTGCAGGCGCATATAAATCTACTCTAGGTCCTGCGTTGCTAGTAAATGTTTTTCTTTCTATACTACTTGATGAGCTTAATGCGCCAACACAAATTACATTAGATTGTGAACCAGGACTGCTGCCTCGATGGTAGTAATAAGACACACCTTTTTCAACATAATAATTGTTGTAATCTAATCCACCTACGGCGTCAATTTTATAGTTATTATTACCAGAACTTCCTACAAAAATTATTCCATCGTCAATACAGTCTTCTATATCTGCATCTAACGCTGCGTATCGTTGAGGAACGGTAGAAGAATTTAAATTAATACCATAATCTAATAATTGTGATGATGTAAACTCTCCTCGATAATTAGCATTAGATCCTACGTGTAATTCAATTCTATTATTAGTAGCTTCAAAGAATTTCATTTCCCAAATCATAGTAGGATTGTTAACATCTCCGCCCTCCGGAGCATTATGTCCTTCCCATCGTATTCTAAAAATTCTGTTTGGTGTACTACCTGTAGTTTGAGTATACACTTTTCTAGCACTTAAATCTGAACCACTGATTACAATTTTTCTAGCACTTGGGCCAGTTGGCTGCGGTTCTTTATTAAATCCTAAAACAGGGCCACCGCCAAAAACAACAAAACTATTAGAGCTAACGTTAAGGTAAGCATCGTCTCCTACCGTTCCACTACCGTAACTTGGCCCATAATTATTTCCAGCAAACACAATATTAAATGGTAAAACTATAGACCAAGTTGCGTCGTCGTAAGTATTAAGTCCATTAACACTAAATCCTGTTGGAGCACCGGTATCAATCATACTTGAAGATCCGCCTAGGGCTGCTGGTATTGATGTAACGGTGGCTGTGGTGGAATTAGTTGTAATTATTTCAAACCCTATGTTTTCCATAGTTGAACTATAAAAGGTACATGTAGCAGTCGAAGTAGATGTAACAGTTGTATTTTTAAAAAAATTAACTGTAAAAATGTATTCTGTTCCAGCATCTATTACACTAGTTATTCTTGCTCCTTTAAGCCACCCGGTCGCATTACATTCTACATAATCTCCAGCATTAATAGTTCCTATAAGTGATGCTTTAGCGAATTGCCCTGTACCAGTAGATCCGGAACTACTAAAGATAACAGTGGTAGCTGGTGTACTTCCAACTTGTGCCCCCTTGAGTTCGCCAATTACAGTATTTGAGTTACATACACCGCTGAATCCAACATCTAATGGGGAGTTGCCTAAATCTGTAGCTTCAATAGTAGACCCTCTATAAAAAATTCTACTAATGTTAGTATTGTTACCGCCTGTGTAATTATTTCTAGCAGTGGTACTTCTAGAAACACCCCAACTACAATTTACTAATGTAGGAGTTCTTCTTCCAGTAACTGGATCTATAGGTTTATCTAAATGCCAGTATCTTACATAATCTATAACATATTCTAATGGAACAAATGTATTGTTATTAGAATAATCATGTCGTATATTATATAAATTAGCATCTCTAGCCCAACCTTGAGTACTGCCTCCGATAATTCCAGCTATAACTGTAGCATGATTATTATTGCCACTGTAATTATTATAAAGATAATTGCCTGTCCAAGTTCCTAGATTTCCGTCGGGATATACATTTCCCGACACTGATGTTGTGCTAACATCGGATCCAATATTTGGATAGGTAAATGTTGTAGAATTTACTATAGTTATTGGAACATTGGCTGCGGCAAAAGTTGAATAACCTGTTGTAGTAATATTAATTCCAATGGTCTGCCCATTAGATAAACTGTGTGACGATGAACAAATTACTGTGGTAACATCGTTAGAGCGAGCTACAGAAATGACTGTTCTTGTAATTACATTTACAACACTGCCCGGGTTAGAATATCTAAATCTATTAATAGTAACCCCGTCTCCGCCTAGCCCAACTGGTGTAGCACTTACATCAATGATAGGAACATTAGTAACATTAAAACTAGAATCACTAGGGCATACTACAGTTACATAATTTCCAGCTTTTAATCCATGCGGAGATTTAGTTGTAATTCTAGATACATTATCAGATGCTCGTTCTATTCTAGCAATTTGAGTTCCTGTAGTTCTTACCAGTGTATCATATTCAGCGAACCAATCTATTTGATTAGATCTACTACTATATTCTATATGGTTAGGATACAGTATTTCGTCTACAATAACTACATCAACATCCTGTCCAGTTCTATTAAGTGTTATAGATGCTACTTTGTCCCCAGTCCATGTGGGATCATTTTTAGTAATATACGAACGATAAAGGCCATAGTTTTTATGACCAAACGCTATGCTACTTGATCTATTAAAGTTTGCTAGCTGCGTAGCATGTGATTCAACTTGTAGACCTAACTCAGTAGAATTTAAGCTGACTGCAGCTACCCTAGGGTCTTTCTTAAGTTCTTCTGCTTCGTCAATATTAAGTAGATAGTGCGTATTTCTGCTGATACTTCTTTTTTCAACACACTCTACTGCTCGATTTGGAATAAAAAGTTTTTGATTTTTCTGTTCCATATCGGAATAGAAACTTTCTAAGTCACTTTTGTTTTTTAAAGTAACAATATATTCTTTTAACAACATATTAAGCTTCTAAATCTACCAAAGTAACTGTAACAGTAATAGTGGTAGTACTGCCTGATTTATTAGTTATTCTTACTGGAATTTCAGCTACTGGTGGTGAAGCATTATTCCATCCTATTACAGCTGGAGCAAGTAACACAGTCTGTGAACCCGTAGTGATAACTTCTGCTATTACTCCGGAACCTGCTAGAGGATCTTCACCTTCAAGTCTAGCTTCGTCAGCTGTTCTACTGCTAGTATCTGTATATAATCTTACCCATGCTGCTGCAGATGTTTGTATTTTTAACAGCGCATACGATTTAGCTGCGCTGGTAATAGTTCTATTTTCGCTAGCATTATTAGCCAACGAATTTGTAGTTACGTTTGATGTTCTTCTACTAGTCAGACCGCTGCCTCCGCCAGTGGCGTCAGTGTCATTAACCCAAGCAGTGCCATTATATTTTATAACTTGTCCTACTGATGGTGATGTTACAACAACGTCTGTTAATCCGTCTAAGCTTGTAGAACCTCCACCACCACCTCCTGTATATACAGGTATGTTTAATGTATTTCCAACTAAAGTAGCAGCACCAGAATTGCCAGTTGTAGTAAGAGACAACGGAGCTTGATAATCGGTTCCTGCAGTTGCGGCAGATATAGCTGTGCCATTTCCTTTTAAAATTCCAGTAATAGATGTTGAAATTGTTATAGCAGGAGTTGATGTTGATGTAGCCACAGATCCTGCAAATCCATTAGCTGCAGTTATAGATACGCTAGTAACCGTGCCGCTACCTCCACCTCCACCTCCGCCACCTGTAGCGTCAGTGTCGTTAATCCAAGATGTACCATTCCATTTTAATACTTGTCCTATTGACGGGCTAGTAATGTCGACGTCACTAAGATCATTAATATTAACTGCGCCTCCACCGCCACCAATTTCAGATTGGTTAGCTACTGGTACCCAACTGCCTCCGTGAGCAAAATATAATCTTCCTTGATCGTGAACATGAGCAATCATACCATGATAGATAGTAGGATCTACATCATTGTTAAGACTTACTAATGTGTCCCAGTGAAATCTAATCTTGTTCTTTTGAGCAGTGGTAGTAATAGTTTCTGTGCCAAAGTTGCCCGATAATGTTCCACCTAAAGTTAAAGATCCTGATGTAGTAATAGTTCCGGTTAATGTAAGACCATTAACTGTACCAGTTCCGCTAACACTAGTCACAGTACCGCCTGAACTAGCCTCTGTAGCAGGGACCCAAGTGGCACCATTCCATTTTAATACTTGATTAACACTTGGGCTAGCAGACGATACATCTACAAGATCTTGTAATCTTAAACTTTCTAATCCTCCAGCATAAGGCAATGTGTTCCATTGTTTTATTCCGTCACCAACTTTAAATTTTCCAGTGTCGGTTTCAAATCCAGGTTCTCCTGCTGCTAGAACCACAGTGCCATTGGCTGTCCAATTAAGCGATGATCCTCTTCTAATTTGAATTTTAACAGTCATTGCAAATTTTTCCTTTTAAGGCGCACCGCCCTCTGCTGTTCCACTAAATGATGATGTTTCTGGAGCTCCTCCATCTAATGATGCTCCAAATACAGAACTGCCAGGAGCACCACCACTAATTGCTCCCATAATCCATTCTGGAGCTATTTCTCCTAGGTCTACATTATACGAAACAGGATTGTCAATGCCACTAAAATCAACATTTAATGCTTGAAATAATAATTGCAATGGATTAGTTATATTTTGACCTATAACTCCTAAATCAAAATTGCTAAGAGATAATTCAAAATTTGGAGCCGCATTAGTCCAAATTGCGCCATCGTACTGTAGTATTTGACCTGCTACAGGGGCACTTAATTCAACGTCTTCTAGTTCTTCTATAGAACTCACTGAAGCAGAATTAATCCATTTAGTACCATCGTACTTTAATGTTTGATTTATTGTTGGAGAAAATACTTCAACATCTGATAATAAGTTTAAATCAACAATGCTGTTGATCCATTTAACACCATTATATTTTAAAATTTGATCTTGAGAAGGTGTTAGTAATTCTACATCTACTAATGAATCTAATGTCACAGGCGGTATAGGTTGTGGAACCCACTGACCCCCGTCCCATGTTAATACATTTCCTAATCCAGCAACATCTGAACTAACATTAGCTAATGCTTCTAGATTATGATTAGTTATATCGCTAACTTGACCAAAAACATTGCCAGTGACATTTCCAGTAACATTACCATCAACATTACCAATTAAATTTCCAAATACATTGCCAATGACTGGACCTGTATGAGTACCTACACTATTGCCAGTTAAATTACCAGTAATGTTACCAACAAATGATGCTGATATAATATTGTTAGATTCTAAAGGCCCCTGTATAAAAATTTTACCGCTTACTGTAGTTAACGTTAAATCCTTATCTGCTTGTATTTGTAAATTATCATCAGTTCTAGTTTGTAGTAAACTTGTACCAGGCGCACCTAAATAATTACCAGTCAATGTTAGCGCATTTAAATTTAATGGTCTATAAGTACCATTAGTTGAATTATATGCGTATAAATTTAAATTACTATTTTTAACGTAAATTTCTAAAGGTAAGTCTTCGCTGTAAATAGATCTACCGTTAGTTTTTAAATCACCACCTAATCGTGGCTCTGGATCTTCTTCTACAGCATTGATGCTATCAACCGGACGTATGGTTATTGTGTTACCGTCGCTGGTAATTGTTACATTGTCACCTTGTTTAATGCTTTTAAATTGTAATGTAGTACCATTAACATCGGCATAAACACCGTGTGTTCCCGGCTGTAGTAACCCTAAATTTTCACCGTCTTCAACTTTAATCAGATCTAAATAATCAAAATTATCTATTACTTTAGTAAAAGCCGTGCGGAGATCGTCGCCTGTGCCGTCGTTGGCGTAAGTACCTAGGTTAACTGTTTGTATTGCCATAGTGCGCTCTCTTTAGTATATTTACCCGAATCACCAAGTGTCTCCGCTCCAGGCAATGCGTTTCCAAATATTTGTAATAGATGGGTATATTAAGGTATAAGCGGTTCCGTTTACTACGCTAAATCCAGTCGCTCCTCCTAATGCGTATCCAGGCCCAAAAGTGTTGTCAGCAGTAGCACTATTGATAGTTACGCCATTGTATGTCCAGCCTGTAGAATTAGCAGTAAAATCTGCTACCAAGTCTCCAGTATAGCCTACGGAACTAACCCAAACAGTTGTACCCGATGATGCTAATGTGGTAAGATTAACTGAATTTCCAAAGTTTTGAATACAGTAATAAATGTATCCAGCACTAAACGCCAAGTCACCTTGTAGGTCTCCTGTAGTTCCTGTACTACTTGTAGGCACATCAACTACACGACCGCCCGACCACGCTGTGGTTTGAAAACTGCCGTCTGGAAAACTCAACGAAGGATAACCGTTGCTGGCATCAAAGGAAAACTGATGAGTATCTTCTGAAAGACTGTCTTGAAGAATAAAGTTGATAGCATTGGTGTCCATGTCACCGCCAACAGTAATTCTATTGTTGTAGGGCAGAGTTAGACCGCCGTCTACGCCAAATAACCAATCTTTAGTGTCTCCATTTAGGTCTGTAGATCTAATAGATACGCCGTAGTCGTTGGCACTCTGTATATTAAAGTAATAACCGCTGCCTGGTGCAGGACTGAAAGTGTTTAGAACACCTGTATTGGTTAATTCTACTATTCCTCCGGTAAAGATACTGCCGTCTAACTGTAGATCCCCTGCGGAAGTAACAACAACATCACCGCCTGCTGTGCGTAATACAATAACATCAGTGCCTCCAACAACTTCTAATTTTAGATCGTTATCTCGATGACTGATAGAACCACTACCTGGAGTTATGAAGTTACCAAATTCGTCAAACTGCCAAAGCGATTCTGCTATCGTTGGGTTTCTAAATGTATAAGTCATTGTTGGTATAAAAGTAAATCCTAAAACATTAATTCTATACTCACTGCCAATAGTAGTTGTTTCTATGACATTATTCCATATAGGTGCCGAAGGCGAACCAGAATTGATCTGCCAACCTGGTTGTACCACAGTAATGTCGTCATTTTCAGTGATATCCACAAATAAGTAGTCTGGGGAACTGCCGGCTGCGGCCAAGCCTGACGCTGTGGGATAATGATTTAGGCTAAACTCAAATGTCGAATCCGCAGGAACAGTTACACTATTCCCTGACACTTCAGTACCGTTATCAAACATTAAAGTACCAGGTAGTGTTAAAATACCAGCACTGTTAAAGTTCCAAAAATAGTTATTCTCGCCGTCGCTTACAAAGGTTGTTTTTATAGTTACGCTGTCGTTAGTATCACTGATCCTAACAAAGTTTTGCTCACCGCCAAGATATAAGTCTGCTGTGCTGTCGTCCTGTGTGCCTCCTGCTCTAAGGTGTATGTGTCCTGGTTCACCGCCTGTGGGATCTACTACAATATATTGATTACTGCCTGCGGCAAATAATTCAGCATCTGGTATTAACTTGATTGTGTCTGAACCGCTGTCGTCACCAGCATCAGCATTAGAACCCCATAGTACACCCGGTGCTAAAACTTTACTTCTACGGTGTGTTCTTACACCGTCAAACATCATCAGTGTAAGTTTGTTATTATTATCTAAGTAAAATGCAGTTTCATTGTTTGGACGAATTTCGCCGATATTTGTGTTGTCAGCACCGTCGCCGTCTATTTTACTGGTTACAATTTTTCTAATAGTTGTCATTTGTTTTGCCCTTGATTAATCGTAGAATTCTGAACCGTAGAATACTCGCGCACTCCACTGTACTTTTAGTGTTTTGCCTTCGCCATCGATACGGCGATACTTAATCTGCCCTTCTTGATCAACTACCCAAAGATCATCATTCTCACCGTCAGAACTGCCACTTTGAACTTCTTGGTGGCTGATATGTTCTTCGCCGCTGTCTCTGACAATATGTATAGTTCCGATGATAGTTGATTCACCGGTATAAGCATGATAGTCTATGACAGCGCCTCGGAAGTTACCACCTCCGCCAGGCAACTCAGTTCTATCCCACCATACCACTGGTGTGCCACCAGTCTTGTATCTAAAGTAAATGGTATCACCTTGATTATAAGTAACCAATGTGGGATTTATACTGTAGGCTCGTTCGTTGCCATCAAACCCGGTGCTGCCGGTCCAACTATACCAAGTATTGTTGTCTAATGAAAATTCAAAACCATAGGCGTTGCCGTAGTTTGCTGGATTGTCAACAACATCATCTATTGTTGTAGCAGTAGAGTCAATCCAAACATCAAAAGTATTACTGCCGGCTCTTGATGCTGTTGTAGTTATGTCAGTGGTTGCAATAGGTGTCAGTGTTACTGATTTGTATCCGTATACTTCTTCAATCTTACGATCGCCTGGACTTTCTAACTTGACGCGACCTATGCCTTCAGCAGATTTAAGTCTTGTACCGTCAGAGAATCTAATACCTTCTTGTAGATTGTCTAAATCTATTTCTCTGCGTGTATAGGCAAATCCACCGCCGTTGTTGTTTTGTGTCCAAGCATCAAACTTAACAGCATAGTATTTGCCGTTGTCTGGCAAATACATTACGCATTCTGTGCCTACAATCTTATTACCTAAACCGCCTGAGCCAAAAGCTGCATACAGGTTATCATAAATCCTTGTAGTCACATTGCTGAGATCGTTCCAGCCATCTGTGTTCCATAGTGTGCCTGCAGGACTGGTGTTGTTGCTCCAACCTTCTTCTCTGTAAGGGTTAAAGATACCGTTTCCATTACTGCTTCTGGCTATGGCTACGCCTGCTCCGTTGCCGTCATCGGCTATTAGTATGTCGATAGTTTCATCGCTGTTGTCAGGACGAACAAATGTAATGATTGGACCAGCCCACGGATCGCCTATTAAGTTGATGTGTGTGACAGCATTGTCAAAAGTTTGAGCGGCAATGTCTGGCCCGTAGATGTTGCCTGCTTCTGTAGTACTACTGCCATCTGCTCCGCTGTTACCGCTGGTTTCAATGAATGTTGATTGATTGCCTGTGACTAAGAGCCCAAAGATACCTGTGTCATAGACAAAACTATAACTGGATCCTGCGCCAAATACGGCTGTGCCATCTGCTACGGTGTTGCCTTGATTATATCCAATATTGGTCGTATAAAAACTGTTGATATAGTTAGCAGTATCGTACTGATCGTTGCCGCCATCACTGATGCTGTTTTCAGGCCATACTCGAGGAATAGTACCTGATACGCTCCAATCGGAAGGAACACCACTACCGTCAACAGTCTGAATAGTGATAGTGATATCGTTAGCGGGACTGGTGCCGTTGGTAAGGTTCGCACCTAATAGAGTTAGTACATCGCCTACTACATATTGTGACCCCAATGCGCTTAGATTTAAACTACTGTAACTACCGTCTACCAGTTGACTTATTCCTAATACGTTGAATCCTGAACCTACATTGAAGTTTGTTCCTGAAATGCCATTGTAGATTGTTCCAGGACTAGCACCTACATTTGATGTTCCTTCAAAACTAACACCTGTGATCCCTCCATCACCATCTACACTGGTTACAGTAATAGTAACATCGTTTTCTGGTGTAGTTCCGCCTATGTCGGCGCCTGACAGTTTAACCTTGTGTCCAACACGATAGTTAGTACCAAACGCAAACTGCGATGCTGTCGCATATGGTTCTCCAGGTATAGCCACTGTTACGCTAAATGTTGCTCCTGAACCTTGACGAACTGTGGTTGTGCCCGTAGTAGTTGGTACATAGGTTTGATAAAATTCAAAGTCTAAATCTAAACCATCTGCGGCTGATGCCAGTGTGGCATAATTTGTATAAAATGCCGCTTTCATATCTGCTACGGTATTATACTGCCCTTCAACGCCGCCATCTAAGATTACATTGTCAATGGCTGCTTCAGCAAATGCCTGTAGGTCCGACAGTGGCTTTGGTCCATTGACATCGCCAAAAATCACAAACATAGCCAACACATCACTGTCACCTAAACCGCTAACTCTAAAATAATCCTGATTGCTTGTTGGGTCTATTTCGGTTGTTGTCGGAGCAGGTTTGTGGATTACAATCTTGTTAACATTAAGTTCACTAGTACTGCTGTTACTATGTACGACACCGTAACTGACTTGTAGTCCTTTATAAGTACTTCCCTGTTCTTCAGGAATAGTAACAGTTGGTAATCCTGATTCACTGCCTAATACTGAATCACCGTTGGCATTTAAGATATCGCCACCTACGGGTAATCGTAGTTTACCATCATCACCAAAATCAAAAACTTCTTGACCTTCGCCGGTGTTAGTAACGAGTTGAACCCCACCACGACCAAATAGTTGTATGATACTGGTTGAATCTTGTGTATTGGAAATCTGTAAGGGATAGCCTTCGCCTTGATTTCCCACACTGGGAATATAAATGCTGGCTGCGCTTTCACCGCCCGGATTAAGCACGAGATCATAGTCACCCCAACCTGTAGGATCACTTTCGTCTACGGTTCCTATTGTGCTACCGCTGATTTTTAGTGAGCCTATATCGGCGCCACTGCCTATTTCACTGCCGGCATCACTATCTATAGGATCCGGTGCTTCGTTTATTTGTCCCGGATTAATAACTTTTGTAGCAACAAATTTACCATCAACGTTTGTAAGTTTAATATTGTCTAAGTAGATACTGCCGCCTGCGGTATAAACGTGACGCCATTGTTTAGTTGGCGATCCTAGATCTCTAGTGTTATCAGCGTCTGGTAATACGTTAGTAGCTACTGCGCTAAAATCAGTTACTTTATCATCAAAGTAGGGCAAACTGGTCCAAGCAGTAGTTCCATTACCGATTTTCAGTTTACTATTGGTAGTATCGTAACCAGGTTCTCCTGCTCCTAACACTGGATTTGCCGCAGTCCAATTGGCTGCTGTGTCTCTTCTTAGTTTGATTTGTGATGCCATTTTATGCTCCGCCCCCATCGACTACAAAGTCTGAATTGTCATAGACTGTGGAAGCAGCGCCTCCATCTATATTTAAGTCATTAATTAAGTTTAATGTATTAGCAGCATCATTATAAACAATGGTCATACCACTATGATTGCCATTAGTAAACATTTCTGCCGCATAGTCTTGTGCTAATTCTTTTAAATCAGCAGCAGTTCCACCAGTAAGCGTATAAAGTTCTGTAAAATTACTGTTGACTTTATTAAATGCCACACGCAACGGATCACCGTTGCCTTTGTCTGGTGTTCCTAAATTAATTGTTTGTTTGGCCATGTTTTAATCCTTATGCGAATGCAGCATTTAGTAAGTGCCACTGAGTTCCCGTTGTGGCAAAGAATAACAAGGATGCGTTCGATGGTAAACTAATACTGTCATTCTCGCCACCTAATCCGATCTTAGCTCCAACATCGGGGTAAACATATAACGAATCATTAGCTGTTTGATTTCGTATAATTAAAATATTACCTGCACTAGCAGTTGGCAGTTTTACTCCTGTAAGAGGATCAGCCACAGTGATTACATTAATTGTTTTGTTTAACACTGTAGCAGTAGCTTGATCGCTGCCTGAAGCAGTAATTGCTGCCGCAATACTAAACGATTGAATGTTAGCTACTGTACCGCCACCGGTGATAAGTGCTGATACATAATCTTTAACAGCACCTTGTGTAGGTAATTTAGCAACATCGCCCACTGGGAACGTATTATCCGTAGTTATTCTGCCGTTTATCCAGTCTTTCACTGCTTTCTTAGTTGGAACTGTAGTATCATCGGCTGCGGTAAATGTAGCATCACTGTCAAACTTATTAATTGTTATACCGGAAGTTCCCAGGAATGATCCTGTAAAGTTAGTAGCAAAAATATTATTAAATTTATTAACAACATTACCTAAATTGCCAGTAGAATCAGTTTTAACTATAGCATTTGCTAATGCTGTTTGGCTTACTTTACTCAATCCGTAATAAACTGTACCGTCAATATTGTTAACACCTGATTCAACAGTAAATGTTAAGTCATTGCCAATACCAACTCCTCCAGATATTCCTCCTAATAGTCGACCATCTATGAACAGTTGATCACCGTCAGCATATCCAGTACCGCCATGTATTACTGTAACACCATTATATACACCAGCACTAAATCCTATATTAACAATTAAACCGTTTCCTGTACCTGTTAATTTAGTAACAGGAACGTTAGATATAGTTCCCGAACCACCACCCCATTGTGCTATATTAACATTACCAGTTATTGACACAAAGGTAGCTGTAGGTTTTAATCTATTATATTGTTTGACTAATACATCAGCACCTACTGTACTCATGTTGTTTACAAATGTAGTATCAATACCATTAGTAACAATTGTTGCTGTGGTAATTTCTTGAGGTGCCGCAGCAGAACCGCTTAGGTTACCTAAAATTTTACCATCGGCAATATTTTGTATTTCTGCTAAAGACACACCACCTGCTTTAATTCCGACCCATCCATTGGTAACTTCAAAGTTATCTTCGTCAAAACTTGACAAACCATTAGCAGCTTGTATAACTTGAGCTGTACCAGTTGGTGCTGCTGCCAAAGTATTAGCTATGGTCATTAGCAATTTGCTTTGTTCAATACCAGCAGCAGAATTAACATCTGCGTTTTCTATAGCGCCTGGTATAATCTGTAGCTCTAATTCGCTGTCGTCTAAACATATTACATCAGCGCCGACAGCATGTATAGCTCCAGTAGTTTCAAATTTAGCTCTTGTGATATTGTCAAAACGTTTAGCTACATCTGTTTTAGAATTGTACTTAAATATTTCATTTCCAATTCTAAAATGACCAGCTGCTGGCCAGGCACTAATATCTTCATTAACTACAATACCATTACTAACTGAAGACAGAGTTGTTCCAATAATACCAGCATCAATAGTTGGAGGTGTTGTTATACCTCCAACAAGAGTAGCAATATTAGCACTGGTTAGAGTAAGAGCTACATCCCCTGTAACTACAGCATTCATCATTTGGCCAGTCTGTGTAAAGAATGCTAAATGACCATCACTAGGAGTCATTATATTAACTTCTTTTAATTCTACTAGAGAATCAGTTGCAGCAATTTGTGTATCTACATAATTTTTAGTAGCAGCATCTTTAGCATCAGTTGGATCTTGAAGATTTACAATTTTCTTACCACCAGGTAATGTACTCATTTGTAAATTAGCTTCTAAAGTTACTGTGCCTCCTGGTAAAGTTATAGGCAAGTATCCACCACCGGGCGGCAATCTTTCAGAACTAGTAACCACAGTTCCATCTCTAGTATATCCTAGTCGTCTATCAATATATCCTTGTACAGCAAATTCAGTGGGAACAGCATCTTCTTTGGCACTTGGAAATGTTGGATTGTTAGAAAACTCTTTAACAACAATACCTCGTTTAAAACCAATACCGTCTAATTGACTTAGAGAAATACTGGCACTAAATTTAATTGTACCTGTACCTTGATCAACTTCAAAGAATCTTCCTACCCTAAAAATACCATCTTGGTCTGTTGAAACATAAAATACACGACCTTGTGTTTCTTCTATAACTTCGTTTTCTTGTGTTGGAGTTTCAGTAGGACTACCGTAAATGTTTCCTGGATAATTTGTTTGATTAAAGCTACCAGAGCCTACATCTAAGAAGTCATGTCCTGTAGCACGACAAGTGCTAATATTAACTGTAATTTCAGCATTTTCGCCTTCTTGTAAACCAGCACGTAATGTTCTTTGTTCCGTAACGGGCAATGCACTAAAAGTACTAGAAGCATGGTCTCTTGGCTCTAAGCCGGCAACAGTTACAGGATAATTAGATCCGTCACCGTAGGCCTTTTCACTTATTTCAATCCATGCGCTTTGACCTAAACCTGGATTTGGAGGATTATAATTGCTTATTATATGAGCTCGGCCGTTGATTACTGTAACATATTGTCCAGAGTCAATTTTGTCAATTACAGCCTGAGTACCAATAGGTTGTATTGCTATTCTAGTATCCCCAGCTTTTGACCCCATAGTTTTTGGAGCACCGGCTACATAATCTGTATCGGCTATCTTACCAGGATTAGTAATAACAATGAGATAGTCTATGCTTCTATCAAATTGTAACACAGCTTGGTTCGCAGGTAATGAAGCCCCAGTCGGAAAACTTAAATTGTAAGCCAGCGTTCTATACACAGAATCTTCATAGCTGGCATTAAATTCTAAAGCTGTGCTAGGTCTAGTTGGTTGAACCTCTTCAATGCCACTAAATCTAACATTTTGCAAACTTCTTATAATAATGTCTTGACCGTCAATTAAGTCAGAAATCAGTGATGTGCTGGCATCAGCTCGACCCTGTGTGTTTAGATTTAATTTAAGTACCGTCTTTGAAATTATGATACCACCTGAGTCTAAGCCCTGGCCAACCATGGTTGTTAGTTCAAGATTAGAAATTTCATATAGTGCTACAGGACCTCTAAAGGTCATATTAAATGTCGCTGCTGATCCAGAACCAGACGAACTAGTAGTAACTATTCCACTAGTAATAGGATTTCCAAATGTTCCTCCTGTTGGCGGTATACTATATCTACCGGGGTTGATTAATTCAAATGTGGCAATTGGACCAGTAGGACCACCACCTGAAATTGTTTTTACTATAAGTTGTGTGGCCTGTTGACCTGGAATAACAGTACCACCGCTGATAGTAAGTATTTCATTTACAGCATAACCTCCACCTGCTGTTACCAATGTTATGTTATTGGGAAGTTCTACAGAATTTTCTGCGGCGCTTTGTCTTGTTGGAGTATGATCAATTTCAACTTCGGAAACATTATACGGAATATAATTGTAATAGTCAATATAGATAGATGTTTCACCTGCTAAGTTTTTAGAAGCAAAGTTTGTTCTTTTTACAATTTTTGCAGCTTGAACTAAGTCATCAGCTAACACTACAGGATCGGGTACTTCATTAGGATCTCTGCCTGCTGATCTAAGACCATAAACTCCATTACAACTTGAACCATTTAATGAACGTATCTGTGCTCCGTTGACTGAATAGTAGCTGGTCCAATTATAATACGTGAATACTGACACTAGTTCACTTAATCCGTTATTAGTAGCAACAACTCCGTAGCCTAAGTCATTTACCTGTGTAAAGTCGTTGGCCAACATAGATTTATTACCTGGAGTACCTATAATGATACTATATGGATATGCCCACGGAGAACTTGTACTAGGATTGTTTACTGGAAATGGAGTGCTAGCATCTAATTTAACAGTACATGTTCCAGCTACTCTGTCATAATTACTTACTGCGTTAATTTGATAACGTATTCCTTCTATAACAAAAGAAGTAGGAATTCCTGGAGCTCTTACAGTTAATCCACCTAATACTAATGTAGTTGAGTTAGTTCTAGAATTAATAGTTGCTGGCAAGTTTCCACTAAAGCCGTCAATAAACATACCTCCTCTAAAACTCTTTTTATTAACACTGCCGCTCAAACAAGTGTTAGTTTGGAAGTACGGAGATTTAGTTTGAATTTGACCTTCTGGGTCAAGTACGCACATAAATCCTCCATGACCTTGAGCAGTAATATTTCTAAGAATAGTTCCGTCGTTTAGCAAGAAGACATCCATGTCTTTGTTTGATTTAGGAGGATTGTTTGTTCCTATAATAATATTTTTAATACCAGCTATAAGATCAGCTACCATATCTTTAGCAGCAGTAGGTTGAGCTGCTAGTAAAGTTTGAGCTACGGTATTAATATATGTAATTCCAGCTAGTGTTTCTGTTAACTGTGTAGTAATAGCTAATCTAGCACTGGCATTTCTTCTATAAGCATGACCGGCCGCTAGCGACCTAGAAACTCCACCGTTGGTAATGTCATAGACAATAGCATCTACTATTAGTCCTACGTCTCTACTACACAAGTCCTCGTCGTATATCAAAGTGGGAAATGTTGTGTCAATATAGGAAATGACTTGATTTCGAATACTTGTTCTGTTAGTGGTAAGTATGCCAGCTGAAGTACTATGTCCACCAGTCTTGCTAACAGCAGGATCAAATACTCCGTTTTCTCCTGCGGGATCCACTAGATAGTGATAACCAAAATTTCTACCAGTTGGAGCAAGGCCGCTGCCGTTTAAACCTTGAACAGTCGATGCTGTTAATTTTGTTTTTGGAGCTAAATTAATTTCAAAACTGCTTGGGCTAAGAAGCCTTGTAACTTGCGTGTTAGGTTCAAATACTCCAGCACCCCCAGTAACGGTTAGGTACATTTCTGTTTCTAATCCGGTTAATGATCCGCCGCTGATACTAACGATAGTTCCCTTAACTTTACCCGAAGAACCAATATTTCCTGTGGCTGTGCTAGCAAATGTTATAGAACTTGTAGTACCTGTAATTACTACGTGATGTCCATTAAATGCGTCTATGCTTGCTCCGGTTAGAAAAATTCTTGTTCCGCTAGCAAACGGAACTGAGGCTTGTGTAGCAAAATTAATAGTTGCTGTGGTTCCGTCGCCTAATGAACTAACTGTTGTTACTTCATTAGTAGAACAAACTAACGCAGAAGAAGTATATGTCCTAGTTAGTCCATCAAATGTATCGTCTCTGTAAAAATAAATTCCTGCCCATGGACTTTGACTTTGACCTGGCGCAGGCCTAATAATACTTCTACGGAATTCATCACCTTTAATCGATACGTTAGTAGGAACTCTAATGGGAAGTTGCTCGTAGTAAATACCGCTTTCTACTCTTATGGTAATTTGTGTTTCTGGTACGGGTTGACCAAACTCTAAATTTTCACCTGGAATAAATTCTAATAATTTACTCTTATTATTTGGCCCGTCAATTATTATACCTTCAATGGCATCAATTAATCTGCCAATGATTATACTAGATCCTTCTTCTCCTTCTATCGAGGTATCTATAACTTGTGGAGTAGTTGTTCTAGTTCCAAAATCTATAGATGTGACTGATACAGGTATGTCAATATTAGCAATTACCGCTTGTGCCAATTGTTTGATATAATCAACACCGTCGGCTGTTGGAGCTACTTGCCCAGACAGTAACACACTGCTGTTACCATTAAAATAAGACCTACCTGCTTTAATAGTTTGATTATTACCGCCAAACCTTAAATCGGCGGCCAGCGCATCGACAATTAGTCTAGCATCTCTGTTACATTTTACTGCGTCAAATGTTAAACTTGGATATTTGTCTTGAACATATGCCACAGTTTCTGCTGCAATAAAATCTTTATTAGAAAGAATTTTAGAAGCAGCAAATTTAAAATCAGTTTTAAAATTAGTTATATCTGAGTCATAATGTAATAATTCTACTTGGTACACATCATCGGTATTAGTTGGACCTAAGCCAAATCCGTCATAGGTAATTACTTTAGCTGTTGCGCCGCTTGATAGACCTTTGATAATACTACCTTCACGCAGGTCTCTATTAGATACAAGTTTACTTTGATCTACCCCTATACCGCCAGTATATACATATAAAGTTCTAGCAACTACAGTAGGACTAGGACTGTAACCACCTATAGAATTAAGGTAAGCTAAATTAGTAACATTACTATAAGTAAGTTCTTGTCGATAAGGTCCTGGTTCAGTTAATGCTGCGTTGATAATTTCTTCTGCTCGAGCACAGGCTGCACCTACTGTAGCATAAGCATAACTAAATGCTCTTCCTTCTTTTCCGGGCGGAGTACTGATTTGTAAGTCATCACCAGTTGTACTGACAAATAAATTTGATTCAGAAGTATAACTTGAATTATCTACATAAAACTTTGTAGCTGCTTGGAGATCGTCTTGTCCATTAGGTGCTCCGGCACCTGCAAGTGTGCCAGGATGGTCGCTAAGAATAAGCGCACCTTCCATAACATCTCCTTGCCTACGTACAACAGACTTTCTAGGCAAAGCTTCATTACTGACCCAATTTCCTAAAAGCTCATCGTCATAGTAAAAGTCTACTAGAGTTTCAGTTCCTCTGTTTATAATGACTGGAGTATTTACAGGAATTCTGTTTTCATTGTTAATAGCATCTGCTTGAGTGGCATAAATTCCTAATTTGTTTGCATCTATGTATCTTAAGTATACAGTACCACCATTTATTAAATTTGATGCTGGAGTATTTTGAGCAAAATATCGAAATGCGACTCCGTTAGATCCTGTGTTAAATCCATGATTTGTAACTACAGCATATCCGTTTACCCAGTCAACAACAGTTTTTGTATATTGAGAAGTGCCAGGCGGCTCATCTCTAACACGTACTTGACTGCCTAATCCAGGGACTCCGCCACTTTGAAGGTAACGTCGATCGGCGTAACCTCTACTCATTACCATGTCGTCAGCAGTAACTGGTATGCTTCTATCTAAAGAAATATTGCCAGCAATAGTTTCATCAGGGTCTACCACTCTAACAATAGAAAATGCTCCAGTGCCGTCTAAATGACCTCCTAATTCAGGAGTTGGATCTGAACTTACGGTACCGCCAGTGTTAATAATTCTAACTTCTGTTTCGTCGGCGTTGTCAATTTCAATACCAGTACCGCCAACAATTTTCTTGGCTAATAATGCTGTACCGTCTGAATTAGCAACTATAACAGTATCGGGGTCGTAACTTGATGGAGTGTCGTCTAGGTCTGTAAAAGCAATACGATCAACTTGGCCAAAAACAGCAAAAAGTTGTTTAAAGTTTTCGTTAACTTTTCTAAAACTTTCTCTTATACTGTCGCCGGTACCGTCGTTACCTTGAATACCAATATCTATATTTTCTCTTGCCATGTTATGCCCCTACTTGATCATGAAATTCATCTGCTACACTAAAACTAGATCCGCACCCGCAAGTAGTTTGTGCGTTTGGATTTTTAATAGTAAAGTTAGATCCCATGATATCGTCTTTGTAGTCTACTACTGCTTCGTTTAAATATTGCATGCTCATCGAATCAACAAGCAAAATTACTCCATCTTTTTCAACGACAAAGTCATCGTCACCTTGATCTTCGTCAAAAGTGAAGCCGTATTGCATACCTGAACAGCCGCCACCTTGTACAAACACTCTAAGTTTAATATTTGGATTATTTTCTTCTGCTAGTAGATCTTTGATTTTAGCCACAGAAGAGTCAGTGAGAGTAATCATTTATAGTCCTTTTAGAATATTTAGCCGTATATTTTATAACCTTAATGTAAATAACATTATGTACTTAGAACAACGTCAAGAAGAATGTGTACACAAAAGGACTAGCAAACTAGGAAACGTGCATGTATATTCCCGCCTAAGAACATGGGTTTATTTTAGGTGTGATAACTGCAGCAAAATCTTTCAAAGACTTAAGGAAAAAATCAGTCCTAAAAGATTAAACAACAACTATTTTCATTGTTGTCCTAATTGCGACTCGAAAAGATTTGCTCAAAAAAAAGGCGCCGAACGGCGTACTATTTGGGATAAACCTGCTAGCAGCTTAGATGATATTAGCAGATTATAAATAAAATCCTAAGGAGGACATTATGTTCAATTTTATTAAACGATTATTAGGCTATCCGACTGAGGCTGAAAAGGCTGCTGCCAAAGCAGAGGCGGCAGCACCTTACAAGGTAGAAGCACCTATAGTTGAATCAAAACCAGTAAACCCACAGTGTAGCGACAGCGTGACTCAACCAGACGGTAACGAATGTAAAGCATTCCCTGCTGCGGTTAATGATCAAATAACTGACGCTGTAACACAGGCCAAGCCTGCAGCTATGAAAGCAAAGAAAAAGCCTGCTAGCCAAAAACCAGCAGGCGAAAAGAAAACAGTCGGCAAAAAGCCAGGCCGTAAACCTAAGTCAGCAAAGTCCTAATGCTTTTGCTTGACTATGTAGCGAAAAGCTAGCCAAATTCTTAGCTTTGCTTTCGCACATAATATCGGCTACTGCTAAGAAACTCAGCGCATATTCGTTGGCTTTTTGATTCCAATAAAAGTCAGAATGTGCTCTGAGTTTTTGTTTTTTGTAACCGCTTTCTAGTAGCAATTCTAAATTAGGCATTGTTTTGTTGCAGTGACTAACTAATAGATCTTCTCTACTAACACTATAATGAATAACTGGACGAACTCCGCGCCAGCTTTCAATCATGCGTAAATATCTATCGTCGGTGGGTCGAATGTACTCTCCAGTATGGACCCAATGATGGTGTATGTCGAGTACAAGGGCACAGTGGTTGGCAAGCTCTTGGCTTGCGTCAATGCCCCATGAGATTTCGTCGTTCTCGATGGTAATGGTATTTCTTGCTTCTGGACTGAGTCGTAAAAGAGCACGTTTGATACCTTCGGGACCGGCTCTACCCGCGATGTGGACGTTGATCTTAAAGTCCTGAAATGTGTTGCCGTATCCCATCCAACGGGCCATATCCACATGATATTCAAACTCCTCTATGCTTCTATTTACAATATCTTCATTATCAGAAGCAAGGACGCAAAACTGCCCAGGATGAAAACTAAGCCGAACACCCATCTTGCGAGCGATATCTCCCACGGCTCTGAAATGTCTTTGGGCGTAATCTCTGACATCGGCTGACCTATAATACCAAGACCAAGTTGACTCAGTGTACACAGGAAGGATATCGCTACTGAGTCGTACCATTCGCAAATTTTCATCTAAACTACCCACCTTCTCAACTAGCAAGCGAGTGCTTTCAATGTTCTGCTTCATTAGATTCCACAGTTTTTCTACTGCTACATCCTTGCTTTGTCTATTTAACCAAGCAACGGTAGTAGTGCCTGTATTATATTTTTTACAGTCATCTTTAGGTTTGATACCGTCTACTTGACGAGTATGATCGATCCATTTACATGCGAAGCCGATACGTTTAGTCATAGTGTGTAATTAAAAAAGGCATAGTGTATTATAACATCTATGCCTTGGTAAATCAATATATTTGATTAAGCAAACAGATCCTCGTTCCATTCGCGGTGTCCTTCACGGAAAGCCATATTGCTTTGAGTTTCACGGACTTCTACACGATAGCACCAAAGCCTAGCAGCCTCACCTGGTCCCCACATTTCTGGAATGTAAACACCATTTACATATTTGTAAAGTTGATCTGCCAGTCCTTCACAGCCCAGTCGGGGAAGGATCACAATCTTAGCCATTTTCTTTTCTTGTAGTAATTTGAAAGTTTCTAGTTCTGGATCATCTTGTGCTACAAGCAAAGTATGATCAAATTGATCTTCTAGAATTTTTTTGAGTTCTTTTAAGCCGCCATAGTCAGCAGCCCAATTTCGCACATCGAGATTGTTAGTGCCGAAATAAAACTTCATTGAAAAACTGTAACCGTGTATTAAATTACAGTGACTATCAGCCCGCCATTGCCTATAAGCGCAGGGAAAAGCATCGTGGTATTCTTTGGTACTGGTCCACGAATAAGACACAGGACCACGGTATGGAAGATTGTCTTCCATGTGTCTGATTAAATCAGCTGTTGAAGATTTTGCCATCTCTAGTCTCCTTGTAAAAAGTAGCAAGTTTGATGGCATGCAGAATTTGTATTGCGGGTTGAATGCCTAAGACCGCATAGTGTACTTATCTTAAGAGACCTTAAGCAGTACAATTTCTTCATTGATACGTCCGTTCATTTTCGTATCAACCGCATTGATGTCTTCTAAAAATTTGCGAAGTGCTACCTTACCCGCACTCTTGAATTCTTTGAGTTGTTCTGCAGGCTTGCGTAGTGTCTTACACACACTCTTAGATTCATCAAAGCCAGTGATAGTGGTACCTTTAACTCCGAGATCGTGAAACTCGGCGGCAACATATTTGCCAAATTTACGACTCTTAGTATTGTAGATCCACAGTTCCTTGCTGCCAATAATGTCAGCAGGATTCACACTGACCAACTTGAGAGGTTCGTCAGTTTTTTTGTATTTCAGTTTAGCAACAACCTTATCTTTGCTAATTGCTTTGACCTTACGAGGCTTGCGAGTAACCTTGGCTTCTTGCATCAGCATGTTACAAGCCGATTCGATTTCAGTCAAAAACTCAATCATCTTACGGATCTGCTTCTTACTACGATGCTTGTATCCTTCTCGAAGTTGTTCATCAGCTTCACCGCTAGCCAGTTCATTCAACTCAGATAACCAGCGACCGTAGTAGTCGCGAATAATTCGAGCATGAGCTGCTTTGGCCTGCTTGCCTTTAAGGAGGTTTAAAACTTTAAATTGTTTGGGATCAAAGTTGTCTGCGTCATTTTGCCACGACTCAATAGCATCTTCGATTTCGTCTGTCATTGCCAAACTGGATTCTCTTACCCTGTCTTGAATAGTAATGACTGGCCCTGCAGGCTTTGCTGCCTTGTCTTCTTCATCTTCTTCTAGATCAGCACTACCCATTGCTAGTACTTTGGTAATTTCGTTTCGAAGCCATGCGCCGGTATCTTTGCCATGATTGAAACCTTCGTGTACTTCGGGCATGCCTTTAACAAGGCAGGCAGCTACACCTACCATAGTGCCGTTGAGATATTTGTCTTTGAGTTTTCTAAAGTCGCGGATATCTTCACGATCATATCCTTGACTGTGCATCCACTCGACTACTTTAACTTTAAGGTCTTTGACAGTGGATTCTAAGCGGTAATAATCCATTGCTACTCGAAATTGAGCAGTAAATTTATCACCACTCCATTCGTCTGCTCCGTCCCAACTAGGACTATTATCACGATTGGCTTTTTGGCGAAAAGCGATACTTGCTTTTTTAAGTTTAGTAGCCATCTGGTTGCTCCTGTATGTTAAACAATAAAGTAATTATACAGTCGAACACTGGCAATGTCAAGTCCAAAGTGAATTACGAATTTTGATAAGACGAATCATCATAGCCTCGTTTTCAGCTTCGTATGCTTCTTCAATTTCACGACTCTTGTCAAGAGCCTTACGACTCATTTCTGCTTCTTCTGGAGTGCGATCTTCAAAGTCTAGCATGTGATCACCGCGAGCACGACGCATGTCACAATAGGCTGTCCAGCCACTAGCATCGTGTACATCTGGACGTTTTGGATAAACTTCAGTCCACCAACGATACAGATCTAAGATTTCTTGAGCTTTAATAGCCTGATAGGTCGGTTGCCCAATGTTTGGGCTACCTGGCTCACATTCTTCTTCTTTCCAAACCAAATTACGTTGCCACTCGAGGTTATCCAAACCAGCCTGTGGACAACGCCAAGTCCTCCACCTGAACCACCCGGTGGCCCAGAAGGGGGTATTATATTTGGCTTTTTCATCTTTGTCACTCCATGCTATGTGCCACCAAGCTAACTCAACTTCTACGTAGTTGACCAGCTCGCCAAATAAGCAAGGTAAAAAACGATTACCAACGTCACACCATTGTCCACGTTTAATATCCTTCGGGTCTGCTGTAAGTGAATGAGTTTTTGTAACCCAGCGATTATTAACATAATATTTAATGTTATAAAGTTGATCAACTGGCCACCAGATAAAGTTTTGAACAGCATCTAGTGCCTCTTCTGCAATCCAGTAACGAACGGGATGAAGACGTTTGCCTTCTTGTTCCCATTCACGCCAGCCGCGACCAGTCTTAGCACCACCTTTTTCGATACCTCGAATCCAGTCAGCAAATTTAGAACATGACCAGTAATTGGCTCTTTGACCCATTTTACACCTTTTCGTATGTTTGTGCGAATATATCTTTTTTAACTACACCGTAGTCATTCTCACCGTGGCGGACAATAACATCTTCGCCTGGATTATAGTGTAACTTCTCACCCCATGATGTGTCAACCGTTCCAGAGTGATCTGCCAGTTTGGCCACCTTGATAATTTTTTTAGGTGTACATATACCATTACCCAAATCATCCTTTAAGTCCTTAAACTTTTCTGGTGAAATTGGATACTGTTCACCTTTGGGTCCGGTCATAATGTAGTAGCCCGCAGGATACTTAACCGGACCCTCTAACGTATCAATAGTGCCAGGCTTGTCAGCAATTTTATAACGTTCTTTGGCTGGACGTTTAAAAGTTTTAAATCCTCCGTCCTTAAACCATTCGTCAGTGATAGATTTACCTTCTACAATATTGATTAAATCTCTCATTCTTTTTTGCCACCGAATAATTGTAATAGATTTAAGAATAGGTTAATAAAGTCAAGATATAGAGTTAGGGCCCCTCTAATTTCAGCTACTCCATTGTTGTCTACACTAACTTCTTCTCTAATTCTTTGGGTATCATAAGCAGTAAGTCCTAAGAAGATAATAATTGCGATAGCTGAAATAACCATTTGCATTACAGTAGAACCAACAAAGATGTTAATAATACTAGCAATAATAATAGCAATCAAACCTATAATTAAGAAACTGCCCCAACTACTTAGATCTTTTTTGGTAAAGTAACCATAGCCACTCATTGTTCCAAACAAAATTGCGCCTCCCATAAAGGCACTAACAATTGATCCCATATTATAGACCGCAAAGATAGTAGCAAAGCTAAGGCCCATTAAGGCAGCAAATCCATGTAACATCAGTGTAGCGCCTACTTTACTAACTTTTTCCATTAAAAATGTGATAGCAAAAATGGCTACTAGTGGAGCAAAAATTACAATCCATTTTAAAAATCCTGTAAAGAAAAATGCCAGTAGTGCTTGACTAGTTCCCACAAGGTAACTGACAATCATACTGGTTAACACAGCTAAAGCCATGTGTCCATAGACACGGCCCATAGCTGAGTTAATCTCTGCCGCTGAGCGGTAGCTAACTGAATTATCCATATATGAAGTTCCAAACATATTTTCTCCTTTTAAAAAAGTATTTATTACCCACGATTTACGATAGGGTCAAATCTATGCCTAAATGCCTCTTCTAGACAGCTATAGGTCTGTTGCGTAAATGTATTAGTATAGTGAACCCAAACTCCGGTTTCAGTAACTCTTACATCATCTACATGAAACTCTGTTCTATTTAGGCTGCTCCAATATTGTCCTGGCTGTATTGTTATATTGTGTTTCATCTCATTGCGTCCATAGTTAATTCTTTTGCCAGCCCCAAACAAAACCAGTGACAAAACCAATCACATAACAGGCCAGCAGTGCCAAACCAATCTCGTTCATTCTTCAACTCCGAAATGTTGTTGGATTCCTCTGGCAATCTGCTCTTGGCTAGGAGGCACAGCCCATCTTGTTTCTTTAGCCACATCAGCACATTCACGCACAATCAACTCGGCGAACTTTTCAACAAATAATTTGTCCCCGGGCTCGCCTGTGGGCAGAGCCATAACAGCACTGAATTTAGCAGCCTCGTCGGCAAGTTCTTTGATTCGTTCGTTCATTCTTCAACTCCGAAATGTTGTTTAATCTTATTTCCAGCATAAACCAATGCCTCATTGAAGCCTTCATAATACTCACTTTTAGTATTGGCATATTGACTATTCACAGACAATTCAGCACATTCCCTGACAATCAACTCGGCGAACTTTTCTTCGTATGCTTTCATATTGAATTCGCCACCACTCATAGCATCTGTGGCTAATGCTTTTCTAGCCTGTTCAGCAAGTTCACGAATTCGTTCGTTCATTGTAGTGCCTCGAGAGTTTGACGTTTAGCTTCGTCGGCAATTTCCATCTTGTGTATAGTTTGAAGTCCACGAAACATTTCTTCAACAACATGTATAATAGCTTCGCGCCCCTCATCTGTCAACTTACTATATTCAGGGCTTACAGAACTTTCGTGCCAAACACGTTGATTTTGACTAAGTTCTAATAGGGCACCGTAAATGATATCCTTGTTCATTGAACGTCTAATATTAAATTTTTTCCCCATCTTTAAATCCTCTGAAACGTATGAACCTCGGAAAACGTAGCGAATAAGAACCATCTTGATTCTGTGTAATTGCGTCAGCCCTAACTTCCACGAGCTTGCCAACCACTTCTTTACGATCCACCCAATAAGAATCACGGTCTGAATCACTAAAGCCAGAACCGCAATTGACCCGTATGAATTGTCCATTGTCTTTGCCTTCACATACTAAGGCACCTAACTTGCCTATATTACGACCAGTGCCTTCTTCTACAGCCGTAACAGTTAGTGATACTTCAATAAACGGCTTCAGTTTAAGCCAATGATGTGTACGCTTACACTCATACGGTGCGTCGGGATCTTTGATCATAATACCTTCGTAGCCGCCGTCAATAGCTTCTTGGTTAATTTCGTTGAATAGACGTTTGCCTTCAGCAGTATCTAGATCAATTAGTTCGTGTTCGAGCACACGAACGCTAGGCAAATTTTCTTGTTCGAGTTCATACCAACTTTGAAGTAGACCGCTACGTTCTGTCTGTAGAAGATTGCTAAAACCTTTTTGGAAATCTACCAAAGGCATAATATCAAATAGATACAGGATAGCATCCGACGCATTGACATTGTCTTTGCGATGAACCTGCTTCATAAGGTCCTGGAAACTGCTAGACATAACTTCACCGTCTAGCACATAAGGAATATCAAAGCCTTTGCCTACTTCACTGAGCTGTGCTTTTATGTGCTCAAAATTAACCAGTTCCTTGCCATTACGGCTAAACTGATCAACACGCCCGCTTGGATAGACAATAGTAATAACGCGAACTCCATCGAGCTTAACTTCGATGAGTTTTCTTCCGGCCACTTTGCTTTCGTGATTACTACTATCGTGAGCAAGTTGACACTCAAACATAGGAATAGTATAGTTCTTAGGTCCACGTTTTACAACCTTGTTAATAGTTTTTTCACTTACACCGCAACGCAAATCCTTGATAAGGATACGACGATACCACCCATTCCATTCAGACTGAGTGGCTGTGTTCATCATCGCATCAACGGCGCTTCGGGCAACGTTACCGGTAAGCTCACGATTAGATAAACGCTGAATGACACTATTAAAACCATCCCAAGATAAGCCAGGGCCGTCTTCATTTGTTTTCTCCGGTATTTGTTTAAGTCCAAAGGTAATCATAGGGTCCTACGCCAGTCGGCACCCTGCAAAAAATTCATCGTTCTTAGCATTCATTTGGACTTCAATGATTGCTTCTTTGTCCAAACGGCTATTGTGTGTTTCCAAATTATAAATGACCTGATCGCAAGGGGTAGTCATTTTTGCTCCTAGATGTTTAATAATACTCTTATTATACAGTCTAAGAATCAATAGGTCAAGTAGTTTGATGTTCGAAATGGTTTGCCAATTTCGGCATTAGGTAATTGTGAAAGAGATTTTCTTTTGATTCGTTTGATAATCGGATGGTCATGATTATGATTAAAAGCTTCCATATACCTGTAGAAGCTAGTTCTTTGATGTCTACGATATTGATTTGAATCTAAATATTTGGCTGCTGCTCCAAAATCTGTAGAAAATCTATCATAAAGTTCGCAGGCAATGTTATAGCTAAAGGCACCAATTTCATCTCTGTCACCGTAATATTCTTGCTTGCGACGATCTCTAGCATAATAGGCAAAACTTTGATACCCTGGAATAGCTTTAAATTTTCTACTGCGATACTGTCTAGTATGAATAATTTCGTGTAGCATTGTATCAGCGAATAGAAGACACAATCTTTGCCAACGATGACGACTTAATTTAAGACGTTTTTGATCTGGGTTATAACTAAAAATTATTTCGATATATCTAGGTTTATCGGCCTTATCTATTGTGCTGTCATAGGTTCCGCCCACATAGATATAGCCCTTGTCATTTTTTATGTCTCTATCTAAGCGAACTTTAATAGGTAGATATTTTTTAATATGTTTAGACAGTATGCTATGAATGTCTTCAACAGCTAGATTATGATCAACAATCTTATTCTGTATGGAGTTTAGTAGTCCATACAGGGCATCTCTAGTCAATATACTCCAATTAAATGGCTTTCTTTCCATTTTGGCTCCTAGTAATTATATTTATAGTTTACTGCCGGAGCCAATTATGTACGCACTTTATGAGCGTTTTTCTACGATTTGATCAATCAAACCGTATTCTAAAGCTTCTTGTGCGCTCATAAACTTGTCACGTTCCATATCTACACTAAATTGAGCAAAAGTTTTGCCCTTTGAATTGTGCTTGACATAGATTTCGGTCAAAGATTTTTTCATTTTTAGGATCTCTTCAACTTGAATTTGCATGTCTGTAGCTTGCCCGCGAGCACCACCTGAGGGCTGGTGAATCATGTGACGGGCGTTTGGGAGCATTTTTCGCTTGCCTGGAGCTCCTGCTGTGGCAAGGAGACTGCCCATACTGCAAGCCTGGCCCATAACAATGGTGCTAACATCGGGTTTAATAAACTGCATTGTATCGTAAATTGCCATTCCCGCAGTAACAACTCCACCTGGGCTGTTGATAAAGAAGTTGATGTCTTCATTTCCTTGACTTTCTAAAAATAGTAGCTGTGCTACAATCAGGCTGGCACTGTGTTCATTAACATCTGTATCTAGTATGACAATACGATCTTTAAGCAGACGACTATAAATGTCGTAACTACGTTCACCTCGAGCTTCTTGCTCGATAACCATTGGTACTAAATTAGGCATATTTTTCCTTTACAAATTTATAGTTATACATTTTATAGTAGTGTAAATCATCAATTCTATCTTCTACCAGTCTTGTGTCAAATACCACAGTGCCATGTTCTTTAAGATAGCTATCAAAGATTGCCAGCAAGGGATTGTCCTGTGTTAGACTGAGACCATACAGCCAATTGTTGTCATCGTTAAACCAGTAGCGCACAATTTTATTTTTTCTCTGTCCACTGAAAGATGTTCTGAGAAAAGTCAGCTGTTTCAAAAACAATGTTTGACGAGCATTGCCTAGATCACTGAGCTTAGAAGTATCTAATGTCTTTTTAAATTCATCATAGACCATGTCTTCTTCATAGAAGTAGGGCAGCTTATAGTAGATGCCGCAGTCTTGATCTTTACAGTTTCTAATATTATTTTCTAAAAGATTAATTAGTCGTTTACGATAATCACTTAGTGTCCTATTATCACTTAAGGCACGCCAAAAGAATTTTTTCTTATAGTAATCTTTAATCTGATTAGCTAGAATTCTGTCCTCACCAGTGATATCATTCACTGTGGTAGTGTCATTCATGTTTCGATAACCCTGACCAGTTTCTAGCAATCTCTTAACTACACAAGACAATGTAAGAGGATCTTCTTTAAATTCAGTTATGCGTTCAGCCATTTGACTATCATTGAATCCTAGAAATGGATCAATGGAAAGGTTGTTTTGCCTGGCTTGAATTTGAGATATAATAGAGTTCATTGGTGATTGTGTTGTAAAGGTTCTGTTGATACTAATCCCGCAACCATCTGAAATTTTTCAAATGCTTTTTTGGCAGCAGGATTTCTTTCTAGTTCTAGATCTGGCAAAAATGTTTCTAACCAATAATAGGGAAGTCGTCGGGGATGGGCGCCAAACTGTCTAGGCTGATGCATTTTTCCGTCATTATACAGCATACAGGCTAACGCTCTAAGTTCGCCTTCTTTTTCTTCAGGAATACTATACCATTCAGGATGGTTCCAAGCACCACCGTGGTGATAACCACTCCAAATACCTGCCCAATGACTATCGTCATTGGGATTAAAATCGGTTCGACAAATAATTAATAATACGTCGTCATAATTTACAGTACCGTCAAATATATCTCTAATACAGCGGCTAAAGCTAAGACCAATCTTCATTTTATCTACCTTGTTTAAAATTTCTAATTACAGGACCTTCTGAAGTAAAACTCATTCGACCTAGGCGGCCTTCGTAGATATTACCGTTCCAACGCATTTCTAATTTTAACTGTTTTTCTAAACTAACATTAAGATATTGATGTTCTTTAAATGAAAGAATATCTGCTACCATTTTACGACCATTATCCTCGCAGAGGATCTCACAGTCGTCACCGACTACTCGTCTCATAGTGTAAATCTCACTTGTTTAACTGAATCCCACCTAAAGCTACGCCAACCATTGGCTTGTAAATCATATACCGTGATAGCTTCGTCACTTTTCTTTTTTTCTTTTTTTGGTTCTGAACTTGCTTGTTCCACCTTAGGTATAAGTTCTGAATTAGTTGTACATTCCATAATTCGTTCAGAACCGTCAACTTTGGTAAAAGTCACAGTCACAGGACCAAAATCTAAATGAGATTTAAGCCATTTTTTAAATAGCTTAAACTCTTTTTCACTCAACTTTGGACCCTCTGACTTCAAGTTCACGTTTAAGTTGTTCATTTTCTTTTTCCAATTGTTCAACACGGTTTGCTAATACATGAAATAGTTCATTCATATTTTGAGCTGTACTACGTAAAATATCTGGGATGTTAGGTTCCATTATTGTTCCTCAAAAAAATCGTAAAATTTAGTATTAACATTTTTATATCTAACTAGTGTATCTTTAAACTTCTTACTTTTCTCGTTATGGCAGTTAGCACATAATACAACTAAATTTTCTTGTGTATTATTATACTTGTTACCGTCCCAATGGTCAATGGTTAAACTAGGAGTATCGGGGTCTCGACATACCCAACCTAGTCGAGCATCTCGATTTTCACAGCCTCCTTTAGATTTAAGGAAAGTATCTCTACTTTCCTTACCTACTGTACGATGATGTTCGCAAAAAGTTTTCCATTTTGCTCCTATTGATCCATCCTTTTTGGTATACTTTTTATGATACCCTACAGGAGTTTTACAATCTGGATGAGCACATTTAGGTGCCCAGTTTTTCATCAATGACATTTTCATTAAATTTCCAATATAAAGTTAGGATTCCATCCTGTGTCTTCATATCCGTCATAGCCTCTGGGATTACATACTATACGAGTACTACCAATCATGTAATCAAAAGGATGATGTGTATGACCATGTGTCCACAATTTAATCTGCGGATGATCCAAAATAAACTCACTTAGATCACTGTGATAGCCGCCGTTCATAGCATGATCACTAGCATACCTAGGATGTACGCTGAGATGACTAGGACTATGATGTCCGACAACTACAACCTTACGATCTTTAAGATCGGTAAGTACTGACTTAAAGTAACCTAGTGTTTGTCTATGTCTTTCCATAATATGTGCTGGGCGCAGTCTAGTATAGCCGTGCCCATCATGCCGAATAATACGGAAATCGTTCATTAAGTCAGTTAAGGCATGTAGAGTTAAGGGATCGCCCTTGTTACAGTCAGTCCACAAAGTGCCACCGATAAAAACAACATCATCAATTTCTTTAGTATCTCTTTCCAAGAAATAGACATTGGGGTACTTGGCGCACTCATTACGCAGGTCTGTTAGACTAGACACAAACTTGCCATGATAAAATTCATGGTTGCCTGCTATGTAGATAACATGCGGAAACTGAAATGAGCAACGCTTCAAGAAGTTACGGAAACGCATAGCTGTCTGTTGTCTACGTCCGAGGTCAGCAAGGTTTATATTGCTGTACATACTGTAATCCATTTCTGGATGATCGTGTAGATCCTGAGCGACCATAATGTCGCCACTGAGAATTAGTACATCGCAACCTTCATCATTCTTGATGTTGATGTCACTAAATTCTAGGTGCAGGTCTGAAACAACTTTAATCTTCATCTGGAAATCTTTCTTTATATCTTGCTTGACGTTCTGCTTCGTGTTCATCGCATAAGGTTTTAATCCACCCGCCGTCTCGACTACGCCCAGGATTACCACATTCTTCACAAGAATGTGATGCCCATGACTCTGCCATACGTACCATACCATCAACAACATCGTCTCCACCGTCGTAGTAGAAACGTAGTCCGCCAAACTTTTCTTTAATTTGTCTAACAATCACATCTGGACAGCCTTCGCCACGTCGGTATTTTTCCAATTGGTTCTGTTTCCATTCCACATGATTATGAATTTGACGACACAGTGATTCAATAATAGGCCACCAACCTGGGCCTACAGCAAATCCTCCATATGGCTCCCGGAACAGTTTAGGATATGATTGTTCCATTTTTTGAGCAAATTGATCGTATTCTTCTTCATTATACATTATTGTACCGCTTTCACATAGTTAAGACGAGTAACGTCAGTGTCTTTAAATTTCCAATGCTTGGAATGATCTTTAATCTTAGCCTTAACAACTACACAAGCACCGAGCTTAAGGTCTACCTTACTAAACCAAGACACCATTTTATTATCAATTATAGCAGTTATATTATAGGCATTAAAATTATTTGAGTGTTTTGACTCTAAAATCTCACAGTCCTTATCGAAAATATTACTGCCAATATTGGCAACATGCCCTACGTCTACACTTCGAACACGCTTTTCAATACTGTTTCTAGCTACATCTCGCTTCTGAACACTAGGCAGACATGCCACGTAGCCAATTTTATTCATTGCTACATCGTCAGAGCTAAGGATAGCATTTACTTCTGTAAGAAAGTCGTTGTCGCCTTTAACAGCAGCAAACATTAACCGTTTGTAATACTTGCGAATATCAGCAGCCTGTTCTCGATCTTCGTCAGTGATCTCAAGTTTAACCGGCATCATACGGGGGTCTTGTTCCGACCCCCAATTAATAGCACCGAGACTGTATAATATGTGTGTCTTATTAGGCTGCTTCCAATACTGGATACTGCCATTGTCCTCGTAGACAGCGGACATTTCTTTGAGATAATCTCCATTATAGCGTTGAGCCGCACAAGCCAGTTCCAAAACTTCTTGGGTATTAAACTCTTTAGCCACGGTATCCGCTCCGTTAGTGTTTACAATAAGCATATTTTAGCGGAAAATTTGGCTGCTGTCAAGTGAATTTAAGTGCTTGTTGACCTTTTTGGCTAACCGTTTTAACAGAGTATTGTTGCCAAAATAGTCAACATAGGCTTTTAAATTTGGACTAATAAGGTTGCCGTTGTGTTTCATTTTACTCAGTAGAGTCATTTTAGTCATATACCTTTTGGCTCTATCCACAGGCATGGCACGTAATAATTCAATTGCTATACTTAAACTATAAGCATCTAATTCATCTGGATCTGCTAAGTATCTTGAAAATGGTTCGTGGGCGTGATCACTGTAGGTTTTATAATTACGTTTTCTGCTTTGCTGTTGATGTCGTAATTCATGTACTACAGCATCAAAAATTTGAATTAGAAATTCTGATATTTGTTGTTTGTGAAATAAATCTTTATCATCAAACGAATGATGTATTAATACTTCTATTGAAGTTTCTAAATTACGATCATCTTCGGGATCATAAAAGGCATTGACGTAGAATGCGTTATTTTCTAAATCTTTGTCTTTCTTAGTTTTTATTTTTAAATCTAAGGAAACTCGTTTGAATTCTTTTCTAATTGAATTAATAAGTTTTCGAAATGTAATCGCTTGACCATTGGTCTTTAGAACGTTGTTACAGACTAAGTTTACACGTTCTAAGACCGAATTCATTGTTACATCCTATAAGTTATCCTACCTTTGGTAAGATCGTACGGGCTTATTTCAATTTTTACTGGATCCCCGAGAATCACTTTAATCTTATTTTGTTTGAGTCTGCCGCCCATATAACAAAGTACAACTTGTTCCATATTATCTACCTTGACTCTAAATGTAGAGTTAGGTAATACTTCAGATACTCTTCCTGTAAGTTCTAATAATTCTGAATTTTTAGCCATGTTTAGTAATAACCAGTGCCCCTTCTTCGAGTGTAATATTTAGTGTGTCGCCTTCTTTCCAACCAACTTGTTCAAGAAGCTGGGGAGGAAATTTTAGAATAACATTATCCGGATCTCCCGGAATGTCTTCAAAAATTTCTTCTGCGTTAAAAACCATTTTTTCTGGACGTTCCATTTTATTTCTCCGCGTTCGTAGCAAAAAACTTTCTAACTAATTTTCCTCCCAGGTCAATTTCTCCTGGATTAAATGCTTGATCATATTTTGATGTATCGTAATGATGATTATTATGTAGTCCTTCTCCACCTAAATATAAAGCAACAAGTTGATTATTGTAAGTTTTGTCGGGAGTTTCAAAGCTTCTATAACTCTTAGGTAGCTTCCAATGACCAAACCAATTTAGAATTGCGCCACTAACAATACCATGTCCTACTGGAGCAAGTACAAAAAACACACATAATTTCCAATCTATTAAAAAACTTCCTAAAATTAATAAAGCCCAAATATTATAATAGTGTTTGTCTACAAATTTAATTGATTCATCTCTTAGTAGATCTTTTGGTATAGTTCTAACTTGTCTTTCAGACAACCACCATTTCGCAGGTTTTATTTGCCATCCTACAGTTGATAGTAAAATACTTTCATAAGGACTGTGTATATCACGTTCTGTTTCTGTATACTTGTGATGATGCCTATGATGGCTTGCCCATGTGATCGGACTTCCTTCTCCACCTAAAATAGAAAACCATAACAAAAATTGATGTTTTATTGGAGTTGTAGTAAAACTTTTATGTGCAAAATATCTGTGTAATGCTATTTGGTTACCTAAAAAACCGACCCAACGGCTCCATAGATATGATGCTAGTAGCAAAAGCCATGCTCCGTACACAACCGCATAGTAAATAGAAACAATAACTGAAGCTGCTCCTAAAAAATACAGTATTCTATATTTGTAAATTTGATGGCTAAACTTTTTAAGATCCATAATTAATCCTGGTTGTCATTGTATTTAACAACGAGCCAACCAAGATCATATAAATCTTTTTCAATCTCATCCGTAACTACACTTTCACTAACAAATTTATCTACAATAGCCAGTCTTGCCTTTTGTTCTTCGGTAAATTCTTCGTTTTCTTTGGCAGGTGCATATACACCAATATCACGAATACCGCTACAATACCAGTCTATGTAGTCACCTTCTTGTCGCATATGGGCAACAATGCCTCCGGCATAACGCCAAGAGCATGACCATTTCTGTTCTTTAAGCACTGGCCACATTTCTCGTTTAATGAAATCATTATTACACATTGCGGCATAGAGATTTTGAGCATAGCTTTCGCTATTTCGAACTTTGGTCAAAATCCAATCTGTGGTGCGTAAATCCCATTCTAAGTTATCTTTACGCCATGCTGGGTCTGCTTCTTGTTGATCTTCTTTCTTATCCCAAGACTCGTAATACTCGACCATAGCACGAGTATCTTCGTCATTATCAGGCGTCTTACCTTTTTCGGCTTGACGTTCAAGATACTTTTCTTTTTGAAAAGTGTTGCGATCTGGGCTTTTTGAAATGTTCATGTTGTAATTATATATTTACTTTTTTGATCTGTCAATAGACATTGGATTAAATACAGAGATGAAATTTACAGAAATACCCTTTGAAAAGGTTGTTCGGTTTGGACAACGTACAATGTTAGACCGCCCGTTGTTTTCCATTAGTTGGATACTCGGGCGTTTTTGTAATTACAAGTGTAGTTATTGTTGGCCCTATGCTAGATCTGATACCCCCGATCATAGAACAATCGAAGTGTATAAAACTGTAGTTGATAGGATCAAAACGCAGGCCAGAGCCAATGGATTTAATCAATTTCATTGGAGTTTTAGTGGGGGCGAACCTACAGCCTATCGAGGATTACTAGATTTAATGAGGCACTTGGATGATGGCATTGAAACTCCTTATCAAAGTGTACACATGACTACTAATCTTAGCCCTGGCGAAACATGGTGGCGTAGTTGGGCAACCGCGGTAGCCATGTTTGCTCGTAAAAGTATCACAGCTAGTTTTCATGCAGAACATGCTAAAGAAAAAGATTTTATAGAAAAAATTCATAGACTTCAGTATAATAGTGTGTATGTTACAGTAAATCAAGTAATGGTTCCGGAAAGATTTTGGGAATATTATGAAAGATGCCAACGATTGAATAGACACGGTATTAATGTAACATTAAAACCTCAAAGCGATCCTACTGCTAGTTATGTAGTTGATGGTTATACGGATGAAATGATCGAAATTATGCGAACAGGATTTCCGCAAGAAGCTAATGGGGAAGAAATTTATCAAATCGCTATGTATGATAAGCAAGGTAGAGAGTATCTTTTTGATCAAGCAGAAAGATTTAATGCGTTTGGATTTAACAAATTTAAAGGTTGGATGTGTAACAGTGGTTATCAAAGTGTGATTATTCGCGGAGACGAAGTAAAACGTAGTTACAGTTGCCACGACGCACCCTTAGGAAATCTAGAAAATTTTAATTTATTCAGTGGTCCTGTAAGTTGTATAACTCCTAGCTGTGTTAGCAGTGCTGATAGTAAAATACCAAAATGCAAAACTTTTTAATATTTAAAACTATACCTAAATTAATTAAACAGGGAAAATTTTTACCTGTTGATTCTGAAGTCAATTCTTTATTTTCAGGAACAGATACAGAAGAATTATTTCAAAAAAATCTTAAAACAAAGCCCGAAAACTGGAAGTATAGAAGCGCACCTGTTAGATACACCTACAATAAAGACTGTTATCGAACAAGAAATTTTAACGAAATTGATTGGAATAAATCTATAGTTATATTCGGATGTTCAAATGTGTTTGGGGTTGGAGTTGACGACAGTGAGACCATAAGCACCTACTTAGAAAGTATAACTAATAGACCAGTTATCAACATGGGGGTAGGTGGATCATCTATAACATACTCTTTTCATAATTCAATTATTTTAAAAGCTAACTATCCTATGCCCCTTGCAGTAGTTCATTTATGGACAGATTATTCTAGAACAGTTTATTACTATAGAAATTCTCTAAAAAGTTATGGATCATGGAACATGGAAGAAAATAATTACATGGACCTTTGGTCAAAAAGTGAACATCATGGAATGACCCATGCGTTATTTGCCAGCTTATCTAGTAAACAGTTATGGGAAAACACTAGATACTATGAAGCAAGTTTTTTTAGTGATACTGCTAAATTGTTAGGGTGTGATAGACTAAAGACAGTTGACAGAGCTAGAGATGACAGCCATTATGGTTGTAAAACATTAAAACTAACTGCAGAAAGAATAGCAGAAAAATTAAATTTATGAATATAGATCTAGATCATTTACATCATTGGATGTGTGCTATTAGAAATAGCCAAGACCCAATTCGAACATTAGATGCATTTTGGAAAGGTCAAATTAACAGTAAGTTATGGCTTATAAACAATATAAAACCTTTTGTTAATAATCCTAGCACTGTGGAAATACACGGAGGCTGGGTAGGTACACTATCTAGTTTATTATTTCAGAGTAACTTACCTATTGTAAAAATAACAAGTATAGACATCGATCCTAGTTGCGAATCGATAGCAATTGAAATGAATAAAATGGAACATAATCAAAACAAGTTTCAAGCAATAACAAGTAACATGATTGATTATAAGTGTTCTAGCGATGTTGTTATTAATACTAGTTGTGAACACATAGTACAACAAGATTATGAAGTATGGCTTAGTAAGGTACCAGAACACAGTTTAATTGTTCTTCAAAGTAATAATTATAATATAGAAGAGCATGTAAGAATAGCAAATAGCTTAGATGAATTTACACAGCAATCGCATATAAATGTGATGTGGAGCGGAGAATTACAGTTACCTTTATATAATAGGTATATGATTATAGGAAAAAAATAAAGTTTTTAAGGAAACAATTATGAATTTTTACAACCATGAATTTACATTATTGAACAATGAACGTGTACACTTATCAAAATACAGTGACAAAGTTATTTTGGTTGTTAACACTGCCAGTCATTGCGGGCTTACACCACAATACGAAGCGTTAGAAGAATTATATAATACCTATAAAGATAAAGGGTTTGTTGTATTAGGTTTTCCTAGTGGTGACTTTGCCAATCAAGAATTTGATTCTAATAATAAAATTCAAGATTTCTGTGAAAGTGAATATGGAATTAGTTTTCCTGTTTTTGAAAAGTCTCATGTTGTTCCTAATAGTTGTTCAGCACCGGGTGTGTTCAATAGTGAATCTGTCAATGAAGTAAATAGTTTCTACAAATTATTGGGAGAAACTACAAGAGATGTTCCTAGATGGAACTTTCATAAGTATCTTGTAAGTAAATCTGCTACAGAAGTTCTTACTTTTAATTTTGATGTGACTCCTCTTTCTAAAAAAATTGTTTTAGAAATTGAAAGAATGTTAAAATAAATGTATCCAAATAAAGTAACAAACTTACATATAGAACTAACTGACAAATGTCAGGCTAGTTGTCCTATGTGTGCTCGAAATGTCAATGGAGGCAAGGAGCGCAATTTTGTAGGACAGTATGATGTTACTTTAGATATTTTTAAAAAATGGTTTTCAATTGAGTTTTTAAAAAATTTGAGAAATTTCTATGCTTGCGGTAACTATGGTGATCCAATTATAGCAAAAGATTGCTTAGAAATTTACGAGTATATAAGAACCGTAAATAGCGATTGCCATCTTGGAATTCATACAAACGGCAGTGCTAGAGATGTAACATGGTGGAAAGATCTAGCTAGGGCATTAGGAAAAAGTCATACCTGTACTTTTGGAATTGATGGCTTTGAATCAAGCCATGTCTTGTATAGAAGAGGAACAAGTTGGAAAAAAATAATCGAGAACGCAGTATCGTTTATTAATGCTGGTGGAAATGCAGAAATAGATTGTTTAATTTTTAAGCATAATCAACACGAAGTTGATGAGTTTAAAAAACAGATGCTAGACCTAGGATTTAATAAAATTAATTTTAAATATACTAGACGATTTTATGACATGGAAGAATTTCCAGTAGAAGATAAATCTGGAAATATAGAATATTATTTAGAACCTGCTATTCAAGAATCTGTTATAGAATTCTTGCCTCTAGAAAAAATAAGTAAAGATATTTCTATATGGGAAGACATAGTCGAACAATCAACTATTAAGCCTAAGTGTATTGAAAAAAACGAAATTTATGTAGATAGTAGAGGGAATGTATTTCCTTGTTGTTGGGTAGGATCTGATTGGATAGAACAGCCGATTGTAGAAACACTGCCAATACAAAAACTTAGAAATTTGGTAGTTAAAGATACACGGTCTAAGTTTCATAACTTAGGTGTTCCTAATCTTAATGATATAAAAATAGACGAAGTAGTATGGGATCAATTAGATATAAATCTACAAAAATTAAAACCGTGGACATGTGTGAAAAATTGTAATGGATGAAACTGAAGTTTATTGGATGCAGTCTGAGACTACAAAGTTAGGACTTTGGCAGAATAAAATAGCAAATGCCAGCGGTAGTAAAACATTTTGTGTTCTTCCCTGGATACATTTTGCTACTAGACCAAACGGAGATATGCGCCTTTGTTGTTCTGCAAATGCTAGTGGAGCTGGCAATGACCATACAGTTGGTCTAGTTAAAAATGAGAACGGTATACCGGCTAACTTTGGTAGAGAAACTCCTATGAGTGCCTGGAACAACGATTACATGAAATCTGTAAGAAAGATCATGTTAGAAGGAAATATTCCTAATAGTTGTTCTAAATGTTTTCAAGAAGAAAGTAATGGTGTTGCTAGTAAACGTGTTTGGGAAACTGGATCTTGGATGGAAGAAGGTATCGACATTCCAGAATTGATATCACAAACTAATGAAGACGGATCTATACCAGAAAAATTAGTATATCTAGATCTACGATTAGGACATACTTGTAATCTTAAATGTGTAATGTGCTCTCCGCATGACAGTAGCCAATGGGTAGCAGATCATAAAAAAATGTACCCATTATATCAGTCTAAAGAATTAAAAGAACAAATGCAATGGGATCGGGAAACATTTAATAATTTTTGGCATGAAAATCCAGACTTCTGGAAAGAAATGTATGCTCAGATTCCTAATTTAAAACAGGTATATTTTGCAGGTGGTGAACCGCTAATGATAAGAGAACATAAATGGTTCTTAGAAGAAATTATCCGTCAAGGTTATGCTGATAAAATACTTGTTAGATATAATACTAATGGCTTATTGCTCGACGAAGAAATTATTGATCTATGGACTAAATTTAAAAAAGTAAAAGTAGGATTTAGTATAGATGCTACTGATTTAAGAAATTATTATATTCGTTACCCTAGTGACTGGACTACTATAGAAAAGAATTTACATAGGTTAGATAACACTCCAAGCAACATACAAGTTAGTATTGCTACCGCAATACAGATATTAAACATCAAACATTTACCAGATTTTGCTCGCTGGAAGATAAAACAAAATTTTAAGAAAATTAACTTTGAAAATGTAACAGGTGGTATACAAGCCGGTGGCGGTATTTTTAATATGCATCTATTGTATATTCCTACTTTCTTAAGTATAAGATGTCTTCCGCAGAAAGACAAAGAAGAAGTGCGTAAGTTGTTTGGAGAACTTGCCACATGGCTACATACAAACTATAGACAAGATGCCGACTATTGGAAAGAAAATCCCTACGGATGGAAACGCTGGCAAGCAGTATTAGATTTTATGGACAGTGAAGATCATACTCACCTTTTATCAGCGTTTAAAGAGTATATAAATATCATGGATGTTGAACGTAAGCTAAATTTTAAAGAAATATTTCCAGAATTATCCCATTTATCATGATACCTATCAAAGTCATTTCTACACAAGAACCAGAATATTTGAGGGTTTCTTTTTTCCCCACAGATGTTTGTAATTTTAATTGTACATATTGTTTTCCTGGATCTCATATTGAACGATATCGATACCCAAAAAATACTGATTTAATTATTAAAAATTTTAGAATTTTATTTGACACGTATAAAAAGATTGCTAAAAAAGAAAAATTTCATGTTATGATAACAGGCGGTGGCGAACCTACAGTATGGCCAGGCCTAGAAAAATTCTGCGAAGAAATTAAAAAAACACACGATTGTTATATTTCATTAACTACTAACGGTTCAAGGACAATGAGATGGTGGGAAGAACATTACAAATGCTTTGATGATGTAGTTCTTAGTTGCCATCATGAATTTGTAGATATACATCACTATATTAATGTAGCAGACTTATTATTTGAATCAGGTTTAAAAGTCACAGCATTGATGTTAATGGATGCTAAACACTGGGATAAGTGTGTTAGCTACATCGATCTAATGAAAGCCAGTAAACATTCGTGGTTTATACAAACAAAAGAAATCATTGACGCCCCTGGTCACGGTATGGATGTTTACACTCCTGAACAGTTTCAATATGTTAATGACAGTATAAAAAGAATACCAAACAGTGATTGGATATTTAAAAGATTAAATGATATGAAAATTCACGAAAGTGTTGTACTGTTTGATAATAATTCAGCAGTTGCCGCACGACCACATTCAATACTGACCAATGGCTGGAATAAATTTCAAGGCTGGACCTGTAATGCTGGATTTGAGAGTATAAGTATAGATCCTTCCGGCCGGGTGTTAGCAGCGTCTTGTAGACAAGATCCGTTTGGAGGCAAGATATTAAATGTATGTGATGAAAACTTTGATACTAATATCCAACCAGAGTCTATAGTTTGTAAATTATATCATTGTAGTTGCCAACCCGATACACACATAACTAAATGGAATGTTTAGTTATAGGAATATCTGCCGAGCAAGTACACCAATTTCTAGTACAAATAATAGGTTCGGTGGGCATTATAAATGTGCCTTGGTAAATGTTACCAAGACTGCCGCCTACTCGACATGTAGCACGATGTACTTCTCCATCCCAATTAATCATCAAACTTTCTAAACCGGCATAACAATGCCAGTCTTTATATTGATTAAGATGAAGTTTAATAACATCATTACTATGAATAATTTGATCATCGTCGATAATACAGTTACCCTTAACTGTTGATTCTTGGTCTTTAATCCAGTTTAGGTCATCAGGATGATATCTTAGATCATCGAAAAGATCGTGATCTCCTTCAGTCCATCTTATACGTCTTACTGTGTTAGGAACACCGTCGTGATTTAATACATCTCTAACAATCTTTACGTCATCCATGTAATCATGATGAGCCATAATTTGGCCTATGACATTCTTGTGCGTAGCTGTTTCCATAATTGTATTAACTACACGCTTCCAATCGTATTCAAAATGAATACTGAATACAATTTGATCAACTGTTAAAGAATGATAGTATTCTGGCGGCCGAGTTCCGTTTGTAGTTACACTAATCCACTGAATATCTTTGTGTTTAGCATATCGTAGTAATGTATCGAACTCTGGATGTACGCAGGGTTCTCCCCCAGTGAAGCTAATTCGTATAGGTTTATTTAAGTTTGCCAGTTTATCAATTACTGACAATAGTGTATTAATGGGAGTATGGGAGCTGGTATTATCGTGGATGGAACTAGGGCAATAAGAACAGTTGTAATTACACCGCTTTCCAAGGTTCCATTCTATTTTGATACTAGATTGATGTCCCCATCGGCTGGTTACTTTAAACATGAAGTACTTATCAAACAGCGCAGTTATTTTCAGTTTCGATAGAAAGTTGAGTTTTAACGTTAGCAGGCAAGTTAGCAGGTAAACGAATATTAAATTCTCCTTGATAAACTTTATTACCAAGCAAATCTATTGTGCCGTATCCGGAACTATGAAAACTAGTATTGAGTTTTTGGCAAGTGGTATATACAACACTATTTCCGTTTACTACATTAAGTCGAACTGCAGGTTTTTTATCTTCAAACTTGCTGTACATCATCCTAACAGCAACAACATCGTTGAAAAAGTAAGGCTGTAAAAACCAAGAACTACCACTGCCAAATACTACAGATGCGGCCGGATTGTTTTTAGCAGCCTTTCCGTCACTAATTACTTTTACAGTTTCTTCTAACGCTATAAAATAATTCTTATTCCAATTTACTGTATAAGGAATTCTTAGATAAGGTACTCTTGACGTATCAATTTTAAATTCAATAGGTAAATTAGAAATGTAAAAGGCATTTGAAGGAAAAATTTCTAGTACATTTTCTAATAGTTTATCACCTTTTTGCTTTGAACTAGCATAAGTTCTAAACTGTTCGCTGATCCTAGCACTATCGATGTTCTGATCTTTAGGATAGATTGTTAAAATTCTGTTAGCTATCTTGCTAGAACTTATCCAAATGTCCATTTCTATTCGAAATTTGTTTCCCTGTTTAGTCTCACTAATCACTCTCATTTTGTCTACATAGGCACTGCTATAGACCATAACAGAGTCTTTGACTAATTGATAATCTCGCATTTCCTTGTCACTGACTACAACAGAACCCATATAGGTTTCCATAGCTTCTCTATAGGCAGCATCCCTAGCTTGTTCAGCAGAGTCCCCGACGCCAACTACACGAATTGGAGCCGGGGGCGGAATACAAGTTTGAAGAAGAATACAGAAGGCAAGGCTCCAAAACATTTTAACCGCCGAACTTTTTACGTAGAACTGAAGCAGCTCGATCGCTGTCTTTGTCCCAACGCATAGTCACGGAAACCTGCTGAGGTCCTGATACTTCTTGTTTTACAACTTTAAATCCTCGCATAATACCTTGAGCATTGGTGCGAATAGTTTCGGTGAGCTGATAGGCAGTATCGTTACTGTTTTCCCGAACACTAAAATTAGTGTCCTTTTCAGCATCGCTGTCACTCATAGTCACAGCTTCGCCTACAGTAGTTCGGCTCTTCATACGATCGCTGGCCTTTTCTACGTTCTTCGCAATGGTAGTTTTTACTCGTTCGCTTTTAACTTCTTCTTGAATGAAGTGACGAACATTGGCCACCGCAGTCATTTGAGCTCGTGTCAATGCTGTGCGTAGATTATTTTCAGAATTTCCGTTAGTGGCTGCGGTAGCAGTTACTTCGATAGCAACAATATCGCAGTCGCTTTTCCAAGGTTTATACCAAGCACAATCAGTTTCAATTCGAATAGTATCTTTTTTGAAACTTGTACTAAGTTTTTGATTTCGAATTTGATCAAACTCCCCTTCACCTCGTTTGGTAGTAGAGCAAGCGGCTAGTGCCAACACGATAGGAATAAGAATAAAGCGTTTCATTTTGACATCTCCTTAATAGCGTCCTTAGATTTGTCAACCATCTTATCTCCCATAGAGAAAAGACCAGACAATCCAATTGTTGATATTACAATGCCAAAGATTGTGCCTGCTAAAAATTTAATCATGAAAGCCTCTGTGTGTGGTTGATAACAGTTACAAGTTTACTGCCATTAGATAGAAAAGTCAATTTATTTGGTTAAGCAATTGACAGCTTTGACTTGATTGAATTTGAATAGAGTTTCAAAATCTACTTTGTTAACCAAATCTGCTACAGGTATCATTCCCAAATTTAGATTATCAAATTTGAGTTGTTTTGTTTTAATCCAGCGATTAATCATTATTTCTCTTAATTTGTGTAAAAGTGGATTACTACTTGGACCAAACTTAATCATAAAGTCGGCGCTGTAATGTGTTTGTGGACGAATAGCTTCAACTAGATTATCGTCGTCGTTAAATGCGTCTAATACAGTCTTGCCAACATGGCAGTAATTAATATAGATTGTGTCTCGTTTCCATTTGTAAGTAAAATGTTTAATATCTTCTTCATCTAGTTCATATCGAGGTCGGTCTTTAAATGTGACCACAACTGTTGGATGTAACTTTTTTACTCGCATTGAAAACTCTAACTGATGAATCAATACATTGAAACGCATTACAGCAACTTGTACATGTTCAGGAGCACTATTATACCATGCTGTTCCTTCAGTTACTTCTCCTCGCAAATCTTCAAAAAATTTATGTAGATAATTTAGATCCTGCTGTGTAATATCTGAACCAACACGCCGATCAACAGTATACTGATAATGGTTGATTATGTCAATTTGTTTGTTAAGTTCGTTAATATATGTATCTTTGTTTGTACCCCAATGGTCTAATCTATCTGTTTCAAACAATTCATAGTTTTTACAAAGCTCAAGATACCATTTGTGAGCAACTTTAGTATTTCTTAGTTTAAAAAATAAGCTAAGATCTTCTTTGCCATTAGTTAGAACTAGTTCAAACATAGAGAGCAAATTCTGGAATAATTTTTTCTAAAGGACCTTGATGTCTAGTAGCATCTAGTCTTTTATTAAATTCAATAAAGTCTGCCCATAGATGGTGTTGATCTTTAGCCTGGAGATAATTAATATTATCTCTAATTTGTTGTAAGGTTATTTTTTCTAATAACGGATACTTTTGTATATTATTAAAAGTAAACAATTTTTGTTTGACAGATTCTAAACGTTGTACAGCCAGCTCTTTTAATTCTTGCGGTAATACTTGAGCACTTAGACAGTTTGGATAGCTTACTCTATGACTGTAAAATACAATATTCATTTCGTTAATAAAGTAATCAATACATTCAGCTGCTTGTAATATGTTTCCTGCCTGTGCAGTAAAAGCACCTACTATTCTCGAGACGTTTGGAATAGTTTGTATTTCTTTAATATTACGCTCAACTTCAGCAAAGTCGCTGTTGCCGCGAATGTAATTGTAAACATCATGAATGCCGTCAATGCTGACATTAACAGCGACCGATTTAAAGTAAGGCCAATAATCGTGAATAGTTCTTCCACCTTTAATCCCCAATGTTGTTGCGTTAGTAGCATACTTGATTTCTATATTCTTTCCGTAAGGTTTTAGCATATCAAGTATTTTATAGTGTTGAGGATCCATGAGGGGTTCACCTCCTGCAAACTCAACACGCCTGAAATATGGTAATAGTTTTTCAAAGCTTGCCCACCAATTTTCAGTATCGTCAAAAGGTCCTATGTATTGCCCAGGAGTTTTTGTCAGTTGCCTAATTGTTGGTACAAGGTAATTATTTTCTTTTTCGTAAAACGATTCTACCTCTTTCCAATCTTGCCAACTTGTACTATCTAAAGGATTACACATTCTACATTTTAAATTACACAAATTGTTTAATTTAATTTCCATTGTAGGAAATTCAAAAGGCATAACTTCTTGAAGAGGTGTATCGGGATATAGGTTAATACGTGCTTCTGGAATAACGCCGTTGATATGTCGCTGTCTTAGGCTTTCTACCCCTTGATCTTCTAAATCAAAACAAGGTTTACAAACTTCCGGTCTTTCATTGTTTAATACTTGTTTTCTAACTAGCTGAATGGTTTCGTTGTTCCATGCCTGTTCTAAACTTTCTTTTTGAATCCAACTAATAGGTTGACTGCGGCAGCAAATTTTAATTGCGCCATCCTCTCTAGTTGCTAACCCTGTAAAAGGGTGCATACAGAATGTTTTACTTTGTGTGTTCAATTGCCCACTCTCGTTCTTTACACCAGAAACATTTACCGCATGTGGGAACAAATTGTCCTGGTTCGTATGTTTTATAATCAATGCCTTCAAACTCTCCTTCGCAACTACGTGTGAGTTCTAATAGATCAGTGATATTATTTTTGTAGTACTGCTGAATTATCCAATCTTTTCTAGTGTATACAAATGGATGACAAATATGTACACCGTCATGTATAAAGTACGGAGGAATGTGTCCCTCGTCTCTATCTCTAAGAGAACCAGATATCTCAACATCAGGATTTCTTGTTATCCCACCATATAACGCATCTAATTTATATTTGTTAGCAATATATTGATTATGAGATCTTAGTATTATTTGATTGCCACTTTTTAGTTTGCCATATTCATCAATTATAGTAGGACCTTTATTAGCCCATTCTAATTCTGGAGGTATAAGGTTTCTATGAACGTAAAAGTTGTTTGTAAAATTATTTTGAAACCAATCCATTACTTGATTGGCTACATGTTCTTGCCATGGTCTAGTTCTCCATAATCTAATTTGATTAGTGAAATGTATCTCAGCATCGCTGTTTGAGCAAACTAAAAATGCCAAAAGCGCACTGTCAGCACCACCGCTGATGCTGATCCCAATACGTTTCCATTCTGGCTTCAGATATAATTCCATCAAAATACTTATACAGTAAATACATGATGTTAACAAAAACTGAACACAGATTCGATGCTCCTATTAATTTGGACAGCAGTTTTTCATTGCTAAAAACTACTGTAAATCAGCCGACTGGAAACTTTTTTTATGATCCTTGGGTTATTAAACCTGAGTTTGAAAACACAATATTGGATCGAGTATTAGCAGCACTGCCAAGACCAGTAGGTGAAGCAAGATTAATTAATTTAGAACCAGGAACCACTTATATGGCACATGCCGATATAGACGATCGTTGGCATTACACTATTCAAAGTCAAGAAGGTTACTTGATTGATCTTTCTAATAAACAAATGTTTTTATTAGAAACTGACGGTTATTGGTATGAAATGGATGCTGGCCGAATACATGTTGCGGCAAATTTTGGATCAATTAATAGATTACAACTAGTTGTTAGAAAATTATTGATTAATACACCAATTACTTCTTTAGTAAAAGTAACAATATCACCTAACAAAGAGCTTTACGATTTTCGTTATAGATTTGATAATGTTATTAGTCCTTGGTTAAACTTTATTAACAAAAAAGGTCTAATGAAAGATTTTATGATTAAAGAAAATTCAGTGTCTTTTAAAGTTGTAGAATCAGAATTAAATACATTAAACAAAAATAGTGATTTTAAAATAGTAATAGAATGAAATGGAATCCATACTTTAAACTTGACCATACTGGACTTGCCTGTATGTCTCAGCAAACTTATGAACCGTTAGTAAGTGAGGACGGAAAAACATTTTGTAAAAATTATAGTTTTCCTAACGATTACCAATATTTGGATAATAATGATCGTCCGCTTTATACTAAAGAAGTGGTAGATTGGTTCTGGGACAATGAACTAAAGTGGATTGAGTATTTTAAAAATAAATTATATGCTCCTGAAATTATAGATGTTGATTATACAAATAAAAAGATTTATCTTAAATGGTATAATGAAAGCTGTAATCAAGTCATATACAGTGGAAGACCATGGCCCGAAGATCAATGGCGCAAACAAATTAAAGATATTATGATAGATCAATATCAAGAAGGTGTTTATAAATTAACTATGTATCCGCATTGTCATTACATCGATGATAGTAATAACATGCGATCTATTGATTGGTATGGATGTGTTAAAGTTAATGATCCGTTCGTTGAAGAAAAATATATGCAAGGTATTATACATGAAACTGCTAAATTTAGAATTGAGGAAACTGGAACTGCGAATACTGGTCTAATAAATTTAGAAATAATGTTTAAGCGTAGTCTAAGTACTCATGTTTTGTGGGGATATCAAAACATGAATTACATATACAAGGAAATATTTAATGGCTAAATTTGTAGGATCTACTGAAGGTTTAATCAACTGGGATTCTATTATTGATATATGTAAATCAAGGAACGATGGCGATTTTAACTCTGTGAAAACTGTTGTTGACAGATCAGAAGGAAGTTGGAAGGACAATCCCGAATTACTAGGATCATACAGAGAAGTAATACAGTTATGGGATAAGGCTGGTTATGAGCTCGAAAAAATTGAATGGTATGATTATTATCCAGGAACTCATTTTGATATTAATGTACAAAATATATTTTCTAAAATAGTAAATGCTATTCCTCGAAGAGTTTTTGTCAGTGAATTATGGCCAGGTCGACTAGTGCCTTATCATTGGGATGTAGAAGATAATGAAAAAGAATGGCTATTAGAAGGAGATCTAAAACGTTGGACAGTGTTCATGGATAAGCCTCAAGACGGCCATGTATTTTTATTAGAAGATCATGACGCTTTTTATGATGTACCACAACATGGTATATGGGAATGGGATCATTATAAAAATTGGCACGCAGGAGCTAACTGTGGCTATGAGCCCTATTATCTTTTTCATTTTTTAGGTACACCAAGATGATCGATTATATTGGAAATTGTTCAAATATTATAAATTGGGACGAGATTATTCTTCAGTGCGCTAATTCAGAACCTGATTACATAGGACCTAGTCATAAAAAAGAAGATAATATCCCCGGACTTGATCAAGTTGCAACCATATGGGAAAAAGCAGGATATAAAAATCTTAGCGAAGGAGGCACGGTCGGTTGGGGGATGTTTATTCCTGGTAAGCAATTTGATGAAAGATCTGTGACAAAATTTTGTGAATTGTTTAAGATAGACCAATATCATACTGCTTGGATAAGCAAAATTAATGTAGGACATTTTGCTCCATGGCATTGGGACGTCAATGATCATGAAGTTGAACTTTCTAAATTGCCACCAAAAGTTAGATTTCACTCTCATATTAGTAAACCACAATTTGGTCATGTGTTTATTGCTAATGGTAAATGTTTTTACAATCAGCAACAAGGTTCTACCTACAAATGGGGTGATCGGCGCTACTGGCATGCTGGTACCAATTGCGGATTAGAACCAAAATATATTTTTAACTTATGGTAAAAATAAAAAATATTCACAACTATGTAGATCACAAAGGGTTACTAGAGATAGCAAGTGATTTAAAAAATATAGTTAACAAAATAGATTTACAAAAATACATTGATGCTAATAAAGAAGTAAATCTAGACAACTATCACATCGACGAACCTCTTGAAATAATCAATGAATTGCCAGCTGGTGCTAAGTTTGATACTGAAGTAGCAATAGTATATGACTTTAATAAATGGTTAATACCAAAAATTTCGAACAGCACTTTTAATGATGTAATTAAAAAATTTGAAAAGCTACCAGATGTACTAAGATCTTTTGTATTAAGAATGGGACCGAATAGTTTTGTTCCGAATCATATTCATCCTTTTAATTTAAAAATGTTTAAACAGCTATATCGTTCAGAATTGGAACTTGCTAAAGACACTGTTTATGAAGAATGTAATTTAAATAATGATCCTCGTTTTTATATCGTAATTATAGGATTAGAAATACCAAGTATAATCACAGAAGATCTAGGAGTTGATATTAATGGTATTAAATTAAATAACGATTCTCCTATTATAATTGATGTACGTGTGCCTCATAGTGCTTGGAATAAAACAGATAAAGAATGGATAGCAATGTTAACGCTTGTAGACTCGAGAGGGTTTAAATGAAGATATACATTACAGGTCATACTTCGGGTCTTGGTAAAAACCTTTACCATTTTTTTGCTAATCAACAATATGAAGTTATTGGATTTAGCAAATCAAACGGGTATGACCTCGAAAAAAATTTTCAAGAAATCATCGACCAAATAGACACAGATGGAATTTTTATAAACAATTCTTATGCTAACGGAATTCAAAAAAAATTTATTGAAAATCTACATAACAAAATAGATAAAATGATAGTGTGTGGATCTATCGCTTCTAAATTTCCCGACTCTGCTATGCCTAAATATAGCGAAGACAAGATTCAATTAGAAGACGTTTTTTATTATTACGCTGGTATAAAATCTAAAACACAATACCTATTACTAGATTTAACAAGTTCGTCATATAAAGATTCGGCTTTAATTATTAAAACAATTCAATTTTGGATTTCAAATCCAAATGTTATAAGAATAGGATTTAATATCAATGACTAAAATAGTTATAACTGGTCATACCTATGGAATAGGAAAAAGTATCTACGATAGTTTTAAAGCCGATAGTTCTAATGAAGTCATTGGTTTAAGTAGAAGTAATGGACACGACATTACTAAAGATTTTGATAAGATTGTAAAAGTAGCTTCGGGAGCTGATTTGTTTATTAATAATGCGTACTTTGAAAGACAGCAAGCAAAACTGATTTACGCCTTAAAAGACAAAGTTTCAAAAATGATTGTTATGGGTAGCGTAAGTAGACATTATGCTGGAATATTTTATACTAGGTATGCTAGAGACAAACAAGAGTTAGGAGAAATATGCCGAAAAATAGGATTGGATCCTAACGGAATTCCTATATTACATTTAGATCTTACCTTTATAGAAGGAACTCCGAAAGATGATAAACCTGAATCGATCAGCAGTGACTTTAATATTTCTCATAAAGAAATCGTAGATACTATATTATTTTGGACAAAATATCCGAACATAAGACAGATAGAATTTAGATGGAAGTGTACTGATTATGTTATGAGAGAACTAAGAAGAATGAACCCAAAGTTAGATCCAACGAACATAACGTTCTAAATTTTCTAAAAACGTTATAGGATTTAATTTCCATATTGTTTGTTCTGTTCCTCTGTAATACATTTCTTTTGTTCTAATAAACTCTCCTTGTTTTTCTAATAAAGGAAAGTAAATGTTATGTACTTTGCGTTGACTTCCGCTAGCTAATTGATTACTTGTAGCATACATGTTAGAATCTATACCACACCATTCTATCATTTTAGGAATATAAAATTGACAGGTAAAGTTTTGATGCTGTTGTATATACCACCTTCCTGTACCTAAACCATGTCCGCTATTAGGAATCACACCATCAAGAACACAAGTTCTTGCTAAAATACGATAACTGTTATCCCCCATTTCGGGAAATGTATGTGCGGCTACACTGCCTATTGCTTGATCATTTTTATAAAGTATCCAAACTTGTGATCTTTTCTCATTACGAAAACAATCAATCATTACCTTTTGACTTGTATTGTTAATATGCCCTCTTTTTGCAGCTTCGGCATAAAATTCTGTTAAGTCTAAGTTTTCATTCCATTCAACTAGTTTGTATATGGATAACATGTTCTTTAGTTCTATTAAATTCTTGTGTCCCACACATGTCACATTCTGCTATTGAACAGAATTTTCCTAAATGAAATTTAGTTATATCTATATACTCACAAGTTTCTAAATCTAAATATTCGTAATTTAAATATTTTTGCCAGTCGAGATCGTCAAGACAGTCGTAATGTGTAAGAAGTTGTTTAAGTGTTCCCAGTGCTGCACATTTATATAATTTCTTTCCTATTAAAAAATTACAAAGAACACTGCTACATCCGTCTTTAAAAGACACATGTGGAAGTCCAGTCATATGTGGTTTAGGTTTACCGTTAATCATCACATAGTTTTTATGAAATGTAGTTTGAGGTCTAAAGTGTACAAACATATCATTGTTATAATAATAATGATCGTTAGGTTGTTCTCCTAAAAAATATTCTTTTCTTTCTTTAATCCACTTTGCCATATAAGGATCTTTTCTAGGATTATCGAGACCTATAAACTCTTTAAAAAAATTATTGGCGTCACCTTTTTCTAAGTTTAATTTTTTCACTAACTGATTTACACTTTCAGTAATTTTTTCAGTCATGTTTGTATCAAAAGCAGCAAAGTGATTACAAACAAATAAACTACAACTATGTTTTAACATTAGCTCAGCAACAGCATCTAACTTTTTAGATAATAATGTACCGTTAGTTGAAAACTGTATTTTTGCTTTAGGGTCTATTTTTCTTATATGTGATAATATCAAATCAATTTTTTCTAGATATAGCAATGGCTCGCCACCTATCACACTATAAAGATCAACTTGGAATTTGTCTCTAGCTAAAGTTATTCCTTCTAAAATTGTTGATAGTTCTGGATCATTTTCAGTAGACTTTATTAAGTCGCTTCTTGTGTCGCATTGATAACAAGAAAGGTTACATTTGCCACCGTAGTAAATATCTAAAAGTTTAATGTAAGGATCAAATATCATAAATCTCTTTTGCCCTATTCATTACTGATTCTTTAAAATTTGTTTTAAAGCTTTCAAACGCTAAGTGCTGTAATTTGTTATGCGGAACTGGATTGTCTAGATTAAACCCCATTGCTTTAATTTTAGGGAATAAATCTTTTTGTCTATCTTCGCTAATGTGACTAAGCACACTTTTTATAGACATATCAGAATCTTCTAAATCATATGTGAAAAAATAATTCATACTTTTTAGTTCTCCGTTTACTACAAAATAACTAGACGGATGTAAGCTATATTTAAATAATCCTAGATTTTTGTGTGCCTCAAAGATTTTAAGCATCTGTGTATCCCAATCTGGTAAAGCTCTTGAATAGTCAGTTCCTGAGCATCCTACCATTTCCCACATATCGGGACCATCTATTTCTAAGTAGATTTTTTTCTTGTCTATGTCGATATCAAATTTTGGAACCATAGTTGGATAATGTTTTCCCATAACACTTAAAAACTTAACTTCTCTATTGAATTTTTCATCCATTAGAGCTGGATCCACAACCTGATTTTGGCCTCGATGATATTCAGTATCATTGAAGTACCATTGACAAAAAGTTTTACGATCTTTGCTAATCAAGCTGGTATAGATTAAATTGTTCCTACAAAAGCCTTTTCCTGGAACATAATTATAATAATATTCAAAGTCCACTCTCGAATGTCCTTAAAGAAAATACTTCATCTTTGCTCATGTGTCTAGTTGGCACATATTGTTTTATGTATTCGAATAATTCTGGGTTAGAATCGTTAATGTCTTTTTGTCTAAGATCAACTAAAAGATGATGATAAGCATAAAAGTAATCAAATAAATTCTGATTCGATTCTTTTAAAAACGGTATTAGATTATTTAGATTGTGTGTTCTAAAGTAATTTTCTAAGTAAATTTTATAATCAGCTGGAGCATGTACCAAAGATAAAAATTTTGGCGTAACTAGTGCTGTAATCTCAATATTAAATTTCGGAAAATTATGTTTAATCCAAGTTTGTAATTCGTGTATTTTATTTGCATTATACAGATGAACAACAAAATTTATACTTATAAACGTTGATTTGTTTCCTCGTTGATTAATATATTCATTAAATCTTTTTAAGTTACTTACTAAATCTTCCCACACAGTGTCATTTCTTACAAAATTATTTAAATCTTTGTATCCGTCTATGCTAAGATTTAAATGTAGTTGTCTACAATTCATTATTAACTCTTGAACTGTGTCATTTGGTAATACAGTACAATTAGTGTTAATCCAAAGTTCTAAATCGTTTTCTATTCTTTTTTCTAAAATATGTTGGCAAGCATCTGTTATTTTTTTACTTAAAAAAGGTTCGCCGCCGATTAGTTTTACAATTTTTAATTTTGAAAAATCTAGCTGTTTAAAATGATCTGTAATTTTTCTTTCAGCAAAAACTTGTTTTCCGTATAACTTTATTTCTTCAGCAACTAAAGAACTACTCTGTCTCGAGTTACAGCTCACACATTTTAGATTACAAGTGTTATCTAAGTCAAGTTCAACAAATTGAATTTCTGGAGTTCTAACTTCACCCCACATATCAAGTCCCTGTTGTCTCATAGACTTAACGCCTATTTTTTCATTAAACCAACAGTCATTGCACTCTTGTAATTTTTCTCCGTTGTCTAGGCGACGACGAAATTCTGAAATTTTGCCATTTTTGTAAGAGGCATTTAAGTCATTATTTTCTATGACAAAATTTCCTTGAAATCGACAACAAGGTAAAAAATCATCTCCAGAGATAGCTAGTGCTCGATAGGTCCAAGGGCAATGCGACATGATTGTTCAATTTTAGCGGCAGTTATATTTATTACATAAATATTGTCATGATTAGAGGAATTGGCGGTAGGCCTTATATTAACTTAGACCCTTTTTTAGATGTTGACGGATTCAAAAAATTACATCCTGAGATATGTAAAGGATTTGCCCTAGCTAGAGATTATGCTAAAGAAGGAACTTGGATGGCTCCAGGGTTCGACTGGAAAGATGCCAGTTATATAATGAACTGGAAGCCAATATACAAGGCTTGGGAAGAGTATCAAAAACTTCCCGAAGATCATCCTATAAAAATTGTCGGTCGAGATCTAGTACCTAAAAATTTTGGTGACTATAAGCAACGTAATATTTTTACTAGATATTTAAAAACAACACTTGATGCCAACGATCCGTACATTTATTATTTTTTATGGAATGAGGGTGACTGGAACGAACGTAATGCTACTCGTCAGCGCACAGAAGAAAGTAAATTTTTTCCCGGAGTTGTAGAATGGGTAGAAAATTTACAAGAACAAGGTATAATTGATAGGATTGGTAGAGTAATATTTTTTCATTGCGATCATAATGGGCGAGCGTTCGAACATCGAGATCTAGATGCTAATAATGGTATTCATGATGATAAGCAATACAGTCCTCATAATAATGAATTTATTCATATCCGTTATCGAACTAAACGAGGATTTTATGTTTGGGATCCAGAACAACAAAACAAACATTATGTGAATAGTAATGCTGCTTTTTGGAACGATCAAGACTGGCATGGTGGAGAAGAATCGAAAGAAATCGAATACGGTCTTAGAGTCGATTGTAAATTTACAAAAGAGTTTAGAATCAAATTAGGAATAGATCATTTAGAGAGGTATTAATACTATGAATGAAAAAATAGTTTATTCAGAAATACCAGGTGTTGTTCTTTATAAAAATGTAGTAGATCACAATTATTGTGATTTTATAATTAATAAGTTCACAAATGAAGGTATGAATATGAGGGCAGGTTGGGAGTCTGCTCAACAGTCTTACGGACAAGTCCATGAAGGAATTGAACAAAGATTTATTAGTTGGAATACCCCTCAAGAAATTAGAGAACATTTATGGACTTATGTAACATCAGTAGCAGGCATACCGAGAAGCTATATCGAAGCTGGTGATATTTATAGGTATGATGTAGGACAATTTTTTGATCTACACGTTGATTATCCAATTGATCCAAAAAAGATAAAATATTATGAAAAGGGCGGTGATAGAAAATACACTGCAATTTTTTACTTGAATGACGATTATGAAGGAGGCGAATTAGATTTTCCTATATTGGGATTTTCTGTTAAGCCTAGTAAAGGTGATATGATTGTATTAGAATATGATTACCCTGATGAAGAAGTAAATCAATCAAGTATACACGAGTCGACTCCTATAACTAAAGGTCATAAATGGATTTGTGCCACATTTATCGCAAACGGGCCTAGAGTAGAATGAAATTTGTAGGAAATTTTAATTTTATTCAAGATCAATGGGTAGCTGAAATCTTATCTAAAGATGGCCAAGCACGACCTAGAGATTGGCCGGCTGTTAATTCTGTCGAAACTGACGAATATAAAAGAGCAAAGGCAGCAGGATATAATCTTAATTCAGTAAACTGGTGGGTGTATGAAAGGAAAGATGTATCTTTTGACGTTCCTCAACCACCCTGGGTTTCAGGAAAATATCATTGGTGGATTACAAAATTAACTCCGGGACAATTTATGCCTATGCACACTGATCCTCATACACATGACGAGCAATGTCTCAGGTATTGGGTTCCAATGCAAGATTATCATTCCGGTCATATTTTTGTTCTAAACGATCATATGATAACAGGTTATAAAAAAGGTGACGTATACATTTATAATACATCACAAGATATTCATGGCGCTGCTAATATAGGACATATGCCAAGAATAGTTTTACAAGTAACAGAATATTTGTAGTCAATGACCGTCGTCTGCTCTAATAGTAAAGTTTATATTGATATCTTTAACTTTATTTTTTAGAGCAGATACAAGATTATTCTGTGCTGTCAGTCTATGCTTTAAAGAATACTTTGCTGCGGTTCCTTCGTAGCAAAATATATTAGATAAATTTACCAATGTTTTTAAATCTGGGTCTAAATGGTCGATTAATACTAGGTCGTTAAGAAGATCTGTTTTGACAAATTTATAATTTATTCCTTGCTTCCTTATACAATTTTCCATCCAATAGTCTAATGAACGTTGGTTGTAGTCAAAGAAAATAACATTTCCTTTTTCAATTAAATTCAAATATAAAGTGCCACTGGCCGGAATTGCAATTTGATTGTAAGTTCCATTAATTTCATTAGCCCATTCAGTGTTATCTGTATGTACAAATTCTTTTTTACAATAATTAAACTTCTGGTCGATATATGAAGCATTTTTGTCGTAGTCTTCTTTGCTTTCGGGGTAGTAATGTTTTTTATTATTACGTATTGATTCGTCAAATACTAATACATTAAGATTATTTTCAAAGGCATGTTTTAATAAATTCCATCCATGACATTTGTGATGATACTCTTGAATTCTAGTGCCTTTTGATACAATCTTAGGTGTGTAATCATCGTGCCAATTTTCTATTGATTTTATTGGTACAATTTGAGAATGCGGGCTATTTTTAGATAATTTACCTACCGTTGGACAATTTAGAAATTTATAATACATCATATTAACTACATAACATTGATGATGTAGTTCATAGTATGCGTGATATAAAGATCTATCTAAGATATGACCGGCAATAAAAAAATCTTTTTCTATTAATTTTTCTAAAGAATTAAAAAACTCAACACCATTAATAAATTCAGTTCCTGGACTCATTACTACAGCATAGTCGTAGTCTTTAGCAAGTTGTAAAATTTCATCTTCGTCGACATTGACAATGGCTTTGTACCCTTTGACATAAAGATTAGATAGAGTGAAATCTAAAATATTTTGAATAGTTGATTTAATACTGTCGTCAGCATAGGTATGAATGTCATTGACTACGCAAAAAATTATTTTGTTTTTCATATTGTTTTTTATAACTTCTTGCTACTAGCTCAACAAATTCGTTAATTCTGCTTTGAGGTTTACCATGAGCAATTAAATGTATTCGACTGATTTTACTAAAGTTTATTACACTATGATAATTTCTAATGTTTATTATAAATGCTTTACCTTCTTGCCAGGGAACACATCCGTAGTTTTCTAAAGTCATAAAACAATTTTCTGGATGTATAATAGCAACGTTTATAGGCACACCAAATTGTAAGGCATTGAAATTATCTTCTCCCGGTAAACGTCCCGGCATATCGATATGCGGACTTACTACTCCATTAGATTCAACTTCCATAAATCGAATTCTTCTATAGGTTTCGTATGGAAAGTTACTCCAAAAGTTTTTTATTGAAGGTGTTCTTTCACTTAACAACGTCCATTTATAGGGAACGTCGTCTTCGTTGGTATATCCATAGTTTGTCCAGGATCCTGTTTTATCTACATCGATGCCATGTATACAAGTACTATTCCATCCCGGATGGTCTGATCCTCGATGGTCAAAAAATTGTACATTTTGACACTCTGTTTTCCACTGCTCTAGGTCAATTTCTACGTCTAATTCTAACCAACCAAAATTAGATTTGTTAAGCAACCAATTGGCTATTTGATAATTGCTATCACAGCCATCGGGACATTCTTCTAATTTCCAATGGCAATGTCTGTTATTATAATAAAATTCTAAAGCATTCATATAGATAATTATCCTATGCAGATATCGATAAGTATAAGTATGGACTTAGATTAAAATGATACGATTTGTTAAAAACATACAAGATTTTTGGTCGGAAGATTTAAAAAGGCATTCTTATGCTAGACAAGTTCCCTTCGTTGCTAAAAATTTTGATCATTTAGACAGAACTTACTATAATAGAGATTATCTGCTACAAAGCTTTAATGATGAACTTCCGGGTTGTTGGAAAAACTTTTATTCAGCCGTGGGTGTAGATAAAGGCTCGGTTAGTTGGACTTGTATTATACCTAATTTAATATTGCCGTCACACAGAGACACGTTTTTTACTCTTAGGCAACAACTACAAATTGAAGTTGAACAATGTATTAGGTATCTTATATTTTTAGAAGATTGGCAATTTGGACATCTTTTAGGATTTGAACATATGAACATTGTAAACTGGAAAAAAGGTGATGTTTGGGCGTTTGATTCAACTGAATTACATTTTGCTGTAAATGCTAGTAATTCACATTTTCACTCATGTCAGGTTAGTACAACAATATGAAAGCTGGAATTCTTGGTTATGGTATTGTAGGTCGAGCAACAGAAAGAAGTTTAAAGCTCAAAAATCCCGTAATACACGATATAAAATTAGATACTAAACTGTCTGATTTATCTCTTTGCGATGTTGTTTTTGTTTGTGTTCCTACGTCGTCAGACAATGATATAGACGTTTTAATTAATACGTTATTAGGCCTTAAAAATTTAAATCGATCGATACAAATTGTTATACGATCTACATTGCCGATTGGCACTGGGGAACATATAGAAAATGTAATTAATGATAAAATTATCTACATGCCAGAATTTTTAAGAGAACGATGCTGGCAGTTAGATGTTTTACTTAGACCTTTAGTAGTAGGAACTAATCTTGTTAAAGTGCCAGATTGGTTAAAAGATGAAGATTACACTGTTTGTTCTATTAAAGAAGCAGAAATTTTAAAAATGTTAAGCAATACTATGGCTAGTTCTAGAGTTGTTTTAGCTAATCATTTTTATGATATAAGTAAAAAAGTTAATGCTGATTATGATAAAATTGTTTCAGCATATATTAAGGTAAATCACGATCAACACTATCTTGACGTTAATGAAAATTTGAGAGGGTTTGGTGGTAAATGTTTGCCCAAAGATTTAGAGTTTCTTATTACCTCAATGAAACATTTAAACATTGACCAATCGTATTTTACCGCAATAAGAAATGACAATAACAAATGGCCAATAACAGTAAAAAAATATTAGTAACAGGTGCAGCAGGTTTAATAGGTAGAGAACTATTTTTTCAATTACAACAACTGGGATTAAATGTAATAGGTATAGATAATTGTTCTAGATTCCCTGCTTACAAACCAGATGGAAATTTTATAAAATCAGACATCGAAGATTTTTTAAAGTCTAGTAAAAATGACTTTGACGTAATATACCACATGGCAGCTATTAATGGAACCAAATTTTTTTATGAAGTTCCAAATAAAGTTTTAAAAAACAATGTTCAGTTAGACTTATCAATATTTTCCTATGTAGAACAAAATCCTAAATGTAAACTGGTTTATGCCAGTTCAAGTGAAGTAGTTGCTGATACTGAAAATTTTCCCACATCAGAAGAGACAGATATATTAATAAAAGATATCCATAATCCAAGATGGAGTTATAGACTGCCAAAAATTTTATCAGAAAATTACCTGTCAAATAGTAAAATTGATTACACAATTGTTAGATTTTTTAATGTGTTTAGTGAACACAGCGGCCATGGTCATTTTGTAAAAGACATTGCTAGTAAAATTAAAAATAAAGAATTTGATTTAATTGGTTCAAACGAAACAAGATCTTTTTGTTATGTTTCTGATGCAGTAGAAGCACTAATCCATGTGTCAAATATAAACTATAAAGGTGTAGTAAATATAGGTAGTGATGAAGAAATTACTGTATCACAAGCTGCTAATATTATTGCTCAGTCTTTAAATGTGTTTGATATATCATGGAATCATTTACCTAGTAGGAAAGGAAGTGTTCAACGTCGTAGACCAGATCTAGAAATTTTAAAGAAACTTCATCCAAAATTTAATCCTTTAAAGTTTAATGACGCAATTAAAAAAATAAAGGATAAACTATGACAGCACCCAATGACAAAAGAAGTCTTCCCTATGGTGGATCTTTTGCCATACAAGATTCTCATGTTTTAAAATATATGTCATCTCTCAGTCTAATACCTGCGTTACATGATAATGATATTACTAGAAAATTTTGTAAAAATTATTTAGAGTGGATTTTATCTACAAAAAACAACTCTATCACTGGTCTAATTAATTTTCAACATTCTGTTTTCTCAAACGGAACTTCTCAGTCTTTTGATATGTTTTATATTAAAAATAAAAATAGAAGATTTCGTTGCTTTCGTGGAGAATACATTTATCATCAGCTGGCCTGGAGAAATAATTGGACAGATTGGTTATTCATAGACCAAGCACCATTATCTGAAAATGATGCTGTAGTTACTAGTTTACCATTTTCAGATACTGGAAATGAACATCCCGAAATGAATCAACTTCTTCAAGAATGTAATAAACTTAAAATACCGGTGCTAGTTGATTGTGCGTATTTTGGCATTTGTTCTAATATAAATTTCAATTTCAATAACACTTGTATAACTGATATTGTGTTTAGTCTTAGTAAAACTTTTCCTGTGGCTCACGCAAGAATAGGTATGAGATTAACAAAAGTAGATGACGACGATTTATTATTTGTTTATGATAAGATCAACTATAATAACAGGCTATCTGCTAAGTTAGGATTAGATCTTTTTACACAGTACGGACCAGATTATATCTACAATAAATATTTTGTTAAACAACAAAAAATGTGTACACAATTAAATGTAGAGCCTTCAAACACTGTGATATTTGGTATTGATAGACAATCATTGTATCCTGAATATAACAGGGGTAATTTAACAAATCGACTTAGCTTTCATAATCATTTAAATGTATAAAATTGTTAACCTAGAAACTTTTTTTATTCCTGAAGAACAAAAATACAATGTTCTTATTAAAGAGATTGGCAATTGTAACAAAGTTCTAGGTTTAATGTTAGCTGATGGATTTATACATGAAACGCCAGGTGATGTTATTTCAACATTGGCTAGTAAAGTTGATCTAACAATTGTTGCCGGGCTAGCTTCAGAAAATACAGATTACAAAAAAGTAGTACCATTTAATTTTAATCTTCATACTACTTACAATAGTTATAAAAATAAACAAACATACTGCTGGAATAGCAATGCCCAAAAATTTTTATTTTTAGGAGGAGTACCTAACAGACCAAACAGGATAGGATTATTAAATCGATATCAAAAATTAGATCTTCTAAAAAATGCTGAGTGGACTTTTTTCAAGCCTTGGACAGAAGAACAAGAACAATGGTGTCGCAGTAGATTTTATAATTATGAAGATCTTATAAAGTTATGTCGTCAAATTGACGATGTCTATGAAAATTCTAAACATTATGGTACAGAACCATCCGATAACCAATGGACCAAAGATACTGCTTGGGTAGATCCTAATGTTTATCAAAACACACTATTAAGCATAATATCTGAAGGAATTAGCGACTCAGATCTGTCATATAAATATCTTACAGAAAAAACATACAGAGTATTTGTACAACGACATCCTTTTTTACACGCATCTAATCCTCAAATGTTTGATTACATTAAAGAATTAGGATTTAAGACATTTGAAGAATATATGCTAATAAAAGATTATGCCTATTTGTCTTCAGAAGAAGACAGGTTAGATGCTATAGTTTTTAATACAAAACATTTTTTAGAAAATTATCAAAATAATATTGAAAAAATAACCGATGATATAAACTATAATTATTTACATTTTTTCAAACTTGTTGAACGTAATTTTCAAATTTTAGAAAATTTGTCTAAAGAGTACGGTATAGAAAAATTAGAAATAGATAAATGGTTTAACCAAAAGGGATTTCATCATCTAATAAGATATGATATTATTAACAAAATATGATACTAAAGAATAAACTAAAATTAACTTACCCTGTATCTATACTGGTTAATAACCTATGTAATATGACCTGTAGTCACTGTGCCGGTTTAGCCATGTATGATTTTAAAGGCAATAGTAGGTGGGCCGAATCTGCGGAAAAATATGCTAAATGGGGACAGATTCTTGATGTACCTGAAATATCTTTATGCGGCGGGGAACCGTATCTTAATCCTGATTTAGATTTATGGTTCGAAGAAGTTAGAAAAATTTGGCCTAATGTTTTCATAGAAGTCATGACTAATGGAACTAGAATGTCTAAAAAAATGGATTTTTCTAGAAAGGTATTTTTAGACGGAAATGCTAGAGTCACAGTGTCCTGTCACGAAGAAGAAACATTTGATGAAATTAAAAAAGAAATAGAAGATACGTTGTCCCCGTGGGGCACTAGAGTAAGTTCTATTGAAACTCCTGGTATAGAATTTGAAACAAATAAAACAATACAGTACTTTATCGATGGTAGAGAAGTTTGTAAATTTATGAAGATTACAGAAATGTATTTGCCCTATCATAAAACGGTTGAAAACGGCACAGTATATTTTGAAATGGGAGGAGATCAAGAAGCTAGTCATACTAGCTGTGGTTGGAAAGCAGTTTATACTTTTCAGCACGGCTTGTTGTATAAATGTCCACCAGTTACAAACTACCCAGATGCAAAATTACAAGTTAGGTACGAGACAGAAGCACAAGAAATATTAGAAAAATACAAAGGATGCGATCCTTTTTTACCAATTGATCAAGTAAGGGAATTCGTTAACAATTTAGACAAGTCGATAGAAGTATGTAAGTTATGTGCGTTTGATAAACGTCCGAACAACGACACTCCTAGACAAAAAGTAACGCTAGATGTAAATAGGAAAAAACAGTTTAAAGAAGGAGGGAAGTTCATTGAAATACTTAGGGAACTTTAATTCGTATATAAAAGACGAGTGGACCGATGAAGTTTTGTCCTTGCCTAAAGAATGGCCTAGACCTTTTTGTGAAGGAAGCTCTGAATACAATAGACTATTAAATGCGGGTTACGATCTTTCAAGATCAAACTGGGCTGTGATAGAACCGCATCATGTTTCTTTCAACTTAGAATTTCCATTTATGAAAGGAGCAAAACAAACTGGATGGTGGGTGGCTAGATTACTTCAAGGACAATTTATGCCCATGCACATTGATCCTCATCCAGAAGGTGCCAAAGGAAAATTTTATTGGATACCTATGCAAGATTATCATTCTGGCCATGTTTTTATCATAAATGACAAACTTATTACAGATTATAAAAAAGGAGACGTTTTCATTTTTGATAATTTTTCAGATAATCACGGATCAGCTAATATCGGTATGATTCCTAAGCTGACATTATTAGTGTCAGTATATGAATAAGTTTATGGAAACAAAGTGCGCTGCTTTTTGGAAACACATTAATATAAGAAACGATAATAATGTCTTTGCCTGTTGTCGATATAAAACTCCTGTAAAAAAGTTTACAGAAAATGTTGTTGACATTTTAGACTCATCTGAGTATGAAAATTTAAGAAATAACAGTTTACAGGGTATACATAATCCTAATTGTCAAAAATGCTATTATGAAGAAAGTCTAGGAAAGAAAAGTCTACGTCAACAATTTAATGAAGAATACGATTGTGAACAAGTTGAACTTAAATTCTTAGAAGTAGGATTGGACAATATTTGTAATTTAACCTGTGACGGTTGTTGGGATGAATTTAGCAGCAGTTGGGCAAAGAAAAATAATTCTGAAATTGTTGTAAGAACTAGTAAAGAAATAATAGATCTTCCTAAGTCTGTCAATAAAGTATTATTCTTAGGTGGGGAACCTTTGATGACTACTAGGCATTTAAGAATATTAAAAATAGCAGATCGAACTAATCTCAAAGTTACTTATAATACCAATGGTACATTTTTATTGGACGACGAAACAATAAAATTGTTAAATGAGTGTAAACAAGTTAAATTTATTGTAAGCATTGACGGTTACAAAGAACTTAACGAAAAAGTAAGATCTGGGAGCAAATGGGAAGATATTTTAAATTTCATTGAACAAATAAAAAGGTTAAATTATCAATTAACAATTCATACAGTTATTCATAAAAATAACTGGCATGGATTATTTGATTTAGAAAAATTTATCAAAAGTAATTCGTTAACTTGGACTTCTAATGTTTTAACATATCCTAAACATTTGGATATTAATCAAGTTAAAGACAAGAATAAAGTAGTTGAAACTATAAACAATTCATCTATACCTAACAAAGAATACATTCTTAAACATCTATTATGCGAATAAATTCAAACAACGACTGGGATCCTTTAAAAGAAATTATTGTTGGCCGTGCTGATTATGCTCGTGTTCCTACTGTAGATTTAAGCACTATGAGTATGAGCTATACAAACTATGATATTGCTACTGTTAAAAAAATAGAGGGACAGTATCCAAAATGGCTGATTGACGAAGCTAACGAAGATGCTAACGAACTTTGCTCTGTGTTAATAAAAGCAGGCGTTAAAGTACATAGACCCGAAATTATAGATCATAGTAAAACTTTTAGCACACCAGATTGGACATCAACAGGATGGTATACATGGTGTCCTAGAGATCTTTTACTTCCATTAAACAATTTAATGATAGAGACTCCTAGCCCCTGTCGAAGCAGATTATTTGAAACTAGAGCGTATCATCAAATAATGATTGAATCTGTTAAAAATGGCACCGAATGGATAGCTGCGCCTAAGCCTAGATTATTAGACGACTCATATCAATTTGAAGATTTGTCTAAACCTAGCTTAACTAACTTAGAACCTATATTTGATGCACCAAATTGTATAAGGCTTGGTAGAGATATCCTTTTTCAAATTTCTAACACAGGTAATTGGTTAGGATTTCAATGGTTAAAGAACACGCTAGAACCTAGAGGATACAGATTACATGCTGCTGAACATGTTTACAGTTTTGCACATTTCGACAGTACAATTATTCCTCTCCGTCCGGGACTAGTCTTATTAAACAGCACGAGAGTTAATCCTGCCAATTGTCCAAAATTATTTGAGAGCTGGGATAAGATATATTTTAAAGATGTAAATGTAAATTCAATTACACAATCGGGGCCGGGAAGTATAAGTCCTTGTAGTCCTTATATTGGAATGAATATTCTCAGTATAGATGAAAACACTGTTATTGTAGGTAAAGATCAAGTAAATTTAATTAAAGTTTTAGAACAATATAAAATGACAGTTGTTCCAACTTCTATGCGGCATTCTCAAACGTTAAGCGGTGGCTATCACTGTGCCACGTTAGATATTGTAAGAGATGGAAATCTAGAAGATTATTTTTGATAAGTATTGGTATGTTGAACATAATTTCAAGACATTTAATAAATGATTCCTTTCAAGGTGTTAATTTAAAATTAAAAAATCGTCGCAGTATTTTAGATTTTAAAAATATTAGAAACTTTGATAAAAAACTTTTAACGCATAAGATCGATTTATGGAAATATGTTTTAAAATACAAGTGTGAAGCTAAAAAAGGAGAATCGATACTTATAGGCATGCAAGTTTTAGATATCAATTATCTTGCTGCTTGTTTTGCCGCACTAGAATTAAGTCTTAAAATTGTCATAGTAGATTATACTCGCAATGACGACTTTGAAGATATAGAGTATTTCGATCCAAAAACAAAAATACTATCGCCTATAGACATTTTTTTACATGATTTTCCAAAGACTGTATTAGATACAAAATCAAAATCATTTACCAAATTTAAATTTTTTAAAGAATGTTCTAATAGAACTTACAGTAGTCTTGATTTAAATTTTTGGATTTTAAATCAAAAAGAATTTGAAGAAGCTAAATCTATTTTTCCTGAACCATCTGATATAGCTATGCGTTGTACAAGTAGTGGTACTACAGGAACACCTAAAATTGTAGAACATTCGCATGAATTTTTATATAAAATTACTCTAAGAAATGCTGACAGATTTTCTGGAAGTTGTTTACATGTTAGAAATTTAAATCACGGAAGTAGTCTAGCAGTATACCTATTACCAACGTTATCAAGCAATACTGTAACAGAACATTTATTTTATGACCTAGATGACTATAATAATTTTGACCAGTTTGTTAATACAATTTCAGAATATAGAGAATTACTAGAAAATATAATTTTTCCTTATCCATTTATGATAGATGAATTTATAGATTCAAGCACCAGAAATAATTTATCATGGCCTAAATTAAATGTACAAACATTATCATATATTCAAGATAAACCTAAACAAGCTATAAGAAATAATATTTTTAAATCTATTACTAGTATATTTGGCTCAAATGAAACTAGTGGTCCAGTATTTTTATTAACGATCGATAAAGATTCATTAGATCGTAATTCATCATTTTTCAGTAAAGTTGACAACTTTTACAATATTGACATTTCTGATAGCGGACTAATAAAAATTGGATTGCCAGTTTATAATATTGACATAGTTACTAATGACCTATTTGATCATGTTGGAGAATACTATGTACATAAAGGAAGAAGTGATATAACAAAAATAGACGGTGAAATTTTAGATATTAAAATTATCAATGATCTTAATTTAAATTATACTGATTCATACATTGTAATTGACAGCCTTAATAATTCCTTATATTTGGCATTCTGGGAAAAAGAAGATCACGTTGTACTAGATAATTTAAACTTGTTCTTTAAAAATAATTTTAATAAAGTAAATATTAAGAAGATATCAGTGTTGAATAAAAAAAGATTTTTACGAGGAATCAAGCTAGATAACGAGCTATTAAGAGAATATTTTAGAAACCATGTTTAAAGAGCATCTTACCAAAAGTAAAAGCACCTATTTTTCACATTTAATTTGGGCTGTATTAGCAGGATTTAAATTGATATATGCTGGTATAACAAGTATTATTCACGGAATTATACCAACTATATTCGACGGAGTTGCTCCTAAAACAATTATTAACATATATCACTCTCATCTCGTGAATCATCCAAATGATGAATATAAAGATATGATAAAACAAGCAAGGAGAGATTATGAGTAAAACTATTGCTGTTATTGGAGCTGGTACTTCAGGGTATATGTCTACTTTATATTTTTGTACAAAATATCCTCATTATAAAATTAAATGGATATATCCTGAAAACAATGTTACTATTGGAGTAGGCGAAGGAACAGTACCTCAAGTTACAAATTTTTTTAGAGAGTGCGGGATAACTGTTGATCATATCATAAAAGAAATAGGTGGCAGTTTAAAACTGGGTATAAAGTTTGAAGGATTTTTACCGCATGACTATTTTCATCCGTTTGGTGGGAATAGTCCAGAAGCACCTGAACTAGTACATATGATGGAAAACGATAAGATTCCAGAAAATATAGAATCTTATGATATAGCATTTCATTTTAGTGTGGCTAATCTTGCTAAATTTTTAGACAAGTGGTTTGAAAGATTTGACAATCTTACTATAGAAAGACGAACTGTAGAATCAGTAGACGAAGTAGACTGCGATTGGCTAATTGACTGTACTGGATTTAAACGAGCCTTTGTAAACAAATACTACGAAGATAATTTTCTATCAATTGATAAATCTGTGCCTAATAACAAAGCTTTAGTCTATAGAACAACTATTCCAGAACATAAAAGATTTTCCTACACCACATCACGAGCCATGGATCACGGCTGGATATGGAATATACCATTGCGAGACGAAATAGGTATAGGCTATGTACATGACGGTAAATTTGATGTTAAGAATGAATTTTTAGATTACCTAGAAAAAGAAGGTTTTGGCCGGCCTGAAGTTAGAGAAGTTAATATGGTAACAGGTCGTAATAGATATCACTATAAAGATCTAGGAAACAAAAAACTAGTTTCTATAGGTTTAAGCAGTGCCTTTATTGAGCCTTTAGAAGCCACTGGACTATATTTTACAGCATTTAGCATAAAAAAATTAGATTTGTTGATGCATGAACGATTGACTCCTGTTATGTATAATCGTACTCTTAATTACGAATTTGATGTAACTGTTGATTTCATAGTAGCTCATTACAAATTTAGTCATCGTGATAATGACTATTGGAATCATTATAAAAATGTTCCTATTGAACTGTATCGTCGAAACAACTGTTTCCCTCGGTCGTCGTGGGCTTATATTTTACAGGATCGAGAAAAAATGCCTCAAACAACTAATGATCAACTTGCTAAATTAGATAATGGTCAAACATATGCTAGTTGGTTAAGATCATATCTGTCTGCTTAATTTAAAATATATAGCCAAAAAAATCCCCCATATGGGGGATTTTTATTTTTAATCTATTACGGACGAATTGCGTAGTACGGAATAGCATAAACAGTGCTAGTTGGTGAACTGCTAATTTTAATTTTTAGATATCCTACAACGGCACTTGTGTCTACATCTCCAGAAGATGGACCTGCAACAGCAGTATTAGGCGCCACTCTCATTAAGCCGTTCATATCATAAGATATTGCGTTAGATAGTGTACCTGAGTTATTTCTAATTTGAATTCCAAATGTTCCTGGAGCATTATCAGTTTTTAGTGATCCGTTTGGATCAGTTCCGGCAGCTACTACAACAGCAGGCTGTGGAAGTTGTGTAGGATCAGAACCACCAGCAATAAATCTAAATCCGCTGATGAAGTCCCCTAAAGTAACTCCAATTGGTACTGCTGGAGTTCCTCGGCCTCTAAAGAAATTCATGAAAGGTGTACCGTTGGCTGCATTGTAATAGTTTTCAACATTGATTATACCAGGTTGTGTTCCGTATACACCTTGACTTGTATTATATATGAACAAACTACCAGCGTAACCTTCAACAGAAGTTCCAATATAAACTTGCCCACCAATTGTAGAGTCACCTACTATACTAATGTTACCTGTACCAGTGATATCTTTACCATTAAGACTTAGGTTACCACCTAACTGGGGAGTAAGGTCATCAACTACTTCTGGTAAAGTTAAGGTGCTATTTTCCCATTTATCAGTAGTCGCATTCCAACGTAAAAACTCTCCAGTGGTAATAACTTCAGGAGCGTCTACGTCAAAGTCGCTTAGGTCGCCTGCGCTCAATGTTGGGAAGTTAACTGTGCTAGTCAACGAGTTTGTTGTATCATCGTAAGAATAAGTAATACCTGTTGTAGAAGTTGTTTCAATCCAATTACCTACTATATCTAAAACATCATTTTGATTTAGCGCTGGAAATGATACTGTAAGGCTTAGACTATTAGTTGGGTTATCGTAGGCCCAGTTTATTCCTGTATGAGTACCGTTACTTAATAGACTAGTTAAACGTGTATCTACTTTGCCATCTGTATAATATAATGCTGATGAATGTTCAGCTACGTCTTGGGTGGTTAATACCACTGCTCCAGATCTTCCTGCTACTGTTGTTACACTAGCACTTAATGAAGTATTGACCCATTTAGTACCATCATATTCAAGAACTTGCCCGACTGTCGGTGTACCTGAAATAGTAACATCGCTTAGTTCTGATAGCGCTGCGTTAGCATTTACCCAATTTGTTCCGTCATACTTTAATAATTCTCCGGTGACCTGTCCAACAAGATCGACGTTGGTCATGTCGTTTATTTCTAATGTTGATGACGCCCAAGAACCACCGTCCCATTTTAGTATGTCATTGACTGAAGGAGTAGCAACACTGGTATCAGTTAAGTCTCCTAAAACTGACGGAGCAACCACAGTTGACTGAATCGTAATAGTGTTAGCATTAGTTCTGGTTATAGTAATGCCAGTACCTTCAGCAAGTTTTACATCATCAGTTGTAAGATCACTGCCAGTTAAACGTAGATTAGCGCCGCCTGTAGCAGTTTCAGCGCTGATTTCGTATGTTGCCCCACCTCCGCCACCTCCTGTAGCGTCAGTACCATTGACCCAAGCAGTGCCATTATATTTTAATACTTGTCCATTAGTGGGGCTAGTAATTGTAACATCAGTTAAACTGTTGATATCGGTGGCACCACCTCCGCCACCTCCTGAAACGGCATTTCCGCCAACAGTAACACCGTCTCCTACATATACCGTTTTTGTGTCGGTAGTGTAAATTAGTTCGCCTTCGACAGGTGTAATACCCAATCTTCCAGCGTTAGTACCTCTTCTTAGACGTAATGCCATTTGTTTCTCCTAATCCTTAAAATGTTCCGTAGTCTTCATCGCCAGCGGGTGTAGCAAAACTACCGTAGTCTTCATCCCCAAACAATCCATAATCATTAGAAGGGCCGCTAGGAGCAGCTCCTCCGCCTGACCCTACTGCTACTCCGCCTACGGTTGTTCCGTCTCCTACGTACAGAGCTTTGGTATCAGTGGTAAAAATTAATTCGCCTTGAAGGGGAATTATAGTTAATCTTTGAGCGTTTGTACCTCTTCTGATTTGAAATGCCATATTATACTCCGCGTGGTCCTTGAGCTTCTATACTTTATTTATTCATAACAGTATTTATTTTAACCAAAAAAATAGGGCTCATATGAGCCCTATGGGTAATATACAACGTATTTAATTTTTACTAAACCAGTGTTTTACAATGTTTTCAGCTGGTTTATTTCTAATTGATCCTGATAAATTCGGAAATTCTAATGTTGTATTAAGACCAGTAGGTTTTATATCGTCAGTATGCCAAAAAGGCCCTACTGTAATGGCAGTAACAGGCAATAGTCTTTGTTCAATAACAGCTTGAAAAGTAGCTTCTATGCCCATTGCTTGTACTGAAAAGTCAGTTTTATAACTGTTTTGAATACACGAGCTAACACAAAATCCGTCTTCTACCCATCCATCGAGAAAATATTTGTCTCTACTTTGAACGGAAGATAATACTTCTAGCTTTAAATTTGGGTAAGCCTGAAAACTATTTGTTAGCTCAGCAAACTGCCTTAAATGTTCTATATACTTATTTTTTATGGTATTTACAGATAAAAGACTATGTTCTTGCTCGGTTAGATATATTTGTAAACTACTTCTAACATAGTCAACTTTAGATAAAATCCTCGGATCCCCAATGCTGTGGCCACTGGCGCCGTATAACAATTTGCCACTGTAATTTTTTTTGATCTCGTCTATAGTAGATGACAAAGCAGAAATATACTTTTCTTTTAGAATAGCGTCATTGCTCAAATTTGAAATAAAAAATGCTTGCCAATCTACAGCTAACATATCTATATTCAATTGTTGCGATAATTTAGACAAATTAATCATTAAATTTCTATGCGACAGCATCCAATTATCTAATTGAGATTCTGTGAAATTAGACGGATAGCTATTACCTTTTACATCTACGTTATACATTTGCCATAAAAATCTTACAGTCATTCCGCGCTTTTTGATTTCAGAAACAAGAAACTTTAGTTCTTCCTCTGGAATTTGTACATTGGAACTTAACTGCCACGGCACTTGATTTAAATCTGCCCACGGCCCGTAATTAGTAACCCAAACTGTTTCTGCTCCTAATTCTTTAATTCTATCCAGTGTTTCTTTATATAAATTTCTAGAATATAAAATTTTGTCTGTACAGCCAGAGGGAAGTTTGCTTATTCCTGGCCAGTAGTCTTTTAAGTCAATGCTTCGTTCTATTTGATTTGGAAGTTTACCGCTCGGAGCAGGTATGGCATACCCTCCTAAATAATCGTTGGGATATGTAACTGTTTTTCTTGTTACACTACACGAGGTATCTTGACTAAGTTGTGAGTCGCCTCCACCACCGCACCCGACTAGCAGCAGAAAGATAATACTAAGCATGCCAAATTTCATAGAATCCCTCTTCCAGTGTAGGCATTTCAAAACTAGAGATCATACTGGCAATAACATGATCGGGGATCTCTTTACCCGGTCGATTCAAAAGTCTACGATATAATTCTTTATGTTCAGGAGTCTTAAAGACTACAGCAATATGCTCATAATCTGGTAGCATCTTAAATTTTTTTAGACGACTTTTTACGGTAGTACTAGTTTGATCCCAAACAATATCTCGTCCTAGTTCTCTAGCCACTATAACTTCTTTAGCCATAAGTTCAACAGCAGTGGGCATAAAGTCGGTAAACACTTGACTGTAAGTTTTACCTACTTCACGAGCGTAAATATCTACCCACTTATCTGTGCTAACGTAAGCGCAGGTTACAGCCCAATCTTGACTGTTGACCCAGGTTGTTTTGCCGCTGGCAGGAACTCCAATTAATTGGTAACATTTAGGCATTACCAATTCTCCACGCCACTGATTTCAATTTTAAATTCTCCGTGGTGCCCGTTGACCTGTGTAGATATTGTAATGCTTACAACAGATCCAATACCTGAACTATTGTCTTGATCAAGTCGAAATCCGTCAGCTTCTGGAAAGCTGTTCAAAATTTCCAAAATCTTTTCTACTTCTGCTTTACGAATATACATTATCTTAACTCCGGATCTTTTTCATAACAACTAAAACATACCGCATCATACTTTGGTCCCATACAGTGATAAATTGAGCCGTTACAATATTTACAAAGTATGAAAGCATGGGTAACGATTGAACCTTTAGGAGGAGCATACAATTTGTAATATCCTTCTTCTCGTTCAATGTATCCAATATGTTCTCGATCTTCTTCCATTATACACTCTCTTTTAAATATTTCCAACCGGTGAATTGCTCATATTCATCCTGTAGCGTTTGGATCTTTCTGCGAATTTCCTGACCCATAAACTTTCGCCATTCTTCTGCTATGCGTTGAGTTTTTTCTGTATTGACTACATCCGCCACAAAGCCATCAATGCTTTCATAAGTCACGGTCTGTCTAATCCACTCGTGATCCACCAGCATACTCTTTGAGTAGTCAAAGCCCCAATGACCATTATCCACTTCTATCTGTGCGTTAAGTTCATCTTTACGAGTAAAACTTTTAGGACCACCCAGGCAACTGAGCACACGGAATTTGTCCCCTTCCTTGTTCACTATGACAAAGTAGGGACAGAACATTTCGTGCCAATAGTCTCCAATCTGTGGAAATGCCAAGGACTTTTGGTTATGTAAGTCTTGTTCTTTATGATCAAACATTATCTCACCGCCTTTAATCTTGCTTCAATTACTGATTCCATATTGCCTTTTATTACAACATTGGTATATGTATCCTGATAGCCGCTGGCATGATCAGTAACACGATTGTCAGGTTCGTGATAAGTCCTAATGCGTTCATTGCCAGCAAGGAATCGCTCCTTGTCTTTGTGAAAGTATGCGGCTACCCGACTACGGCAAGTGGTTAAAGCCATACGTTTGTTATCTTCTCTACTACGACTTTCAGTACCGTTGGCACTAATACCAGTAGGTTCGTGAATACAACGGCAACAGTTTTGATGCTTGTTACGGTGCTGGCCTCCTTTGCCAGTACCACTGTACCATTCAAATCTAAATTGATCATCTGTGATTAACATTTTTACTTACCTTCCATATTTCAAAGCAAACCACATGGCATCTCTGCTATCTTCAAACTCAATAAACTTAGTATCTGTCCATCCAGGATTGTGATAGTAGCGTCCCTTACAATGTTCTTCCAACCAACGATCCACATTATAATCTAATAGACTGCGAATGTGTCCTGCTAACTGTCCTTGTTCTAATCTATGATAAACTACTTTATATAATGACATCATGACCACCTTAACGCAAACCAATTGGCATCTTTTTGATTACGAAAATAAAAATGTGTTTCGTTGTGTTGATAAACGACATACCAACGTCCTCTAAAAGTTCCGAACTGTTTGCCAAGCCAGAGTTCGATAGGAGTGATATCGTTTTTCCAATCACTGCCTACAACCACTCGGCAAGGCCACAGTTCTTTTTTCAGCTCTCTCATCACATTGTAGGTCCGTTACCGTTGCGGAAACCAACTACACCACCTTCTTCTTGAATACGCTTTAACACATCTTCAAATAAGATAGGCGCAAAATCCGGCGTTTGTTCCACACAGACGCAATGATAACGAACATCAATCTCATCGCTGTATAAAACTTCACCTGTTCTAGCATCAACACCACGAGCTCGCTTGACACGGTTGGCGTGTAAGTGTCCGTGAATGTTAGTACCAAAACGACCCATACTGGCTTCGTGTACAGGAATATGGCTTAAGATTAATCCGTTCATAACGTGATAAGCACGTAACTCACGGAAGTACTGTCCATATTCTGTGTCACGAAAGATATCGTGATTGCCACGAATTAAAACCTTGTCGCCGTTAAGGCGGCCTAATGTCTTTAAGGCCTTGCGGTTTATAACCGCATCTCCAAGATGGTAAACCTTATCCGTGGGCTTAACTCGTTCGTTCCAAGCTTTAACCATGGCTTCGTCCATTTCTTCAGGACTGTCCCAGGGACGTAATTTGGTAACACCATCATCTCTTGTGAAGCGACAAACTCCAGTATGCCCAAAGTGCGTGTCGCTCACTAAAAATACGCTAGGCATATTATTCTCCTTTAATTGGCAGGATCCAAATTTTCTTGTTTCCCAATTCATCGTATTCTATAGGTACACCATTTATAGTGTAGGGTTCATTTTCATCGTAGGTCCAGCCCAAGACTCGCATCATCTTGTGCTTGACCATCAAGTTAGGGCTACGATAGGCCTCGGTGTCTTGAAAGCCCATCATAACACCAACTTCGCAGACAGCACCACTACGACAAACACCGGCTACGCAATGAACAACAACGTCCATTCTTCGCTCAAGGGCATGTTGTAGCAAGCCAACTAATTGTTCAGCTTGAGCATCAGTAACTTTGAATTCTTCACCCCATTTGTCATCTCTTTCCAAATCTAGAAATTCAAACTGATGAACTTCTTTAAATTTGTGTAAGGGTGTAGGAAACATCATACACGGATCAACAATCTGAATAAGCATACTATTCTCGCCCACACGAACATGATGCCCTTTGGGAATATCTTCTAGTGCTACATTTTGAATCCACGGCATGTTCGCTCTCCTTATTTTTTATTATACTATCTAATTTTGGTAAAGTCAACCTAAAAAAATAGCACCCGAAGGTGCTATCCAAAAAGTAATACTTTTTAGCTGAGGTCGTAGCGTGGGACCATTACAGTCTTAAGCATGATGCCCTCTGGAGTGAATTGAGCCAAATCAGCGGAAAGCAGAGCCTTCATGATGCTTGGACTAAATCCGCTAACCAAAGCCGCACCCGACTTGTCAGCCTTGACTGGAACGTTATCACTTGCGTTTAGGTTCCAGAACACAACTTGCGGAACGGTGTAACCCGCTGCCTCAAACTTGCGTTCGATCATCTGCATAGCAGAGTCGTCATAACGAGCACATTGGTTGAACTGCATGTCACTCAATACAAGCAACATGGCTGGCATGTCACTTTGAGGAACAGAGTTCTTAACCGCAACGTCTAGAATTTTGTTCATAGCCGCATGTAGGTCAGTGCTCATTTCCCAGTTAGACTTACTCATTTGGTCAACCTTTTGGACGATGTCGCCCTTCAAAGTAACCAACTGTGGCTTGCTGGAGAAAGTCAAGAATGTGTCCTTGAACACGCCCTTGTTCTTGTCTGCCAAGTACAAGCCTAATCCAACG
>Ga0129333_10000019_pt1 | contig 94446 bp, 81 predicted proteins | sample CPB6_08_DNA_FD_94474 | JGI IMG/M metagenome (GOLD analysis project Ga0129333, IMG submission 94474) | Freshwater to marine salinity gradient microbial communities from Chesapeake Bay, USA - CPBay_Sum_0.6_0.8_DNA | ecosystem: Environmental > Aquatic > Marine > Coastal | place: USA: Chesapeake... | reverse complement strand
CTTTTTAGAGTATTCATCCATAGCCACCTGCCTCTTTTTAGAGACAGGAGCTATAGACTTGGGTTTCTCTATGGTATACCAACACTCTTTGCAATACTTATCCTTTTTATGGGATTTCCATATGTGCTTAAGCTGAGAACAGCCCGCACACATCTTAAGTTTAGCTTGAATCATTACACTAAATTAAAAAAGTTTTTTGGTAATAGACCAAACTCTATCAATTTATTTAAAACAGATTTTTTGGAAACACCTAATTCTTTAAATGAAATAACACAGTCTAAACTATCATCATAACCTTTTTCAGAAATCATTGCTTTTGTTATAGAAGATTTAGGAAACAACGTTAAAAATAATGTGTCAACTGTCTCATTTACAATCTCTTGTTTCCAACGATTTAGTATCCTATGAGCTTTTGCATATGTCATTTTCACCTTAAACTTTTTAGCATTTGACATATTAGCCATTTCTTCTTTTGAATAAGCAGAAAAACCATAGACCACCTTTTGAAATAAATCTTTTTGTTTTGAGTTCAGTACAATTGTATCTTCTGTTCTACGTTTTGATCCGTAAATTTGAATTTGCTCCACATGTTGAGGAGTTTGATAGTTTACAAACATATGTTTGTTACTGTCACCATAAGATATTACAATACCTTTAGAATTTGCACTAACTGACTTGTTTGAATTTTTCATGTTATTTTATTATGTGGTTAATAATTCTATATTAAATAAAAAGGGCTTAGTTTTTAAACCAAGCCCTTGAAAATCATCTACACTCTATGTAATTACAAAGACACTTCTTGTGAAGACCTCAGTTGAGTGATGCTTTTTTGAGCAGCTTGAACCTCTTTGATTTCTTCAGAATTGTTATGTGTAATCAATTCATCAAAAGCATTAAGATTTGTTGTATAGAAAGCTTGACGATAGATAGGTTCGTCATCCAGTCTACATACTACACCTGTATCACCTGCAATCTTAAGATCACGATCTGGATTTTCTGTATTAAATGGAACCAAAGATTCCCTAATAACAATTTTACCAGAAATTTCTTGATCTTTTTTGTAACCACAAGCCATTAAGTCTTCTACTTTACCTTTAATAAGAGCAGATCGTTTTGTGTTACGCAACCAACCCTGGTCGTTAATTTGTGTTGCAATTTGCTCTACACGAATATATCCATACTCAGGATTATTCTGAGAAATTCCAATTACGTTTCCGTTTTTGTCAGCTGTGATTGTCACCTTGTTACTCATGTTAAAAATTTTAATAATGTTTTAAAAATAAAAAATCCCTAAATAAGTAGGGATATAACTTCTCTAAGAGCAAATTCTCTTAGTCTTCAACATACTTATCTATGTCTAAATCTTTTAGTTTCTCTAGTTCAGTAATATCTGTAATTTCTGGCAGTTCAATGTCTTCTGTCATGTTCGTATCATGTTTATTAAGTACAGAGCCCAACCATGGATTCTCTAAAATATCTCCATAGTTATAGGCTATTAAATACTCTAACTCTTCATCGGACATTTCGACAAACTGTTCAGTGGTCATTTCTATTACCTTACCATTTGGTAATTGGTAAAACATTATTTATAATTTATTAGTATAAAACTACTAATACATTATTAGAAATGAATAATCGTATTACAGATAATCTGGATTATAGAGCTATGATTTTTTTGAAAGTCTGTTGTTTATCTCTCTAATTCGTTTTTTATAATAAGCATTTGTTTTATTGATCACTTCTTGTCTTTCTGCAAGCTTAGCTTTTAGTTCTTCGTTCTCTTTCTCAAGCTGCTCACACGGGTTTTTCTTAGAAAATAGGTTTTTAATTAGTTTCATCATTGCTTATAAGTTTTTTGTAAAGTCCTGCAAATCTACCTTGTATTTGTTCTGGTTGTTTAATATCTTCTATAATCTCAAGTTCTATTGTATCCGTTAAATCACCTTCAGAGTTAACTTGTTTACCCACTCTTTTTATTTCATAAATAAGAGCTTCACTTTTATTTTGTGTTTCTACGCATACAAATAAAACTTCTTGTTTAGGAAGTTTTTCATAATTCTTTGAGTCAAAGTCTTTTGCTGCTTTTCTCATCCATGCTTCTGCTGTCCAAGCTATACCTAAAGGTTTAAACTTTTTCTTTACCTCTCTAATTATATTTGGTAATAGCTCATCTATAAATTCATCTTTAGATTCATCATTTTCTAAAAACTCTTTTGGTATAGGAATATGTATAATAGCCGGTATATCTTCTTCTTTTTTATCAAGACTTTCAGCAAACACTGTAATCATAGAGAAGATTCCACCAGCTTCTGTCATATATTTTTTTATATGTTCTATATAGTTTTGTTTGACCTCTTCTAATTCTTTTTCTGTCATTTTTTAATGTTTTAAATTAAATAAAGAGGCCCGTGTAGAAACACAGGCCGTAGTTAATCCTTATCCTATGAAAACTCGTGGAGGTGGTGGGATTCGAACCCACGTCCAAACAAATTGTCTATATCACCATTCTTACATGCTTAGCTTCAGGATAGAAACAGGCTACGTTAATACGTGTCAGCCAGATCGTCCTAAGACTTGGGAACTAACCAGTTAGTTAGATTGTGCTCCACCACCTAGTTTTAGCTATCAAGTGTGAAACCAGGAAAGTCCACTATAGTGTTATTTTCTGTTCCAAAGCATAACTGCTCGTCTGATGTTAGGCTAAAGCCAGTTCACCTTCAAGTTCTGCAAACAGAGACTCTACAGTGTAATCAGAAAGGTCAACGTTAGTGTTGCCATTTAAAAGTTGACAGATTGTTTGACCTCTGCCAGGTCTTGCATGTGATGATACCTACTCTTTGCTGTCAAAACCATTGCACCCCCATATATTTTACAAATATAGAGTGTTTTGGTTTACAAAAAAATAAAAATTTAGTCTACCCAGGGGACCATATTTCTACGTCTTCGGTGCTTTGATCCCATAGCTAATTAGTGTCTCATGAAACAACTGTTCACAGTACATCGTTGCTCCTCTAATTAATACTATATGGGCTCCCTAGATCAGACAAAATTTTTATTTAATTAATCTGGTGATGCTGCTTTTACCCTGACCACGTTTAAGCCTTACTAACACTTTCTTTTCTTCTAATGTATGAAGATACCTTTTCACTGTAGATACACCTATGTTACACTCGGCAGCTATTCTTTTGACACTAACAAACAGTTCACTTGTTTCAGAGTCAGCATATGTACAGAGATAAGCATACAGTGCTTTTTCCCCTAAACTTAGTTCAGGATCACGAAGCACTGTATTACTCACTTGTCCAAAGCCTTGTCTAATCCTGTGGTTCATGAACACTGTTATAATACTTCTCAAAGTTATACATATTATCCTTAGCTGCTTCTATTCTTGCAAACATATCTTTTGGTGTAACAATATTTGAACGGTCTTCATCTTCACTAAGTGCTTTAAGTTCAACTAGTTGCATAAGAATGTCTATCTTTTTCTTTTCTTTATCTCCTTCTTCTGTATACACTTTGTATGCACCAAGAGCATTAGTAGCATTCTCATGTACTTGTTTGAAAATAAATATAGTGTACAATCTTTCACTATCATTAGTACACAAATTGATACATTTTTCAAGAACACCTGTCACTGTAGTGAGATTGGCTGGTACATCATCATTACCATCAAAGAAATCATTCTTTATAAAGTAGTTAGTAAATGTACTAAACTGTACAATTTCTCTACATTTGTCATCTAATTCTTCTGAGAATCCTATTGCACAAGGGATGTTTGAATTTTCGTGCTGAAATTTTAATAGTTTTTCTATCATGGTTTACAATTTAGAAATTAAAAGGGGCTGGTTAGGCCCCTTGTGTAATAATTATGAAAGCTTCTCAAACAGTTCAGAAAGTTTACCTTCTTCTTGTGTAGCAAGAATAAACTGTTGTTTGTTTCTTTGAAGCCTTGCTAAAAATAATTTATGATCATACTTAGGATTACCTCTTAAGAACTTAACATACTCTTTTACAGCATATCTGTTCTCATAACGATTCATACGTGGTACAATCTTAAGCATGTCTGTAACATTGTTAAGAATTTCTACATTCTTTTGTTCATTGACAATCTTAAATTCACCACCCTTCATAATCTTTATAATGTTACCACCACTTCTTATATTTCCCATAAGAATAGCAGCAAGTTCTGCAATTTCAAAATCATACACTTGGAAATAATGATTAAGCTTCACATAGTCTTCTTTAAGAGAACTCCATGCTGTAACATAATCATGCATACTCCATGTTTTAGAAGATGCATTTAACATAGCAATCTTCTCTACAAGATCTTGTTTGTTTGCCACTTCTATAGTGACATAAGGAATTTCCCAACCAAGTCTAATAAGAGCATTGAAGATGTGCTGACCGTCAATAATGTATTTAGCTGATTTACCATTGATAAATGACATTTCTGCTATCACCACTGGTCTGATTACACCCATCATTTCTAATGACTTAGCTAATTTAGTAACCTGTCCTGGATTTATTGGACGGTTGATACCAGCCAAATAATTGAATTTGATGTTACCTGTAAGAGATAACCATTTCATGTTCTTCAGAGCATTTTTGTAAAATTGTTTAGCTGCTGTTGTTGATTTTTTCATGTTAATGAAATTTAAGGGGGTTTTAGTTTTTAGTTAAATGAATTGCTTTCCGGTCATATAACATACTGACACGAAATTCTTTACACCACTCTTCATAAGTGGGTTGGTTCTCTGGTTTGATAGTACGTAAACCAGTGGACATTGGTTCCACTGGCTCACGTCTCTTACCAAAGATTAGTTCTTTAATCTTGGTCATGAGTTTCATTTTAGAAATTTTCAATTAATTCTAAATGTTCACAAGCTTGTAGATAATTATCAGCCCATATTCTATAGCCTTTAATAGTCCACATACCTTTACCTCTTTCGATGTCTATTTGCTCTGGAGGAGGGAACAGTTGATTGTTTTGTACAAGTTCTTGTACATTAGGATGTACATCATTTGACTTTACGTCATCTTTTTTAAGATTAATTGCCATGTTAAAATGAAATTTGTTGTTTAATAATTTTGTTTTCTTTGTACCATGTGTTTAAACTATCTAATAACATATGAACTTGTTCTTTAAGAGCAGTGCTTACAGGTTTATTATATTCTCTATAACACTGATTGTATATTATTTCATTATCATAAATATTTAAGCCTAATGTTGCTCTTTCTCCAAACAAATTCACTTGATATACAAGATAGTTACCACTCACTACACTACTCCAATAATTAGTGTATACACAATGTCCCATCTCTTTACCTTCAGTGTACACTTCTTTCTTTGTAGTGAGAAGTTTAAATCCATCTCGTTTAAACTCAAGAAATGGAAGAACAGGAATAGCAGTGACATCTTTCATATCAGCTATTTCTGCATCCATGATTTCTTTAGTCCACTTCTGATGTTCTTCTTTCATTCTATTAGAAGACCAGGTATAATCTATTTGTCTTCCAAGAATGTGAGCTTGTTTTATAAGATCACTAAGAACATAAGAATCTGTAGGATGGTTGCTGTTATACTCATTTAAACATCTTTGTAACAAATGATTTTGATCTTTTGCTACAGTCATCATTTGTAAGAGATGTGGTTTAGTAACACAATTAGTTTTTACAACCTCAAAAAAAAGTTTAGGACTACACTGGAGTCTCATCACTTTAATGTATGCTTTAAGAACATCTATGTTGTTGGTGATTTTACCACTTAACATTTTCTCAGCAATGCTTTTAGTAACATATTGCATAACATGTTCTTCAAGCCAGTTCATATTGAGATGTGCAAACACATTCCATATACCTGGTACTTCGAAAATATTCTTTCCATACCATACATCAAGCTTACCCTTTTCATTCAGGGTGAAGCCATGCTTGAGAGTGTTCTGCCTATAGTATCCGTTCTTACTTTTCTTTACTTTAAAGATTGTATGACTGTAATACATACATCCTTCTTTCTTAAGAAGATTACTCTCAAAAAAACTTCTTCCTTGGATGCCATTATAGTATTGGATGTTCTTATAGACACCCATTGGTAGAGCCATAAACTCTACGTATTCCTGTTGAACAGGTTGAAGTACAATGTTCTCCATTTTAAATGAGTTTTTATATGTGAAAAAATAGACACTCTATTTTATCCAACTACAAGTGTCATGGCTGTCCTCACAGGAGGCTCTCTGTTCTCCCTTGCTATCTTTTCTAGGTGAGTTAGGAATAAACCGTTCAGATTGCTGATCTTCAGGTGGTCAACCTGCTGTTAGTCTAGTAACAGCACTAGTCCATATGAGGAACAACCTCATTTCTTGTCGTTCAGGACTAAACTAGACAGTAGTTACCTGCCACGTATCTTTAATCTCTTTGTAATCTACTAACAAAGTGTTTATGCTATTAAGCATGTTAATTAGAATGTCACCAACTCTTTCATCTTCATTGGCTTGTGTAGCTAATGCAATGTTTTGACTTTCTAAAAACTCTTTGAATTTACTTAGATCTTGTGTTACACTACTAAGTTTTACGTTCAAGAGAAGATCTATTTCTTTAAAGATTTTATTCTGCGTCATACATATTGTTTTGTATATATGTGCAGCCCTTTGATGTTATCTCCAGGCTTACACACATAATGATTTATTGATTATGTTCTTTTAATAAACTATCTAATTCGGGTTCAATAGAAACTGTACCTATGTAGTTATCAAGACTATCACATACCATAATAGCATGATCATCTGTTGGGTAGATTTTATAACACAAATCTTTGTCATAATATTCTACTTTTTTCTTTTCAAAAGATTCTTTAACGGAAAAGCACAATACTACACCCAAACAAATTATACAAGTTATAAGTAGAAGAACTGCAATTTTTAACGGTTGTTCAGACATAATGGTTGATTTAAAGATTATCGGCTATAATTAAACTATCAAAATCTATAGATTTTATACTGTCTTTAATTAGTTCATGTTGAAAGTCATACAAACTATAATAAAGTGTAGAATCTGTACCATCCACTTCAATTATATAATCTCGATAGTGTGGTGTTTTACTTATATTAAGTGTAAGATCTTCATCATATTCCCATTTTCCTGTTGACAACCCTTTTGAAATTTCTTCTGCATACATATAGTCAATAACTTTTCCGTTTGGAAGTTTTACAGTGTAAGTTGGATGACCATTTGCAGAGTCATTCTGTGTAATACATATTGTATTTCCCGATATGTTTCTACTACAGCTGCCCATAAATAGAATGATGAGAGCTGATAGGATGATGCTAATCCATAGCACTCTGTGTTTGTAAATAAATTGTTTTTTCATTTTAGATTGATTAATTTTTCAAAGTTTATAATTCTTGAATTGATGAATGTCATACCTCTTCTAAAGTCTCTTTTAGAGAATCTCCATAAGAACATAATGGCTCCTATAAGAACAGAAAATGTTGCTAATAGGATGAACAACGGATAAGTGAATAAATACTTCATTTGTGTGTTTTAATGAATGAAATAATAGAATTCTATAAGAAACCATAAGATGATTGCCACCTTGTAGCCAACATCTATAATGTCAAGGATTTTGTTTTTCATGTTTTTAAATTTGTTTAAAAAAGGGAGCAGAGGTTTGCCTACTACATTCAGCAATTAACAGTTACTCCCATAATTTTTAATGGACTTGCTCTTCTGATACGTAAAATTTAGCATCACGTGACATAGACCATTCATAAACCTCATTTTCTAAAAACTGTTCATATCCACAACGAGTTTCTTCAGCCCAGTTTTCAGATTCATATCTTTCTTTAGATACTGAAGGTGTAAACTTCTGTATAGGAGCATTCTTCTCATCTGCATATGCTTGAGCAGTTTCTTGAGAAGCAAATACTTTGTTAACAGAGACATAATGGTCTTCCCATGATTGTCCATTATCATAATAGACGATGTAAACCTTTTCCATGATTAAATTATTTAATGTGTGTGTAAGTTTCCCTTTGCATACAGATGTAATAAGTCCTTCAGAATGACAACCCTCTCATACTACTATAACGAGAATGATTATCTTTTACAAACAGTAGATTTTAACTGCCGACTTACTACACCTGTAGCATCAGGTAGAGTTTCCTTTGCTAACAGATGCACACGTAGCCTCTCAGCATAACTGATTAGCCAATGAGATACCTGTTACGGTGGATGAAAGCCTATTGCTATCTTTCATCTGTATCTCTGTAATGTTGTGTACATCTGTAAGCATCAGGAATATATTTCAGACAGCCCATATTTGGGCTCCATAACATACCATACTAATAATATAATACTATGTTATAGAGCCCATTAATGAGCCCTCTCTCTAAATAAACTGCTCATGTATCTCCTGTGGTGCTTGGGTGAAGATCTTGGTAAGTCTCTCCACTTCAGCCTTGGTGAGTGTCTCTACCTTGCAGTAGAACTGATCAGAATCTACATCACCTTGCCAACCCACGTTCCACATTGATGAATACTGCATATAGTCAGCACCATCTGTCTTAACCACCCAATACTCTGTAGAACCACTTTCGTAGATGTTAGTGGACTCTTTGTTGTCTCGGAGTTTCTGATAAAACTCTTGTTCTGTAATCTCTATTACCTCTTTACCAAATAGATCATAACGTGCGAACAATTCTGACTTTTTCATATGTGTATGTTGTTTAGTGAGTAATAAAAAAAGGAAAAGAATGTAATGGTGGGAACTGCTTGTTTTATGAAACATATTGTGCACATACGTTTACAACCCACTTCATTTTACGGTAGTGTTGCAAGTTATTCAGCGTTATGCCTATTTACTTGGCTACCAGTACATTACATTCTATTTTAAAGGGTGAATAAAAAACAGTGTACTATAGGGTGTATCCACACCACGACAAGACTTGAGAATACTAACTTCTCTCTAAGGACATAACATCCCGCTTGTAACTGATAGTTTTTCGCGTCTTATAGCACACTGTTATATAAAAAAACCACAGCCCCTACGGTTTGTTCCGTGTTTCTAAGCTGTCATCTAATGTGACAGTAGGTGAGCATACAAGTCCTCTAGAATACTCATATGTTACTGTGGTGTTTGTCCCCTCTGCACTCAGATGTATAATACCAACCTGATATTTTTGCATTCCACATGGTATGGACTAACTCTCATTTTACTGAGACTGCATATTTCCTGGTTTATACATCTGTCCACCTTGGGAAGTGGTTTGTGGTGCATTAAACAATTATAGCTATCTAATCCGCCCAAAAAGGGATAAACTAAGACAGTTACAAAGGATGAAGAAAAAAATGACTGTGTGCGTGCCACTATGTAACACACACACAATCAATGAGTTATGACGTTTTATTTAACACAGATTACGTCAGCAACTGTGGATGGGAACTTACGCACCACGTAGTTCCTCGGCAACGATAGTCATATCCTTTACAGATTTGACAACAGTCACCGTTCCATCGGCTAAGATGAGTCCGATCATATGATTGGTTTGAATCTAAGGGTTAACAAGATAACGGAACAACGCAACAACACTAAGATGTTACGCTGTTCCGTAGTCAAGGGATTAGACGTTCCCTACTACTTTGAGGTTTGCACCTTCACCAGTACGTTTAACGTTAACCAGGCACGCGTTCAGTAATGCATCTGCACGGTTAGGAAACTCTTCAATGGGAATTAGCCACGCCATATCCTCATTAGGGTTCAAAGTTTGTTGGCACTTGTAAGTTAATTCAGATGTTTTGTCGACCACGAACAGAGTGCCCTTGTCTTCGTTACGAGTAATGGTAAGGTTGGAGCTACCGATTACTTTCTTGAATGCGTTCAGGGACAGGAAGATTGCTTTCTTTTTCATACTTTTCAATTTAAAAAGGTTTTTAGATGATTAATGCTGATGATATGGGGGGAGACGGAGTTTCAGATGGACCGGGGGGACTTCATAGGGAACACCCCCCAGACAGCGGGGTATGCAAGTGTTGTAAAGACCAGGGGGGATATTAACAGGTGTGAATAATTTAATTATTGAGGTAGTGAGGATAGTATTAAATTTGGAAAGTTTAAACATTTTAAGTATATTATATTATGAACCAACGTATTGAGTATTTAAAAGAGGAAGATGGGACAGAGCTTCTGTCTCATTATAGAATTAGCACAAATAAGTATGGACAACAAGTGGCTGTTCCTGTAGTGGATGTTAGGGACGGTATAGCCTATAGGGTTATGGCATATAATATGTCTAAGGCTAGCAACAAATCTAAATATATGAATTATAATCAATATCATGTCTCACCTAAAAAAAGAATATAATATGACACACTCTTGTAAAGTACAGTGTCACACAATGGACACAAAAACAGCTGAGGATTTGGGTATAGAGGATAAGGGTAAATGGTTGCCTTTTATATTTAATATGGATATTATAGATGGGGCTAAGCTATCATCTGATGAAAAGGACAGTGTTTCCTACAACTGCACCACCATATATACTAACAATGGTAATACGTTTATTATAGACACTCCATATGAAGAGTTTTCTAAAAAGTTTTTTGAGTTTAATACATTTCAAATAGTATTTAAAAACATCCCGCCTTCTGAAGATCTAGGACTAGGTGATAAAGAAGACGATGATGATTTAGAGTTGTAACCAATTAAAAATCAATAATTATGTCAGAACAAAACCAAGAACAAAAACTTCCTTCTAAAGCAGAAGTAGTTGCTTTTTTACAAGAGCAGATTGATGTTAAAAAACTACAGGTAGAATTGCAAGAGCTTAATACAAGACTTGCTATTGGAAAAGCAGAAGAGCTTAAGGCACTTAGCTTTGTAGCTCAAGTGACCAACCCACAAGCTGCTCCTCCAGATGCAGAACCTCACACACTCACAGAAGAAGACATTGAAGAAAACCCAGAACTTACAGAGCAGGGTTTTAAAGTGGGTGACGAAGTGTTGGTAGCTAAAGAGGAACCCAAACAAAGAAGTCTTAAAAAGAATAAGTAATGGCTATTGTAAACCAAGTTGGAAAGAAAGTTAAACTTGATAAGTGGGAAATTGTAAAATACCAACTTCTCACACATTGCTATTTAAATAAGATATCCGTAAGTGAGGCAGACCTAAACTGCCTCACTTATTTAGCTTTAGAAGGAGACCAAGAACTTACAAACTTTTGTACAAAAGCTCATGGCAGAGAAATCTTCTCTTCTATACAGAGTGTACGCAACTGTTTAACAAAAGCAGAAAAGAAAAAACTAATTAAGAAGGAAGGAAAAAACAAAAAGAAAATATACATACATCCCGATATTGGAGTGCACGTAAAAGGTAACATCCTTCTTGATTTTAAATTTTTGTCTGTTGAGACCAAAGAAAGCTAAAGAATTTATTCCAGATGTTGCAAATAGTTTACAACTTTCTGAAGATGTTGTAAAAGATGTTGTAAATTATTATTGGAGAGAGGTGAGAAAAAGTCTTTCCTCTCTTTTGCATAATAGAGTGCACATAACAAATCTAGGTGACTTCGTAGTGAAGCATTGGAAAATTGACGAGAAGATAGACATACTTGAAAAGTGGGAAGAGAATAACAAACTAAAAGGGCTTCAAGAAATGACAGCTCGTTTTAAAACAGCAGAAACACTTTATCAACTTAGACAAATTAAAAACATTATAGCTGACGAAGACCAACGAAAAGATTTTATCAAACTACATAAAAAGAAAAACAATGAGTCTAGGAGCTAACATATTTAAAATATGGAAACACAAAGGTCAGATTCTTGAGGGAATCATGAACAACATATTTAAGAAAGAAGATGTAGAAGCAGTGGCTGAATACAGAATGTTTGTATGTAAAAACTGTCCTTCTAAATGTTATGATGAAACAGGAGAAGGATGCACAGTGCCAGGTACACAACCTTGTTGTAATGAGAAGAAAGGTGGATGTGGATGCAGCCTTGCACTAAAGACAAGAGCCCTTTCTTCAGAATGTCCTTTCAAACATTGGAAGGCTGAACTTACAGAAGAAGAGGAAGACCAGCTAAATCAAAAACTAGGAATATGACGCACATTAGATTTACACCACACAATCACAAGTACACAAGTATTAAAAAAGAAGATGAAAAAGAATGGCTTAGCGTAACAAGTTTAATCTCTCAGTTTAAACAACCCTTTGATGCAGACACTATAGCAGTGAAGTCTTCTAAGAATAAGAAGAGTAAGTGGTATGGTATGACACCTGAGGAAATCAAGGAAGCTTGGAAAGCTGAAGCTAAACGAGCTACTGATTTAGGTACATGGTACCATAATCAACGTGAGAATGATATATGTGAAATAGAGAACATGGAAAGACATGGTGCAACAGTGCCTGTGTTTAAGCCAATAGAAAAAGAAGGAGTGAAGTATTCTCCTGAGCAAAAGCTTAAGAACGGTGTCTATCCTGAACACATGGTGTATTTGAAGTCGGCAGGAATATGTGGTCAGTCAGATTTAGTAGAGGTGGTAGATGGGGTGGTACATATAACAGATTATAAGACTAATAAAGAAATTAAAACAGAAGGCTATGTTAATTGGGAAGGGGTCAGTCAAAAAATGTCACCACCAGTTGCTCATCTGGATGATTGTCATCTTAACCACTATGCTCTTCAGCTTAGTCTCTATATGTATATTATTCTTAAGCACAATCCGAAACTTAAGCCAGGTAGTCTTACAATACATCACATCCTCTTTGAAGAATCCGGAAGGGATAGATTTGGCAATCCTATATCTGCTCGTGATAATAATGGTGATCCTATTGTCCTCGATATAATGCAGTATGACCTACCCTATCTTAAGCAGGAAGCTATTAATATTATACATTGGTTAGAAGATAATAAATCTAAATAAATGAGTTACTTAGTAGCAAATGTTCCTCCTATAGAAGTTTTTATTCAAAAAGAATTTTTATATGATTTTCAAAAAGATGAAAATGGTAAACTATTAGGAGAAGGAGAATTTGAGTCTGCTCATTTTATATCTGTTAAATCTATACCTAACCAAGCTCTTTATTTTGAATCTTTTATTCATGACTATGGGGCATTATATGATAAGCTTCCCATACACGCATACACGTGGAAAAAAGATATAAAGAAAGAAGAAATGTATCCATTAGATTGGTTACAACTATGGGATTGTTTTTCATATAATATTTCTGTTATTAAAAAAGAAAGACTTAGAAATGCAAGGTGTGAGGTGGTAATGAAAGATAGGTCTCGTGCTCCAGGATATTACTTGTTTACAATTGATTCTTGTTCTTCAGATCCAAATGAACTAAATGTTTCTTGGTCTGAAACACCAAATGAACATAAAGCTTTTAATATTATTAAACTAGATAATGGACAGTTTGCTGCTCAACCAAATAATAGAATAATTTGGAAGCACCAATCTCAAACACCTTCTACTGATTTAAAAAGTCCATATTTTAAATTTTCTACTAAACAGTGGGTTTGTGAAAATCAGGACAGATGGACAGCAGCTAATGCTGTTAATTTTAACTATCTTGATGCAGAATAAAAATATTTTGATATAAAATTTAGTAATGTGAAAGAAAGTAATAGAGAACGTAAGAATGAGATTAAGTATAAGATAACTCTTAACGATGAACAGAAAGAAGCTAAAAGACTTATTAGGGAAAATCAGATTGTGGTGGTTACAGGTAGGGCAGGCTGTGGTAAGAGTCTTGTCTCTGCAGTGACAGCTTTGGACTTTCTTAATAAAAAGGAGTGTGATAGAATATTTGTTACTAGGGCTACAGTGGAGGTGGGGACATCTCTAGGATTTTTACCAGGGGGGATAGATGATAAGTTTAACCCTTATATAGAGGCACTAGTGGACAACCTTAATAAGTGCCAAGATCCTGTAAAGACAGGGCAGCTTATTACAGATGGGAAGATAGTGGGGTGCACTATACAGTTTATCAGGGGTAAAACTATAGACGATGTCCTTATAGTGGAGGAGGCCCAGAACATGAATAAGCACCAGATGCTAGCTATCCTCACTCGTCTAGGTAAGACAGGGAAGATTATAATAAATGGGGATAATGAACAAAAGGATATTAAGGACGACTATAATGGTTTGTCCTATGCTATAGAGTTAGCTAAAAAGTTCCCCAATGAGATTAAATGGGTAAAGCTTAAGCACAATCACAGATCTGATTTAGTAGGTAAAATATTAGATTATGAATACGGAAAATAAAATTCCTCTTTTGCAAGAAGTGTTAGAACAATATCAAGAAGGCACTCTTGATATGACACAGAAAGCACGTAAATGTTATCTATCCGAGAAAGAAAAAATGCTTAACAGACCTTCTTGGATACATAATGATGAATTAAAAGGACATATTCTTCTTAGGCAAATGTCTAAACAAAATGCAAAAGATTTAATTAAAGGAAAAAAACTATCATGATAAGATTGTTTGACATACAAAATGGGCAGGTAGTACCTAGTGAACATTGCCATACATTGTCTTTTTTAAAAAGAATTATGGAAAATTACCCAGAGGAACATGTAAAAATTTACACCTATCTGTTTTATATGACTTGCCCCAATCCAGACATGAATCCCTTCTTTGATGTACCAGAGCAGGACAAAGAAGAGATGATTCTTAAAGAAATAGACGTTGACTTTTCTACAGATGATGATGATATTGTAACAGCATTAGCTCAGTGTAAGAAGATGTATGAAACTCCCACCTACAGGGCATACCAAGGAATCAAGATAGCACTAGATAACATGGCTAAGTTTATGGCCACAGAACAAGTGACATCTGGTAGGGATGGATCAGCCACAGCTATTCTTAGAATAGCAGAAAGGTTTGATAGTGTAAGACAATCTTTTAAAGGTGTGTACAGAGACTTGCAAGATGAGCAGCAGTCTAGTGTGAGAGGTGGGCAAAACCTAGCATATGATCAGTAGAATATTAGTTTTATTACTACTATTTGGGAGTTGTTATGGGCAGGATACGTTAGTGAAAAAGAAATATTTAGATTCTGTAAAGAATCAGCTAGCTATTTATACAATGACATCCTACACTTACTTAAATATGTACGATAAAGCTGAGAATGAAAAGTTAAGGATTCAGAAAGAACTAGATAAATCTAGAAATGCATTAGACTATGTAATGTGGAGAAGAAGAAAAGAAAACTTACAGATTGGCGGGATGTTTTTAGGAGTGATTATTTTATCTTTTGTAATGGTTACACAACTAAGTAAATGAGTTATATAGAAATACCAACATATAAAGATGGTCAATGGGTGAGTCCCACTGTCTTTGCTACACGTGAGGACTTTAGAGACTTTCTTATTCCTCTATTTAAGGAACCAGGACAGTACAACTTTGACGACAACAGTTTAGTATTTAACACAGAAGCTCGTAAGTTTCAGAAGCAAAGATATTATTGTAATGCTCCTGTAAAAACTAAAGACTTTATAGCCTACTGGGAAGATCAAAAAACTAAATGTAGGAACGGTATTATTGTTCAGAGTGGGAATAATATTTGGTACATCACTCGTGACTATTACATGTGGCTTAACTTTCTTCCTATTTACGACAAAGAAGAAAAAAGGTTTGACTTTGCCAAGGTGAGAGATGCTCAATATCACATGGCTCTTTATGAAATCCTAGCTGAGCTCCACTACAAACACGCCATCATTCTAAAGAAACGTCAGATAGCATCTTCCTACTTTCATATGGCTAAGCTTATTAACCAATATTGGTTTGAGGAAGGAGCTGTGTTAAAGATAGGGGCTAGTCTTAAAGACTACATCAATGAGAAAGGCTCTTGGAAATTCTTAGATGAATATAAGAACTTTCTTAATGAACACACTGCATGGTATAGACCTAGTGAACCAGAGAAGGTGGGGGCATGGCAGCAGAGGATCAAGGTGAGGATTAACAATCGTGACACCTATAAAGGACTTAAATCTACCATCTCTGCTTATTCATTTGAGAAAGATCCTACAAATGGTGTCGGTGGACCTGTCACCTACTTCTTTCATGAGGAAGCTGGTATTGCTCCTAAGATGAATGACACCTATGGGTTTATGAAACCAGCCTTAAAGTCTGGTCACATCATCACTGGTCAGTTTATAGCAGCAGGATCTGTGGGTGATCTTGATCAGTGTGATCCTATGAAGGAATATATTCTTCATCCTGAGGAAAATGGATTTTACGGTGTGGAATCTAATCTTTTAGATGGAGATGGTACAATAGGTAAGATTGGATTGTTTATTCCTGAGCAGTGGTCTATGCCTCCATACATTGATCAGTATGGTAACTCTTTAGTGGAAGAAGCTCTTAAAGCTTTAGATGAGGAGTTTGAAACGCTTAAGAAAAATCTAGAGCCAGCAGCATATCAGCTTGAAATATCTCAGCATCCTAGAAATATAGAAGAAGCTTTTGCCTCCAGAAAAGCTAGTGTATTTCCTTTACATCTTGTAAATAAACAGCTTCAAAGAATATCTGACAAAGAATATAGTGTTGAGTATCTGGAACTTACAAGAAATGCCGAAGGTAAAATTGTAGATAAACCATCTAGAAAAACTCCTATTATGGAGTTTCCTATTTCTAAAAAGACTGTAGATAAAGAAGGCGTTATTTGTGTGTACGAACGTCCTCACAAAGATCCAACATTTGGAATGTATTATGCTAGTGTGGATCCGGTAGGGGAGGGGAAGACTACTACGTCAGAGTCGTTATGTTCTATATACATATATAAAAATCCTGTAGAGGTTATAGAAGATGAGGGAGACGGTAAGGTGAAGAACAGTCTTGAAAGAGATAGGATAGTAGCTAGTTGGTGCGGGAGGTTTGACGATATTAATAAAACACATGAACGTTTAGAGCTTCTCATAGAATGGTATAATGCTTGGACCCTTGTAGAAAATAACGTAGCTCTGTTTATTCAATACATGATTAGTAAGAAAAAGCAACGCTATCTTGTACCCAAAGACATGATATTGTTTCTTAAGGATATAGGAGCTAATAGAAACGTGTTCCAGCAATATGGATGGAAGAACGTAGGTACAGTGTTTAAGGGTACGATTTTGTCTTATGGTATAGAGTTTCTAAAAGAAGAACTAGATCATGAGACACTACCTGACGGTACAATAGTAAAAACTATCTACGGGGTGGAGAGAATACCAGACCCAATGCTTCTTAAAGAGATGCAAGCTTATAGAGATGGTATAAACGTTGACCGTATTGTAGCATTTTGTTCTTTAGTAGCATTTGCTAAAATACAACATTCCAATAGAGGGTTTTCTAAACGTATAGAAGTTAAGCAAGATAATTTGGCTAACTCCCAAAAATTTAGTAAATTAAATTGGAGTCCTTTTAGACATATTGGAGCTTCTAAAGGTACTAGTTCTGGTATGAGAGCTCCTAGAAATGCATTTAAAAATATAAGATGACTATTAACTATATATATAACTTTACTAGTAACACAACAGGTCCTGTTGTATTTACAGTTGTAACTTATTCATAATCATGCAAGTATATAACGCACTACAGTTAAAATCAGGTAAAAAAGCTGAGTATAACAAAATGGGTACCCTCACCCAGCCTATTCAGTTTTTGTCTGACAAAGAAAAAGATGACGAGTGGAGAGCCTGGAATCTAGACTGGTTGGAGTTTCAAGGAATGAAGATGCTCAGGCGTAATGCTAGACGTCTTATGAAAAATTATAAGTTGGCTAGAGGTATCATTGATAGAACCGACTACATTGTAGAGGATGATAATGATATGGCCAATCTTATAGATGTTTTGGTTAAGGAGGATGTGTCAGCGTTAGAACTTAAGTTCTATCCTATTATTCCCAACGTTGTAAATGTTCTTACAAACGAGTTTGCTAAGAGATCATCTAGAATAATGTTTAAAGCTGTTGATGACATTTCATATAATGAGATGTTAGAGGTTAAGAGACAAATGCTGGAAGATGTTTTGTTAGCAGATGCTAATATGAAAATAGTAGCTGATTTGATTTCAAAAGGGGTTGATATAAACTCTGAAGAAGCTCAACAAGCACTAAACCCTCAAAACTTAAAAAGTCTTCCTGAAATACAGGGGTATTTTAATAAAGACTACCGCTCTATGATAGAGCAGTGGGCTTCACATCAGATGTCTGTAGACGAGGAAAGATTTAAAATGCAGGAGCTTGAGGAAAGAGCTTTCCGTGATATGCTTATTACGGACAGGGAGTTTTGGCATTTTCATATGATGGAAGATGATTATGAAGTAGAAGTGTGGAATCCTCTTCTTACATTCTATCATAAAAGTCCAGACGTTCGTTATATCTCTCAGGGTAACTGGGTAGGTAAAATGGATATGATGTCTGTATCAGATGTTATAGATAAGTTTGGATGGATGATGAGCAAGGAGCAGTTGGAAGCTTTAGAAGTTATCTATCCTGTACGTTCAGCTGGCTATGCGGTATCAGGCTATCAAAATGACGGTACATACTACGATCCTGTAAGAAGTCATGAGTGGAACGTAGATATGCCTAGTTTGGGCTATCGTCAGTTTACATCTCTATATGATGCAAAGCTTGGTACAGGAGATATTGTAGAATGGATTATGTCTGACTCCGAAGACTTGCAAGACTTTGGTAAAAGTCACATGCTTAGAGTTTCTACAATCTATTGGAAATCACAGCGTAAAGTGGGTCATCTTACAAAAATTGAAGAAACCGGAGAAGTAATACAAGATATTGTTTCTGAGGAGTATAAGATAGTGGATAAGCCTATGTACGACACTTCTGTATATAAAACTAAAACAAAAGAGAATCTGGTTTTTGGTGAGCATATAGACTGGATATGGATTAATGATGTATGGGGTGGTGTTAAAATTGGTCCTAACAGACCTAGTTTCTGGGGTATGAATAATCCAGGTGGTATCAACCCTATCTATCTTGGACTTCAAGGTGGTAAACCTGGACGCATTCCTTTCCAATTTAAAGGAGATTCTTCTTTATATGGATGTAAGCTTCCTGTAGAAGGATGTGTATTTGGAGACAGAAACACTCGTTCTGTATCTCTTGTAGACTTAATGAAGCCATTCCAGATTGGTTATAATATTGTAAATAACCAGATAGCTGACATTCTTGTAGATGAATTAGGTACGGTTATTATGCTAGACCAGAACGCTTTGCCACGTCACTCACTAGGAGAAGACTGGGGTAAGAACAATCTGGCTAAGGCTTATGTAGCCATGAAGAACTTCCAGATGCTTCCTCTGGATACCACTATTACTAATACAGAGAATCCTCTGGCTTTCCAACATTATCAAGTGTTGAATCTAGAACAGACGCAACGTTTGCTCTCCAGGATTCAGCTTGCTGGGTATTTTAAGAACCAAGCATTTGAGGTGATAGGTTTGAACCAACAACGTATGGGTCAACCTATTGCTCAGCAGCAAACAGCTACAGCTATTGAACAAGCAGCTAATGCTTCTTACGCCCAGACGGAACAATACTTTATACAGCACTCAGATAACCTGATGCCGCGTGTACATCAGATGAGAACAGATCTGGCTCAGTACTACCATTCTAAAAAACCTTCTGTAAGACTTCAGTATATTAGTACAAAAGACGAGAAGGTTAATTTTGAAATGAATGGCACCGATCTTCTCATGAGAGATTTAAATATATTCTGTACTACCAAAACAAACTCTAGAGCTGTTATGGAACAGCTTAAACAGTTGGCTGTCAGCAATAATACAACAGGAGCCTCAATTTATGATTTAGGTAATATTATTAAATCTGAAAGTATTGCTGAATTGACAGGTGTTCTTAAAGAAGCTGAGAAGAAAACACAAGCTCAAAAACAAGCTGAGCTTCAACAACAGCAGCAAATGCAGCAAGAGATGATAGCTTCTCAAGAACGTCAGCTTCAGATGGCTCAACAGTTTAAGGCTGAGGAAGCTGAGAAAGACAGACAAGCTAGAATACTGGAAGCTGAGATTAGATCAGCTGGTTATGGATCTATGGTTGATATTAATAAAAATCTTCAGTCTGACTACTTAGACGCCTTAGATAAAATTAAAGATGAGCAGAGATATCAAGATCAGATGAATATTAAGAGAGAAAGTGAGATGACTAAGAAAGAGCAAGGAATGCAAAAGCTTAATATTGAGAGAGAAAGATTACAAACCCAAAAAGAAATAGCTAATAAACAACTTCAAATAGCTAAGGAAAATAAAAATAAATATGATACCAAAAAGAAAGAAGAATAATTTATAGCTCTATAATCCGTAGCTTAGATGTTTTTTTATAGGCCAAAGTAAATTTTTAAAATTTATTTTGTATATTAATAATGTAGACATATAAACCAAAAAACCAACGTATATGGCTGAAAATCAAAACGTACAGACGTCTGTACAAGAAGTGGACATAGACATCGATAGTCTTTTTTCTGGAGCACCTGATGCGGGAAGCATAGTGGTGCCTACTGAGGAAGAAACAAAACCTTCCGTCTTTTCTAAAAAGAACACAGATTTATCTTTTTTAGATAAGACAGAAGAGAGCGGTGATCCTGATGTTTCACGTGAAACAAAAGAAGTTCTTTCAAATGTTCTTGATGAAGAAATCAAACCTTCAGAAGAAAATGAGTTTGAAACTAAAAAAGCAGGTAGACCTAAAACTGAAAAGTCAGGTCTTGTTTCTTTTCTAAAGAAAAGAATTGAAAACAATGAAATGTTTGCTTTTGATGATTATGATGAAACTAAACAAAGTTTAGATGACTATCTTGCTAACCTTGGGGAGAAAGATATTGAAGAACTTTGGCAAGCTAACATTGATAATCTGAAACAAGAAGTAGCTGCTCAAACACCTGCTGAGTTTTTTGAAAGTCTTCCTGAAGAATTACAATACGCTGCTAAATATGTAGCAGATGGTGGTCAAGATCTTAGAGGATTGTTTCTAGCCCTTGCTCAAGTAGAAGAGGTTAGAGGAATGAATCCTAGAGATGAGAATGATCAAGAAGGTATTGTAAGACAATATTTACAAGCTACCAACTTTGGTAATAATGATGAGATTGAGGAAGAGATTTCTACATGGAGAGATCTGGGAGTTTTGGAAAAGAAAGCTAAACAGTTTAAGCCAAAGCTTGATCAGATGCATGAAGAAATTGTACATGCTCAACTTCAAGAACAAGAATATAGAAAACAGCAACAAGAAGCAGCAGCTGATGCATATGTACAAAATGTATTTGAAGCTCTTCGTCCAGCTGAAATTAACGGACTGAAGCTTGATAAAAAAATACAAGCTCAGCTTTATTCTGGACTAGTTCAACCTCAATATCCTTCTATATCAGGTAAACCAACAAACTTGTTGGGGCATCTTTTAGAGAAGTATCAGTTTGTAGAACCTAACTATTCTCTAATTGCTGAAGCTCTTTGGTTGTTAGCTGATCCTGATGGATACAGAAGTGAACTTAAGAAACAAGGTAAAAATGCTGCAGTAGAGCAAACAGTGAGACAGCTAAAAACAGAACAGTCTCGTAAGAATATCTCTACTTACCAGGATGAAGAAGAAAGTAAACCAAGAAAAATTTCAAGACCTCAAAATATTTTTAAAAGATAATTTATTATTAACCCCTAAATTTTAAAGCCCTATGGCAACTCCAGTTTTAAACAATGGTATATTCCTACGTGATAACCAGTATCAAACAACTTCACACGTAGACTCATACCACCTGTCTAACCTGCTGAAGTCTGCTGAGCCCACTGACCTGGGTCCTGTAGATCTTTGGGCAATGGCTCAAAAGGTAGAAATGCCTTTGTACCAGATGTCTAGCTTCGGAGGTAAGAACGTTATCATGGTAGATAACAATCGTGGTGAGTACAAATGGCAAATTCCTATTGCCCAAGATCTTCCTTACATTGTTGAGGACATTGAACCTCTCAATGAAGAAAAAGGTGTTGATGGTCAAACATTCCAAATTAAGCTAAACAAGCGTGCTTTTGGACATGGTGACATCATCACTTATGACAAGTACAATGGTGTGGAAATGTACATCACAGCTGCTGACGTAGTTCCAGTTGGTGACGGTTTCATCTACACTGTACAGCTTGTTAACAATGACAACACTAAGTACTTGGATAACAAGTATTTGACAATCGGAACTAAAGTTTTCCGTAAGGGTTCTGCTCGTGGTGAATACGGTGAGCGTTTCTCTGATATCGGAAATGTTAGCTCTGGTTTCCGTGAGTTCTACAATTTCGTAGGTGGTGCTGAAGCACACGTACACTATTCTATCTCTAGTCGTGCTGACTTGATGATGAAAGGTGGTATGAGAGCAGATGGTACTGTACCTGTAATTGAGCTCTGGAGAAACTTTGACAAAACTATGGATCCTTCTATCACCTCATTGGAAACAATGGCTGAGAAGATGGGTAAAGATTATGTGAAGAAAGCTTATCAAGCTGGTCAATTGACTCGTTCATTCTTGACTACTTTGGAAGCAGCTCACTTGACTAAGATTGCTAACGATATTGAAACTTACCTCATGTGGGGTCAAGGTGGTAAAGTTAAGCAAGACGGTCCAGATGATATTCGTCTGTCTGTGGGTCTGTGGAAGCAGCTTGACAACTCTTACAAGCGTATTTACAACCGTGGTTCTTTCAACCTTGACTTGTTCAAGTCTGAGATCTTCAACTTCTTCAATGGTCGTGTGGAGTTCAAAGGACCTGATCCTCAGCGTGCTCTGATTGTTCAGACAGGTTTGGGTGGTATGAAACTGGTTAACGAGGCTATTAAGCGTGAAGCTGTTAACTCTGGTCTGGTTCTGAATGCTCATGAATTGGGAGCTGTAACTGGTAAAGGTATGGATCTGAACTTTGGATTTGCATACACTAGCTACATTATTCCATTCTTGGCTAACGTTAAGTTTGTTCTGAACCCTGCTTTTGACAACGTTCATACAAATGATATTGAGAACCCAATCATTGATGGTTTCCCTCTGTCTTCTTACAACTTTATTATCTTTGATATCACTGATAACACAAATGATAATATCTTCTTGTTGAAGTTGTCTTGGGATAATCAACTGAAATGGTTCTATCAAAATGGTACCATGGACTACATGGGTCGTACACAGGGCTTCCAGTCTTCTGGACAGTTCAACGGCTATCGTGTGTTTATGACACAAACTATGCCAGCTATCTGGGTTAAAGATCCAACCAAAGTGTTGAAGATCGTTATGAGAAACCCAATCACTGGTGGTTCATTCTAATAATATAACAGTATCCTGGAGCTTACCGTAAGATCAGCTCCAGGATCATTATATCGTATTTAATAACTACTAAATATAAACAAACATGGCTGGTAATCCAAAAACACCAAAATCAGTAGCACCAAAAACTGCTCAAACTAAACCTGGTTCTAAAGGAGTTATGGTTGGTTTGAACAAAGGAAAAGCTGTTGTTCAGTCTAGTGCTACAAAACTTAAGAGTACTATGTGGCGTAAATCCGCTAAGTAATCTAGTCACCCCCTTACAGATAGTATCTGTAAGCCCAACCTATAGTATGCATACCACCCTGATCAGGTGAAGGACTTGCAACCCTTGGTAGGTTCTTATAAACCTTACTACAATGATTTCACTGAAACGTCTTATAATGAACCCCAAGTCTCCAGACAAAGCTTTACAGCAAGCTTTTTCTGAGGCTGAATCTGCTCTTGCTCGTATAGCACATGTCAATAGATTGTCTAGAGACATAATGGATATTAAATTTTATGAAACAGACTTGAGCGGTGGTACAGGGTCTGTAATTAGAATATCTTCCAAGAAAGGTATTGTTGATGTAGTTAACTTTGACTCAACTGCTCAAACACTGTTTATAACTTTGCAAAATCCTGAGATTAATCAAGACAGAGAAAAGTTTTATATACAGCTTACAGCTTATGTAACAGGATCAGCAGTTCCTGTAATTTTTGGAACTGGGTTTGCATCAGATACCTTTAGTTTAAAAATATTTGATGCAGCTGATACAGATGATTGGGGAAATGTATATTTTTATTATGAACTTGTAAAAATTGATTAATATGTCAACAAGAATTGGAAGACTCACTAAAGTAAAGAACACAAAACAGAAACCATTTTCTAATGAGAATGACACTTATGAAGCTGTTCTTGTAAAGACAATTTGTGGTAAAGTGAAGTGTCTTATGTTTACAGAAGCTGAGTTGATTAAAGCTGAAGCTCGTGGAGATAAGAATGTAGAAGACCAACCTAAACAAAGTTGGATATCTAAGCTAATAGATTAATCGGAATTCCCGATTTTTTTGTATATTATATTGTAAACCAAAAACCAACCAAATGAGTAGTGTAGTAATGGTGGAGAAGTATCCACAAAACAAACGTTCAACAATTGCTATTAAACCCTATTTTAATCCTAGGGTTGATAACATGGGACTTCAAAATTATGGATTAAGTCTTTTTGATGGTGCCTTTCATGAAGAATCAATAGCTTGTTTAGAAATTAACGGTATTAAAAGATATTTGACAGGATTAAATGAGTTTGCTCCAGAAGTTAAAACTCTTCCTTTAGAAGAACAAGAATCTAAAATTAAACAAATTAGAACAGTGGTTGCACAGCTTGAAAGAGAACTTGCAGCTAATGTTGTAGATCCTACAGATAAAGATTTTTGGAATAAGGTAAAACTTCTTAAACCTGATAATGGAGAATTTTGGGATAAGATTAAAGTGAGATGTGGAAACGAACCCGTGCATCTTGACCCAGAGAAAGATCCTTATGATTTAATTAGACTTTACGTTATAGAAGCAGGTGGGTTTTCAATTGTAGCAAAATCTTTTGATGATGCTCGTAAGATGCCAACTCCTCCTAAGTTTTATTTAGATAGAGTTGAGGAAACAGCCTCAGTTAATACAGAAGTTAAAAAGCTTAGAAACAAAGCTCTTACAGAACTTCAGAAGTTATTTGATAAGAACCAGAACAAGTTGTTCTACGTTGCCAAAATACTGGATCCTAACAGTACACAGTATAAAAAATCTACTCCTAATGATATTATCTATGACAACATGGATAAGTATATTAACGGAGATTTGATGGATAAAGATAAACGTAAGACAGCAGATCGGTTTTTAGAAATATCTGGTATGGATATGGAAACTCTAAAAATTAGATCACTGGTTAAAGATAGTCACATCTACAGATTTATTGCTACAAAAGCAGATGGTTTTATTTATCACGTAGAAAAAAGCGTATTGCTTGGTAGAACTTTAACAGATGTGGTTGAATACCTTAAAAATCCATTAAATGAAGAAATCTTAATGGATCTTAACAAAAAGGTAGAAAAATTCTGGAATCAATAATTTATAAAAATATAAATAAAAAAAAATGAAAAAAATGCAAAAGGGTGGCATTAAAAAAATGCAAATGGGTGGTACCAAACCTGGTAAAAAATATCAAATGGGTGGTACTACAAAACCCTCTAAGAAATATCAAACAGGTGGTAGTTTTGCTGAACCTCGTGAAGAGGGAGAAATGGATGCTAGAAGACAACGTATTTTGAAAAGCAACCCTATAGCTAGAAAAATGATGGCTGAACTTTCTTCAGGAAACTATCCACAACCTTCTGAAGAAATGCGTAGAGCAATTCGTGAAAAAGCTAGAACAACTTCAACTTTTGAACCTCGTGAAGAAGGTGTAAAGGCTCGTAGACTGGGACCTAAAGCTTATCAAATGGGTGGAACAACAACAGGTGCTTCTAAAACTATTAAATCAATTGGTAAAGGAATAAAGAAAATTGGTACAGCTGTTGGTAAAGGTATTAAATCGATAGGTGGTTATAAGAAAGGCGGTTCTGTATCTGCAAAGAAAAAGAAATAAAAATGAAAGCTAAAAAAACTTCAAGAGGAGCTTCTAAGGTGCAGCCTTGTACAGGGTGTGGGGATAAAGGAATTGCTAGTTATATGAAAGGTAAAGCTGATGCTAAAGCTGCTTTTGTAAAACTTGGTAATACTAAATATGCTTCTAATCCCTCGCCTAGTAAAATGTTGAAAAGAGGAGGAACTACAAAAAGAAAGTAAAGTGAAAAAAAAATCTTCTAAAATTCCTGTTGGTAATAATATAAATATGCTTAATAATATTATGCGTGAAACAGAGAATAAAAAGAAGATGGTATTTGGGAAACCCTCTAAAAAGAAATAGTATGGCAAAGGATAAGAAATGGATACAATCTGTTACTGCCTCTATAAAAAGAAGAGGAACAGAAGGTGTCTGTACAGGATCTAAGTTTGGTGGGCCAACTTGCAGACCTGGTACTAAGAGGTACAATCTTGCTAAGACTTTTAAAGCAATGGCTAAGAAAAAGTAGTATGGCTAAGAAAGTAAAAGTTTCAGCTGGTGGAGAGAAGCATATAGTTTATGAAAAAACTATAAAACGTGGTAAGGGAAAGATTGGGAATATTATGGTGAACCATCCCACTAAAGATAAAGGAGAATGGGACACAATAGATCTTACTAAAAAAGCAGGAGCTAAAACAGTTGCTCAAGGTGTAGCAGTTACCAAAAAATGGCATAAAGAAAACCCCTATCCTAAAAACAAAGGAAATGGCAAAAGCAAAAAGTAAAGTTAATCAAGCTGGTAATTATACTAAACCTGGTATGAGAAAGTCTTTATTTGAAAAAATTAAAGCTGGTTCTAAAGGTGGTGATCCTGGTGAGTGGTCTGCTCGTAAAGCTCAGATGCTTGCTAGAGAATACAAATCTAAAGGTGGAGGATATAAATAATGGCGTTAGCTAAATCTCAACAGAGTCTTAAAAGCTGGGGTGATCAAAAATGGATGACCTCCGGTACTTATGCTAATAAGAAGAAAGGTTCTTCTAAAGAGGTTAAGTCTAAAGGTTCTAAGAGATATCTTCCAGAAGCTGCTTGGGGAGCTTTATCATCTGGTGAAAAAGCTGCTACTAATAAGGCTAAAGCTGAGGGAAATAGAAAAGGAAAGCAGTTTGTACCACAGCCTAAATCTGCTAAACAAAAAGCTAAAAACTACAGATGATGGCAAAGACTACAAAGCTTCCTAAAATGTCTAAAGGTGGTGGTGCTAAGAAGTGTTGGCCTGGGTATGAGAAGAAAGGTACTAAAACTATGTATGGTAAAACTTATAATAACTGCGTAAAAAAATAATCATGTACCAAATGAAAAAAGGTGGTTCTAAGTCTGCTAAGCAACAAGCTGCTATTGCCATTTCTATGAAAGCTGCTGGTAAAAAGCCTAAGAAAATGCAAAAAGGTGGATCTTTTCCTGATCTTACTGGAGATGGTAAAGTAACAAGAGCTGATATTCTTAAAGGACGTGGTGTATTCAAGAAAGGTGGATCTATAGGTAGTTCTAAAAAACCTAAAATGCAGGTAGGCGGTACTGTAAAGAAAAGTAAAGTTCGTCCTGTCCCAATGCCTGAAGTTGGAACACGTAAAGGAACACCATCTGTACGGATGCCAGAGTTTGGTACACCTAAAGGAACACCTCCCGTTCCAATGCGTGAATTTCCTAGTTTTTCTTCTAAAAGATCTAAATCTCCAAGTGATATTGGTAAAGCTGTTGGTAGAGCACTTGATGCAATCCCATCAGTAGGTAATAGTTCAAAAGGTTTTAAGAAAGCAGTTCCTAGAGAAGTAGAAGCAGCTAGAAGTACTGAAAAAGGTATTTCATATAAAAGAGGTGGTTCTATAGGAAAATCTAAAAAGAAGAAATAATGGCTAAATCACCAGCTTGGCAACGTAAAGAAGGGAAAGCACCTAGCGGTGGTTTAAATGCTAAAGGTAGAGCTTCTTATAACAGAGCTAATCCTGGAAAGCCTGGACTTAAAGCTCCTCAACCAGAAGGAGGTCCTAGAAAGAAATCATTCTGTGCAAGAATGTCTGGTATGAAAAAGAAACTTACATCATCTAAGACAGCTAACGATCCTAATAGTAGGATTAACAAGAGTCTTAGAAAATGGAAATGCTAATATGACAAATGCTTTATTACAAATAAAGATTAAACAAAGACTGAATAAGTTAGCATCATTAGACTATGATAACTTTGAATGTTGGCAAATTCAGGAAGCTTTTAATAAAGCACAGTTAGAATGGACTAGAAGACAGTTATTTGGAATAAATTCTCGTAAGCAAGGGAAAGAACAGTCTAGTGGTTTAATTGATGATCTTCAAAAGCTAGTGATTCATAGACAGTTGGTATCTGAAAATAAAGGTATTTTTTATGAATCTCAAATTCCTGAAGACTATCTTCACTATGTTAGATCTGAGGTTTTTGCAAAAACAGAATGTTGCCCTAAAAGAAGAATGACTGTTTATGAGGTGGAAGAGTCTAATATATCTATTATATTAAACAGTGATAATAGAGGTCCAAACTTTGAATGGGGAGAAACAGTTTCTACTAGAATGAACAACACTCTTAGAGTTTACACAAACGATAAGTTTGATATAGTAGAGTGTCGTTTGGTTTATTTTAGAAAACCCAAAGAAGTTGAGTTTAACGGCTGTATAAATATAAATACAGGAACTGTATTTACAGCAGATCAGGAGTGTGAGTTTAATGATGATGTTGCTGAAATAATATGTGACAATACAGCTATGATATTGGCTGGTGACATAGAGAGTATAACACAATATCAAAGAGAACAACAAAGTGTACAGTCAAATAGTTAAAAATGCAAAAGATACCCCGTCCTACGGTGCTTAGTTTAAAATCTCCTGTTACATCTGAACCTATTAAAACAGGTATTAAGACATCATCTACAAAAGGTAAGAACCCGATGATTGATGAATCTTGTATTAGTTTTTTGAATTATAGAGTGCAGCAAGAAGATCAGTCTTCTAGAATCTATCTGTCAATGTCTCTTTGGTTAGACAACAACGGATATGTAAATGCTGCAAAACTTTGGAAAAAGTATTCAGATGAGGAGAGAGGACATGCTGATATAGCTCGTACCTACCTTCTTAATATGGGAGTTCAACCAGCTACCCCATCTCTCACTCAACCTTCTGAAACATATGCAGGTCTTCCTGATATTATTCGTCAGTCTTTTGATCATGAAGTTGAGATTACAAGACAATGTAGTGATCTTGCTAAACATGCTTTAAAAGACGGTTCTCATATGTTATATGAACTTGCTCTTCACTATCTTAAAGAGCAAAATGAAGAGCATGGTAAGATGCAAAACTGGGTAGATCAGTTAAATGCATTTGGAGAAGACAAGATTGCTATGAGACTTCTTGATCATGAAATCAAAGATTATCTTTAAAAATATTTTTTTTGTTAACCCTTTAAATTTTAAAAGCTATGTATTTTAATCATGCGTTTAGGAAAACCTTCCTAATTGCCGACAACGGAGCCACTATTAGTCGTTTGACTACCGGTTCCACTACAGCTCTGACAGCTGGTCAGATTGGTTTGTTTGATGCCAAAACCTATCAAGCATTTGGTGATGAGAACAACGGTCAGCCGTTTATCATTGCTCAAGGTTCTTACTTTACAAGTGACAAGATTACCCCTTACCTGGGTGGTTATCAAGAGTCTGTAAAGTCTAAGATCATTAACCCTAAGTACATCACACGTGTATTTACAGCTTGTTCTACACCTCCTCAAAATCAAATTGATGAGATTTGTGTATGTAATCTGGAGTGTGGCAAGACTTATAACCTCCGTCTGGATCTGAAAGGATCTCCAGCTTTGCGTTTCTTGTCTCACAACATTTACAAGACATTGGCTGCTTACACTGGTTGCTGCACAAGTGATTGTTCAGCTACTTGTACTGGAGCTTTGGTAGACCCTACTACTGTTACTATTAACTGGGCTACTCAAATTATCAATGATCCTATTCTTAGCCAATTCCTCCAAGTTAACAAAATTGTTGACTGGGATGGTAATGTTGTAGCTGAAATGGGTGTTGGTGGTATTGACACACAAGCTGAGTTTCTTGCTGCTATTTCTGCTTATGTTAGCACATGGGATCCTACTAATCCTGATGCTGCTACATTTGAAGGTTGTATGGATCTGGCTGTAGCTTACTATGATACAAGATTCCAGTATTGTACTTTCACTCCTACAGATTTCTATGAACTTCAGCCTTTGAAGATTCTTGAGTCTATGACAGACGAAACTGGTGATCCTTGTAATGTTCAGTGTTTTACAGTTACTCCTGTACAAACAGCTGTACAAGCTCAGGGACTTGGAGAAACAGTTCTTCGTGAGCTGATTCTTGCAGGTCGTTACCGTCAAGAAGCTTATCCTGATAGCTCTCGTGTAGAAAGCTTAAGGATGAGAGAGATTGAAGCTAACCCTGTACTGGCTTCTGTAGATCGTCAAGGTTTCTATAACAGTATTAACATTCTTCACTCTGTACCTCGTTTTAACAACCCAACTGGTACATTTGATAATGATCAATATCTGTTGACCTTCTACTTTGAAGCTGGTGTAGATGCTTCTGCTCTGGTAAATCAGCTGCAAGATATCCTTGATTTCTGCTGCCCTGGTTTGGAAATTGAGCATTTTGCTGCTGACGGTGATAGTGGATGTTTCCAAACAACTACCACTACTACAGCTGCTCCTATTGTCTAATAAATTGGTTGGAAATAATAAAGGGGAGGTGGACTACATGTCCCCTCCCTTTTTATTTTGGTAATCTCCTTTAAAAATGGTATATTATTATTGGGGGATGCATTTTTAATTTTTTAATAACTTTATTAAGTTTATAATATGGCAAGTAAACACCAATTAAGTTTAGATATACCTGAAACAAATAACTGTCAGGTATTTCGTGTATTTGATACTAGCCTTTACACAGATGATTTAGAAGTAACTTGCGGAACTCTTCAAATAACATCTCCTGGTTTTAACGAACCTGTGAATATAGAAGTATTACCTGGTTTTAATCTCATTCTTAATGCTTGTACACTAGGTATACAATCATCTGGATGTGGTTCAATTAGCCAACGTCTTCCAGATGGTATTTATACAATTAGATATTCGGTGAGTCCTAATGATAAGGTTTACGTTGAGTATCAATATCTTAGAGTTTGTCAAACTCTAAACAAATACTTTAATTTTCTTTGTAAATTAGAAATGGCAGCATGTGAGCCACAAGCTGATGTAAAAGCTGATTTAGAAGAGTTAAGAATGATTAGAAGTTTTATTGATGCTGCTAAAGTTAAAGTGGAATATTGTGCAAGTCCTCAACAAGGAATGGATTTATTTTTATATGCACAAAGCAGATTGCAAAAGTTTGGGAAAGATTGTTGCTAATAATCAAAAAACCAATATATGAACTGTCCAAATTGTAAATCTCCTATTACTTGTGGGTGTCAAAAACGCTTAGCTTCAAACGGAAAAACAGTTTGTTCAAAATGTTTACAAGAGTATGAAGCTAAATTGAAGGAACAAAAAGATAAAAAATCTTAACTAATGTGTAGAAATCTACTATTTGATAAAATAAAATACTACGAAAACTTTGCCGATTCTATATATACAGAGTTTCGTAGATTAAAATATGGTATTGCATCTTGTAAAGTTTCTGGAACAAAACTTTATATAGATGAAATGCGTAAAGAAATAGTAGATTATCAATCTAGAGATGATGGTGATGCTCTCACCCAAGTTTCTATACAACATATGGGTTGGCTTCCTGTATACTATCCTACGCATGATACAAGCTGTGATTATCAACCACCATGGGCTGATATGAATAAATATCGTGTACGCACGTGCTATGGTGGTCCTAGATCTGTAGGTATGTCTTATGTAGGACAGAATAACTCTACAAATCTTATTGAAGTAAATGCAGGTGGATGTATTACTAGAATTAACATTAATCCTGCTATTACTATTAATAATAATAATAACTCAAACTTTGTCTTTACACAAAACTGTGCAGATCCTCAAGCTGTTTGGAATATTAATCACAATTTAAATATTGTACCAAATGTTTGGGCTGAAGATTGTAATGGAGACAATATATCTGGTGTAGTGGATGTAGTAGACAATGATACTATCACTCTTACGTTTAGTTCACCTGTAGCTGGTAAAGCCTATTTATCATAATGCCTGAAACTAAAAAATATTATCATAACCTTGATGTGGATAATAATAAGGTTATTAATCCTTTATTAAATCCACTTACTACAGTACAAAGAATTGCTGTTGGTACACTACTTGGCCCTTTAGATGAGGGCTATGTTTGTTTTGATACTACATTAAATCAACAGTATTTTTGGGATGGTGCAGCTTGGGTTACAGTAACAGCTTCTGCAGCATGGGGATCTATAACAGGTACACTTACAGCACAGGCAGATCTTACTGCCTATCTTGCTGCTAACTATTATCCTCTTTCTTCTAATCCAGCTAACTATATAGACTTAACAGATTTATCAGCTGGTACAGGGATATCCTATAACAACCTTACAGGTGTTATTACCAACACAGCTCCTGACCAGACAGTGGTGTTAACTGGAGGTACAGGTATTTCTACATCAGGCACCTATCCAAGTTTTACTATAACAAACACTAGCCCAGATCAAACTGTAGCTCTTACAGCAGGTACGGGTATAGGTGTTACGGGAACTTATCCCAACTTTACTATTACAAATACCAGTCCTTCTTCTGGAGGCACTGTCACAGGTACAGGTACAACTAACTATGTATCTAAATGGTCTAGCTCTACAGCTCTTACAGATTCTTCTATATTTGATAATGGTACATCTGTAGGAATTAATACAAATACACCAAGTGCTACATATAGATTAGATGTAGTAGGTAGTACAAGACTTGGAACTCTTACAACACATAACGTTGTAATGGGTAATGGGTTAAACTTTGACTTCTCGTCATCAAGATCTAGAATCTATAGCAATTCTGCTATAAATGTTACCAGTCTGCTTTCCACAGGAACAAGATTATTATTTGGTACTGTAGGAGGAAACTCTGCTACAACAGGACTTGTAGAATCAGAACATACAATAGGAGATGTTTCTCAGACATCTGGTACATATGTTAATACAAGAATTTCAGGAAGACTTTTAAATTCCTCAGGATCAGCAGTTTATAACTATTTAGAGGTACAGCCGAATTTTTCAACCAGTGGTTCCTATACAGGAACTTTTAGAGGGTTTTACTATAACCCTACAACAACTCTTCCTTTTGGAGGAACACAAATAGCTTTTGAGAATACAACAGGAGATATTATACATGGTAATTTAGCTGGTGTTGGTACAAGAATGGTGACAGCTGATAGCACAGGTACATTAGGTACAACAGCCATACCAACAGGATCAGGTATTTTTAAAGGAACAGCTTCGGGAACTGATACATATACTACAACCATTGCAGGTGTAACATCTTATACAGATGGGGATGCCTATCTTATTAGATTCACAAATGGTAATACTACGGGGGCCACATTGAATATCAATGGAATAGGTGCAGTTACACTATATAGAAACAATGATGGTCCTGTAATTGGAGGGGACATATGGACAGGAGCAGAAATGCTTTGTGTTTATAATTCTACCACTCCAAGTTTTCAGTGTATAGGTACCTCTCCTAATGATCTTTTTGCATATGTAACAAATGATGACTCTGTAACAATAACAAAGGGTCAGGTGGTGTATGCATTTGGTGGTACAGGAGATAGAATGACAGTAAAGCTTGCTAATAATACAAGTGATGCTACATCAGCTAGAACAGTTGGTTTTGTAATGTCTACCTCTATAGCAGCTAATCAGAAGGGATTTATAATGATGCAAGGTTTGCTCACTGGATTAAGTATTCTTCCTACAGCTACATATTCTGATGGTGACTCTTTATATCTTGGAGCAACAGCTGGTAGTATCACTAATGTAAAACCTTATGCTCCAAATCATTTAGTTTATGTTGGTACAGTTACTACAGCAAGTAATGGATCTTCAGGTAGATTGTATGTAAACGTACAGAATGGGTATGAGTTGGATGAGTTACACAATGTACAAGCTCAGAGTCCAAGCTTAAATGATACATTGTGGTATGATAGTGGGGTTACTCCTGGACAATGGAAAACAGCTTCTATACCTACTATTCTTGGATATACGCCACTTAGTGCTGCCATAACATCACTAGGTGGATTAACAGGAGCTACACAGACTTTTGCAACAGGTACAACGGGTACAGACTTTGCTATTAGTTCAGCAGGAACAACGCATACATTTAATCTTCCTACAGCTTCTGCTGCTAATACAGGTAAACTTAGTAGTACTGATTGGTCATTGTTTTCAAACAATTGGTTATTAAAAGCTTATCAAGATTTAGGTAGTACATTTAAGTCATACCCTTTGACTATGCCACAGGGTATTACAGGTATAACAACAAACTCTACATTAAATGATGGTAGTGCAAGATTTACAATTGTGTATGTTCCATTGGGTGCAACCATTACAGGTGTAAAGTGGTATCAAACGACACAGGGTGTTTATACGGCTGACAACTATAATGGAGTAGGTCTTTATACTTATTCAGCAGGAACTTTAACTTTAGTTGCTTCATCAACAAATGATGGTGATATTTGGAAGGCAGCAAGTAATACTTGGGCTACAAAGGCTTTTTCAAGTACATATGTAGCAACTGCAGGAATTTATGTTATTTGTGCTCTATACAACTCATCAGCTCAAACAACTGCACCTGCTATTGGAGCAGCAGCAGCAGCATCAAATAATGCTGTTATGAGTAATGATTTTACAAATAGTGCAAAAATTAGTTCTTCTTTAGCAGCACAAACTTCTTTACCTGCAAGCACTGCTATGAGTAGTTTAGGAGTTAATAATATAAATTTAGGATTTTGGTTATATTAAAAAATATTTAAAATGATACAAGTAACATTTAAAGCAAAACATTATTATTTCATTGCATTTCATCTTAAGAATGCATCTATTCAGCAGTATTATTCTCTTATAAATAGAATAAAAACAGCTTTGGTAGGTAACACTGATTTAGAAGCAGATGTTACAGTGGAAACAAGTGTTAGTGAAATCATTAATATTTATAAAGTGTTAACTGTACTGCCTGAAGGTGTTGCTAACATTTTTAATACAGACATGAGTGACCTTTTACAAGCTCAGGTTGTAGCTGGTATAGCTAATGAAATAGCAAATGGTAATGGTCCTGATATTGATGGAAACATTCCTGAAACAGCTTATTGGCATATTACAGCAGGTGCTCTCACTGGACTAAAAGCTGAAAATGCTTCTAAACGAGATGCTATTGTAACCGAGGGTAAAAGTTTGATAGATAATTTATGATAGCTTTCTTAGTAGCCATATTGCTTTCTATTGTTCTTTTTCCCATTGGGTTTTTGTTTTCTATGTTCTATCCAAAGAGAGGAAGATACATGTTTAAGATAGCTCTTGGTATAGATCAGTTGGGAAATGTGGTGTGTGCTAGATTATTTAACTTCTTTCTTATCACCCAAGAGGGATATCAGTTTGGAAACGAAGATGAAACTATAAGTAGTGTTTTAGGAAAAAATAGAAAAACAAACACCCTAACATTGTTTGGAATGATGTTGGATTGGTTATTAGATATTATAGAAAAAAATCATTCTATAAAATCTATAGAAGAGGATGAAGGATAATTTGGATAACTCTTAAAAATTTAGTATATTAATATTGTATACTGCGTAAAAACAAATAAAATGATACCAATTAGTTCTAATTCAAATAAAGAGAACTGTTCTCCTATATCTTCAAATTGTGTAATTTGGCAAGGTCCTAACCTGCCCTGTTTAAATCTTTGTAAAGGGGATAGTGTTTCTGATGTGGTTTATAAAGTGGCTTCAGAATTATGTGAAATTAAATCTGCAACAGATATTAGTGATGTAGATTTTTCCTGTTTGCTTAGTCTTTGTACTGCCACTCCCGAACCAGAGTTTACATTAGCAGCTATTCTTCAGTTGATTATAGATAAGGTTTGTTGCTCATTTGAAAATCTTTCTTCAGTAACTAATAATCTTACTAGTAAAACAAACAACTTATATGAAGAACCCACCCTTCCTCTTCCAGCTTGTCTTCATTATGTAGACCCTGTTACAGGTCTTACCGTTACACAACTAGTTCTTAGTCAATACGTTATTCACTTAGCTCAACAGTTTTGTACTCTTTCTCTAACTGTAAATTTACATACAGGTCAGATTAGTAATTTAGACTCACGGGTCACTGTATTAGAAAATGCTCCTTGTTGTTATACACCTCCTAGTGTAACACCTAATTGCACTTATGGGGCAGTTGTTTCCGGTGTTCCTACAGATATTGATATAATGTTAGAGTCTTTAGACGGGGTTGTTTGTGATTTGGTATCAACACTAGGTAGTAATACTGAGTTATCAAATGCAGCATCTGAACAATGTACTGCTCTTAATACAGCACCTGCCTTAAGTCAACCTGGTACAATGTCTGGTATTACAGGTTGGAATAGCACTATTAGTAACTTTGCACAGTCTATGCAGAATCTTTGGATTACAGTGTGTGATCTTAGAGCTGCAATGTATGCTCTTAAAGAATGTTGTGCTCCAGACTGCTCTTCTTTTCTTTTTGATTATTACGCTGTTCTTGATGCTAACAGAGAAACACTCACTCTTTATTTTGATGGTTATGGCACTGTAATTCCACCTGGTTTTACAAACTGCCCTACGCTTTCTACAATTACTGTTACAGATGGTGTAGGTGGAACCTATTCTAATACATCATGGGATTTTACAGGTAATCTTGTAAGCTATAGTATTTCTAATCTTGTTATAGATTATGGACTTAACGCAACACAACCTTACACAATTACTATAACAGCTTGTTTGGTAAATGGAGACACTACCTGTAGTAGAACTATTACACAATTGATGCCTGCTCCTACCACGACTACAACTACATCAACAACTACTACCACAACCTTAGCTCCATAATAAATGTCTTGCAACTGTAATAGAGCTTCTATAACATGTGATCCATGTATGTTTTGTACACCCCCTGGTGTTACAGGACTTACTACGTGTCAACCTCCCGATCCTTGTGAAGGGGAGACAATAGACATTACATGTGTTACATACAATGGACAAGATTTTCCATGTATAAATGTTGAGAATGGGGATACTCTTATAAACGTTCTAATTAATATATTAGAAACGTATTTTCCACCTGAAGTTTGTTGTGAGCTTGATGGTGAACTTTCTTTTTATACAACTACTACTACGACAGCTGGTCCAACTACCACAACTACGTCTACAACCAGTACAACTACAACCACTAGCACAACAACAACCACTACACAACCTGTATGTCGTTGTTATCCTATAGTAAATGGTACAACGGTTAGAAGATCATACAGCTATGAAAATTGTGAAACAGGAGAAATAGAAGTTTCTTCTGTACCACCTAGAACAGAAGCTGCACCTACTGTTGTTTATCAATGTGCTTTTACTATAACAGCTGATTCACAACTTACTGTATTGACACCTTTAGGTGACTGTTCACAAGTAGACTGCCCACCAACTACAACAACTACATCAACAACCACACTTGCACCAGAGTTAATAGTTGGAAGAAGAGCTACAATACCAGCTCCAGTTCAGCCAAATTCTGATTTAGTAATTTCATATTTTAATACAAGTGGTGTTTTAGTTCCTTCTTTTACTGTATCAGCTCAACCTTCTCCATTTGATTATTATTTATGTATTCAATGTTCTAGTTTAATAACTATTGTGTCAGGTGCTCCAAATGGTTCTATTACCTACACTGATACAAGTTTAATTGAATGTAACTGTTTATTATAAAATGCCACTATTTATAACCATAACACTAACTACTGTAGGGAATGATCCAGGTCCTTATAATATATTTTATATTGACGGATTTTCTAATGTAACTTCTGGCCCTACCAACGTTAGTCAGTCTGCATTATTGTCTGGTTATAACGTTGTTGTACCAAGTGGAACGCTTACTATCAGAGTTCAATCTGTAAACACATTATGTCAACAATACTATTTAGATTTAGACATTCCTTGTGGAGATTGTCTTAGTGTTAGTTTATTATCAACAGATCTTCCCGCATCTTGGTCAGCTTTAACTTGTGATTCAGAGTTTATAAATGGTACATTTACTGAGATTGGAGAGAGTGTAAATATTACAAAATGTATTTGTTTAAATACGTTGTATTTAAATAATGCTGAAATTAAGGAATCAAGTGCTTGTACTACCACAACTACTATAGCACCTACCACATCTACAACTACGACAGTTAATTAAATATTTAAAAATGTCTTGCTGCTGCAATAATTTATACTATGGTTTACCTTGCTGTTGTCCTCTTTATACAACAACTAGCACTACATTTGAACCATGTGAAGATGCTATCATATGTGATGCAGCATATGTGACAGACTGTGTTATTTATAATGGTCCCACTGTAACATTTAATTGTTTAACAATTAATCCTGGAGATGACTATACTGAGATATTGCAAGGTATTATTTCTAATTTAATACAGTGTACAACTACCACTACAGTTCCTCCTACTACCACTACTACGACTAGTACAACTTCAACTACAACCACTACGTCTACTACCACTACAACAACCACAATAGCTCCTGAAGCATTTAAATGTGCAGATTGTCTTTTAGAACTTGACAATGTAACACAAAACGCTATTGGTGTGTTAAGTGTAGGAAACTTAATTTCTACAGCAGTTAGTCCTTGTACAATAGGAGATTATGTTATAGATTGGTATTTAGATAGTACATCTAATCCTATAGAGTTTACATCAGGAATTGGTTCTGATCCAGCTATTGATCAACTTCATCCATTTACAGGTACAGCTGCTAGACCATCTGTAGCTGGTAACTGGATACCAGTAATACGTTATGTATTTTTAAATGGAACTAAATACACGTCTGCTTACACTCCAGGTGGAGGAAATGTATACTCTCCAGATTTAGCTACATGTTTAGAACCTGTAGTTGTTGAGAATTTAAACTGTCTCAACGGAAATATAACTCCTAATCCATATACCCATTTTATACAATATCAAGCTGTAATTCAAAATCCAGCTGACTCTGTAAGAACATTTAGATTTGATTTAGGTCCTGCGATAGATTACTTTGCTTGGAGATTCTTTGGTTTTAATGTATCAGATAAAATTCAGTTTTATTATGTAAGTGGAGTTACACAAACACTGTTAGGGCAATATGCTATAGGATATGATGTTAGTACAGATTTTTCAGGTCTTGTGAAAGAAATATATGCTGCAGATTTTAAAGAAGTTTTTGATATATCAGGTTTTTTATTTGTACCTGGAGATTATATAAATATTGTAATAACATCTAGTTATGCTAATCCTAGTAATCAAAATACAAACTGGCAGTTTCAATGTAGATGTCTAGAAACTTTTGATTGTACATATGGACCACAAGCTGAGATAGATCCTTGTTCTGCAGTAATGACATATGACTCAGTAGCTTGTCAATATGAACTAACTTATAATTTTGCGTCTTTTCCTGATTATTCTGGAACAGATACAGCTACTTATTTGATTGAGACAGTTTTAGGAGGCACTCAAATTTTACAGTATCCTAGTGTAGGCAACCCTGTTCTTAAAGCTAATTTTGCATATGGTCAATACATTACAATGGGTTCTCTTGGTCCAGGTGCCTGTGCAGATGGAAGTTTAAAAACAATTTCTAAAGTAGGTAATATAATTACTACTTCTTTTACAGATGGTGCTGAATACTTGATTTGTAAAAATGATTATTTAGCAAAATATGCTAGTTTAATATCTACTTATAGTGCTAGTACATCAGACGCAAATCATTTTAAATTTTTAATATACAGATATTTTATTGATCCAGGGTTGTTAGGATGTGGAGATAATTTAACATCTATGGATATTTTATATCATATATCAAGTCCTGTTACTTTTGATGATGTAAACTTTGTAATAGAGATTGATATAACAAATACTACAAATGGACTAACTCCTCTTTGTAATAATAGTGGTTCTGTTATTCCTGAAATAGGAGCAATTGCATTTTTGATAGCTCAACCTGATTATGGTCCAATTAGCTCAACAGTTAGATCTTCTGGTGGTCAAGGATGGATACAATATGCAGAAACAAATTTGTCTCAACCTGTTGCAACTTGTGCAGTATTTTCTAGTCATCTTCTTCCTTATACAATATCAAATTATATTTGTGAAGGAACTCCTGGTTTTTGTGTAAAAACATATCCACCATCTTCTTACACCCAATTAGAAAATTATTTATTTAGACATACCATTACTATTACAGATATGACAGATGGTGTAAATAACTATAAAATACAAAGTACTGTTGATGCTAATGGTTGTTCAATTAATGATCCTGCTTCTTATATTACATTATACGAAATACAAAACGGTGTAGTAACAACCCCAGCTTCTGGCTGCACTACAACAACTACTGCAGGTCCTTAAATTAATTATAAAATGTCATGTTGCTGTACACATATTGATTATTATAACCCTTGTCTTTGCGGTGCAAGTGTTGTTACTACATCTACCACTTCAACTACAACTACTCTTTGTGTAGGAGGGGAGCCTTGTGAAGAAGCTGTAGATCCTAGGTGCATTATTTATAATGGGCCAGATATTCCTTGTTATGGTATTCAAACAGGAGATAGTGCCGCAGACATTCTTCAAATTATTATAGATAATTTTGCTTGTCTTACTACAACTACTACAACTATTCCTCCTACAACTACTACAAGTACTTCAACTACAAGTAGTACAACTACAACAAGTTCTACAACTAGTACAACATCTACAACTAGCACAACTAGTACTACATCAACTAGTACAACATCTACAACTACAACATCTAGTACAACCACTACTACAACTGCTGCTCCCACTCCAAAATCTGATGTTTTTGTAGAAAACCAGATGGGGTCTGGTGGTAATATTTCTGATATTAAATTTAATACTGTTAGTATTACATTAGACGTAAGTTATCCAATCGGGCCTTCTACAAGTGCAACAGGTAATGAAAATAATGGTACTTATAGTGTAGAAGTATTTTTTACAGGAATATTAGGAGGAGAAGCTATAAATATAGTAGACTCAACTGGAGCTTTAACATGTTTTGACTTAACTGTTGGTCAAACATCTCAAATATTTACAGGTCAGGTTTTAAATGATACATTAGGAATTGGTAACTTTGTTATCACTCTTAAACCAGGACCTTGTTAAGACAGTAACCAAAAAACCAACATATATGAAGTTTATCTGTGCACAACCTGCCATAGACTACTACACTTGGCAGGTGGAAGTTATGATTAATAACTTTATTAAAAATGGGGTAAATCCCGAAGACATTCACATAGTATGTGCTTATTTTCAAAATGTTTCAGAAAATTGGAAAAAGCTTGTAACATGCTATGACAAGGTTAAGTTCTTTTTTTACAAAGATGGTAGAAAAAAACCTACTTACATACCTAGTATAAGACCGCATATTCTTCATAAGCACTGGTTAAAAAATCCAGAACTAGCTAATGAGACAATTTTTTATCACGACTCTGATATTGCTTTTACAAAACCCGTTGATTTTAGTGAGCTTTTAGAAGATGATAATTGTTATGTAAGTGATACGGTTAGTTACATAGGTGCTAGTTATATACGTTCTAAAGGTGAGCACTACTTGGATTTAATGACTAGATTAGTTAATATAAATAAAGATTTAGTTATTTCCCAAGAAAAAGAAAGCGGAGGTGCTCAGTATATATTAAAAAATATTCCAGCTGGTTTTTGGAACAAAGTTTACTTTGATTGTGAAAATCTTTGGAGAATGGTAAATCACCAGATTACAAAAGATAAGCCAGATCATGCTATCCAAATATGGTGTGCTGATATGTGGGCTGTTCTTTGGAATCTTTGGTTCTTTGACAAGATGGTAAAAGTTACAGATAAGATGTCTTTTGCATGGGCTACATCTCCTATCAGTGATTGGGACAAACACCCTATTTATCATAATGCGGGTGTTACAGGTCCTGATCAAAAGTTATTTTATAAAGGTCAGTATCAAAACAGACTTCCTTATGATATTAAGATGGAAGATTTTACAGATGAGAAGTGTGGTTATAAATATGCTGAAGAAATTCTAAATGTAAAGGAGGTAACATGTCTGAAGTAAACTATCCTTTCATCTCTTGTAAATGTATAACATATGGAAGAGTTGATACACTAGAAGAAAGCATTTATTCTTTTATAAACCAGGATTATCCTGGAAAAAAAGAATTAATTATTGTTAATGATTATCCGCTTCAAATATTAGAATTTCATCATCCAGAGATTAAGATATATAATCTTTCTGAAACGTTTTCTACAATAGGGGAAAAAGAAAACTTTGCTATGAGTAAATGTTCTGCAGATATTATATGTCAGTGGGATGATGATGATATTGCTTTATCAAATCATCTAAAAAATGTAGCAACCTATTTTACTGGTACAACAGATTTGCTACATTGGCATAGAGGAGTTTATTTTAATAATAATAAAATTACATCAATAACAGGATTGGGTAACTCAGGAATAGTTTTTAGTAGAAAGATATGGGAAAAACTTGGAGGATACCCCTTAGAAAATGCAGGGTATGATATGAGTTTTGTTATGAGTATTAGAAATATTGTACCAGAGAATGTTGTATTTGCTGCTCCTTCTGATGAAAACGTAAGTTGGTTTTATATGTGGGGAGGGCGTAGCTATCATATGAGTGGAGCAGGAACAGATACTAAAGATAGACCTAATGTCATACAAAGACATAGTGAACATATAGAACATCTTAGACAAAGAGGACTTATTCCAACAGGACATATTTATTTAAGACCAAAATGGAATCAAGATTATAAAAAACTATTAAATGAATTTATCAGAAAAGATTAAAGTTTTTATAGTTAATCGTAATCTTCTTACAACTTTAAAAAATACTGTTGAGTTTCTTTTAAAAGAACCAAGGGTTGAGATTATAATATTTGATCAGCAATCTACATACTCTCCACTATTAGAATACTATAAAACAGTTAATGCTACAATAATTTATTCTAAAGTTAATAGGGGTCCTCATAGTGTATGGGGGGAAGAGTTAAAAAAGTATTTTAATACTAGTCCGTTTATAGTAACTGATTCAGATTGTATTTATGATGAAGTTCCTTCTGATTGGTTAGATAAAATGCTTGATATATTAAATACTACTTCAGTATTTAAAGTTGGTTTTTCATTAAAAATTGATGATTTACCAAATACAGAATTGGCAAAAGAAGTTGCAAATTGGGAGGCTAAATATTGGATTAACAAAACAAAGTTAGGTTGGGATGCTCATATTGATACAACATTTGCTTTATATAGACCACATTCAGGATTTTCATATGAAGCTGTTAGATTAGACAAACCATATTGCATAAAACATATACCTTGGTATTTGACAAAAGAAACTATTACAGAAGAATGGAAATACTATTTAGATAATATTTCTTCTATTTCAACCTGGGGAACAAAATTAAAATCTATAATATAAAAAGGAGGTTTGTTGGTTTCCTCCAATAATCACGCCCTGGAGTTTCTACTCTGGGGCCTTTTTTAATAAAATGTGGATAACTTTATTTAATATATAATACTATTCTAAGGTATATACTATAGATTTATATACCATATACTAAAAACTAATTTTATGAGTTTATTAAACAAAGTGTATGGGACACTTAAATGGAAAAAGTCTGACGAATACTGTGCTACAAAATTAGCAATTTCTCTAGAAGAGTACAAAAGAATTAAGCAAGAAGTTTTAGAAACCCCTCCTTCAAAATCTTCTAACAAAGTAATAGAGTGGAAAGAAAACCTTGAGGCTGGTACAGCTGAAATAAAAGGTATTGCTGTTTCTGAACCAAGAACAGCTGAAGAAATCATAGAGCTTTTAAAGATTGATACTACCAAGTGGAAACTATCTAGCTACTGGAACAAAGAAACATACAGTGGTTGGATGGTATCAGCTATGGTGACAGCTAAAACTAAAGAACCAAAAGATGCTTTAGCTGATGTGATAGCTAACTTTAAGCCTGAGTATCAACCAGTTACACATGTTCATGTAAACAAGAATTTTAATAATGATAGTGTAGCTATTCTCTCTATACAAGACTTACACTTTGGCAAAGAAGGAAATGAAGGAATAACAGAAGACTTTAAAAAAGCTTTAACCACTCTTGTTTATAGAGGATATATGTGTCATCACCTTAGTAAGATTATTTACGTAATAGGTGGAGATCTTCTTAACATGGACACCTTTAATGGAGCAACTACATCAGGTACTCCTGTAGATAATTATCAAAGAGCTCATGATGCTTATAAAGAAGCTTTCGACACTCTTTATTGGTCCATTAACTATCTTAAAAACTTTTGTGAAAACTTACATGTAGTTTATCTACCTGGCAATCATGATAGATTGAGTTCATATCACATGGCTCATGCTTTATCTAAATGCTTTAACACATCAGAAGATTATAATATATATTTTGACGTAGAATATGCTGAAAGAAAGGTTGTGGCTTATGGTCACAACTTTTTTGCTTTTGAGCATGGAGACGTTACTAAAAAGAATACTGCTCTAGTTTATGCAACAGAGTTTCCTGTATTATGGGGGCGTACTAAATATCGTACATGCTATACAGGACACTTTCATACAAAGAAAACAATAGAATATGTCACGGAAAACGAACATAACGGATTCTGTATTAAACACTTGCCTAGTCTTTGTTCTACAGACTATTGGCATTACCACAATAAATACACAGGATCTAAGCGTCAAGCTGTTATGGAAATACATGATGTTGAGAAGGGTAAAATATCTGAGTTTATCTATACGATCTAAACTATTAAAGTTTAAGTAGGAAACTTCATAGATTTTTAGTAAATTATAATGTGGTGTTACATGTCTAAAGAATATAAAAAACCAGATCTTAAAGCTCCAAGATATAGACCTAAAAAGCTGAATCTGACAAATGTGGAGTTTTATAATCAGTTTATAACAGATAACCCAAAGCACTCTAATATAACTGTTGATGCTTTTAAAAATATAATTAAAAGTTTTAATGGTAAGATTTGGGAAAATGTTATTGAATATAGAGATGGTGTAGAACTGCCTGAACAACTTGGATATTTGTTTATAGGAACCTGTCCTCGTAAGAAAAGTAATGTAGACTTTAAGAAGAGTGAACATTACGGGGTGGTGCTTCAAAATCAAAACTGGGAATCTGATCAATTTATAGCAAAGATCTTTTATACCAATTTTGAGACTAAGTATAGATTTAAACACCATGAGCTTTGGGGATTTAAAGGTGTTAGAGACTTTACAAGAACTGTTGGGCAAACCTATCCTAAAGAGTGGAAGAAATATATTCAGGTAGACAATAAGATAAAAATTAGTAGGTTGTTTAGAAAACATACTGGAGAATATAAAAGAAAGATTGAAACAACAGAACTACTAAAAAATTATGATGAATTTAAATTAGAATAAAATGGCTAGAATTACTATTGGTGATGTTTTGTCAAGAATCCGTAACCAGATTAAAGCGGTTAGTCAGGATTCTTTTGTTACTGATAGGATGATATATACTTTCGTTGTTAAGAACGCTAAGTTTTTAATGCGTAGAGAAGATAGAAGTAATAAGCTTATGCTCTTCTCTAGTGTTATACAAACAATGGATTATGTGGAGCTTGTAGAAGTAGATAAGGTGGAAGCATGTTGTACAGGTATTAAATCTGATTGTAAAATCAAACGTACCAAAGACAAGCTTCCTATTTTTATGCAAGGATACTATGGTCCTCTTATTCGTTCTGTTACCTCTTTAGATAACTCTGAAAGATTGCAACCAGTTGTTCCTAGTAGTTATATTTCGATGTCTAACTCTAAAAACTTTAAATATAATAAATATAAATACTTTTGGTTTCTTAATGATTACCTCTACTTTCCAAATCTTGAATGGGACGCTGTACGTATAGAAGGAATCTTTGAAGATGACATCAGCAAGTGGACTTGTGAAAATGACAGTTGTATGATGAGACAAGATCAATTGTTTAGTATACCTGATTATTTATTAGCTGAGTTAGAAGGTATGGTTGTAAAAGACTTTTTAGTTACTTATCAGCTTCCAATGGACCAAGCTATTGATAAACAAAGTTTGACACGTTAATCCTATGAATACAGAACTTAAATACAGAACACTTAATGATCTTATAGGCGAGGTTGCCATAGACTTTACTATGTATAATAGTGAGGGTATGATGGAACCTGCTCAGCTTATTAAGGTGGCCCAAAGAGTTAATTATGATTTGGGTTTAAGAATAAACAGCACAAAAGAAACTATAATTGATATAACTCATAAGAAAGCAAAGCTTCCTGATGATTTTTATGTTTTGAACTATGCCTATTTATGCTTTAATGAAACTGTTGTTTCTAGAGCAATGGCTGGTAGAGAAACCGAAAACGTTATTGTTAAAAAGACAGGAGGCAACTGTACAAGATGTTACCATCCAGAAGATGATTGTCTTTGTGAGGGGACATATGTAAATGAATGTCAGAATGGGGAAAGAATTTTAGTTCAAGTTGTTGAGAAAAGAAAATATGACGTAAAGACGTATAACCACTTTGCTAAGTTTAACATAGCTCCTGATACAGGATTGAAAGATGCATTAAGCAATCCTCATCCTACCGGATATATAAAGAACGGGTACGTTTATGCAAATATAGATAATGGTAGATTGTTTATTTCATATCAAGGATCTCTTGAAGACGAAGAAGGTAATCTTCTTGTTTTGGATCATCCGATGATTAATGAATATTATGAATACGCTGTTAAACAACGTCTTTTAGAAAATCTTTATATGAATGGGGAAGATGTTGTTCAGAAACTGCAATTAGTAGAGCAACGTCTTAGAGCTGCTAGAAATAATGCTCTCACTATAGTGAACACCCCAGACTTTGCAGAGATGTATCAATTGTGGAGAACAAACAGAAAAGCTCAATACTTTAAGTATTATGATATGTTTAAATCATACGAATACTACTATCCTTATAATTTATGAGATTTAGTACCACATTAAAAATACCAACTTACAACTGTGAATTGATTTTTGTCATAACAGACAAGATTAAAGAGGAGATTGCTAAGTCGTATAAAAAATATAAAATAGAAAAAGAAGATTCTGATGAATATGAGGTGGAGGGTATTTTATTAACTACAGATATTAATAAATATATTTTACTCATAGATACAAAGTATTTAACTTATAACACGCTTGCTCATGAAATATATCATGCTACAGTGAGAGTTACAGAAGATAGAGATATTGTGGACGAGGAAGCACAAGCTTGGTTAGCAGGACAGATAAGCGGGTTTGTTTATAAGTTTATTGAAAAAAAGAATTTACAAGTAAAACATGGCTGATAATCAAGATATTTCACAAAATCCTGGAGGGGTAAATACAAACCTTTTTACAAAAGGAATGATAAAAGATTATAATGAATCTTTTATTGGAGAAGGCATGTATACTCATGCTCGTAATGCAGCTAACCTTTCTCATGATGGTCAGGTGGGTGTCATAGGAAATGAGCCTTCTAATATACATTGTGTAACGCTTCCTTATACATTAATAGGATGTGTTCATCTAACAGATGACCAATGGGTTGTATTTACAACAGATGATACAAAATCAGAGATAGGAATATTTGATGAGTCAGAATGTAGCTACAAAGCTTTGAGAAGTCCTGATGATAATCCTATAGACTTTACTTGTTTAGGTTTTAAAAGGACAAATCTTATTACAGGAGTAGCTCGTAAGAGATTTGACTGTGATAGAATAGTCTACTTTGATGATGGTTTAAACCCAAGTCGTACAATAAATGTAACTAATGTACCTGTTATTAAATCTTGCACTTTAGTAGGAACCTGTCAAATTTGTACAGAAGTTTTAAGCGGGGGCTTAGCTACATTAGATTGTGAAGCTATAAGACTAGCTTCTTTTGTTACCCACCCTTGTATAAAGATAAAAAAAGGAGATATAGGAGGAACTCTTCCAAATGGTTCATACCAAGCAGCAATTGCTTATTTACTGAATGGTTCTAGAGTGACAGATTATATTGGTCTATCTAGTGTTCAAAGCTTGTTTACTCATGAAAATACAAGTAGCTCTTTGGAGATAACTATAGAAAATATAGATAAAGATTTTGACGAGTTTGAACTTGTTATTCTTTCTAATATAAATGCTCAACAAGTAGCTAAAAAAATAGGAACTTATTCTTCTACACAAGGAACGATATATGTAGATAGATGGAGTACAGAATATGTAACAGTTAGCATTAGTGACATTGTATTGCGTACAGAACCAATTGAGAAATCTGATGCAATGTATGATGTTGGAGATTATCTTCTTCGTGTTGGTTCGTATAGTAAATTTAAATTTAACTACCAACCTCTGGCTAACAAAATAACAACTAAATGGGTAGTTGTAGAATATCCTGCAGATTACTACGTAAAAAGTAATAATAGAACAGGGTATATGAGAGACGAACAGTATGCTTTTTTTATTAGATTTATATATAATACAGGAGAGTATTCAGAATCCTATCATATTCCAGGTAGATCTATAATATCTGGCGTAGATGATGCTTCTATAACAGGGGGAGATGCTTTTGAAGGTCTAATGCCTAAGTGGAAAGTGCATAATACAGCTAGTATTACCAGTACTGCACAATCTTCTCCTGCTTATTTAAATGGTGGTACTATTATAGCAACAGGTAACATGGCTTATTGGGAATCTACTGAAAAGTATCCCGCTACTAAACCTGACATATGGAACACCAATCCTAATATTCCAGGAGATCCTTTAAATCTTTGTGGTAAGCCAATTAGACATCACAAAATGCCTGATGAAACAGTGGGTCCTCAGTTAAGTACATTTTCTATTAACGGTGATAAAATAAGATTACTAGGTGTTCAGTTTGATAATATTAGTTTTCCTTTAGATAATAATGGTAATCCTATTACTTCCATTGTAGGATATGAAATTCTTAGAGGTTCAAGAGAAGGTAATAAATCTATTATTGCTAAAGGACTTTTAAATAATATGAGGGAATATGATATTCCTGGTAATTCTCAGATAAAAGGTCTTTACCAAAACTACCCTTATAATGATTTAAATCCTGATATATATTTAAGAAGTTTTTCAAACCCTAATGATGCTTATATAGGAGATGTTAGTCAAAATTTATCTAATCCTTTAACTGGATATAAGCAGGATATATTTTCATTTCATAGTCCAGATACAACATTTAATAATCCTTATCTTAATGCATATAGTCTTCAGATATATCAATACCCATATGCTAATGTAACAGGAAGATTTGAGTATGCTTATAAGCATCCTAAAGTTAAAATGCCTACTGAGTTTTTAAGTATTATATCTCAAATAGTAAATCTTTTAGCTATTATTGAACTTTATCAAAATACTTTTGGTGGTGGATCTGGTATTAATGTTGGTTCAACAGAAGATTTTCCATTAACATTAAGTTATATATTGCCGCCTTTTCCTCCATATCCTCAATCAAGTGGAGTAGCTCAAATAGCTGCATTAGCTTACTGGGGAGCTGTCCAAGTGCCTGCTTGGACTGCTGTAGCAATTAGTTATGCTGCGTTAGCTGTTTTACTTCTTGATGTTAAAAGAGAAAAGTTATTAAGATTATTTTTACCGCTTGTTGTAAAACAACAGTATGCTATTCAATATAATTCTCATGGATTTTATAATAACTATGTTTCTGTTCCAGAAGGAGTTAGAAGAAGAAAAGTTGAGCAAAATTTATATGTAAGAAATAATATACAATCTTTTACATTTAATTATCAAATTAATAATTTATATAGAAACAATTTTGTTGGTGTAAAGATAACAGCAACCTTACCTGATTTAACAGGTCCTATTCTTACTGATAACACTAGAAGACTTAAAACACAATTTAATACTAACTTAAACATTGAAGTTTCAAGTAGAGCTTCTGGTAGATATGGTGCTTTAAAGTTAGCCATACCTTCCCAATATGGACAGCTAGAATCTATTAAACAATTTCCTTTAACAACCTATGATGATCTTGGGAGTTGTTCTCCTTACATAACTCCAAACAAACCAATATCTAAAACAGGTGTATTATTTGATGGGGACATTTATATTAATAGATTTACTGAAAAGAACTCAATGTTCTTTTTTACAGACTGGATGTATGATTTTCCAGATCTTACTGAATATGATTATAGAAATTATTTTAATATTCCCTATCCTAGATTTTGGATAAATTCAGAAGATTTAACAGGTTCATTTCTTCAATCTGTAGCTGTCAATAGTAGACACATGAATGGACCTACAAACACAAATCCTTTTTTTGTTAAAGGTCAATATTTTTATTTATTTAATTCAGGTGTGCGTGACTTCTTTGTAGAAAGTGAGGTGAATGTTGCTTACAGAGATTGGGAAGATATTTTTTCTAAAAGACATTATGATCCTTATACATTTACGGATTATAACTTAATGTTTAGAAGTGATAATATAAAAGATGCTAACTACTATAAGTATGATTATTCTCTTAGTATTTCTAAATTAGTTAATAGTCATATTACATGGGGTAGTATGCTGGAAAGAAACTATGACCCCGAAGTTGCTGAAACTTGTTATACATATTATCCATCTCGAATTAGGTATTCTCTTCCACAAGAGGATGAAAGTAGAAGAGACACATGGAGGGTTTTCTTAGCAAATAACTATCGTGATTTTTCTTCTGAAATTAGTTCTATTAAAACTATAAATAAAACAGGTGCTTTGTTTATGTTAAAAAGACAAAGTCCTATTCAGTTTACAGGTGTAGAAGAACTTAAGCTTGATGCAAACTCAAATACAAAAGTTACAATAGGAGACGGTGGTTTGTTTAGTCAACCTTTGCAAAATGTTGTAAACACAGATGAGTCTTATGAATATGGATCCAACCAAGGAAGATATTGTGCAATTAACACAACGTATGGTTTATTTTGGATTAGTCAAAATCAAGGTAAAGTATTTCAATACCAGGGAGGATTAAATGACGTTACAAACGGAGGTTTGAAATGGTGGTTTGCTAAATTTCTTCCTTCTCAGCTTTTAGCAATGTATCCTGAATATCCTTACGGGGATAATCCAATTGTAGGTGTAGGGGCTCAGCTTATTTACGATAATACAAATGAAATAGTCTACCTTACTAAAAAAGACTATAGTCCTAAGTTTGACTCTTCCTCAACACTTGAATTAAGAAACGGAGAGTTTTATCTTCCTAATACAAACACACCCATTCCTCTTACTAATACGCAATATTTTGAAGAGGCTAACTTTACAATATCGTATGATCCAAAAAGTAAAGCATGGGTAAGCTTCCATGATTGGATTCCAACTTTTTTAATTCCAGGAAAGATTCACTTCTTGAGTGTTAAAGATAATTCTATATGGAAGCACAATGTAACTTGTACAAGCTATTGTAACTTCTATGGTGTAAATTATCCATTTGAGATAGAGTTTGTTTCATCTACAGCTCAGCAGGTTTCTTCTATGAGAAGTGTAGAGTATATTTTAGAAGTGTATAATTATAGTAATAAGTGTCGGGATAAATTTCATGTTCTTGATCAAAACTTTGACCAGGCTATTATTTATAATTCAGAACAAATATCTGGACTACTTCAGTTAAATCTTAAAGCTAAGAACAACCCCTTAGCTATGTTAAACTATCCACAAATAAATCCAAACTTTATATCAATACAATATTCTAAAGAAGAAAATAAATATAGATTTAATCAGTTCTGGGATATAACTAAAAACAGAGGAGAGTATATACCAAATGCTATTCCTATGTTTAATTTAAAACCAGATGGGTATAAATTTGATATTAATCCTGCTTATGTAAATTATGCTAAGTCTCCTTTAGAAAGAAAGAAATTTAGACATCAGATTAACAAAGTATTTTTAAGAAAAACAGTTAGTGGTAATAACAAGTTCTTGTTTAAGTTCTCAAATGAAAAACTTCTACAATCTCCTAGATAATGAAAAAGAAAGTAAATAAATATCAAAAAGGGGGAGGTATATCTCTTCCTGTATTGTACACAAATAATCCTAGAAAGGTACAAGCTTATCAAGATAGTTTAAACTTGTATAATAAATCCAAAAAACAATTAAGTCAAATAAAATTAAACGAACGGGATACTCCCGTATATTTAAGAAAAGGTATTTCTCCTAGATTAATATTACAACCAGAATATGATTTTGTTAACTATCAAGGATATAATACATCAGGCAGATTTGAAGATAATATGAATCCTAATAATTCATTTCCTGCACCAAAAATAAAACAAACAATAATGCCAATAGGAGGTATTGGAGTTAATACTGGAAATAGTATGGGAGGTTGGTATGACATCTATAAAAAGCCAGTACAACCATATAAATTAAAGAAAAAAACAAAGAAAAAACCAAAACCACCTTCTCAACAACCTCAACCTGTTAACGTATCATCTGTTGAAATATTACAACCTGTTCCACAGGACATGGGAATAACACCCACCCCCCAACCAACAGGTTATCCTGTGTATGGACCAGGAAATAGCCTAATAGGAACCGTAACTTCTTCAGGAGAATTTACCCCTGCTTCCTATATGGGAATAAATAGAAGAGATATTGATCTTCTAAAAAATGAACAACAGCTTGCACAATACTTACAAAGTAAAGGAATAAACACCCCACTGATTAAACAACAATATGGTGGGGCTACAAGAAGTGATAGTCTTAATGTTTTAAACAATGCATTGCGTGTAAGAGATTATTATAATAAAACTGGTAACTACACGAAGGGTCCTTCAAAAAGAGTTTATGGTTCTAATGTTTTTCCTTCTATTGATGAGGACTATAATTTCTTTTTGTATAATAATGGACTACAGGTTATCAACTATCCAACAAGAAGTGGTACCCTACATGAATATGGAAGGTTGCCAGTAGAAACGTATAGAAAAAATATAGATAAAAATAAATTTTATCAAAGAGAGGGGGCTTCTAATATTCTTGATACAAGAGCTCCAATGCAGTTGTATGACAGAAGAATACAACCAACGCATGAAAAAGCTTACAGAAACATAAACACTAAAGATGTTATGTATGGGGATTCTGTGGGTATTTATGAGTATGATCCGTTATCAGTCACTCCTTGGGACATGCTTAAACCTAAACAGCGAGATGAAAGAATTAAAAAATATGGAGTTACAGGAACTCCATATAAGAGTGTAAAAGATTATGAAAAATCTAAAATTCAAAATTCTGATAGAAAAAAAATTAGAGTAAAAGTTACTAGAAAACCAAACGCTGCTTTTGTAACTCAAGCTCCTGTTACTCAAGATGTTACACTTCCTCCTCCTGTTACTCAAGAAGTGGTACCGCCCTCACAAGCACCAAGTGTTCAACAACCTGTGGGCTATCCCGTTTACGGACCAAGTAGAAGTTTGATTGGTAACGTGACATCTTCTGGACAATTTACTCCTACATCATATTTAGGAATGAATAGAGGAGACCTTGATCTCTTAAACAACCAAGAACAACTTTCACAGTATTTAAGAAGTCAGGGAATAAACACTCCTTTAATTAAACAACCTTTAGTTAAACAACAGTATGGCGGAAAGATTTCTTTTCCTACCGCTCCAACATCATCAGATAGTTTAAACTTATACAACAGGGCTTTAGAAATTCAGAAATACTATGACTCCAAGAAGTATAAAAAAGAGCCATTAGAAAAATCTCCTGATGAAGTTCGTGCTGATCATGAAAAAGAGATACAGAAAACATTAAAAGAAGAAAAGAAAACTTATCCTAATATAACTGAAGAAGATGTTAGAGCTCGTTATAAAGATAATCATAATCAAAGAATTAAAGATGCACAAGATTATGAGAAAAAAAGAAAAGCTAGAAAATTTCCTGATTATTTAGAAAGACTTGAAGAGGCAAGAAAAGATTACCTTGAACCTTGGAATTATCAAGTTAAAGGAAAACTGTATAAACCTGATCCCGGTTATGGTGATGGTGGTTACAGAGGTGGCAATAAAATTGCATATAGAGAACTTACACCAAATGAAAAGTATTACATTCCAATAAATGAGAATCAGTTTGGACAAAGAGAAATGTCTTTTGGTTTTCTAGACTTTGATTCTCCAATGCCTATATATGATCGAAGAATAGTACCTCAAAATCTTGTAGCATATGAGATGCCAGATAAAGATAGGGTGGAGATTTACGAATATGATCCTCTTGCTGTAAAACCTTATGAGTTAAGAACTCCTGAAGAAAAAGCTCAATGGGAAGAGCTTTATGGAGAAAACAGAAAAACTCCTACTCCACAAGTTACAAATAATCAGAGATCTTTATCTAGTAATAGCTATCCTGTGTATGGTCCAAGTAAAAGTTTAATAGGAAATGTAACTTCTACAGGGGAGTTTATTCCTGCATCTTATATAGGGGTAAACAAAGCAGATCTTGATCTTCTAAAGAATCAACAGCAACTTATGCAATACTTAACAAGTCAGGGAATAGCTAACCCACTAATTAAACAACAGTATGGTGGTATTTCCAAGTTTCAAAACGGAGGAGAAAATATAATAGACAAAGCTAGAAAAGATGCTGAAGAATATATAACTGGTTGGTATAACTCTCCTAAGTATAAACAGCGGTTTCAAGAAAGTTTATCTCCTGGAGAAGAATATATGATTAGAGGTAGAGAGAGACGACTTGCTGCTATTCCAAGTATAGAATGGGTTGATTCTGGTCCCGCAAATTATTTAGCTAAAACAAATCCTGTAGCAGAAAGAGATTTACAAATTAAATTAAACTTAGCAGCTCACACTCCAGAAGCTTTAGAAGAACAATCTTTAGCTCAATCAGGTGCCCATGAGTTAGATCATATTATAAACATGGGGGGAAGGTATATACCTAAAAAAACAAGACAGTTTATTAGTTCAATTAGACCTAAAAGTTTTAGAGAAACTCCTATTTATAAAAAAGAAATTCAACCTCATATGAAAATGAGAAAAGATTTCTTTGATAAAATTTTAGGCGGGTCTGGTAATTGGGTAAATCAAGAAGAAGTAAATAGAATATTAAAAAATAGAAATGTTCAAGAAAACTGGTTTAAAGAACCAACTCCTGACAATCCTTCTCCTGATTTTTACAGAGCGTTAAGTTATAAATTTAATTACTATAACCCTCCTTTTAAAAACAAAACAGAACCTGTTTCTTTCTGGAATAAGATAAGACAAGATGCTAAAGAGCTTGGTATATATGATCCATATACAGAAGACTTTGATAAAGAAAAGTTTGATAAATTTTTACAAATTGGTAATACACCAAAGACTCGTGATTTTAGAAAACTTATTGACTGGTATGGAGATCCAAATATAATTATAGAAGGTATGAATAAAATAGTAAAACAAGATGATTCTGAAAACATGGATATGGCAAGAGAAGGAGGAAATGTTGCTCAGTATCAAATTGGTGGTGCTATAAGAAATGCTGTTAGATCTATGGGCTCTGGTGCAAAAAGAGCTGCTGGTAGCATAGTACAAGATAGAAAAGAAATAAAAATAACAGACCCTAGAAAAATAAGAGCAACAACTGGGAAAGCTATTAATCCTAATAAAGATTTAGTTTCTGGTGTCTACTCTACTGAGAACTTGAAAAAAATTGTAAACGCTGCAAAGAAAAATAAACTTTCTCTTGATGATATTTACACTTTAGCTGCTATGGATTTACAAGAAACTGGTTGGGGTAGAGCAGATGATAATATAGGACATGTTTTACATGGAGAGGGGGTTTTACCAGAAGATAGATTTGTTAATGCCTATCTTAATAGTATAAACACAGCTAATAGATTGAAGTTTACAGATCCTTATTTAAGACTTCAGGTTTATAATGGATTGGGTAGAGTTACTCCTAACACTGAGAAAAACTATCATGGTTTTAGAATGCAAAATATATATGGTGTTCCAATTCCTGCTGGTGGCATTAGCATGAGAGAAAATCCTTTGTATGGTAAACAAATTATAGATCTTAGAGATAACGTTTTAAAAACAAATGCTGATTATATAAATTATGTAAACTGGTTATATAATCAAAAACAAATGGGGGGAAGTATACAAAAGTATCAAAATGGTGGTTCTTGGGGGAACACTCCTATTATGTACACAACTGATCCTAGACGTATACAAGCATCTTTAGATAGTATGAATTTGTATAATCGTTTTAATACATATATACCGGGTCCACAACAGGGGTATAATCCAAAAATTCTTTCAAAAGATATAAGAGAAGAAAGAAAGTTAATGGAAGCTGTTAAAGAAGCTTTTCCTGATTACTATAGAACTAGTACACCCATAAAGCCTGTAGCTATTGTTGGAACTGTAAAAAATAAAACTAAGCCTATCAGTAGAAAAAACTTTGCTACAGTTCGTCCTATTTTTGTTAAGCCTAAATATAGATATTTAAAACCTGTAGCTGAAACAACTACTCCTCAAGCTTCTGCTAGTGTCGTTAATGTACAGCAGATTCCAACGGCTGTTCCTGTTCAGTCAGTACCAGTTCCTAATCAACAACCTGTTCCAGTGCCTAATGAGGTTACAGATTTTGCTATTGTATGGGCTGATCCAAATGAAAATCCTAATAGTCTTACACAAAAAGTTAAATACTTTAAAACAAGAGAAGAGTTTGATGAAGCTGCTAAAAAGCTTGGTGCTACAAACATTTCAACAATGGGAAAGAGTGCTCAAGCTAATTTAGGTGTAAGAAGTAACATTCCAGAATTTCAATACGGAGGAAGTAAGAAAAAGAAAAAACAAACACCTTCTCTAAAGTCTTCTTTTGGAAAGATGGATGTTTTAGGAGCAGCAGCTAACGCTGCTATGGACAGAAGAAGAAAAGAAAGAATTGCAAGAAGTTTAACAAAACAAATGCTTTCTTCTATGCCTACTCCACAACTTGGTTCATTTAATCCTAATGTTAGTGAGTCTACAAATCTTAACAGGTCTCCTGAAGCTACCACTGCAAGAATTAGTTTGGACAAAGCTCAACAACTTAATGCACAAGTTGCTCAGATGATGAGAAACAATCCTGGAATGTCTAGGGAACAAGCTGCCAATCTTATTAATATACCTGCAGATTTATCACAAAGACGACAAACATTTGTAGGACCATCTCGTAAACTTAATACTTATGAACAGAAACAAGCTGATAAGTATAGATATCAAGCAAATAAACAGTATGCTTTACAAAATCAAGATAAAGGTGTAACATTTAATTATAATACTGGAGATCTTGCTTTTAACAATGATCAAACTGCCCAGAGTGGTGATTGGGGACGTGTTTACCCATCAGCTCTCTCACAAACAATAGGTTCTTTTACTCCTCAAAGATATGAGGATTACACTGCCCCAGGTGGTGCTGGTGACGTAGGAGCTGAAACTTTTGTTAACATGAATCCTTTAATTTCTGGACAAATACTTTCAGCATCTAGACTTGCTAATTTAGCTACTAATCCTACAAACAATCAGTATTGGAGTGGTGATAATACATGGTGGCAAAATACTTTAGGAGGTCTTGGTTTTTTAGGAGACGTTACAATGGCGGGAATGGTTAGACCAGGAAGACCTTGGGGTAATATGAATCAGAGATTTGTACCTAGAGGAATGAATGAAAACTTTCAATTTTTAAATCCTAGAACAGGAGCTCCGCTTTCTAGAACAAGTTCTATTGTTGGTTCTACACAACCACAAGTTCCAGTTAGACAAATGTTAAATCTTACAGATGACCAATTAGTTTTACTTGAACAAGAGGCAGATGATTTAGCTGGAGGGTTATCTTCTGAAACTCCTGGTATTACTTCTGAGCAATACATGGAACAATTAAAAAGAGATGAGATAAGAAAAAGCATGGGTGATTTTCTTAGAGAAAATCCTGTTAATACTTTTGATACTGATATTATAGATCCCTGGTTTAGAAATTCAAGTACAAAAGATTTTGCAGGATATGTAGAAGGTTACATGGAAGAGTTAGGTCTTGATTCTAAAAATCCAGCTGACGTTGAAAAGTTTAGATCTATGTTTATTAAGGATGAACTTGATAGATTTAATTCTGAACACAAACCTACAAGTTCTTCTTTTTTAGAAAGTAGGATTCCTGGTTATGAAGGAGGAAGTCTCCCACCTACAGATCCAATAAAAGATTTGACATTTAGAAATCCTTGGAAGCCAGATGAAATTGTATATCAAGTTGATCCAGAAATTTATAATAATTTTGCAACAGCTAAAGATTATCAAGCAGCACTGAAGCATTTTACAGACTACAAGAGATCTTGGTTAATGAATAGGGCAATTAAACCAAGAAATGCTGCAATGGATGAATTAAAATTTAATCTATCAGGTGGTTTACGCCCATTTGAATGGCAAAGATTTACTCCAGATGATTTAAACTTTTTAGCAAGTCAAGTTAAAGGTGCGGCTCCTTTTGAAGGAGGTCGTTTCCCAGGTACAAGAAATCCTTCTGGTAATATTAGATTAAATCTAAATAAAGGAAGACCTCTTAATTTTGAAGATGAAATAAAAAATGCTTTAAACCAAACCCCAGAAGAAAAACAAAAAATAATTAATACATTCCGTGATTATTTAAATAGACCTAATTCAAGTAATAAATATGGGGGATCTACAGGGTATCAGAAAGGAGGTCAAATTGGTAAAAACTATTATATAGGTAAAAGTAAAATTCAAGGGGATGGTGTTTTTGCTAAAAGAAACATACAACCAGGAGAGTATATAGGAAAAGTTCATACTATTATAGAACCTTACGTAAAGTATCAGTTTGAAGATCTTGGTCGTAAGCATAATCATAGTGAAAGACCAAATGTTCAAAATGTTCTTATTGGAAACGAACGTCATCTTTTTGCTACAAAACCTATTAGAAAAAATCAAGAACTGACAAGTAATTATAGACTTCAACCAGATCTTGAACAACCTGAGGGTTTTGCAGAAAAGAATAAAAGAAAAATGGAATATGGTGGAGTGTCTAAAAAATCCACTGGACTTATTCCTGAAATACCTAAGTTGTTTAAAAAAGAATACGGGGGTCCTCTTAAAAAATTTCATCAGGGTAAAATGACAGGACCTGGTATATTTCAAAAAGGTGGAGATATAACTAAATCCAGTTTACCATCTTCCAAGAAAAATTCGTATATTTATAATGGAGGCTCTTTGTCTTTTTCTAAAAATAAAAAAGTTAAAATAAAATTAAAATAATTTTTAATATGGCTACTCATAGACATTCTGTTTTACCTGGGTATTACCCAGCTTCACCTAAACAAAAGAAGAAGGTGTCGCATAGTAAAACATCAGCAAAATCTACTTATAGCCCCAGTAGATTTAATTATTATAATCCTTACAACCTACCTACTGCTCAGAATGGCGGTGGTATTTTTGGTATAGATATGCCAGATTGGTTAAAGACTGGGATACAAGTTTTAGATCCTACAGGTATCACCTCATGGGGGGATGCTGGTAGAGCTATATCTGAAGCTTGGGATAACCCAAGTTGGGGTAATGTTGGTAATGCTCTTCTTGAAACATTTGCTGCAGTACCTGTAGTGGGTAAAGCAGGAAAGGCTTTAAAAATTGCAAACCGTGCAGCTAGAGTGGGTAGAGCAGGTAAAGTGGCTAAAGCTGTTTCAACAGCTGGTAAAATTATGCGACCTATTAAAGCTGTTGATAGAGTTGGGGCTAGAGTTTTAAAAGCTGCTGTTTCAAAACCTACAAGAAAAGCTATACAAAAAATTTCTCCTAAACTAGGTAAAAAGGTTAATCAAGTTAGAACAAAGATAAAGAGTACTTCTAATAGGTTAGGTACAAACTACCCAGGAATTACTACAGCAACTAATGCAGCAAATAGAAACGCAAGATTCTGGAAAGCTGCTGATCAGTATATATTACCAAGTTCAGAACAACAAGCAAAGGATATTATAAATACTCAAGTAGAGCAGGCTCCTACTGAGACATATAATATTCAGAGTGGGAATGATAGTGCTGTTAATGAGATTTTAATGTTGGATATAGATAGCTTGTTAAATGATCAAGATATCAGCCTACCTGATCAACCAGTCTCTCTACCGCAACAACAATATGGTGGTGGGTATTCTGCAGATGAGATTTATGATCCTTCTCAAATGTATTACTACGCATACGGTGGAGTTCCTACAAATCCTGGTTTTAACTCTCTGCCAGATGCTGTTCAAGAAAGAATCATATCTTCATTAATGTATGGTGGTAACTCTTACCAAATGGGCGGTGAATTAGGAGATGGTGAAGATGTTCCTGTAGATTTTTATCCAGAAGAAAGATATTACCCAGAATTTTCAGAATCTCCAGATGTCTCTTCTTTAGAAGAAGAAGGTATGATGAGACCTGGTTCTTATTTTGATATGGATATTCCTGAGCCAGTTGCGTTTAGTACTGCTTCTTCTGCACCTACTATTTCTCCAAAAGCTGCTCTTTATCCTACCCCTTCTGCATTTAATTTACAACCTTATGAAGGATATAGCATAGTTGATTTCTTAAAAGAGCAGGGGCTTCCTTATGACTATACATCTAGAAAAGAAATAGCTAAGATGGTAGGAATACCCAACTATAGAGGAACTGCTTCTCAGAATCTACAATTAATTTCTGTTATACAAGCAAACCCTGATGTTTTAAGTTCCATGTCTCAATCTGCTTCTTCTGGACCAAGAACTTCAGGAGGCGGTAGAAGAACAGGAGTACCCTCTGTATCTTCTTCACAAGATGGTGACAGTAATTTTTCTTTTGATTTAAATCAGCAAATGCCACAGGCTGTGGGAACCAATATTGTAAGAGGTTCTTCTACTCCTGTTCCCACTGCGGCAAGTTCTCAAAGAAGATCTTCTAAAAAATCAGATACTTCTTCTGTTGCTAAAAAACCTCAAACTAGCAAAAAGAAAGCTTCAGATTTAGAAGGTTTTAATAGAAAAATGGCTGATAGTTATATAGCTGGTACTCAGGCAGCAGTAATGCCCATGGGTTATAATTTTCAAACAATAGAACCTTATTTTGGAATTGATAGACAACTTCCTCCTTCTAGATATCCAGGTCTTCCTTTTTCTTCTGTATTAGGTCTTCCTCCTTCTCGTCCTTTAGGGCTACCTGCTTCTACAACATCTAATAGAGCTCTTCCTTCTATTGGATCTAACACTTCTAAACAAGCTGTTGTTTCGGAAGTTGAAAAAATTATTCAAAGAGCTGTTTCAAGAGGAACATGGATATCTTCAGACTTTTCTGATTTAGCTAAAGCTGGTGTAAGACAATCAGGTATAGACAAGATTAAAAATGCATATAAACTTGGATCTCAGTCTTCAAGAATGCCAACGTCTCCAAGAATAGGAACAGGAAGTAGAGGTCAGTCAACTCAGCAAAAGCTTTCTAGAATTGCTAAATTAGCTAGGATGTTAAAAGAAGCTGGAAAATATGCTTCTAGATATGGAAGATTCTTTAGATTTGAGGACGGTGGTGATTATAGCGGAACCTTTAGTGGTAACAGTTATTATGATATGGGTGGTGATTATCCGTTTGGAGGTGTTGTTCATCCTAATCAAATGTTTGCTGATCCTTATAATCTTCCTGAATATCAAACTGGATCTGAGTATGACGACTTAGGAGAAGATGAAATGTATGTAACTCCTGAAGAACTTGAACAACTTCGTCAACAAGGATATGACTTTGATGTAATATAGTTTTAACAAACTTCTAAAATGAAAAAGAAAAATATACCACGTTATTTTCCAGGAGGAATGTTTGGGAGTAATAACCAAAGCACGTTATTTAAGAATATTTTTTCAACTAATACGTCAACAACAGTTGATCCACTAGCTTCTGGATTTGTTCGTATACCAGATGTTCCAGATCCTTTAGACCCTACTATAGTAGATGAGGATCCTGCTAATGCCACTCCACCTACTGCATTTAATCCTCTTGCTCCTTCTGTAGATATAAGTTCTTTTAGTTGGAATCCTTTTGGACCAGATAATGAAGATAAGGAGTATATGAAGATGAGTAGAAGACAACAAAAAAGATTTGACAAAAGCTTGTTAGGTAAACAAGGTGATTTCTTTAACAACCTATCTTATGCTGACTGGTATTCTAAAAAATACCCTGGTGTTTTTAATAAAAATTATAAGTATCCTATACTTAATTATGCGTTGGGTTTAGGTTCTGCTGTATCAGATATGTATGCAGACAGAAAAAAACAAAAAGATTGGGATAAGTGGTTTAGACAACAGAATCTTCCTGATAATATGTATGCTGTTTCTCCTGGAGATGACAGGGGAGACTTTGATATTAACGAAGGTATATATAGACCTAATCAATTAACCCCTCCAAACTTTGGAGCAGGTGTTGCTCAATATGGTGGTTCTATGATGAATGACACAAATGAAGATATGAGAAAAATAAAAATACGTTTAAGAAGAAACGGTGAAACTCCTCAAATGGCATATGGTGGTCAGTCTCAGGGTATGGCTTTAGGTTTAGATCTTGGGCAGAAAGATGTCTATAGACATATGCCTAAAGAAAAATCAGAAGAGGTTAGAAGTGTAATTCCTCAAGTTCCTCGTAGTCAAGCTAATATTGAAGCTGAGAAAGGTGAAACTGTATACGGTGATTTAGATGGAGATGGTGCATTAGAACATATGAAAATTGGTGGTAAAAGACATGTGGATGGTGGCACACCTCTAAATGTACCACATGGAAGTTTTATATATTCTGATACTAAGAAGATGACAATTAAAGATCCTGAAGTTTTAAAAGAGTTTGGGATGAGTCCAAGAAAATCAGGATATACACCAGCTGAGATTGCTAAGAAGTATGATATAAATAAGTACAAAGCTATTATGGAAGATCCGTATGTTGATGCAATTCGTAAGAGTACGGCTCAAATAATGGTAAAGAACTTTCAGAAAAAACTAGCAAAACTTGCTCTTATTCAAGAACAAATGAAAGGATTTCCTCAAGGTATTCCTGAGATTGTAAAACAAACATTCCCAGAGTTTGCTTTTGATGATAGATTTATTAATCCAGAAAAACAAGCTGAACAAGAATCATATGAGGATGAAGAAGTTATGGAAGAAGGTAATGACATGTTAAGTGAGGAAGAACAAGGTGAAGAGGAAGAGAATGATATGCCAGCTTATGTTGAACCATCTGAAGAAGAAATACCTTACGAAGAAGAGGGACAGCCTACATTTGCCTTTGGTGGTATACTTGATGATGATCTACCATACTATGCTGCAGGTGGGCCTCCCCCAACTACCTTTAGTCCTATCGATGCTGCGGCACAATTAAGACAGCTAAAAAGAAAGTATCCTTGGTTTAGGCCTTATACATCTGTTACTAATCCACGTTACGCTAGAACTAGTACAGGGGAATCACCTATACTTAACACTTCACTACCTAGTCAATATGCTGATATTGATAGATGGGCACAGCAGTATAAAATTGCAACAGGTACTGATGTTCCAGATATGGCAACATTTCAAAAATTCATTTATGAAGAGGTAGAAAAAGCTGATCCTCAGCGTATTCAAGAAATGTGGACTAAGTTTGGTCCCACACTGGCTACATCTAGCAGAGATGTAACAAACTTTGCGGATACAAGGGGTGGGGCAAGGACTGCTTTTCTAGCCTCACTTCCTATACCCCCACCTCCTACTACACTCCCCCCAACCACACTTCCTCCAACTACACTTACTTCTACGACCACAACGTATTACGGATCAAACAAGTTGGAAATTCCTCCTAGTAAAAAAATGCCACACAGATGGTTTACCCCTGATGTTGTAAATATGGGAGTGGCAGCTTCTTTACCTCCTCGTAAATACCTCCCTTACATAGCACAAGCTCCTTATGAGCCAAATAGAGTTTCTTTAGAAGACTGGAGAGCACAAGCTGCTGCTAGACAATCTATGTATAATAAAGCAGCTGAAACTATGGGAGTTTATGGTTCTACTACAGGTCAAGCTGCTAATCTTTCTAATATGGCTGGTCAACAAGCGGAAGGTATAAGCGGAGATATTTCTCAGGTTACTTCTAGAAACGTTGATAGATTAAACCAGTTTTTACAAAATGAACGTCAGCGTAAAGATCAGTATAACCTGCTTGGTGCTAATAGAGCTACAGAACTTTATAAAGGTAATGTAATAGCTAATCAGCAATATGATAATGCTAGAAGACAATATTTAAATAATCTAGCTAAAACATTTGGTCAAGGTTTTGGTAATGCAATGTATGCTGGTATGATAAATGCAGTTAACCCTTACTTCCAACTTGATACTCGTTCAGGAAAAAGTTATTACACAGGCAGAGGTCTTGGTGTTAACAATCTTAGCTCTGCTACAGCAAGCTCTATGTTTGATCCTAATGATCTTAAAAAGGCTACTGAAATAAAAAATAATCTAATAGCTGCTGGTATAGGAGATGCTGCTGCTGATAAAGCAGCTCTGGATTTCTTAAAAAGCAATTCAGGTATGTTAAATAACTCAGCTTCTTCTTCAGCGGCAATGTTCCCAATGTTATACAATCGATCAGTAAGTTTTAATCCGTTTATGTCGTCTAGTGACGATGAATAAACAACCTAATAAACATTTAAAGTTTAGTTTTAAACTTTAAAAATTTTGAATTATCTTTATATTATATAGAACAGTATGGCAACGTATATACCTGGTGTAACTGATGTTTTTCCAGAACCTGCTTTATTTACTCCTGATTTTTCTTTCATTGATAAAATGCTTCAAAGAAGGCAAAAGCTCTATGAACAGGGTTTTGCTCAGATTAACAGTAAATATAAGTGGATTGATAGAGACGTTACTAACCCTGCTAATCAACAAATTAAAGATCGTTTCTTAAGAGAAAGTAGACAAAACTTAAAAAATCTTTCTGCTTTAGATCTTTCTCAGGCTGACAATGTAAATGCAGCACTTTCTGTTTTTGAACCAATTGTAAAGAATACAGGTCTTCTTGGAGACCAAATGATTACAGAATATTGGGATCAACAACTCCAAATTGGAGAAGGATATCGTTTAAAAGATGGTGGCAAACAGTTTAGTGAAGGTAACTTGGCTTATATTAAAATGCAGAAAGACGCATTTGCTCAAGATGATCCTTCTTCTTGGGGGTTTTATTATCAAAATAAAAGATCTTTTTCTCCTTATTATGACTATCGCAAGGAACGTGCAGAAGCCATGAAAAACTTCAAACCTTCTTCTTATGAAATAGATAAGGTGAATGGTTTAGATGTAATTACAGAAAAAGATGCTTCAGCAAAAGAAGCAGATATAAGAAGATATTTAGAAGGTGTGCTTTCCGAAAATGCTAAACGTCAAATGAAAATTGACGGGGTTGTAAAATATGGCGGAGATTTAAAAAATCTTGGTAAACTATTTATAGACGAGTCTGAAAAAGAGTTGATGTTAAATAATATGAACATTGACAAAATTTCAAAAGATTTAAATACAATAAAAGATCCGGGGGAAAAAGCTCTTCTTCAAACTTATGTAGATAAGAAGAAAGAAGAGAATGATATGATATCTAAAAATATTGATAGTATAAAGAATAGTATAAAAAACGGGGATCTTTCTTATATTAAGAACAATAGTGAAAATATAGCTTATTCTATTTTTTATAATGAAGAGATGAGTCAAGCATCTCAAGCTTTTTCATATCGAGATGTTACGTTTAAAATAAAAGGGTATGAATCAGGTTTAGCTTTAATGAAAGAGGCTGAAGAAAATAAGCGTCAGCTTAGAGGGTTTGCTCATTCTGAAAAAATGCAACGAAATGCTCAGCGTCATGCTGAGTATATGGAGAGGCTGAAAAATGATATAGAAAATAGTATTAATGCAGGTGAGTTTATTTTTGAAAAACCTTCTTTAGGAGAAGGAGCTCCTGATTTAAAGATATCAAATGAAGCATATCAAGAGGTTATTAATAGTATTAGTGGAGCTCAAAATCTAAAGTTGACAGAAATGAAGAAGTATATTTTAGAGATGATAAACTCCTCAATACCAGATAATAAGCAGAAGCTAACATTTAAAGATATGACCACTGAGAGAATGGCTCTGTGGTTAAAGCAAGGAGGACCAAATGGTAAACCTATATCAAGAAAAGATCCTGTTTATACATATATCTCCCAGATAAACGAATTAGAAAAAGATAAGAACGTTTATAAAAATACAGTAAACGCAATGAGAAATGAAGCGTTTGAAAACTTATCTTCTTCTGATAAAAAATATATAGAAACTACAAGAAAACAACTTGCTGGTCTTTCTCGTATAAATGTAGAGGGAGCTGGTTCTATGTCTGCTCAAGATATAAGAGAGGGTTTAGAAAATGGAACTTATGAATTTATTCCTGCTTCAACTGGGTTTTTTGGTTCTAAAACTAATCAAATAGTAGTAAACTCAAGAGATCCGAATAATCCATCTTCTACTTCAAAGAAGACATATGTTGTTAATGATCCTGCAAGTCTTAAAGCTCTTTCAACAATAGTTTCTATACAAAGTAACTCTGCTTATAAAAACTATAGAAAGGAAGTTAATAAGCAGTTTGAAAAAAGTGGTTCAGATCAAAGATTTAATCCAACTAGAGCACGTCCTGTAGCAGGTAGTAATGCTGAAAAAATGCTTAACTCTGCATTAGCAGGTGCGTTTCCACAATATAATGTTCAAACACAAGGTGTTGGTGTTTCTTATAGTAATCAGGGAGATGCTTATTATTCTTTTACTAGTAAGGGAGGTAAACAAAAACTTGCTAGTAAAAAAGATTTAGAAAATATTAGAGATGTTCTTATTAGTAAAGGATACAACACAGGTGGTAGATCTGTAAGTGTTATTGGAACAGACGGTGGTGGTTATGAACTAAAAGTTTCAGGTTTGGATCTTGAGGTGACAAATCTATTCAAAGACTTGTCAGCATCTGAAATTAGAGCTGTTAAAGAAGTTGAATCTTATCAGGGCAGAGGACATTACTATGGAACTCCTTTCTCAACAAAAGTAAATGATAACATAAAATACAGAATGTATAAAAAGGATAGTAAGTATTATTTACAAGTGGATGGTATAGATGGGAACATTCTTGGTGCTTCTGGTTTTGATGATCCTACAGATGTTATATCAAGAGCTAGACTTCTTTCTTTAAATGATGGTTATTTGTTAGATAAGTATTTAAAAGATTTTTCTCCAAAATAAAACTTTAAAAAAGTATGGCTGAGAATGAAATTGGTTCACTTGATCAGAGTGAAGAAACTTTGGATAATTTAAATCTTGACGAAGTAGTTAATGAAGAAGAAGGTCCTGGAGATGGAGGACCTGGAGATGGCTATCCTCCTGTTAGAAGAGGAGGTCAAAGACTTGTTTATACAGGAGGTCCTGGAGACAAAATAAAAATTCCTAGGGGTAGTGGTGATTATACCAATATACAAGCAAACACTTTAAAAAAACTAAAGGTTGATGGGTATGAGGGTGTTTCAGCCGCATTAGATCATTTAAGTAGACAAGACCCCTTTTTTGGTACTGGACATAGAAGATCCAATCCTACTCCCATATCTAAAATAAATAAATACGATGATCAAAAGTATGGATATATTCCAGATGTTGATCTAGATGATTTCTATGGTAAGCAGGAATCATGGTATGAAACACTTGGAAAAGCTGTTCCAAAGTTTGCTATTAAAACAGTGTCAAAGACTTTCCAAGGTCTTGGTTATTTGGGTGGTTTACTAACACCATCAAACTGGGGAACCCCAGAGGGTGTAGTTTCTAAAGCTGCTGATAACGCATTAGCAAAGCTTGCTCACAACTTTGAGCAAAAATCTGATATAGAGTGGTTTCCTTCATTTCAAGAAGCAGCTGATAGAGAAAAGGGTTTTTGGGCAAGAGCCACAACTGACTTGGACTTTTGGACTGATGATGTTGTAGATGGTCTTGCATTTATGGCATCCTCATGGATACCAGGTATGACTCTTGCTAAAATGGGAATAGGTGCTAAAGCAATGAGAGGTGTGGGAGCTATGTTTAAGACAGGCTCAAGAGCTTTAGGTTCAACTATAGAAGGTGCTGAGAAAGTATCTAACTATTTTAAAAATTCTAAAAAAGCAGCTAGGATGCTAGATGCTTTTAGTGCTTGGTCTTTGGCTACAGCTAGTGAGTCTATGTTTGAAGCTAATGATGTTAGAGATAAGGTTATAGAATCTCTTAGTTATGATTCTTTTGGTAATCCTATTATTAATCCAGATACAAACTCACCATATACAGAAGATGAGAAACGTAAGAAAGCAGGTGAAGCTGCTAGAAATACGTTCTTGATGAATGCTCTTGTATTGGGTGGGACAAACGTTTTTGAATATCGTTATATATCAAAAATGTTTGGTAATGCTGCTCCCAGTGTTGGTAAGGGTATTGTAGCAGGTGAGCTTGGTAAACAAGCCACACTGGGTTTAGCTGCTCCTTCAGCTTTAAAAACTTTTGGTAAAACAGCTGCTCTTGGTATAGCAAGAGAAGGTTTTATTGAAGAAAACATGCAGCTTGCTATACAAAGGTATAATACTAAGTATGGTATAGCAGGTAAGGTGGGGAGCATGTTAGATCTTTCTACATATGGTGATGTTCTTTCTCAATATGCTGAACAGACAAAGGAAGCTGTTTCAGGAAAAGATAATGAGGCAGCAATGAATATTGGTATAGGAGGTATTCTAGGCTCTATTATTCCAGGTGCTGTTGCTATTAAAGAAGAGAAAAGAGAATATGCAAACAGTCAAAAAATTCTTGCTGGGTTAAATGAAGCTCAAGACCAATTTGTAAAGGTTGGTAACATTTATAAAACAGAAGAATACGAACAAAAAGACGGAAACGGTAATCCTTTTATGACAAAGAGGATCTACCTTGACAACATGGGTAGACCTGTTGTGGATCAGGAGAAGCTTGCAGCTATTGCTGCAGGTATTCAGATAAACAACGAAATGTTGATGGAGTCTGAACAAGAGGTAAATAAAACAAAACAGAAGTTTTTAAGAGCCGAGTCTTTTGGAGATCTTGTTAGCTCATATATAAAAGCAGGTATTGAAAATAACCTGCTAGAAAATCTTGATAAGATAGCAGAATATAATTCAGATGATATAGCCAAGCTTGGTTTTTTTCCAGACGAAACTTTAAAAGATCAAATTGCTGCTTATAAACAACTTGCTTCCACTATAATTAAGCAGAATGAAATATTAAACTCTGATATTATATTTGATAATAGTAAGATTGATTATGCAAGAAAGAACTATCTGACAGACCTTGCTGCTAAACAGGCTGTTCGTAGATATGTTGCAAATGATCTAACTTCTGAGGTGGAAAATATAAAGAGTGAGCTTATCAATCAAGATAACAGTTCTTTATCAGATGGTTTAGTAGACCAGCTTAATGAGATTATATATAGAATAGAGTCTCAGAAAGCAACAATTGCAGCTATTAAAGAAGGAAAACTTGAAAGAGTTCTTCCTCTAGAGGTATATGAAAGTGTTCTTTCTGAACTTGAAAGCACTTATGAAAAGATAAAGGAAGATAACAAAACAAGCATTGAACAACTTAAGAAAGATCCTGATAGTGTTTTTTATGACTATGAAAAAAGTCAAAGAAACGAGTTTGGTGTAAGAGATAGAATAGAGTCTAGACTCTTTAGAAGAGCAGAGTTGCTAAATGAAATAAGAAACACTGGTGTTCTTTGGGCTCGTTATGCGGATTTAAGAAAAGGAAAGGACAATTATAGTTTTGATTTTGAAGCTCTTGTAGAAAAACAACAAGAAATTAAAAGAACTGCTGAGCAAGAAGAAACAAAAAAGAGAGAAGAAGGAGAGAAGAAAGATGAGGAACAAAACGGTTTTAGAGCTGTTGAAGCAGATAATAATAGTTTCTCTGTAGTTTCTCCAGATGGCAGCACTGTTGTAGATGAGATTGAAACAAAAGAAAAAGCAGAAGAGGTTGCTAAAAATCTTAACAATAGACAAAAGCCAGAGCAGGAGGTAGAGACTTCTGTTGAAGAAAAGAAAAAACAATTAAGAAATAAAATAGACGCTCTTCCTGATAATATTAGCTATGCTGTAAATGTTACAACAGCTGACAATGCAAAGCTTTTCTTTGATACAAACTTTCCTTATGATCTTGAAAGCAGTTTAGCTTCTAAAGTTTCTTTTTTTTCAGACAAACAAAAACTTTATGATTTTCTAAGCAGCTTGATTGAACAAGATAAAAGTGCTTTTATATTATCTTTTTCTCATGCTGAGTTTGGTAATGTAGGTATAAATCAGATAGAAGAGGCTCTTGTCTATGAATACGAAGATCTTTTTCTTGGCAAAGTTCCTTCTAAATTTACTTTTGGTTATTTTAAAGATGGAGTTTTAACAACTAAGAATGAAGAAAGACCTTCTTCTAAATCTGAAATTTCTAAAACAGAAGAAGAAAAGACGCTCCAGGAATACCTTGATGAAAAACATGCAACTCTTAGTACAAACCCTGCTTTTAAAATACCATATGAAGAGTGGATTAATAGTCCTGCTATTAACTCACATATAAAAGATTACAATAAAAAGTACGGAAAGAATGAGCCATTGTTTGGTGAGAAGCCTCCTGTACAACCCACAGCCCCCACACCTGTAGTTACACCTACACCAGCAGCTCCTGTTTCTGATGCACTTGTTGAAGAAATTGATAACTTAAAACTAGAAGAAACTAAATTAAAAGATATTCCAAAAGTTGCTAAAGTTATTCGTGATATTTTTGCAAAAATTATAAATAGAGTAGATTCTGAAAACTTAATAGATAAAGTAAATAAAAAGATAAGCCTTATAAAAGATCAGGTTGCTAAATCTTATCTTATTAAGATGTTGTCACCTGACACTTCAGAATCTGAATATATTGATCAGCGTACTAAAGGTATTCTTGTTAATAATCCAGAGCACAAGTATCAAGATAAGATTAGTATAGATAAACAAATGCTTAACTCTGGCTTTAAATTAAATAGTGATAAAAAAGCAGAGCAACTTTTTGGAGGAACTACAGCCTCAAGTTTAAATGAAAGCATAAGAGTTATTGCATCAAGATCTTATGTAAAGAAAAGTAAACAAATTCTTGAAGAGGCAGGTATTCCTAATAGAACAATCATAACTCTTGAGACAGATAAAGAAATTGAAGAAAAATTAAAAAAAGGTCAGTCTGTTATTGCTCTAACTAATAAGATGGACGGGTTCCATATTAATATATATAGTAGAACAAATGATATTGACAATGTTTATGTTGTAGGAGTGGATGGGTATGCTATAGTTAATCCTGATAACTCTACAGAAAAGGTTGAGTTTACAGAACAACAAAGAGAGTTTGTAAAAGCAAACATGCTTGTGAATGGTCGTCCTATGACTGATAGAGAGTATAATATACTCAGGGACTACTATGTTAAAATGCAAAACTTTCAAAATAAGCTTGCTGAAATTGCACCTGATGAAGTAGATGAATTAGATATTACAGATATATTTAAAGAAACATTTACTTTTTCAAGAGCTGGTATAGTTGCATCTAAGGGAGAGTCAATACAAAATCTTATTAAAAACAATCCTAATAAACTCTTCACTGTACTTATAGAAACAGAAGATGGAAAACTGGTTACAAAAAATCTACCTCTTCTTGCTTTCTCACGCGGGAATTCATGGAGTTATGAGTTTCCTTTAGAGAAAGGAGAAAGCATTGTACAGCTTGACAGTTCTACAAATGAAGTTATTCCTGTAACCAATCTAAATGAATATTTAAAGAATGTTCAAAACTTAGATCTTTTTATGACCACTGCTTACGGTGGTAAAATTGCATGGATAACTTCTGATAAATCTGAACAACGGGGGTATAAGCCTTACACGCTAGAAAGCATGAAAGGAACAGAGCCTGTTGATCTATTTAAAAGATTTGTAAAAACATTTAAAGAATTAAAAGAATCTATAGAAAAGGGGGATAAAGAGAAGGTATATACATTTAAAAATAAACAATATAGTACAAGAGCTGCTTTATTAAAAGACTTTAATAGATTTTACTACGGCTTCTTTGCATCAAAAGGTTTTTATGTAGATCTTTCTTATAACCCAAAGACTAAGAAGTTTTTATTTGAAATACTTCCTGCGGATAGAGAGCTTAGCAACTCTCTTACAGCTGTTCAGAAAAAAGCAATGCATCTTTATTTTAAAGATGAATTTACAAAGCTTACTGATAATAGTTCTGAGCAAGAAGTAACTGATACATATAACCAATGGATTCTTGATCTATTAATAGACTTTGATAAGTTACATAAAAGTTTACTAGAGTCTAACGATAATCTTTTAAAAGAGTTTGGTGAAAAGATGAAAGATTATCATGTAATGTTTAATTATGAAGATGCGACTAATAAAAGAAGCTTCTATTTAAAACTTCAAGATAAAGATCTAAAGAAGAAAAATCCTCCTGTTTCTTTCTTATACTATAATGCTACGCCTTCTGACGGGGGAAAAACACTTCAGCTTGCTTTTAATGAAACTGTCTATGAGAAGCCTGCTGAAAAAGAACCTCCAGCTCCTACAGAATCTTCTGAAGAAACAGGTGGTCCTACTAAACTTGATGATAGAGGTACAGGAAAGAAGTCCAGAAAAATAGGAAGAAAGATTAACAAAGAAAACAAAGATGATGAGGCTTATATGCTTTTCAATAGTGAAGAAGACTATGAAAGGTATACAGAAGAATCTTTTAAATCAGAAATCAAATGGTTAAGACAAGCTCTTACTAACTCTGGAATACAACTTAGAGACCTTGGTACAATTATAGACAGCTTATTATCAGGTAAACAAGTGCTTGGTTATTATAAAGATCAAGCTATATATGTAAATAAAGTTCTTTCTAGAAAAGGTGTTGTTTATCATGAGGCTTTTCATGCATTGTTTAGAAACATTTTAACAGCTGATCAGCGTGCTTTCTATATTCAGAAAGCAAAGGAAGCTATGGGTCCTATTTCATTTGAAGCTATAGATGCTTTTAGAAATGAGAGAGGTTATTTTAATAAAACTGATAATGAGATATACGACTTAATTGCTGAAGAATATTTGGCTGATGGGTTTATGAAATATAAACTTGAGCAAACAGAACCCAGATATTCTTGGTTTAGAAAGTTTGTAAGAACTATAGAAAGAATTATAAATTTCTTTATTGGAAATGAAACCGAAATTGAAAGTTTATACAGAGACTTTGATTCCGGTAGATACGCGTCTAATAAAATAGAGGCTCAAAACATTTCAGATGAGGGTGCTTTTGCAATAATTACAGGTAGACCAAAGCTACATTTAGAAATAGATGAGGCGGGAGAAGAAAGTTTTACCAGTGATAGTACTATACCTTTTAATCTTGATCTTCAAAACGAGTTAATTAATAAGCTAGCCTATCTGGTAGCTAACGATGCTATTGGTTCTTTTTCAGAAAAATTTGAAAAAGCAGTAGAAAGACTTAAAGCTGATTATGACATTGAGTCTCTTGTAGCACAAAATCCTGAAATGGCAGAGGGTATTCGTAAGAAATACCAAGATAGATATTATGAAGCTTCTTTTATATTAGGTGAAAGTGTTCCTTATGCTTTGTCAGAAGAACTGATTAATCAACCAGATGCCGTTTCTTTGAGAACAGATTTTGGTGATAACCAAGAAAGCTTAAACATTATAAAAAAGTCTGTATTAGAAAAAATAAAAAGCCTGGGTCTTGAGAAAGGTCTTTTGGATACAGATTTGTCTATTCCCGAAGAAGACGATGAAGATATTGAAATAAAGGTTAAAACGGGAGAGTTTGATACAATTCACATGAATCCTTTAGAGGGTTTAAGTGCAGAGTTTCGTTCTTTCTTTTCCATGATTCCTTATACATATGAGGATAGGGCTTTAGGAGTTAAGGTAGAAAAAATGGCTGATGGTAAAGCATTGTTTAATGCTACTATTAAAGTGGCAGCAGATACTCCTGTAGATAAGATTTTACCTTCTTTAGCCAAGGCTATTGAAACTCTTGAAGAAGATAATGATCCTAGCACAATTCAGCTTGTAGCATTTAGAGACTTTTTGAATAGAGAGTTTGGAATGGATATATCAGATCCAGATGCTCTTCCTTCTAAAAACATCTATCTCTATAAACAGTTTATTGATACTTTCTTTGTAACAGAGCTTCCTTCTTATCAAATTGTAGCTGAGACAAGTAGAACTTCTACGGATGCTAAAATTTATAATGCTACAATTAACCAAGATATAAACAATAAAAAAGAAGCAATAAGTTATTACTTCGAAAGTGCATACAGAAAGCTTACAACCCCTGAACAAAAAGTTGAGTTTGTAAACAACTTTAAGAAAATGCAAGATTATATTAAAGATTCTTTCTTAAATAGTCTTGACAGTGTTCAGATGAATAAGCGTTCTTTTGTAAATAAAGTAGCTGATGAACTAAAAGATTTAATGGATGCTGTAAATATTAAGATTCCAAAGAGTCTTATTAGACAGTCTATGCTAGCAATATACACTTTAGAAAACGGTAATTCTTTTAATCGTAATTCTAAAGAGAACATTCGTGATATGAGTGTTGATCAAAGATTAATGAAAGAAAAAGCTTATTTAGAAAAAGAGTTTTTCCTTTCTCTTTCTTTGATTCAAAATCCTGAAAACTTCTCAAGAATTTTTGCTGAGACAAAAGAATCTACTGCTAAATTAGGTAAAGACAGTACAAGAGTTAAACAGATAAATACCATACTTAAAAACTCAATGAAGTATATTATTAAGTATGATATAACAAACCCTATACAAGTTTACCAAAACGCAGAGCTTAAGAATGTTTGGAGATACTCTCGCTACACTCCTCCTATATTACTTACTCAACTTGTTAGAGAAGCAGGTGGTATAAAACCTCTTATTGATCTCTACCCTGTTCTTGCTGATTTCTTTTTAGATAATAAATTGTTTGACAATAGTTTGGAAAACCAACTGTTTCTTAAAAATTTATACATTTCTGCAAACGGGGGTTTTAGACAAGAGATTGATAAAAAGAGAGCAGACGGTGTAACCTTTGGTCATATAGATACGAGAGCTCTTCTTCTTTCTAATATTGTAACTTTTATGAATCGTAAAACAATTACGGAAGACATAAAAGATAATAAAGGAGCATATAAGAAAACTACAATTACTACCTTCTTAAGATCTCGTACTCAAGAAGAAGCTACAACTACTAACTTTTTTGTTACGGGTAAGTATGATAGATATGTAACTGACCAGAATAAACCAAACGAAAAGTTTATTCAAATTCTTGTAGACGGTATTCGTCAAGAATATAACCGTATAAAAAGAGAATGGGCTACCAGAGATGACATGTCTAAAGTTAGATATAATCTTTACAATAATATATTACATCCTGAAACCGGTAACAAAATTGAAGGCGATAGTTATATGGTAGATGGTAAGGTTGTAAATCTTAGAGCTTATCAGTTTAGAATGTTTGAGCACTTTTTTGATAAGCAAAAAACTAGCTTGGAAAACGAGACACTAAGAACAGAAATAAAAAATATTCTTAGAGACCTTGCTAAGTCAAATGTTAGTTTTGAAGAGGCTCTTAAAAATGATGTTATATCAACTCATTTAAAGGATCAGCTTTCTAAATATATGGATGATACTTTTTCTGTATATCAGAACAAGCTTATTGATACAAATCTAGTTCGATTTGGAAACAATAATAAAATGCTTTCTTCTTTAATTCCTAATGTTATACGAGAAGATGCTGATACAAAAGGAAAGCCTATAGGTGATTATGGTTACTCAGATTTACAAAATCTTTTATATGATCATCATCTCAATGTGTTTGCTAACAAGTTTATGGTAAACCAAATTTTTGATGGTGATATTGCAACAGGTATTAAGAGTGCAGTAGAACATTACAAACGTAACAAGTCTGGTGTAATTTCTGGTAACTCTGGTAAGAAAGGATTTTTTAGAACAGCTGTTGTAGAAAATATTCAGTCTTTAATAGATGTTAACGATCTTTTGAAATACAGTGAAGATGTAGACGTTAATATAGCAGATGCTAACTCAAGAAATAAAGTTGATATAGCAGATGGACAGTCTTTTCATACTATTAATCACAGAATACGTCTTCTGGATACATGGGGAAGAGTTGATCCAAGGGTTAGATATTTGTTAAGTAAATATAAGCATACTCCTTTAACTGACTCAGAAGTTCAAGAACTAAGTAATAAAAGAATAACACTTAACTCATATAAAACAGCTACAGGTGGTATACTTGAGTATTATAAACTTTCAGAGCACCTGGTTTCAAGAGTAGATGTTTCACACATGGTTGTTCCTCAAGGAATGACTAAAGAAGATGTTAGAAGCATACTTAATGATATCTACTCTGAGATTGAGCTTTTAGAAGATCAGATTTTAGAAGATCCCTATAGAGAAAATGCTCAAGAGCTTCAAGAAAAAATCTCAGACTTATATAGAGAGGTTCATAATTATTGGACTCCTAAAAGATCTAAAGAAAAACTTCATTATCTTCTAAACTCAATGGAGATATCAGGAGTGGATCAGGTGTTTGATCCAAATGCTTCTAAAAAGACTACCATTGTACCTGTAAAGTTAAATCCTCTTACATTAACAGATCTCACCCCTTCTAAGTCTTTTACTTCTAACTTGTTTAAGTTTTTGCAGGTTGAAACATCCGGTATTCATAATACTATTACAAACCCTACACAGGCTCGTCAGATTTTGTCTACTTATATTGATAAGTTAGATTCAGACACTGTTTATCAAAACATGAGTCTTGCAGACCTTGCTAAAGAATACTCTAGAAAACTGGGAGAAATAACTTCTTCAAGCTCAATCATTCTTGAAAAAACTTTTACAAACCCTGACGGTTCTGTTAATATAGCAAGTTTGTATAAGATGATGCAAAATGGATTGAAGTCACAGGGAGCTTCTAGCAATGACCTCAAGTTTTTTGAGGTGAAGAATGGTGTTCCTGTTCATAATCCAAATCTTCTTCGCATAAAGAAACTTTTTGTATACTACTATTTTGCTATGTTTAGCAATAACGTTTTTTCTTCAAAAGTTTCTGGAAGAGCAGATATCTTAGTTTCTTCTTACGGTCAAGAAGTTCTTTATGATGCAATTACAGGAAAAATAATAACTACTCTTGAGCAAGATGAAAATCCTGAGCTATACCAAGATAGATCTAGATATAGAACACGTCACTTGGGGGTTTCTGTAGAAGAGGTAAATGGTAAAAAGGTATATACTGTTGAAGTTATTATACCAAAACCATTAGCTAAAAACGAGGCTTTAAAAGAGTTATATTTAAAAAAGCTTAATGTATTTTTCTCTACCCGTATTCCTACAGAAGATAAAAGGTCAATGATTGTGTCAAAGGTGGTTGACTATATGGACAACGCTTATCAAAACTCAATAGTTGTTCCTCAGCTTATACACATCTTGGCAGGTTCTGACTTGGACGTTGATAAGCTCTACTCTCATACATTTGATTATTATTTTGATTATAATGATATACCACATGTATATGGAGACTACTCTGAATACAAGAGTCCTTCTCAAGGTCGTTTTGTAGAGTATATAAACTATATGCAAAATAGTTCTCTTCTTAAGGATGCTATAGATGCTGAGGTTGAAAAAGTTTCAAACAACCCTGTTTTAAATAATGACTTTTATAAGCTTAAGGAAGAACTGGGGATAATTGAAACAGACTACACTTTTGATGAATTAAAAAATCAGAAAGAAGAGCTTATTGTTGCAAGGGATGTTTTGGAGAAGAAGAAAAAAGAAAAAGAGAATGAAAGCAATATGCTTTTTGAAAGTCATATTCGTTTAAATCAAAGATATGGTAGTGAGGGCCGTGCCGCTTGGTTAGCAGCTCTTTCTGAACAAAGAGTAGCTCAGGAAGAATATGAAGAGAAAATTCTAGAAATAGAAGCTCTTACTGAAGAGATTGGAAAAATGGAGAATACAATTAGACTAGCCGCCACTCTAAATGTTCTCACATCTATTGGTATGCCAACTACACAAAATCAGCTTACCAGATATGTTAGTTCTAATCCTAACCCTGTAATACCTCTTCTACAGAATCAGAATCTTTCACAAAAAATAGCTATTCTTTCAAATGAAGAAGTGTTTAGTAAATACTATATTAATGAAAGATCTTCTACTGATCTTTTCAAAGAAGTTGCCGATTCTATTGGAGCAAGTGTTTCTGATATAGTAAATGAAAACTCTATCTATTCTATAATGGGAGATGTTATTGCAAATGAAATAAATAGCTCAAGTAAAGATAGTTTGGGTATTTCGGCTTCCTTTAATAAGTTTTTATCTTTTGCTGAAAAAAATAAATTGGAGCTTCCTTCTGTGTTACTGAGGATTAGAGAAAAAGGAGTAAACTATGAATACTCTGATTTTCAAAATGATGATGGAATAAGAAGAACAGGTGAGTCTATTGGTATGTTTGCGGATGCTGCAAAAGATCCTATCCCTTCTGTTTTAAATCTAAATCCAGTTACTTCTGGCGTATCTAACGTCATAAATGGAATGACAGGAAACATGAAGTTTGGACTGTTGATTAACAAGGTTCCTTTTATAGAAGAAATAACAAAGCGTTTTCAAAATGATGACTCTGCTGCCCAAGAACCTGGCACTTTTAGTTCAGGAAGTGTTTCTGGTGCTCTAAAGTTGTATATTTCAGAAAACATAGATATCCTTTACTCAAAAGGAAGAATTGCAGAGTTATATCCTGTAGACGATAAAGGTAATATTGTGTCTAAAGGGTTTAGAAAGATGTTTGTTGAAATGACTGATGCTAATCCAGAATTTGTAAATCTTAAAAAACCTACAACAACTGATTTAGGTTTTAATGTCTACTATGAGGATGGTACATTAGTAAATGAAGATGTAGCTAATATATACTTAGCAAGTATTTATAGAAAGGTAACTACGTTAAACTCAGACATAACAAAGCTTGGTAAAATATTAAATCTGATTAAAAAACAAAAACCTGACTTCTCCGAGCTTGATGAGATATTATCAAATATTTCATACTTCTTAAGTGGAGATTCTATGTTTGGAGATTCAATTGTTGAAATACTATCTAAATCTGCAGAATATCGTCCTTTAATGCTAACAGCTTCGATGATGGACCAGTATGCAAATAAGATTTTCTTAGAAAGAAGTCCGTTGTTTAAGTCTATAAATAGAATATTAAATTCTGGATTTAATAACACTTTTGGAAAAAGAAACGCCCGTCAAGATATTTCTGATCAGATAACCAAGTTTATGATTATTCAGAAGATGAAGGCGGAGATGAATTATGAGATTAAGAATCTTCAAGATAAAAAGGATCCAACTTCTATGAAGAAGTATCAAATACTAAAAGAATCTTATAGGTATTTTAGTGCAGATACTTGGATGGATCCTGATAACTTTATAAAAGATATTGATTATCTCTACGATCTAAATCCAGGTAATCCTTTTGTAGAATTTATTAAAGTGAATACAAGAAAAGGAATTAACTTTATAGAGGCTAGCACTCGTATGAAGATGGATAAAGATATAACAGAGAACATATTAAACGGATATGAGTCTCTTCAAAAGAGTGACGATCTTAAAACATTAATTATTTCTCGTCAGCTGTTTTATTACATACTTGTTAAGGATGGTTTAGGTTATTCTAACAATACGTTTTTGAACTATATAAATGCAGATCTGGTTCAGTTTAAACAAGTTTCTGATAGTATTACAGATTTCCAAAATATGCTTTCTATTCAGCAGAATTTTCTTTCTTCTAAAAAAGATGAGTATTATGCTATAAAAATGAGTGGTCTTTCCGATGAGAAAAAGAAACAACAATTTAAAAAGCTTTCTGAAGAAATATATGCTAACTACTTAAGTTTATTTGATGACTTCTTCAAGATTTCTAAAAAGGGTAATATTGATTGGATAAACGGCATGGTTACTAAGATATTTGCAAATGCTGCTAATCAAAAGTATATAAGACCTACCCCAAGAAAAGACCTGAGTAAAAATAAGAATGCGAAAGAATACGCTACAGAATTTATACAAAAAGGTGTGTTTAGTAACTTGACAAAACTTCCTTCTGATAAATACTTTAACTTCTTAGAAGATGCAGGTGAAAACTTTACAATTGATTTTTCTAAATTAGATACATGGGAAGAAGAAAAAATAAATGCTGTTGTTCCGTCTTCTTTTGTTTTAATTCCTGACGAAGCAGAAACTTCAGTTAAAGAAGTCTATTTTCCTTATCTTTTAGCTGGCAGAGATAAAAAACTTTATAAGCTTGCTTTTCTAGATGGGAATGATGTATCAAAAGAGATTGCATTAGCTTCTTTAAATCCTAATAGTTTTGTTACACTATCGGGTTTAAAAGGCGAGTATGTACAAATTAAACTAGAGGGAACAGAGAATCTTTTAAGCTACGCCTTTACAAAAGAGGATGGTGTTAAAATCTTTGAGCATTCAGAACCTAAAAAAGAAGTGTTTGATCCATATGCTTTCTTTATGTCTCCTTCTACAATATCAGATAATATGTCACAAGAAGATACTAATAAAAAGGCTGGTGTAAATTCTAATATGACAAATATTAATGGCCCAGTAGATGAATCTGGTTTTGAATTCTATGATGAAGATGATGTAGATGCTTTCTTCTTAAACTTTGAAAGAGAGAAAGAAGCTCCTGTTGCACCTACAGCAGCTCCTGTAAGTGGTCAAAGAGAGTTTACTCCTGAAAATCTTTCTAAAGCTAATATGCCTGCTAATGGAATATTTGTATTTGGAAGTAATACAGAAGGTAGACATGGACTTGGTGCAGCTGAAACTGCTAAAAAAGAGTTTGGAGCTATACAAGGACAACCTGAAGGATTGCAAGGAAGGTCTTATGCTATTATAACAAAAGATTTATCTAAAGGTAAAAGAAGTATTCCTTTATATGATTTAGAAGGAACTTCAATTGCTGAAGGTGTTAAGTCTTTTATAGAGTATGCTAATGCCCATCCTGAACTTAAATTTTATGTTACTAAAATAGGATCTAAATTAGCAGGGTATAGTGTAGAAGAAATAAAAGGTGTATTTGACAGTGTAAATACTTTATTTACATTCCTAGGAATTGAGAATTATATTCCAGATAATGTAATTCTTCCTAAAGAATATGAAGTGAGAGATAATATTGTTTCTAAACAAGAAGCTCCTAAACAAGCAGCTGACATACCTCAAAACAAGATATCAGGTGTAGAGTCTTTTGGTTCTTTGGTTATAGCTAATGATGAAGCTATCAAAGCTCTTGGTCCTAATCCACATTCTATTGATATGATAGAAGCTGGTTTTAGAACTAGAACTACAAGAAGTGACTCTGAGATGAAAAATTATAATGTTAAAGTGGGCGATGTTGTAAAACAGTTTGGTAAATCTGCTGATGGTACAACTAAAGAAATATTAACTCGCATAACAGCTATTCATCCTAAAGGATCTCCAGGTTGGAAAGGTACATGGGCTAAAGAAGGATGGAGACCTGAAGATGTAAATGTTATAGATAGATTTAAAGATGGTGCTGCAGCTATTGAGTTTGAAGTTATTAAACCTACAGTAGCTCCTGTAAGTGGTAAAATTGAATTTGATAAACTTCCTGGTAAATCTGCTACACCAACAATGACTTATGCAGGTATTGGATCTAGACAAACTCCTCCTGAAATTCTTGCTCAAATGACTGAGGTAGCTAGGGAATTATCAGCTACTTACACTCTTAATACAGGAGTTACATTTGGTGGTAAAAAAGAAGGTGCAGATAAAGCATTTGATGATGGTGCTACTAAGAAGAATCTGTTTTCTCCTGAAAATCAGGGATCTAGATCAAGAGAACAAGCTATTGCTAAAGAGATTCATCCAAATCCAGAAGCATTGAGTCAGGGTGGATTAAGACTCATGGCTAGAAATACTAATCAGGTTTTTGGTGATAATCTTGATACCCCTGTAGATTTTGTACTATTCTATGCCAAAGAAACCAAAGGAATTAGACCAGAAGGTGGGACAGGTCAAGCTGTACAGATGGCTAGAATGAAAGGTATTCCTACAATTAATATGGCTAATCCTAATTGGAGACAAGAGTTAGATAGAGTGTTGTCTGGTAGTACACAACCTACACAAGCTTCTGTTTCTAAACAAGAAGCCCCTATACAACAACCTATGACAGAAGAAGAAATAGAAAAAGCTGAACAGGATGCTATGAAAGCTTCTCTTATGGCAGCTATGAAAGATTCTGCAAAACCACAAGTGAAAACATATCCTAAGATTGAATCTTACTTAAATGGTTTGTCAAAAGAAAATAGAGCTAAGCTAGGCTCTCTGAAAGATTTGATAGCTGAGTTTGAAGCAGTTCCATTTACATATACGGAAGAAGATTTTATTGAAGACTTAAAATGTAGACCCTAATGGCTTGTATAAATAAATCATTACCTCAGTACAAAAAAATAGCTACTATTTTTGGAGAACCTCTTGCAGAAAAGATTGTAAGAGGATATAGTAGAAACGTAAAAAAATTAAGAGATGATTTCTACTACCCCACGCTTCCTGAAATAAAGAAGTGGGTAACTGCTGATAAACTAGCTATTTACGGAACTGTTGTAGATGCTTTAACAACTAATCCTTTTTTATCTGAACAGGGGATTCGTGCTTTTCTATCTGGCGTAGTTAATAGATATGAAAATGGATCTTTTATAACAAAAGGTCCGATGGATCAAACACTTACTCTTAGACAAGAGGTTATAGATACAATATTCAATCCCAACTATATTATAATGAAGGAGCTTGAAAAAAAGTTTCCTGATATTTTTAAAGTTAAGGATACAAGAAAAGAGTATACAAAGATTGTAGAAATAACTCCTAGAAAAAAAACCACTGATGCTGTACAAGGTAATTTGTTTTTTCAGCAGAAAAATATTTTTGACAGCGTAAATAAAATAGAAACAAGTTTAAAGTCGGTTAACAAGTCTGCAGTAGCTATAGGCAGCACTCAAAAGATTGAATCTGTTCTTAAGAAAGCTGGTCTTGATGCTGAAACAAGGGCTGAGTTTATTAAACTTTTACAAGACCATCCTGAGCTTAGAAAGATTAAAATAGGAACAGTTCTTTCTACATACTTAAAACAGGTTATAAAAGATTCTGACAGAGCTTATTATAAAGCTATTGATGAACCTCTATCTAAAGAACTTGAAAAAACTCTTGTAAAATACTTTGATAAGTTTTTTATTAGAAGAGAAGAGCTAGACAATTTAAAAGAAAAGTTTGGTGTAGACTCTACAGGTGTATTTGATGTTCTTGCTAAGACAATATATTATGCAAAGAATAGAAATCTTCTCACTCTACCTGAGGAGTATGGTCATGTTTATGTAGAACTTCTAGGAAGTATAAGCAATAGAAAGGCTAAGAACCCTTTGTTTACTTATTTGATTGATAATATTGATAAGTGGGACGGGTATCAAAGAGTTTTTGATCAGTATAAAGATATATATGTTACAGCAGAAGGTAACTATGATATATATAAAATAAAGAAAGAAGCTATAGGTCAAGCTATCGGTATTGCTTTAGTAACAAACTATAAGAATAATAAAGCAGCTAATAAATCACTTTGGGATATTATTACTGCTAAAGATCTTAGTTTTTGGACAAGGATTCAGGAAGTTATTGATAAGGTTTCTGAAATGTTAAAAAGCATAAGCTATGTAAATATAAACGTTGAGGTTGATAAAATAGCAAAAGACATTCTTTCTAATAACTATGAGAAACTAGACAGACTTCAAAAAGATACATCAAACTACAATCTTTTGTCTTATTCTGAAACAATTGAAAATCAGAATAAAAAAGATGGTGGTAGGGCTTTAGATTTTATGCAATGGTTTTCCAACCTTGGAAATATTATCACAGGTTCCTTGGCTTATAGATTACAAGGAACTACGTATAGACCAGAAATAGATGCTCTTCATGACATAGATATGATTGTTCCTTCTGATGTTCATAATGTAGATTTAAACAAGTCTTCATATCTCACTCCTGAAGAGATAGAAAACGATAGACTTTATAGAAAATATATAACGGAAGGTAATTACAGGGAAGCTAGAAAGTATAAGATGTCAGGTAATATCAAACTAGATATTAATCAAATGACAGAAAATAATGAGTACTTTAGAAAGATAAAAGAAAAATATCCTGATCTTGATTACTTATACACTTTTTTTAATCAGAAAGCTAATGTTTACTATATAACTGTCAATGCAATTTGGAGTAAAGACCAGAGTCTAAAGGATAGATTTAAATCTTTGTCTGGTCCTTTTAATGACAGGCTTGCCAACTTTACAGAAGAAGAGTTGAGTAAAATGTATTTGTTTGATTTCTTCCTGAGACCTGAAACTACAGAAGAGTATGTAACAATAAAAGAACCAGAATACAGTCTTAATCTTGCTCACTTTAATTATGCTTTCTATGAAAAGCTTAATATGATGGGTAGACCAAAAGATGCTTATGATTATCAGAACTGGCAGATGTTTGATGAAAAAAATATCCTTGCTCCTGACTTTCATGACAGACTTGTGTATTTTCAAATAGATGAAGCTGCTAGACAAAGAGCTAGATTACAAGAATTAGAAAAAAGAATAAAGGGTCCAGGGGTCAGTGCTTCAGAAGCAATTGAGTTAGATAACCTTAGAAAAGCTGCAAGAGAACAGCAAAAAATCCCTACTACAGGTATAGTTACTTATGCACCTAAAGGAAAAACTAGACAGTCCTACAAAGTTGTTGGGGCTAAAATATTTAATAAAAATGGTGTAGAAGTATTTAAAGAAGATTCTGTAGATCGTAATAAAATTTTTGCTAACTTAGCTGTTACCCAAGGGAGAGCAAAAGTTGTTGAGTATAGAGGTAATGGATACGTTGTAAATAATAAAAAACAGATCATTTCTGTAGCTACTGGTAAAATAATGCAGTGGCCAGAAAACAACGGAGACAGATTGGCTATTATCAATTTGGCTTTTATGCCCTCTACTTCCAAACCCGGAAGTCTTTCTACGCAAGAAAAAGTTGTTGAGAAAGTTGAAAACGGTCTTGAAATAACTCCTGGTGAGGTGGCTACTATTTACAATTCTAGAAACCAAAACTTAGGTGCTCGTAGACCAATGAGTAGTCCTGAGTTTATGAAGATAGCTTTTGAGTTTGTAAATCTGATGAATATGGTCGGTAAAACAAAGTCAGAAATTCTTGAACAATTAAAATGTCTATAATAAATGTCTGCTTGTCCTTATACTAACTCACAAGAGTGGAAGAATTTAGTTAACGCCTTAGGTAGTGAAGGTGCAGCTCATGCTGTATATAACGCTAATAATTTTGAAATTCCTCAAACAGCTGAGATTGCTAAAGAAATTTTAGATAAGATATTATCTGGAAAAAAACAGAATGCTTTTTCTGATCCTGCTATAAAGAAAATTAAAATAGATAGGATTAATGAACAGATTTCTATTGTTGAAAGAGTTTTAACAGGTGCCCCTAAAGATGGTAGAGTTTTAACTCTTCAAAAAATCTTAGACAATTTAAATAAGTATAAAAAAATTGTAGAAGATGAAGAATCAACTATTTCTGTTTCTAAGCTTGTAGGTGGTTCTGAGATTGAAAATGCAGAAAAGTATAAGAACTATGAAAGATTTGGTACTTTTCTTCACTATGTCGTTGAGAGTCTACAGAAAGAAACTGTTGGTGGGAGCTTGAGTTTACCAAGCGTTTTTACTGAGAAAAAACTTAAAGATCTTTTAGCTGCATATCCTAACAAGTTTGATATAAACGGTTTGATAGAAAACGGGGACATTGTTAATATGCAGGATATGTATAACATGGTTAATGAACTTCTTGGTGTTATGCAACACTATGTAAGTATGGGTTATACATTGCTTCCTGAAATAAGTCTTGTAGGTAAAGATAGAAAGGGTCGAAATATAGTTGGCCGTTTAGACATCGTAGCCATTGATAAAACAGGTAAGATGTCTGTTTTAGATATCAAATCTAAAAAAATAAACAGTATAGTGAACGGTGATCCTTTCTTAAGAGAATACCCTGTTTCTTCTATACCTGATGTTACTGATCCTAAGTTTGCCTCTGGTTCTAGAAACGTATATGCAAACTGGGACATTCAGCTTGCTATTTATGCTAGACTTATGCAGCAGGCTAACATTATACCTGATGAAAGAATCATCCTTGCTGTGATGTACAAAGGAGACTATATGAATCCAGAGGGTACAGGTAAGCAGTTTGATAGTCTTGGGTTTGATACTTTTCAATATGTTTCTTATAAGATAAGAAGTTATATTTCTTCTGAAAATAATCAACCTAGTGAAACTGACTATTTAGTGTTTAAGAAGAACATGGCAAAGGTGGAAGAGGTGTTACCTGTATCTGGAGACACAAGAAGAGAAGAGTCCATACCAGATGTTGATAGAGATTCTATAATTTTCAACATGACTAAAGAGAATGCAGATGCTCTTGTTGAAAAAATAGAAAGTATAACAAATGAACAAATAGCTATAGTAAGAGCAAAGATTAAAGAGGCTAAGAAGAAAGATGTCAGCCAAAACGTAATTAACTATTATCAAGAAAGACTTCTAAATCTTTCTAAGATAAAAGAGATTACTAAACAAAAAGGTGCTAAGTGGGAGAGTGCGTATAAAATAGGCTTTATTATAAAAGCTCTAGAGATTGATATGCAAAACTTAGCTAACACTGTTACTAACCTGGAAGAAACTTTTTCTGATAAAGACCTTGCTTCTAGAACAAGAGAATTAGAAAAACTTAACTCAATAGCTATAGGATATAATGAGTTTATAAACGCATTAGAAGATTTGTTAATTAGCTCTGATGTAAAAAGAAATAGTAAGGCTATTGCTGCAATAGGTGATATAAAGAAAAATATAAATATTGTAAGCAGTGTTTATAACCAATTAGGCTTTAGACATATGTTCAGCTTTCTTCAGGATAGTATGAGCAATATAAAAATAGAAAGAATAAATGAGGAAAGAAAGCAAATCTTACAGGCTGAGATAAAAGCTTTGAAGAAAAAAAGAGAAAGAATTGCTGCTGGTCAAGACTTAGGCGTTACAGGTTTTTGGCATAGGACAGCTCAAAAAATAAAGTCTGCGGTTAGACCTGACATAACTCCTCAAACTGAAATTGAAGCTTTAGATTTAAAAATAGAAAAGCTTGAATTAGAAATGCAAGGTATAAAAGTTGATGACGCAAGTGTTCAACGTTATATATATGCAGTGTTAGATCCTAAATCTCCATTATATATAGGAGAAGGAACTACATATTTTACACAACTTGTTGCAGCAGCAGGTAGTGCTGATTGGGCTCTCAGTAGTTATGCAAACCAATTAAAGGTTGCTCTTGCTAATGGAGCAAAAGAGTTTGTAAACTTTATAGAAAGAGAAAAAATACAACAAGAGTTTGATAGATTTAGAGGTTTTGAAACTGATATTCTTGCTCTAAATAAAAGAATATCAGAAGCAAGAGATAGGTTAGTTTTTGACGAAAATAATAATGAGTCATCTGTAAAGGTTAAATCTTTTGTCAACCCTCTTTCTGAAGAGTATGTAAACATCTTTGAGAGATATTACAACGATTTAGATAAGTATTCGAGGTTGATAGAACAAGAAACCGATGAAACAAAAGTTAAAGAGTTAAAACGCCAAAAAAGAGAGATTATTAAATCTCACTTAAATTGGAGACTTCAGAATACACAGATGCGGTTTGTTAGAGAAATCTATGAGCTAGATAAACTTTTACCAGAAGAGTATAAAGAAAAAAGAGATGAGCTTTTAAAAGAAAAAAGCTACCTAGAGCAGTCTGCTGGTTTTAATAATATGGATAGATTAGATGAAGAAACTCTTTATGAAATAGATAGAATTCAGAATGAGTTAAATAAACTTCGTCTTGAATATATTAATAAAGAGGGCGGTACATATAAAAACTATCTAGAGACAATTGAGAGGTATTATACATATGAGGTTAACCAAAATTACTTTGATAGACTTTATAATCAAAAAGTAGTAGAGTTTACTGATCCTATAACAGGACAAATAAACCAAGAAGCACTTGCTAAGTGGAAAGCTCAAAATACTGTAAGGAGACCTACACAAGATTGGTATGATGCTATATCAGATATATGGGATCAGGTTTTTGATATTCTAGGTCCTCAGAATCCAAATATAGAAAAGCTTAGAGAAAATTATAGAGAAATACTTTCTCAGTATAAAAATAGAGGTATTGTTGATAGTAGATTTATAACAGATGAAGACTCGTTAGCTTTAGAAGAAATTGATAAACTAATTCTGTCATATAAAGAAGGAGGTTCTTCGGCAACTGACTTAGGTTATGATGAAAGAATAGCTTTAAATAACCTTTTCAGGGATCTTTCTCTTCTGCAAAAAAGTGTAGAAAACCCATTCTATAAAAAAGAGTTTCAAATTAAGCTTGAAGATTTGGATCAGGCTTGGGAAGCTTACTTAAGTGAGAAAGATGAGACAGCTAAAAACTTTAAGTTGGAACAATTCTCTTTGAAAGAAGTTTTATTTAAAGATTGGTATGACAAAAATCATACTAATAAGTATGTCTCTCGTTTAGTTTCAAATGAACCTCTTAATCCTCTTCCTCGTAAGTTTAATATGCTTACAGTTCCTACCTCAGAAGACATGGTTGAAGAGAAACCTGACTATAAGTTTACTATAAAAAAGCTTTTGCCTACAGCTTATAATATTAACTATCAAGAAGATGTTTTAGGTTATCCTCTTCCTTTAGGCTTGGAAAGAGAAGGTAGCACTTTAATAAGTGGAGATAGTCAATGGTTGAATCCTCGGTATGTACAAATTAGAAACAATCCTAGAGACAATGAGTTTTATCATTCCTTTGTTGGTAGATTCTTAGATGTACAAGAAGAAACTTCTGGTCAAAATCTTGGATATGACTTCCCAGGTTATCAAGAACAATCTCTAATTGATATTAATACAGGTGGTATAACGTATGCATTTGTAAACAGATTAAAGATGTTTAGAGATCAGTACCTTGTACCTGGAACCGAGTATGACTTCTCTGTTAACGGTTATAGAACTAATGTTGATGATCGTATTCAGTTTAAGCATAATAAAACACTACCATTTGAGCAACAAAGTTCTGATGGTATAGCATCTGTTTTGAGATGGTATGAAAATGCTTTTGTAAATAAAGCAATGTCAGAAGTACAGCCTATGTCTAAAGCTACAATTAGCTTTATGGAATCTCTTCGTGAAAAGCTTTTTATATCTCAATTTCCTGGAAAAGAAGAAAGACTTAAGAAGTTTGACAATGTCATAACAGGAATGAAGTTTGAATATAATAAGTTTGTAAAAGGTGAGTGGAAAGAAGACCAGGGCGTAATTGGAAGATATGGTGATCTTCTTTTGAAAGGTATAGGTATTACAAGACTTGGTCTTGATATACCCAATCAGATAGGTAACATGCTTTCCGGTAATGTTCAAGCTTTCTTAGGTAGTCATAAAACAGGTATCTATTCTTACCAAAATTACTTGTGGGCAGTTGGTAAAATAACAAGTAAGAATGGTTTGATTGGCTCATTGATGAAAGACTATGGTAAGTTTGGTGGAAGAACTTTTATGACAAATATGTTTCTTTATTGGAATCCAATGCAGCAAACGTTAGATCATTATTATAATAGAACTAGGACAACATCTGATCGTTTTAAACAAGGTTTCTTAGAGGGTAATTTTATGTTTTGGGTTCAAGATAAAGGTGAGTTAGAAATTGCTTCTACCATATGGTTGTCTATTTTAGATAACGTTAAAGTTAAAGTGGTAGCTAAAAGAGATGAAGAAGGAAATGTCTTAGAGTATGAAAAAGATGAAAACGGTAATATAGCAACTGTAAATGTTTTTGATGCTTACACTCAAAATGCAAGCGGTGAAATTATTATTAGACCAGATGTAGAGTGGAATAGAAAAGACGAAGAAAATATTCAGAAAACTGTTTGGTCTGAAATAAGAAGAACACAGGGTAAATATGCAGAATGGGATAAATCAAGAATTGAAGCTGGTATTGTGGGTCGTTTCTTGTTATTCTATCGTAAGTATCTTGAGCCTGCTATTAGTAACCGTTTTGGTAGAAGGCAAACTAGCTGGGAAGCTGGTAACACGGCTTATGGCTTTTATAGAGCTCTTATTAAGTCAATTAGTGTAAATGGTTTCTTACCTACACTTCGTTCTATATTTGGTTCTTCTGAAGAACAAACAGGTGTTTCTATGTACTATCAGAGAAAATCTCAGATGGCCGTTAGAGAAATGTTAGTTTCTTCTGCTTTATTTTTCTTAGGTCTGTTAATAAAATCAGCTTTGCCAGATGATGACGAAGATGATATGAACTGGCTTACGAGATCTGTTCTTTTAAATATGGTTGCTGTGTATGCTAAGGTGGATATGGAAACAAGATCTCTTGTACCTCTTCCAATATTTGGAGATATTGATTCTTATATAAAGCAGTTTGGTTCGTTAACCAATGCAAATAGAGACGTTGCTCGTATTCTTACGATGATTGATCACGGTATTTTCTTAGGGTTGTCTGCCTTTACTGACAATGAATATGTTGAAAAGAAAGCTTTTTATCAGAAAAAATCAGGATACTTTGACAAGGGAGAAGCTAAGATTAAAAAAGATATAGCTGATATAACGGGGTATATGAATATATATGACTTCTTCTATCCTGAGCAGCGTGTTAAAAATACCTTTATAAGAGGAAGATAAAAAAAAGGGTGGATTATTTTCCACCCTTTATTAAAATCTCAAACACAACAAAAATCAATCCTAGTTCTATTGTATACATCTTAGGATATGTTTTTTTGTTGTCATAGTTTTTCATCTCGTCTTTACTGACGATCTTTGAAATACCTAATCTTAAACCTAGAAACAGTTCATTTTGAGGAAAGAGTCTTATTTTCATTCGTTATATTTTTTAATTGAGATAGTCTAATAGCTATCTCTTTTTTTAAGAGAGGAGAATACCTTCTTGTTTTAGAATGAGCTGCGTTTTTTAAAACTTTAGGAGATAACCCCGTTGCTTTTTCTGCTTCTTTATAAGAAGCATACGTTGCTATTAGCTCTTTTTTTTCTGGATTATATATTTTAATACAATCTCCTTGGTAACAAAGTTGGTTTACATTCATATATTATCTATTGTCTCCTGATCCTTGAATAACGTTTCTAGCTTTTCTGTCTAATAGTTTTTGGATGTTTCTTTCTGCTATGTCATCTAGAGAAAGCCCTAGGTCTCTTGATAGAGCTGCCATATACCAGAGTACATCACCAATTTCATCACCAATAGCTTGGTTGGATTCTCCTGTGAACACTCCTTCTCTGTCACGTAGCACCTTCTTAATCTTACCTAACACTTCTCCAGCTTCATTAGCTAGTCCTAATGCAGGATAGATGATTCTGTCTCCTGCTCCATAAACAGCTGTCTCTACAGCCAGTTCTTGATAGTTTTTAAACGTCATTTCTATTTTTCTTTTGGTTATAAAATCTGTGTCAAAACATTGTATAAAGCTTTCCTTTATTACAGGGTTCTTGAGATATCTTTTTACAGGATAGCAATACCACACATCTGGAAACAGACCATGGGGTTTGAAAGCAAACCATTCATGATCTGTTCCTGAGTGGGCTGTAAAACTAATTCCTATCATTAGAAGATATATCTAATATTCATTGGGTCAAAATACTCCATGTAAAGCTCTGTGAAGTCTTTTACCATCTTACTCTTGAGCTTATGCATGTAACGAATGTTATCTGGAGCATACTGAGAGTCTTTACACTCTTGTATGTCTGGTCTCCATAAAAGTTCGTTGATATGGTCTGGGTTTCGTTCATGTTGAATTTTGTTGTAAGTTAAGAAAATACATTCACATTTTACATCTATCCCCTTAGATTTTAACTCCTCAAATAGTTTACGGTATTCATCTAACCATCCTCCTACATATATAATAGGGCTGAAGTTGATATGTACTTCCATCTTCTCTTGAAGCTTAGGGATGCAATCTATTCTGTCTGATATCTTATCTGTACCTGGTTCTAAGATGTCTGAATATATCTGAGGCATGAGGCTTACTCTTATCCTGTGTTTACCTGGGTCAAGAATATATTCCTCAGCTTTGAATCTGGTGGGATACTTGGTAGCAAATGTGCTTTTAGCTTTTGCAGTATGGTTAAAATAACTAAACACTGATTGCCATTCTCTATGCTTAGACATAAGAGCTACGTCTGTACTACATCCTATATCTATGGTATAGTAAGTATCATCTGTTTGATTAGGAACCTTGGGCCAGGGCTTTGACTCTAACCATTTGTCCATACTCTCAAATATATCCTCTAAATTTTCATTTATATATACCTTGTCATGGTTGTATCTACCTACATAACAGTAGGACTTCATACAACCTCCCAAACATCCATAGATAAAATTGGGAGAAATGGCATCAGCACTTCTCCCATTATCTCTAGTATGCAGGGTTTTGGTTTTTTGTTTTATTATTTTCATATCTCCATTATCATCTTCTTTAGAACATAAGTTCTTGTTTCAAAATCTACAGTGACAAGTTCCCACTTGTCTTGTCCTAGTTTATTTAGTTCTTTTTCTACAAGCTCTCTGCTTGTTGCAAGAACAACAATCTTATACTGGAATTTTGTCATAATAGTTTGGCGTGTTTTAAAATTTGTTGAACAGTTTGCTTAAGAGCAAATATATCATCTATGTTCTGAATCTTATAGTCAAAGTTCCAATTGTCTAAACCAACTTCACTAGGATGATCATTGATAGGTTTAACACCTGGTCTGTCTATACGAATTATAATACCATCTTTTTGTTTGATAGCCATAGCTTCATTAGCAAATCTAGTGTCTGTTATAATCCAGTTAGAATCTTCTGTATAGTCAGCCATAAGAGCGTTCACCCATACATTATCATGTAGACCATTTCTAAGAGCATCGGTTCCCAACTTCTGCAGAAATTCTCTTACAGTCATAGGCTGCCAACCCTCATCACAAGTGGTCCACCATTCTCTACCCAGGTTTGTTTTCTTAAAGTCTTGGTCTTCAAAATCTTCTATGTCTATACCTGTAAGGTGACTAGCTATGTCTTTAAGTTTACCTGCAAACTTTTTAATTTCCCAGTTAGATTGTTCCTCTAACCACCACTCATGCTCTTCATATTCTTCACATACTTTCTCTATAGGATTGTTTCCTACGTTGTTTCCACAATATAAATATTGTATAATGGCTCCTACAGTGTCTTTACCAGAGCCGCTATATCCGTTAATTCCTATGATCATATGGAGGTTTTTTTGTAAGTGAAAGGAGACAAAGCCAGATATGCTTTACCCATCCAAAAATAGTATTTTTTCTTTGGTACATAAAATAAAATTAAAAAAAAGAGGGGAGTAGAAACCCCCCTCGTTTACCTCTCTTAACCATTAAATCGTGGTTAAAACAAATTTACATAAAATTTACACCAAAGACGTTTTCTTCTTGCATATTTTCTGTTTCTGCAATAGGTGCATCTGGATGATAATCATCATCTATATTAGTATCTCTTGGATCTACAGACTTACTAGTTACCAACTGACCATACTCATTTACAAAGTATTGATGTAGTCTTTCATGATCAGCCATGTATGTACTAGGATGAGATTCTTTCAGAGCAAATGTAATGTGATTGTACATAGCCCATGCTGAATCTGTAGGACAGTTATAGTTGTGACTAGGTTTGTCCATTTCACGTTTTACAATACCTACTTGTGTCAGTGTCAGGATTTCATCTTTGGCAAACAGTTCACCAAGGATTCTACCCTTCTCTCTAGGAGATAGCATGACATTCTTAAGCATGGTCTTATCTTGCAGAAGATTATCATAGTGTTCTCTAGCAGCATGGATTTGATTCTTAATTTGATCTATTACATCCTGCAGAGCTGTACCAGAATGTTTACGGGAATAGCTTCCCAT